>Ga0080006_1141219_pt1 | contig 47579 bp, 40 predicted proteins | sample RS3BMetagenome_FD_69209 | JGI IMG/M metagenome (GOLD analysis project Ga0080006, IMG submission 69209) | Ferric oxide microbial mat and aquatic microbial communities from Rainbow Spring, Yellowstone National Park, USA - RS3B (SPADES... ... | reverse complement strand
CCGCTTTGAGAGCTCCTCTAGGCCAACAACACCTGCAACGGACTGGATGGCGCGAGCGATTTCTAGCTGGTGCTTTTTAGCGCGGTTCCTCTCCCTTTTCGAGTACTTCGCGAGGATCCTCTTCGCCTTCTTCGACTTTGAAGCTTTCCTCTGGGCGCTCCTCCTCTTCTCGAAGGATGAGATGTGCACCGATGCTAGCTTCGATGTGTCAATCCTAACCCAACCCGTCTCTGGTGAGTAGCCGTCCAGGGAAAGCAGGTTGAAGTCCCAAGCCACGCTTGGCTTTTCGCCTTGGTTCCCATCCTCGTAGTGCACCGGAAGGTGCACCTTTTCAAGCGTGATTACGGGTTCGCCAAGGCCCGCTGAAGAAACTTCCTTAGGCAGAGGAAAGTACCTTTTCGATAGGTCGATGTAAACGTGCTCGCCAGGCTTAACCGTTAACCTAAGCCTTTCACCTTCAAGTTTGACGAGCGTTTGCTTCACTCTCGCGAATAGCCTTCTCGCCGTGGGCTTCTTCCTTTTTCTGTCTCCTTTGACGTAGTTCTTTCTCCACGATTTGAATATCGAGTACGCCGTCTTCATTGCTGAGTCAACCCAGTGTGCTGCGTAAGGCCAATCCTCAAGCAGGCTGTCCCTGAGCTCCCTCCTGTACTCTCCGCTGTGGATGTCCACCCTGTACTTCGGTAAGAGCCTCCACTGCTTCTTTCCCTTCACCTTCCTTTTTTTCCACTCTACGCTTTCCCAAAGCTCTTCGAGCACGCTGTTCACGGCGTCCCTGTAAGCTTTGAGGAGCGGCAAGAGCTCCTCCCCGCGCTCATGCTTTAGAGAATAACTCTTTAGCACGCTTCACGACCTCCCTTTGCTTACCGCTCCTCATTCCGTACAGTTTACCAGAAAAGTGAGATATTATTGTGATCGGGTCCTCTACAAGTTCTTGTTGTGGCGGTTTTACATCTGTCTGGTTTAGCACTTCGATTGTTGTTTCATGCCCTTCAAACACTTTTTTCGATGCCTCAAAACCAAACCTCGTTAGCCTATCCTCGTGCAATACCAGGACTTTATCGACCTCGTTGTGTAGCGCCCGATCGAGAAGCCTCAGTCTCAGGAAGCCCTTTCTCTTCTCGTTCAAGCCTGAGCCCATATCGATAATCACTTCTTGTACACCTCTCTGCCTCAAGTATTCAACCTGCCTCTCCAAGTCATCTTTCTGCGCATTAAAAGAAACTCTTGCACCTCCAATGACGCTCCGCATGCCTTTCTCACCCTGCAACCTCCTGATTTCTGATTCTGGTATTCTCCTGCGACCGCCAGGTGTTCTCAGGACCCCGATTTTGCCTTGCTTACCCCACTTCTGAATAGTCCTTGGGTGAAGGCCAAGGAGCAAACATGCCTCTTTCAAGGTATATAATCTTTCAGGCACAGAATATTATATGACAAGCACCTATATAAAACTATTTATTTTGAAACTGTTTGTGATGGCGTAGCATATGCGTTGGGTTATGCCCGTACTCGGGGGCGCGGGGTTAAGGCGGCCATCGGTGCCGGTTCGTTGGGGGGCGCGTCGCGATTTCTTCTTGAAGGCCACGACCACGTCCGAGACGTTGGTCCCAGTGGGCCCCGTGATCATTAGGTCCCTTTTCTTCTCCAGGTAAGTGTAAGAGTCGTGCCTCTCTAGGTATTCCCTAGCCGAGGGCTCGAACGTGCGGGCGTCAACCATGGCACCTGCGGCGTCCGTGGGGCCGTCGATACCGTCGGTGGCCAAGGACGCGAGGGCGTCACCCTCGCTCAGATAGGCAGAAGCGGATAGCGCGAACTCCTGGTTTCTTCCCCCTTTACCTAGCTTTACCTTTTTGTCGCTCAGCGTCACCGTCGTCTCACCGCCTGCCACCAAAAAGCCACCGAAGCGCCTAGCGGCCAGCTGGCGCGCAGCTTCGCTGGCTTCTCCTGAGAGTGCCGTCTTGATCACGGGGAACCCGAGCTCCTCCGCGGCGCGTTCTGCCCCTCTGACGGCGTCGGAGTTTCCACCCACCAGGAAAGTGGGCACGTATCCCTTCTCTGATTCCTTGCCTTTCCGAAGGAAATCCAGAAGGGCCCTCGGTGCCTCGCGCAAAAGCCCCTTGCGCGAGATGAAGTCCGCGACCCAGTTAAGGTCGGTTTTAGAGGGGATGGTGGGGGCAGACCCGACCGACGCGAGGTCGTCACCGGGTACGTCGGAAAGGACAAGGGCTACGGCCTTCCCCTTCATCCGGGCTGCCAACTTGCCCCCCTTTAGCGATGAGAGGTGTTTCCTGACCTCGTTGAGTTGGTCAATGGGAGTTGAGAGCGAAGTCAGCGCATCGTATACCCAGGCCATATCTTCTAGTGTCAACCCATCCTCTGGCAATTCCATTAAGGCGGACGATCCGCCCGAGATCGCCAAGAGCACGGAGTCCGCGGCGGAGATCTCCTCTAGTACGATCTCGGCGGCCTTAAGCGAGCCCTGATCTGGCCTCGGATGCCCGGCCTCCACGATACGGAACGGTAGGTTGGGCCTGGGATACCCCCTCGGTTGCACCACCACACCCTCATCCAACCCGGCGGCGAAGGCAGCGTAGGCCATGCCAGCCGCGGCTTTCCCCACCGCTATCACGGTTGGTTTCCCGAGATTTATTCCGGCCGCGTAAACTTCGCGATCCTTAACGGACAGAAAGCGCGAGGTCAAAACGAACGGATCGGCGGCCCTTAGCGCGGCGTTCAACACCGTCTTTACCAGCTGCCTCTCCTCAGTGTCCGTCCTTACCCTGATTTCTGGAGGGAATCTCCACATCTCTATTCCCCTTGGCGCGAGCGGCGCCGGGGACGGGATTCGAACCCGCGAGGCCCGGAGGACCAACAGCTCTCAAGGCTGCCGCCTTTGTCCACTCGGCCACCCCGGCAGCGATTTATTTTTGCCGGAGCTTTTAGTCTTATCGGGATATCGCTGACCTCCCCGCCCCGCCCTCTCCGCCCTAAGGGGCAAGGCTCGTCGTCTTTCGTCGATTAGCGCGAACTGCTGCCTCAAGATCCACCTAGCATCTCGCTAACGGCTTTCTTAACGGCCGAGGCGCTGTCAGCGTAGACGGGCTTCCATCCGGCCCTTTTGGCCTTTTCAACGGAGAGCCACGCGTACTTCACGTCTCCCATCCAACCTCTGCCGTCGATTCCTCCCGCTATCCTTATCTTTACGCTTTGTGGATTCATTCCCATGGCTTCCATGACGACCCTTGCGACCGTTAAGACGTCGATTGCGTCGTAGGAGCCTAGGTTGTAGGCAGTATTTTTGCCCTTAGTGCCCCAGTTCAAGGCCATGGCAAAACCCTTAGCGCAGTCCTCCACGTGAAAATAACTCTTGGTTTGTGTCCCGTCCCCCAGCACCTCTAGCGACGTCGGATCTTTACTGAGCTTTTCCACGAAATCGTGGACCACTCCCCTGCTCGCGTCGCCCCCTACAACGTTTGCCAGCCTAAGGGAAACGGCGCTGATGCCGTAATAAGAGGCGTAAGCCGAAATAAGCCCCTCTGCAGCCATTTTCATGGCCCCATAAGTGGAAATGGGTGCAAGGGGGAAGTCTTCGGGCGTAGGGGTTAAGGGGGCTTCGCCGTAGACGGTAGAAGAAGAAGCGAACACGAAGCGGTCGACGTCAGCTTTTCTCGCTGCCTCGAGTACGTGATAGGTGCCCAGCACTCCGACCTGGGCGTGAAGCTTGGCATCACCTACCCTCACTTCTGGGTTCGCGGCCAAGTGGAATATTGCCCCTTTTCCGCGGGCCGCCCTTTCGAGCGCGCTCTCGGAGGAGTCAGAAGCTATGTCCACCAAGTACTCTTCCTTGACCAAGGGGTTGCCGCTTTTGACCAGGTCGACCACGGTAGCCCCACCCAACAGTTTTATCAGGTGTCTTCCTATGAACCCTGAACCGCCGGTCACGAGGTAATCCATGAATACACGCTTTCTTCCGCAGATAAGGTTTAGCGCGTTCTTTTTTTGGACAAGCCTTTTACGGGTTGATTCTTGGATTATGTCAAAATGGCTTCGGCTGACGCGATAAAGAAGAAAAGCGCAACAGAGGTCATGAAGGAGCTAAACACTTCACCCTCGGGGTTAACCTCAGAGGAAGTAGCTAAGAGGCTCAAGGAGTACGGTTACAACGAGATCGAGGAGAAGAAGGAGAACCCGGTGCTGAGGTTTCTGAAGAAGTTCTGGGGTCTTGTCCCCTGGATGCTTGAGGTAACCGTCGTGCTGACGTACGTGTTGCACAAATTCCTAACCATGTATATCATACTCGCGCTTTTGGTACTCAACTCTATCATCAGCTACGTTCAGGAGTACAAGGCGGGGAACGCCGTTGAGATGCTCAAGAATAAGCTGACGGTCAACGCTAGGGTACTCAGGGATGGGAAATGGCAGACCGTCCCGGCCGGAGAGTTGGTCCCGGGCGACATAGTTAGGGTTAGGCTGGGTGACTTCGTGCCCGCTGACATGAAGGTTATAGAGGGTAGCCTTTCGGTTGACCAATCCGCGTTGACGGGAGAGTCCTTGCCGATTGAGGCGAACGCGGATTCGATGCTTTACTCGGGTTCCATAATAAAGAGGGGAGAGGCTACGGCCGTGGTGGTCGCTACGGCGGGAAAGACGTACTTTGGAAAGACTACGCAGCTGGTCCAGGTGGCGAGGCCGAAGCTTCACATACAGGAGGTGATCATGAAGATCGTGGACTACCTCATCGTCATGGACGCGGTCTTCATAGGGATTTTGCTGGCGGATTCTTTTCTGGCTCATTACAGCTTGCTGACCGTGTTGCCTCTCGCGCTCATACTGCTCGTGGCAGCCATACCCGTAGCCCTGCCAGCCATGTTTACCATCGCCATGGCTCTGGGGGCCTTGCAGCTGGCCAAGGCCGGAGTTCTGATAACGAGGCTCAACGCCGTGGAGGACGCATCCTCCATGGACGTGGTTTGCATGGATAAGACTGGGACAATAACTGAGAACAGGCTCGCGGTCGCGGGTGTCTCACCCCTGCCCTCTTACGGTAAGGAGGAGGTTTTGGCCTATGCCGCGTTGGCGTCGCAAGAGGCTTCACAAGACCCCATAGACCTAGCCGTCATAAACTACGCGAGGGAGTCGGGTGTGAAGCTGGACTCATACGTTCAGAAGGCTTTTCATCCTTTCGATCCCTCTACCAAGAGGACGGAGGCCATCGTCGAGAAGGACGGAAAGCAGTTCGTGGTTATGAAGGGCGCCCCTCAGATACTCGCTTCGCTTTCCAAAATGGAAGGTGAGCAGATCAAGGCCTTCGAGGAATACGTGGACGAGGCTTCGAAGAAGGGGTACAGGGTTATCGCGGTGGGTGAGGGCAGCGTAGAATCCAGCGAGGGAAAGGATAAGATAAGCGTGGTTGGCCTGCTGGCGCTTTACGACAGGCCGAGGAAGGACTCGCCGCTTTTGATTCAACAGCTTAAGGAGTTGGGCGTCAGACCGAAGATGTTAACCGGTGATAGCCTTCCCATAGCCAAGGAGGTAGCTAAGGAGGTCGGAATAGGCGAAAACGTGATCAGGATATCCGAGCTGGAGGGGAAGACGCCTCAGGAAAGGGCGGCTGCCGTGGACGCCGCTGACGGCTTCGCAGAGATCTATCCTAAGGACAAGTACACCATAGTGAAGGGCTTACAGGCGGCCGGCCACACCGTCGGCATGACCGGGGACGGGGTTAACGACGCACCGGCGCTGAAACAGGCGGAGGTAGGCATCGCGGTAAGCAACGCCACTGATGTGGCCAAAGGGGCGGCCAGCGCCGTGTTGACACAGGAGGGAATAGCCAACATCGTGGACATGGTCAAGATTGGCAGGCAGATATATCAGCGCATGATAACCTACACGATGAACAAAATAATCAAGGCCTTTCAGATAATCGTGTTCATAAGCTTGGCTTTCATGATATTTAGGCAGTTCGCGACCACCGCCTTCGATGTGGTCCTGTTGCTCTTCGCAAACGATTTCGTCACCATGTCGATCGCCACCGATACCGTCAGGTATTCCAAGGCGCCTGAAAAGTGGAACGTCAATAACTTGGTTGGAGCTGCCTCCATATTGGCGGTCGCGGTGACGGCCGAATTGCTGGGAGGAGTTTACATAGCGCACTACATGCACATGTCACTGCCGCGGCTGCAGACCTTCGTGTTTGACCTATTGGTTTTCTCTGGGCAATTCACCGTATACGTCGTCAGGGAGAGGAAGATGTTCTGGAAGTCGATGCCGAGTCAATGGTTGTTGACGTCTTCGATCGCGGACTTCGTGGTCATTTCCCTGATCTCGGTGCTTGGCATATTGGTACCGCCCATATCTTTGACCGATTTGGCGGTGGCTCTAGTATATTCTGCGCTGACGACGCTATTGCTCAACGACGTCGTCAAGGTAATAGCGTTCAAGCGGTACAAGGTGCAGTTCTGATCTCGTCAGGGCGCCCAAGATACGAAAGGCGACGCTCGCCGCTCGGTTTATTTCATCTCAGGCGCGCTTTGCGTCCGTCGTCGGCCTCGGCTTTTATAACTTGCGGCTCTTTCGAAAGGGATCAGCCCGCTAAGCCGGGCCCCTCAGCGATTAGTCTTCTGCTTCTCCCCTCGGTTCTGACGGCTTTCCCTGCTGTAGTGGACTATCCCTAGCCCGCTGTTGGTGGACCTACTCGTCTCGTGATATCCCAGCACGGAAAGAGCCCCTCCAGCCGCGGAAAGAAAGAATTCCATCTGCTCATCTGGGATGTTCTGCCCAACCACCTCCAGCCGGGCGGTGTATTCTTCAAGCTGAAGGGAAAAAATTGAAGCGTTCCAGATCAGGGCGCGAAGGAACGCCTCAACGGACCTTTGGGGGTTCTCCTCTCTGTTTTTAATGTAGAGGGCCGCATTCACTCCAAGCTTCTCAGCCTCTTCCTCCATGTCACCCGCTCTGTCCCAGAGGGCGGGTGGGGCCAGCACGAGCCCCAGCGTTCTCGCCAATTCCAGCGCCCTATAGAACTCGACGAATTCGTGAAAAGGCCTTTCCGCCTCTAGACCTAACACGCCCTCCAAGATTTCGTTTGTATAAGCGTACAGCGTTGAACCTCTCTTCCTGGCCTGCGCTGCCATTTTTTCGGCCAGATCTGCCCTGGCGGCCATCAGCTTTCTCTTCAAGGGGATCACGGATATTGACGCCTATAAATAAAAGTTTATAGCTTATCGGCTGAGAGCGCGCAACGGCCTTGAAAGCTTTATATAGCGCTGCCAGTAGAATACGAAATTGGCTAGCGACAAATTGGTCGGAGGGGCGATCTTGATCGTCTCGGTATTGGTGCTGATAGCTGTCACCGTGTTCATGTGGGTTCCGCCGTTTTCGCAGTACGCTGCTTTCGTGGCAGAGTTGGTCGTGTGGCTTGCCGTGGTGGCCCTCATGGTCATAGCTGCGTGGATAGGTTGGACCATAATCACCACTGCTCCTCCTCCGCCTTTGGAATCGGAGAAACCAGCTCAGGGTGCGAGTTCTGCTTCATCTGGCGCCTCTTCCAATGCTGGAGCAGGAGGAGGCCAGGACCAAGGGCAACAAGGTGGAGGGGCTCAGGCAGAGGGATCTCAGAGCAAGCAGTAAACGGTGGCGATTTTTGCACGCTTACTTATCCATCGTTTTGGTTTTTTTAGCTTCGTTGGTTTTCCTTTTCGCTTGGGTTAGAGTAGCTAAGAGATTGGGAATCGTGGGGCAAGACGTTCACAAGCGGGATAGACCTAAGGTACCGGAGATGGCCGGCGTGGTGGTCCTCCCAGCCCTGTTGTTGGGCTTGGCATTGCTTTACGTGATTTCATCGGATTACTTTTTTAAGTTCGGCTTTGTGGTGCTCGTCGCCGCTTTCGGATGGGCCCTGGGGTTGGCCGACGACCTACTGGATCTAGGCGCTAAGCCGAAGTTCGCTCTGTCCATCCTCATAGGCCTTCCGATCTTTGCCTTCGTGAACCCTTTCGAGCACTCGCTCCTCGTACCCTTCATGAGGCCTGTGCACGTGCCCTTGGCGTACCCTCTGTTGGCTCTAGCTCTCATAGGTGGCACGGCTAACTCCTTCAACTCTTACGACGTGGTAAACGGGAGCACGACTTTTTCAGCGGTGGCCATATCGGCGGTCATGGCCGGGCTTCTTTTCTTCAGGGGAGCTTTGGGCCTGGCCACGGTGGTGGGAATGGTAGCGGCGGCCTCCCTAGCGCTGTTCTTGTTCAACGCCTATCCCGCCAAGGTCTTCATAGGCGATACGGGCAGCTTCTCCCTAGGGGCGGCCATAGCGGCCGCAGCCATAGCGTCCGATCAGGAATCCTTTCTATTCATTGCCATACTCCCCATGATAATTAACGCCGCCGCAAAATTCATGTCTGTAGGCAAAATATACGAGCATCACAAGGAGGGTGTGAAGATAACTTACGTCAACGAGGAGGGAAAGATAGCCTCTTTCCAGGGGAACGGGGGTATTTCCCTGGTGAGGCTGATGGTGGCGCCGGAGCCTCTCAGCGAACTGCAGGTGTTCATCGGGTTGGCCCTAGCCGAGTTGCTGTCGATCTCGCTGGCGCTGGTTTTGGTCCCCTTCTTCGGCGTCCCAGTATGGTGAAATCCCGTGTTCAAGGGAATATCCGCGGTGCTTTTGCTCTTGCTGTTTTCGTGGATGGCGCTTGTCGCGTTCCTCTTGTTTTCAGCGGCCCTCGTTTCCCTGTACCTAGGCCCTTTCCAAGGAGTGATAAAATTCTTCATCACGCTGCTGGTCGGCCTGGGCCTCATTTACGGTTGGTACGTTTTGCTGAAGGCGCTCTTCAAGCTTTTTTCCCGGCCAGCCTCTCCTCTACGAAGTCAGCTATGAAATCCGTGGGATCTATCAGCCGCTCCCTGAACCTTTTCATTTTAGCCGAAAAGGATCCCTTCTCCTCCCTTATGCCGGCCCCGGCGTTCTGGAAGTGGATCAACAGGTCTTCGGGGCTAACCCTTCTGATAATCCCCCTCCGGATCATGTAGGCCTCCACATCAGTCGGCTGGCCCGGATAGATCGAATAAGCGGGCGTTCCCAGCAGCGCGGCCTCTGCGTTCATCGTCCCTCCTGCTCCGATGAAGGCATCCGCGGCTGCCAAAAGAGGGGTCATCACCGGATGAGAGTTCAACACCGTGGCCTTCCCCGCATCCCTGCTGACGCCGTACCTGGGGATGAAAACCACGTCGAATCCCATCTCACTCAGTTGCGAGGCCACGGCGTCGGCCCCGGCCCTTTTCCCCTCTAGATAAGAAGCTTGATACTCCTCCTCTCTTACCACCACTAGCCCCTTTCCGCCGCCGAGGCCGCGGACCTCTTTTGGGAGGGGCAGCTTAGATGCCCATCCTATCCAAGCCAAGGGGTCCAAGGAGTGATACTTGATGACCTCTTTGGCCCCGTACTGCTTCCAGTGAGATGTCCTAACCGGAAAGGGCGTGAGAACTACGCTTGCCAAAGGGACGGAGAGCCTGCTCTGGGCCTCGGCGTGCGGGGAGTCGTGGACCATGAAATAGGGGACGCCCAAGCCGTAAGCCACCCTGGCCGCCTCGGGGGCCGTTTGGGCCAACGCCAGGTCTACCCCTTCGTATAGCTTCAACAGTTCCAGCGACCTCGCGAGGCTCTCCTTCAGCTTGTCCCTCTTGTCCGCCGCGTGCTTTCCAACTACGACCGCGTTTATGCCCACGCTTTTGATTAGGTCATTGAGTTCGGAGTAGTCGCGGGTCGTGATGATGAGCTCGTTGTTCTCCTGCAGTTTGGTCACGAGGGTTTTCATGAAGAGCGCGTACTTAGGAGTTAGGATGTCTACGTGAATTTTCGCCATTGGCGAGAGAGGGTGGGAGGCGCTTTTCTGGTTTGCGCTATGGTTATATAGCTATGTAATATTTATCGCGATATACCATGCGGAAGCGCATAGCCCTTGTTTCTACCAAGACCTTTGCGGTGAGCTTCTATCGGTTCCTCGAGGGTCGCGCTGAGGAGACCGGAGAGAAATGCGAGCTAGAGCTGGCGAGCCTGGTCGACCTCGAGGAGACGGGTTACGATTTGGGAGAGGTAGCGTTCGGGAAGAAGAACGGCCTCGTGGCCGTCGGACCAGATCAGATGAAGGCTCAAGCCGGCTTCGGGCTTGACGCGGTGCTCGTCTACGCGCCCCCGAAGTTTTCCGTAGAGCGCTACGGGAGGTTGGCCCTCGAGTTAGGTTCTGCCTTCGCCAATTTGGGCCTTCAATCTTCGGAGTCGCTCGTGGGCGACTTCAGGGCAAAGGGTTTACCGATCGCCGGGGATTACCTTGCCGAGCAAGCGGGTCCGACAGAACTGCTGGAACAGTTGATCCTTTTCTTCAAAGAGAGGGGTGTGACGCCCTTATCGTCTTACGAGATAGGGGCAGGGGGCCCTGAACTGGATGAAGAAGCGAGGGAGAGGAGGCGTCTAGATGAGCTCTCGAAGGCACAAGATAAGTCGTCGATTTTCGTTGGCGCGGTCGAACCGGTTGACTTCATGGGCGATAGGAGGCACTACTACATCTGGCTTGAGGCTGAAGCTCCGCTTAAGAGCAAGATTACGGTCGACGCTTGGCTCAAGTTCGAGGAATCGCCTTTGCTGGTCGGGCCCGCCTTGGACGTCGCCAGGGCACTGGTGGAGGCGAGGGAGAGGGGCGTGGGAGGCCCGCTCCCCTCTTTGGCTCGCTACTTCAAGAGGCCTTTGGGGATGGCTTGATGCCTCGAAGGGCCCCCTCCTGGACCGACCTAACCTAAACTAACCTTATATCCCTTTTTTAATTGGTCTTATGTCCGTTGAAATAAGACGCGATTACATGATAGACAGGTACGTGGTTTTCGCTCCAAGCCGTAGCCGCAGACCATCTGACTTCAAGGTCGTGGCGGCTACCGAGCACGGAAGTGACAGGTGCCCCTTCTGCGCGGGTAAGGAAGAGGAGACCCCCCCGGCCACTTACTTGGTCCTGAAAAAGGACGGCGAATACGCGATAGGCAAGGACGAAGCGGGGAAGGAGAGGCTAAAGGGCTGGTTGGTCAGAGTCATACCCAATCTTTACCCGGCGTTTTCCACCGCGACTGGTCCCCTGACCCAGCCGCCCAAGGGCTTGCCCGCTCCGAAGCAAGCCTACGGTTACCACGAGGTTTTGGTCGAATCCCCGGTCCACGACCAACACTTTTGGGTCGCTCCCGAAGAGCAAAGGCGGCTCGTGCTCCGGGCGGTGATCGATCGCGTCAGAGCCTTTTCGGAGGACAAGAAGATAAGGTCAATAATGCCCTTCAGGAATCACGGGAGGGATGCGGGCGCTTCGCTGAGCCACGCCCACACGCAGATAGTTGCTTCTGAACACGTCCCGCCGGTTTTAGCCGAAGAGGCGGGAGCTTTTGCGTCGGGCTTCTCTCTTTCGTCTCTGGCCGAATCTGAAATGGGTTCGCCGCGCGCCATATATTCCAACGCTTCCTTCTACGCGTTCGCGTCTTGGGCTGGCACCACGCCGTATTCTTACATGATAGTTCCCAAGAAACAGGACCCCTCGCCGCTTTCGGCAGACTTGGAAGGGCTTTCGGACGTCCTTTCCAAGACGCTCAACTCGCTCTCGAGGGTACTCAACGATCCCCCGTTTAATCTGGTTTGGCACATCGCCCCTCTGCCTTGGTCCGACCACGGCGATTTTCACTGGCACATCGAGGTATATCCCAAGCTCTCGATATGGGCAGGATACGAGATCGGTTCAGGTACTTACATAAACGTGGTGACGCCCGAGGAAGCCGCAAGATATTTAAGAGCTGGGATCAGATAATTGTGAGGCAGGCATTTTTACTGCTTTTCGTCGTGGTTGCGGCTATTTTCTTCGGCATCGCGATCGCCCAACAGGCTGGCCAGCAGCCAGTGTTGTATTCCTCAAACGTTACGGTTTATGCAGACGGGACGACTATCGTGGACCAGCACTGGTACGTGTTCACCCCTCGCGCCTTCCTCCAGCTAAACGGGTCAACTCCTTCCTCTTTCATCCTCGTTTACGGCTTAAACTCCTCGGGGCGGCCTTATCCCCTTCCCTACAACTACAGCGCTGGAGGAATCTACGTCGACTCGGAAGGTTACCTAGTGGTCGGGGTCACGTTTTCGTCGTCCGCGATGACCAGTAAGAGCGGTGAGGTATGGACGGTTTCATGGGATTACGACGTGCCTACCTACGCGATTTTGCCGAGAGGCGCTGTGCTGTTGGGTTGGTCGGTTTCGCCCGCCAAGGTCTCCGCAGACAACGGGTCAATAACGGTGCTCATGCCTTCAGGGCCGGCTTACTTGAACTACACAATTTTGCAACAGCCCGGCTACGTGCTGGGCACAGTCAGCGTTCCAGCTCAGGTGCTGGTCAACGGCAGACAAGTCGCGCAAGGGACTTCCTTCAACTTGACGCTTCTACCCGGGATTTACACCGTCACGGTGGCCGCGCCTGGATATTTCCCGAAAAATTTGACCATCGCAGTACAGCCGGGCTCCGTACAGGTATTGAAAGAGGTGAAGCTGAGGTCGGAATTGGCCAAGGTCACCTCCTTGACGCTTTCGCCGACTTCCGTCACCGAGGGTGGGACGGTCACCTTATCGGCTACCGCTCTCTCTTACTTCAACGCACCGATGGCCGGCCAGGAGATAAACTTCATCGTAAACGGCACCCTAGTGGGCTCCAACACCACCAACTCCAACGGCGTAGCGGTGTTCAAGTACGTCCCGTCCAAGACCGGTTCCCTATCGGTGATCGCCTCTTCGGCCACCAACTCCTCGGTTACCTCCGGCGCGGCCACGCTGACGGTAACCCCTCCCACCACGGTCAACTACGTCCTCTACGCTGCTTTAGTCATCGCGGTCATCGCTCTGGGCGCGGGATTTAGTGTCTATTACGTTCGCCTGCGTCGCGGTAAGCCCCAGGAACCGACCGCTGACCTCGATCCGGAGGAAAAGATGATAATCGACTATCTGAGGGCGCACGACAGGAAGGCCTTCCAATCCGAATTGCTGGCCGCCTTACCAATACCTAAAACCACGCTCTGGCGCAACGTCATGTCGTTGCAGGAAAAGGGTTACGTGAAAGTCGAGAAGATAGGGGGCCAAAACCTGGTTACCTTGAACCGCCGGCGATCGGCTTGGCCGATGTTTCGTAATATTTTCTCGAGCTCGTTTAAGAAATCTTTGAGCTTTTCTTCCGCTACCCTCGCCCCGCTTGCCTTCCTGTGCCCTCCTCCGCTACCTCCTACTGCTGTGGCGGCATCATGGGCTAAGCGCCCGAGATCGCCTTCGAAGTCGGCGGAACAGCGGAACGATACTTGGATTGAACCGTCCTCGTCTCTCCTGTACGCGACTGCGACGTCCACCGGCAGGGATTGTATCATCAGGCTCGCGGCCCTGCCGGGGAAGAAGTCTACGTAAGCCGCGGCCCACTTGTACTTTTTACCGACCTTGACGTCGTGTCTCTCCCCGAGGAACGCGTGGACCTTCTTCAGTTGAGCGATGGCCGCTTCCAAAACGCCGGGATATTCGTGCACGAGGAACGAACTCTTCATGAAATCCAGCAAGCCCTTCTTGAGATCGTCGTCCTTATCTATGGCCAGGCTCAGGGTCGAGGCCTCGAAGTAAACCAGCAGCGTGTCGAGGTCGCGCAACAGCTCCGAGGCCAGCGGCCCACGTTCCAGGTGATCGCTGATGGCCGCGTACGCGGCGAATACGGCCGAGCTACGGGGGAGTTGCCCCTTTAGAGAGCGATAGGTCAATACGCCGGCGCATTCATCGGGCGAGTGCACCACGTTAATTCCGGCGGCCGAGAGCCTGCTCAGCAAAAGGGGGTCGTCGGGATGATGGTCCACATAGGTGACGTATTTGCCTGATCTCGCTTTTTCCTCTAGTATCGCCAAGAATTTGGCCTCGTTCTCTGGGTCCACACCCAGGTCGCACACGTACAAAAAGTCGCCGTTTGCCTCCGAGATTTTTTGTAGGTAATCTTCGTAGTCTGCGAATACGACTGCTACTTGATTGCCCTTCCCCTCTTCGGCCAGTTTGACCAAGAAGGCAGAAACGAGACCGTCTACGTCGGCTCCATGAGATATGCAATGCCCAAGCATCTCTCGACCTTCCCCTCACTTAAAAGCGTTGGTTCCTCCCGAAAGCTATTTATTCGCCTGGCGGTCTTCAGGAGGATAGCCGTGCACTACTATTCCCTTCTCGTTGATGCCATTTCGTTATTCTTCGTTTTATATACGTACGTGCAGGTCGAAAGGGGGAAGTTCGCCAGGGGGGAGGGGGGGGCGTGGGCCTTGGTTTGGGTGCTAGTTGGCGTTTTCGCGACCTATCCATCGCTTTTTTCCTCGATAACTTCCGCCCTAGGCGTTACCCTTCCGATTAACCTGATTTACGGGGTGTTCACGCTTTTTCTGTTATTCATGCTGTACAGGTTGGAGCAGAGGGTCGATGAGCTACAAAGGGTGGTCCTTCTGGCCGTTCAAAAGAAGGTTATCGAGGAGGCATCGTCTGCTTCGAGCTCGGCCGAACGGGATCCTGATGAAGTTAAGGGCTGATAAAGCGAACGACAAACCTCGCCCTTCGGGGCGGGGAAGAGGCCAGCGTCTCTAACGGATTTTCGCGGTTCGAAAAGGTTTTTACGGGGCAGCATGAGGGTTTCAGTCGTCGAGCGAAATTGGAAAAGAGGTCCTTGCTATCCCTGCTGGTTTACGCGCACTTCACCAACGATGTGTATAACTTCATACTCCCCCCCTTGCTGGTCATCATGAGAGCGGATTTCGGGGTATCTTATTTCGAGGGAGGGGTTCTGGTCGCGGTTTACCTACTCACTTCGGGGCTCACCCAAACACCGATAGCTCGTTTCGCTGAAAAACGCGGCTTACAGAAGGCGGCTATGATTATCGGCTTCTTGGGTATGGGTTTGTCGATGGTGATAATGGCGTTCGCGAGGGACTTCGTCGAATTCCTATTGGTTTCTTTCCTCCTTGGTCTTTCGCTGGCTCCTTATCACCCACAGGGCATAGGGGCGATCTCGGTCGCCTTTGACGAAAGGGAAAGGGGAAGCGCGGTGGGCGTGCACCAATTCGGAGGCAACGTGGGTATGTTCGCCGCACCCCTTCTCGTAGGGGCAATTTTTTCGGTCGCAAAGTTGAGCTGGGTCCAGGCCATGTTGTTGATGACGATCCCGGCCATCTTGGCGGCAGCTATGCTGAACGGATTTCTTGAGGTGCCTCACGAGCAGGCGTGGGAAAACGAGGCGGAACAAGTGAATGGGAACGGGATCGATAAGCGCTGGCTTGCCTTCTTCTCGCCTATTGGGCTCCTAGCCGTGGCGTATGCCCTAAACGCCGTGAGCACGAGGGGTTTCTCTTCGTTCACGCCCTCTTACTTGGACTCGGTGACTTCGAGCGTGGGTTTATCGGAAGGCTTGACCAGCGGTGTGATAGCGTCTGGCATGGTTGCTTTCCCCTTGGGAGGTTACCTGTCAGATAAGTTGGGCAGGAAGCGGGTTATCGCGGCGTCGTACGGCCTTGCCGGTGCGCTTTTCTTGGCCTATAGCTTCACGGGAGGAGTGATGGCCTTGCCGCTGCTGTTCGGTGCTTTCTTCTTCGGGTACGTCGGATCCGCTCCTGCCCTAGCTTATGCCCCAGAACTGGGAAAATCGGGCAGGGCTAACTCCAGCGTGGCCATCGTTTTCGGGGCGGGAACGGTCGGTAACGCACTGGGGCCATTCTTGGCGGGACCGCTCATCGACTACGTCGGCTTTATGCCCACTTTCAGGCTGTTGTCGTTGTTCGCTCTGCTCGCGGCGGCCCCGGTCGTGGCCATAGGCGTGAAGGCGCGTAGAAACGGATGAGAGCTAAAGGTCTAAGCGTAACGCCTTGCATCCGATTTTCAATGGGGGTGTACAAGGGCCCTCTACTGATCTCAATAAACGGATCGTAATCCGGAACGCGTTCAAGAGGTCTTTGCGTTGTCGGATTTTTCTGATTTGAGCTCGTTTGCAAGCGAGTTCGTTTCCCCCTCGACCAGAAGGAAATGGTTCGCCTGGGGTTTCGTCTGTACGATCTCTTTGTGTTGGATTACCACTTGCCAGGTGACCGATGTCTAAAATTCTTCAGTTGGTCGGTATGCCTTTCCGTAACGGTTTGGTCTCCGGACTCATCTCGGGCTACACGCTTAAAAAAAGAGGGAATTGGGTTTCGTCGCCGATTGCGGGTCGCCATAGTGAACAGCTTTTATCCGCCTTGGAGGGGTGGGGAAGAGGTCCACTGTAAGAATTTAGCTGAGGAGCTCACGAAACGCGGGCATCAAGTGAGCGTTTACTGTTCTTCCCTCCCGCTGCCCCCCGGTGATAGGGAATCCAACGGAGTGATGGTTCACGGTCATCGCACGTTTGGCCTGTTCTTTGGTGTGCCCATTTGTCCAGGTATATTTTGGTCGTTATTGAAGTGCCGCTGCGACGTCATACAGGCAGAGTTTCCCAATCCCGCCTTCGCTTTTTTCGCGGTATTGGTAGCGTCGTTGAAGGGGATCCCAGCAGTGATAACTTACCATAATGACCTGCCTCCGGTTACCCCAGTTGCAAAAGTCCTAGTGGAGCTGCACGACCGGTTTTTCGCGAGGGTTTATTTCCGGGCGTTTTCGGCCATAGTGGCCACCACGGCCGTCTACCCCAGGGGTTCTAGGTTGTTGCGCGGCATGCGTTACTTCGTGATACACAACGGGGTTGACGTACGCAGGTTCAGGCCGAAGACCGATACTGATAGTTATAGCGAAGGCGATACTGATGGGCTTCCCGCGCCTTTAGTGGATAGGAAGAGGAGCGGGTCAGCGGGAGGAGCGCAACAGCCAACGAAGGTGGAGGGGTACGCGCTTTTCGTCGCGGCGATGGGTAAGTGGCACCGTTACAAGGGGTTAGACGTGCTCCTGAAGGCTTACACCTTGTACTTCAAAAAAGGGGGAAAGAGGCGGTTACTGATAGTTGGTGAGGGCAGCGAGAGGCCTAGTTACGAAGCGCTGGCCAGGTCGTTGGGCATCTCACAACGCGTGGAGTTCTTGGGCGACGTAGCAGACGCGGAGTTGCCCGAAGTGTACAGACATGCCGGTGTCTACGTCTCCGCCAGCTTGAATAGGTCTGAGGGGTTTGGGCTCACGGTTCTCGAGGCCATGGCCTCTGGCCTACCGGTGCTGGCTACAGACGTCGGCGGGTTACCAGAGCTGGTGCGGGATGGATACAACGGCTTTTTGGTGAAGCCCGGAGATTTCGTTTCCTTGGCCGAGGCTCTGCTGAGACTAGACGATGACCGGCTCGCTGCCGAACTGGGGGCGAAAGGGAGGAAGCTGTCTGAAGGGATGAGCTGGGAATCCATGGCCCTCCAGTACGAGCGCCTATACTTCGCCCTCACCGCGTCCGCCTCGACGGGCGCGAGCGCGGCCAGGGAGAACGGACAAGTTTACGCCGTAATACCAGCTAAGAACGAGGCGCTTAGCATAGAAGCCGTGGTGAAGAGCACCAAGAATTACGTAGACGAGGTCGTGGTAGTGGACGACGGCAGCTCGGACTCCACTGCTTTTTTGGCCAGGCGTGCAGGGGCAACGGTACTCAGGCACCCGATCTCCTTGGGGGCGGGGGCAGCCACTTCAACTGGGATGAGGTATTCGTTGGCGAGGGGGGCTTCCGACATAGTGACGCTCGACGGTGACGGGCAGCACGACCCGACTTACATCGCACCGCTGTTACAGAAAATGCGTGCAACGCGGGCCGACCTCGTGGTTGGGGCGAGGGATATGAGAAACTCTGGTTTTTGGAGAAGATTCGCCAACGCCTTGCTCGCGCGCGAGGTGAGTTTGATTTCCGGACAACGCATCACCGATAGCCAATCCGGTTTCAGGGTTTATTCGAGGCGGGCAGCTGAAGTGTTCGTGAGGGAGGTGAGGGAGTGGGGATACGGGTGGGCGTCCGAAAGCCTCGTGCTTATGGCTAAGCACGGTCTCAAGGTAGTTGAGAGCCGCGTTGTCGCGAGCCCACACCGCGGCAAGAAGGGAACTCGTTGGTGGGATGGTTTCTTCATTTTCTACCAGGGAGTGAGGGCGGCCCTTCGCTAAGGGCCGGTTCAAAACGAATCGGTGGCCTTTCTTTGCTAGCAGTTGCCGCGGGTTTTGAAGTGGTGGCATGGGGACTCTCAAAAGGGGAGCTCTGAAGTGGCGCGATCGCGGTATCTGTATTTTTTATCGGTTCTCCTGGAAGCCGGCTTCGTTTTCTATTGGGATGCTTGGCGCAGGAAAGCCCCCTTTCTCTACCTCTCATCGAAAACTTTCGGGGAAATAGCTATATCGATTTCCGAGGGCCGGTGGTATGGGTAGGAGTGTCGCCTTTGCTGTCCTGGTAATGGTTTGCGTTACCCTCAACGCCGTTCTTCCAGTTACCGGGGCGGCTGTCCAGTCCGCAACAGCGATCATCGTGCCTGCCTGTTCTCCCTTATACGTCGGCGAGAGTGACGTCCCGTACGCGATCACGGTTTACTTTTACGCCGTGAATCCTTCCCCTTACGAATTGTCTGTAACGCCAATGTTCTCTACCTCAGCGGCCCTTTCGCTATTGAGTGCTCCATCTTCGGTCGAGCTTCCCGCTTTCTCGGCGGTGCAGATCCCAGTCACCTTGAACGTTGGCCCGGGTAGCACCCCCGCATACGTGAATTACACGGTCTCAGGCCAAGCGGGTGAGGAAACGCTAAAACTCGTTAGATTACCCATTCCCCTGCAGGGAGTGCTAATCCAGCCGTCATCTTCGTATTACATCGGGGCTCCTGGGTCGGGTTTGCGCGTGTCCTTGATCTTTTCATCTCCTGTTAGTCTGAGTTTGAGCAGTGACAACGCCTCTTTTGTCGTCAGCGGCGAAGAGATCCACGGCTACGTGAGCTTGCCGAGCGACAGTCCTTCCGCGGTCTTCATTTATCCCGTTTTTGTGACGGGGCAGGTCCGCGGAAGGGATTTTGCGCTTACTTCACCCATCATAGTCTCTGCCGTGTGTTACAGCGGGGACGGTTTGGCCATGAATTACGCCTCGATTGGTGAGGTAACTCAGATGCCCAACGTGCTTTCATATCGCGACGTTGGTCCCCTTTACGATACGCAAAGGGCGATCACAAACACGACGGAATATTTTGTTCTCAACTTCACCAAGGCTCCCGCATCTTTTTGGTTGGCGCTGAACAGAACGCATCCGTATAACTTGAGTTACAGCTCTGGCCGGATCGCGATAAGCGGTTCGGGTCCGGCGTTAGAGGGATGGGTTCATAGCAGCACGGTTTTCATGTTCGCGTTCAACTCGACGAAGCCCATGAGTTGGAAAGTCGACGTAGACGGCAATTCGACGGGCTGGTTGCCAACCGCGCCTTCCGGTGGCTTCCTGGGCTTGCTCCTTTTGACCAGACCGCTTCTGTGGCTGGTCGTGGTCGCCGTAGTGGCCGTCATCGCGCTCGCCGTTTTCCTTGCCAGGAGAAAGCGTGGCTGGCCCTATACTTCGGACCGATATGGCTCTTGGAAGCGCGATTCCGTTATTCTTGCTAATGCCGGCGATATGGCTCGCTATACTCCGGGCTTTAACGAAACGAGTCGTAGTTGTTATTTCTCAACGGCTTTGGTCCATCGCTTGTGGCCGGTCAGGAGCGCCGAACGGCGTAAAAAAGCTAGGGTTATTAAAGCGGTGAACTACCCCGCCCTTACGGACGGGGCTTCCCGGTTCATGGATACGCTTACGCCTGGAATACCGCGGGTATTCCATCCCGCATCGCAGAGGCCTTCTCATCCCCGGGCTTCTCCCCTACGTTCCATAGGGAAAGCCCCATTTGGGCATCAATAGTATAAAATTTCTTATATAAAAACACTTCTGTAAGGGGCTATCCGTCTCCCACCTTACGGAGGGGGACTTTCGCCCCCTTAACTCCCATAAAGTTAAACCGAATGAAAGCCATTTTCGCAGGCAGCGAATCGTTAATGAAGATTGAAAGCTCAAAAAACGAGGTTTTAGGCTTTCTACGGTAGGCACATTCAATTTCGGTCGGTCGCGCTCATCCGCGTCGTCGAGCCGGTCCAATGCGCGGTCGGATTTTGGCGCGGTCACGAGTATTCTAACAGCAGATTGAGGAGCTCCGAGTCGAGCGGTTCTCCCCAGGGGGTCCTATCGGTCGTCCACTCGTCCCTTCCAGTGGAAAGTATCCCGAAAGCGCCCCTCAGGTGCCAGAGGGCCCAGCCAATGTCGTGTTCTTTCAATATGGTTAGCGAATCCCTGTACCAATTCATGGCTGTCGTCCTTTTGGCCATCTTCGAGTACACGCCAAATTCGCTGCAGTGAGTTATTTTTCCCAGGTCTGCCAGATCCAAGTAGGGCTTCAGCACGGACTCGATCCACTTTTTATCGGCGTACACGCCGTCATACTTCAAGAACCAATCTCCGGGAAACTCCTTCGAGAACTGTTGGAGATCAACCTTTCCAGGGTAGTCCGGCCTTATTCCCCTGGTCCCGAGTTGGTAGGCGAGGCCTGCCCAAGGAGCTCCCAGGTGCGTCACCCAAAGCGGTTCATAATGGTGGAAAGAATGGACCGCGTGCAGATCCCCAACGCTAACCGGTGAGCTAGCGTAAACCCTGTTCTTTTCGTTTCCCTCTACGTATACGGTGCGATCTTCGTCTTCGGCTCTTATCGTCGTGATTAAGTCATCGTAAAACTTGGAGAGTTGCTCGTCGGTTACCCCGCCCGGCTCGTTGAGCAAATCGAAGGCTAGCTCCTCTCCGTAATCCTTGTACCTCCTGGTTAGGTACCTCCAAATCTCCTTTGTCCTTTTCTGTTTTTCCAAATCGCTCCAAAGAGAGTGGTCTGGCCTCCCTATGGCGTAACCCGGCGCGGAATGTAGGTCGAGCAGAACGTGAAGGCCGTACTTGCTTGCCCAATTGAGTGCCCTATCTACAAGGCAAAGGCGGGCCTCATCGTATTTATAAGGTTCGACCTCTATGAAGGAGTAGTCCACTGGCAGCCTTACAAAATTAAACCCCAAGTCGCTTATGAACTTCAAGTCTCTTTCCGTATAGAACGAAACCCTTTCGGGGGTGAACTCGGCTTGAGAGTACCAGTTCCCCAAGTTGAAACCGCACAGCCTTTTCATGAGCGAAGTTCCCTTTCACTTAAAGAGTTATCCCTTCTGGCTGGGCAGCGCGTTGGCCTCGATCCCACTCGGCTTTTTCGTAGGGAACCTTTGCCGCTCGGCGCTGACGCAAAGGGCCCAGCTGAGGTCGGGCGTCCTAAGGGTAGAGCGGAGGGGGAGGGGAGACGAAGCTGTTGACTTGGTGCCGTTGGGTTCGTCGGAATTTTGGCTTTTTTGGGCTGATTTGGTGGCTTGTCTTCATCCCGGGGCCACATTAAGGCGGTCTTGATCACTAGCGAAGGATTCCGGCTTTTTTTGGGCGTGCTAGACTTTTAAGCGGATGCCGCAGCATCGTATGAAGTTCTCCGTTCAGGAAAATTTAGTACCGGGGAGGGGAATGGCTGAAAAGCTCTCAATCCTGGAAGAACTGGGGTATGAAGGAATCGAGCTGTGGGGGACGCAGGAATTAGGACAGCAGTTAAACGCGTACAAGGAGCTCTTGGGCTCCCACCGGGTGAAGGTATCGACCATTTGTTCTGGGTACAGGGGAGATTTGCTATCCGCCTCCAGAGCGGAAAGGGATACCGCCGTTGCGGACATAAAAGATAGGTTGAAGTGGGCCTCGGAACTCGGAGCGGTCGGCGTAATAGTGGTACCTACCTTCGGGGCAAGCAAAATTCCCGATCTTTCCCCGTATTCTTCGGCTTTTGAATTGGAGAGGGAGCTTTTGATAGTCGAGCTCAAGGAGCTGTCGAAGTCCGCCCTAGATTTGGGCGTCTCCGTACTCCTCGAGCCACTCAACCGCTACGAGACGCATTTCCTTAAGAGGCTGGAGGATGCTTATCGGATTGCGCTGGAAGCGGGTGAGGGAGTGGCGGTGATGGCCGACTTTTTCCACATGAATATTGAGGAGGCCGACATGGCAAGCGCTATTAAGAGCGCTTTCCCGAGGCTCCTTCACGTTCACTTGGCCGACAGCAATCGTGTGAGGCCGGGGGCGGGCCACACCGATTTCAAGCCCGCGTTCAAAGTATTAAGAGAGATGGGGTACGATCACTACGGCGCTCTGGAATGCTCGCTGGCAGGCGAACCAAAGAGAGAACTGGCCGAGGCACTCGCGTACTTGAGATCTCTGCGAAGGTTTTGGTCCGAAAGCTCTGGCTCCTTTCTCCTGCGGCGCTCTATGTGCAATGCACCGAGAAGCTCCTTGTAGCATTTACTTTTATTTCGGGTGGCTCTTTTTCCCATCACTACCTAATTTCGTGATGCTATCGAACGTGATAAATTAACGACAAACCTCTCCCTCCAAGGCGGGGAGGAGTTCAGTTGGTTTGGGGTTGCTGTGAAGATCTTTTGAAGAAAGTCATTGTGAAGGATTTTCGGTCGAGCCATAGTCTCTTTCTCGAATCCCCAACAAAACTTAAATCCGATTTGTAAATACTTGCCCATGAAGATAATACTCGTTGTAATGGATACACTGAGGGCGGATCACTTGGGTTGCTACGGATACCACAAGAATACCAGCCCGTTCATGGACCGTTTCGCCGCCGAGGGAACCCTATTTGAAGACGCTATACCGACCGATGTCCCAACTCAACCCTCGTTTACTTCTCTGATGACCGGGGTCAGGGGCATAAATAATGGCGTAGTAACCCACAGCCCGCTTGAAAACATCGATGACTCTGTACCGTTGCTGCAGGAAAGGTTGGCCTCCTCCATGACGACGGCCGCGGTTTCCACGTTGTACGGGATGAAAAAATACTTCTCTAGGGGTTTTCACTATTACATGAACCCAGTGGCTGGGAACCCTTCCAGGTTACAACTGGTTCAAGCGGAGGAAATAAACTCCTTCGCCCTGAGCTGGCTGAGGACTCATTATTCCGACGACTTTTTCCTTTTCGTTCATTATTGGGATCCGCACGCCCCTTACCTGCCGCCCGAAAAGTACAGGTCGCTTTTCTATGACGGCGTTTACAACGATCCGAATAACCATAGCTTGGATCAGCTGAAGAAATCGCCGCTTTGGCAGTTTCACCTTCAGTACAACCTCGTGTGGCTCAAGGAGCTCGCGGGCGACTTAACCGACGTCAATTACATCGTGGCTCAATACGACGCCGAGATAAGACACGTTGATGATGCCTTCAAGGAGCTGATGGAAGAGTTGGATTCCTTGGGGATAACTGACGAGACCATGGTTGTGTTGACCGCCGATCACGGCGAGAGCCTCGGAGAACACGGGTTTTACTTCGATCACGCAGACGTCTATCAAACCACCATCCACGTCCCGCTAATCATAAGGTGGCCTGGGCACTTTCCCAAGAAGAGGGTGAAGGGTCTGGTTCAGAACTTAGACATCACGACTACCATTTTGGGAGCGGCGGGGCTCAGCGTTAAGGGTATGGAGGGCATCGACCTCAGGGAGGTCGCCTACGGCCGTTCCAAACCCAGGGACGCGGCTTACTCCAATCAGGCCGTCTGGACGGCAAAGAGGACGATGATAAAGGAGCTGGATCACCGTTACAAGGTCATATTGACGTATGACCCGACGTTTTGGCCTACGCCTCCGGTAGAATTGTACGACCTGACCTCTGATCCCGACGAAAAGGTGAACCTGGCGGACTCTCGGCCAGATCTCCTCGACTCCCTCGAGTTGGAACTCAGGAGATGGGAGGACGCCCAACTCAAGGGAAGGTTGGATCCCCTCAAAAAGGTGACCGATATGGGGGTTCCCGCCAAGAAGTGGGTTCAAAACGTCGCGGTGACCGAACGGTCCACGTATGAGGAGTTCAGGAATAAGATAGACGCGCCTAAACGAGAGTTGGTGCAAAACGGTCAAATCCCTAACCACCGCTATCTCCCCCGCACATCCCCTCTTCATATTGGGCGGGGCTGGACCGCAAGATTCGCCTGAGCTAGCACATCGGCTCTGGGGCATGATCCCTGAGCAATTGCGGGAATACTCGGCCTTTCCATTCGAGAACTACGATCCGAAGACTGCAGACGAGTGGGGCGCTTACGCCGATGAGCACGACTTTCCGCTGGTGTGGCAGGTCAGGACTTGGGTGCCGCCTTGGCACCCCGCCTGGAAGAACGGGCGCACGGGCCCGGGAGTCGACTCTGACAAGGTGGCCGAGGTCCTCGATAAGCACCCGAGCATAAGGGGTATACAGATATGCGAGCTCAACAACTTCGGTTTCTCCACCGAGGAGAAATTGTACGTAAGCGATTTGCTCAAGGTGGTGGCAGATGCCGGCCGCTATCTTTCGTGGAGGGAGGGAAACGACGGCTGCAATATATGGGTAGAAGTTGGCCTAGAAAAATGGCTCAGCGACGATATAAAGCGCTACGGAGAGTACGTCTTGCCTCAATGGGAAATGAACATACCCCGTAACGCCTACCTCTGTCACGACAGCGTCTTAGGCCTTTGGCTAGCTGGTTGGGTCTCCAATTGGGGGGTTGAGCCTCAGTCTTGGTATTGGTCGGAATGCGGGTTTACTGACCTGAACACGCCTAGAGAAAATCACAACAGGGGATATCGCAAGGGTGATAGGTCGAAGTTTCCGGAGACCATGTGGGGGCAGATGATGCTCCTGGGGTTGAATTCAGGCGCAACCGTTTACAACTTCGAGCCCATGGAGGATTCCCTATTCACGAGGGATCTGAGGTACGCGTCGGCGGCCCTCAGGGTTGTGTTCCCGTTGCTGGAGGACATCGTGAAGCAGCGCTTGATCCCCTCTAAAGAGGAAGTAATGAGCAAAATCAAAGTGGCGTACGTGGCTGACTTCGAGAGCGGTGAGGAAAGCGAGGCCAGCGACGTCGACTATTACAGGGGTTACGCGGCGGACAACGTTTTCTTCGGGAGGCACCGGGAGAGAGGGCACGGTACAGGGACCATATACAAGGCCACTTACGGAATAGAGCATGAGCACGAGATGATACCTGATACTGGCAGGTATTACTGGATACCCGTTTTGCCGAAGTACACGAGGATGGAGTTCATGAACGAGTTCGAGAGGGTTTTGTGCCCCAATCAATTCACCGGGGAAACCGAGGCAAAAATCTTCTTCGACGTTTTTTACCCACCGATTCAGGAGGGAAACGGCTACGTCGTATTCGTTGGTGACGAGGTAATGGCGATGAACTCGCTTGAGAACATGGACTTGCCTCAGGAGTTCTCTTTCAAAATGAGCGGTCTGGAATTCTCGGGCAAGTTAGACGAGCACTCGTACTTCCTAGTCAAGAGGATCGCCGACGGTCTGTTCTTGCACGCCAACAACAGGGATTGGAGGAGCACGGTGGTCAGCATCAAGGGGTTGCCCCCGACGGCCAAGTTTTCCTTTGAGCCAACGAGCGGGGGTTCGGTCATCTCACCCCAAGAGGGCAACGTCGAGTTGCACCTGACCCACGCCTCCGGGGCCGTTAGGGTATTCGTCGCGTGGTGAAGCGTGCTTCGGCTTCCGACGAGGGGCGTTGCGGACTGTTTTCCCTCGTTGGGCGGATCAGAAGTACTGCCCTTCCGGGTGAGTTAAACGCAGATCGCTTCTGGTCAACGCGGGTCGGTTTTGCTTTAGCGGGAAGTTTTTATTCGGCGGTCACGGTACCGTGTGATTCAGCGTGAAGCCAGACGTATTTCTCGTGGTGACTCACGACACGGGACGGTACTTTGGGGCCTACGGCCGCGGGACCGAGACGCCCAACTTTGACGATTTGGCGAAGGACTCTCTAATTTTCAAGAATTATTTTGCGGTTGGCCCGTTTTGTTCCATCAACAGGGCGGTACTTCAGACGGGCAAGTATCCCCATGCCAACGGGGTAATGGGATTGGTCAATCCCCACTTGATCTGGACGCTGAATCCCGGCGAGAAGAATTGGGCCAGGCACTTGCACTCCGCGGGTTACGAGACCTACCTCTTCGGTTTCCAGCACGAAACGAAGACCCCTCAGGAATTTTACGACCACGTGGTTCCCTTTCCTGGAGACCACGCGCAGGACGTGCTTCCGGCCGTGGCCGACTTCGTAAAAAAGAAGAGCCGCGACAGCCCCGTCTACGCATCCATCGGCACCTTCGAAACCCATAGGCCCTTTTACGACGCCTATTACGAGGTCAACCCATTTTGGAAAAAGACGCCGCACGACTCCGTTCAGGTCCCCCCTTACCTGCCAGACGTGGACATGGTAAGGTACGATTTGGCTGGGCTTTGGTCTTCCGTTAATTACTTCGACCATTACTTGGGGGAGCTGGTCAAGGCTCTCGAGGAGTTCGAGAGGGAATACCTCCTGGTGGTCACGGTAGATCACGGCATCCCGTTCCCGCGTGCTAAGTCCACCCTTTACGATGCGGGGCTAGAGACCGCATTGCTCATAAAGGGCGACCGCGTGAAGGAAGGGGTTAACGAGGACCTTCTGAGCTCTGTCGACCTTCTGCCGACCTTGCTGGACTACCTGTCCTTGCCCATCCCTCAGGATTTGCAGGGCAAGAGCTTTCTACAGTCGTTGACGGGCAAAGGTAAAGGGGACGAATACGTCATAGCTCAGAAGAACTGGCATGACGACTACGACCCCATCAGGGCGATACGCACTAAAGATCACAAGCTGATATGGAACTTGGAGGAAAGGCCGCTTTTGTCCCTCCCGCTAGACCTACTCGAAAGCGAGACCGCTCAGGCCATGAAGGACGATTTCCTCCGCCACAGGCCAACCTTTGAGCTATACGACCTCAGGAACGACCCATACGAATTGCATAACTTAGCGGATACTCCCGCTTATCAGGGCTTGAAAGAGGAGCTTTTCGGCAAGCTGCTGAAAGCCATGAAGGATCTCGGAGATCCGTTCTTGGACCCGCTTTACGGCAGAAAGCTGATGGACGCTTATCCGCTGGGGCTTTACAGGAGGGATTTGTGGAAGGGAGACATAAAGTACACGGTTCGCCCCCTGCGAAGGGCGTCCCTCTGATGAGGACGCGGTGGGGCCGCATGGCGAGGATGGATACCGTTGGGCCTTCCGATCGGATTTGAGCCAAACGGGCGTCTCTTCGTTTGCTCGAAGTTAGGCGTCCTGAGCCGATGCTAACGGGCAGCCCCAGAGCCGATCCTATAGCCAGGCTAATGTGACTTGCTCGAACGGTGTTGGAGCCGCCATTTCGCCCGTTTCGTAGATCCCACATGGTCTGGCCCGCCATTCGGTCGGGCGAGTTGAGAGGGCTCCCTTGAAGCGATGGTCCAGAAAGGGTCAAAAGATACACGATCGTCAAACCGGTCGCGGGTAATAGGAGATCTTTAGTTTGGATAGCACCTCGTCTATCCGCTTGAGTTCGTCTGCCTTCAGCTTCCATCCAACCGCTCCAGCGTTCTCCTCGGCCTGCGCCTCAGTCTTGGCGCCGGGTATCGGCAATACATCACCTTCCCTCGTTAGCCAGTTCAGCGCCACTTGAGCGACGGTCTTTTGCTCGGCCTCCGCTATTTCCCGCAGCACTTGCAGAAGTTTGCTTATTTCCGCCAGGTTGGCATCGTTGAATAACTTGTTGCCGCGCCTTATATCGTCGGACGGTTTGTGAGCGGTGCTGTACTTGCCGGTAAGGGCTCCCTGTGCTATGGGGCTCCACGCGATCAGGGTTATCCCCTCCCTTCTGCAATAGGGCAGCACTTCCTCCTCCACCTCCCTTTGAACCATGTTGTACCTGACCTGGTCAGAAGCTATGTCGACGTGCGAGAGGTGCTCCCTCGCCTCCTTCAAGTCCCTAACGGAAAAATTGCTGACCCCTACTGCCCTGATTAAGCCCCTATCGTAAAGCGACTCCATGGCCTTCATGGTTTCCCGAAGCGGTACTTGTTCCCAGGGGTCTGGCCAATGGACTTGATAGAGGTCTATCTCCTTCACGCCCAATCTCGCCGCGCTGTTCTCGGCGGCCTTCACCAGGTCGTCGGCGTGGAGGTGGCCGCCGTGCACCTTAGTGGCGACGACCACGTTATCGCGCCCTATCTCCTTTATCGCCCTGGCCACCACCGTTTCAGAGTGGCCGTCACCGTAGGCCTCGGCGGTGTCTATGAAGTTAATTCCCAACTCGTTTGCCCTGATGAGCGCCCCCACGATCTTGTCGTCCTCAACGTCCTGACCCCAGGACTTGCCGGAGGCCTGCCAAGCGCCGATTCCTATCATTGAAACCTTCACGCCGGTCTTTCCGAGCTCGATGTATTCCATGGGTCACTTTTGCGACTTCGTTTAAAAAGGATTTGGCCAGTTCGCCTTGGCTCGGCCCTTTTCAGGGGTTTAAGGCCATGCGGTAAAACACTTCGGCGTCGGCCATTAGATCCGATATCCTGCAATACTCGTTTGGTTGATGTGCTGTTTCCACGGCGGTTGACCACGCGACGGCCGGGTAGCCCCGCTTCCTCAGCACGGCTGCGACCGTCCCTCCACCGATGCCTATGAAGCGCGCTTCGATGCCGCGAGTTGCCTTCAGCGTTTCTTTGAGCCTTTGCGCGACCTCGCTGTTCTGATCAGTTGAGGGAGCGGGGTCATCGATTACCACTGGTTCCACCGAGATCCCCACGCCGTTCTCCTCGGAGGCCTGCCTGGCAAGGGCCATTATGTCCCCCAGAACCTCTGCGGTGCTGTATTTGGGGAGTATCCTGCAGTCGAAGTAGCTCACGTCCAGACCGGGAACTATGTTTATGCTGCCGACGTTGGGTTCTCTTTTGGTCGGTTCGAAGGTACAGCGGGGCGGAGCGAAGAGTTGGTCTTCAGCGGTGTATTTCTCGTGTAAGGCCTCGTCCACCCTGAGTAAGAGTTTCATCGCTATCCTGTTCGCGTTTTTTGACGGGGCCGACGCATGAGATTGAACGCCCCTCACCACGAACTTGAGCCACAGCACCCCTTTCTCGGCGATCTCTATATCCTTACCATCCGGGCTTCCGGCATCCGGCACTACGTATAGGTCGGTGGGGCTGAAGGGGTACCTTTCGATCACGTACTTCAAGCCGTAGACGCTGCCTATCTCCTCGTCTGCCACAAGGCCCACGGCGTAATCGTACTTCAGTTCCGGCTTTTTGTCTTCTAAGGCCTTCAATGCGACCAAAGCGGAGACCAGGGCTTGGCCGTTATCAGCGGTTCCCCTTCCGTATATTTTATCCCCTTCTACTACGGCCTCGTAGGGGTTCGTTTTCCAAGCTGAGATGTCCCCTTCCGATACCGTGTCCATGTGGGCAAATACCCAAAGGGTTTTCCTATTCTCCTTTCCCTTTCCCCTGCTCAGCTTTACCAAGATGTTGGGCCTTCTGTACCCGGCTTCATCCTTTGTGTCCAGTTGAGTTATCTCTGCGTCAGGTGCTATCTCCTTTACCACCGAGAGGAGGTAATCCGCCCTTTTGCCCTCCCCCTCTCCGCCCGCCGCAGGGCTAACCGCCTTCAGCGGTATCATGTGCTTCATGACGTCAACGGCAAAACCCCGGTAAGACGAAAGTTCGTCCATGGGATTATCGGCTCCAGTGAGTAAAGGATATCGTTTCTCTTTCCCGCTCGGCAAAATGACGACGAGCATCGCGGCTCAGGGCGGGGAGGATGTCGGCTTAAGCGTTTGCTCTCTTTAGGGCATCGAAAAAGTAGCCCAGCGACACACCGTAAAGGGGAGCGAAAAACACCGCCGGGGTCGCCATATAGAAGTAGCTGTTCTGTCCACCTATTAGTGCTAGCGCTGCAGAAGATATATCCATGAGCCAAAGCGAGAGGAATACGCCTTTCTCCATCGAGCTATTACCGGGGATCTTATTGTGGTAAAAGGCGAAAAATAAGCTGAGCGCGGCACCCGCGCAAAACGACAGAAGCGCGACCTCGAAGAAGTTAGGCCTACTCGATGGCATGAAGGGCATCGAAGAGTACCACGTGCTCTGATAAACTGGAAATGATGAGAAAGCAAACCAACCGAATGCGGAGACCAGAAAGGAGTATATAAGGCCCGAAATCAGGCCAGCCGTCACGCCCCTTTCTACTTCATCGCTATACATCCATCAGTATAAGACTACGCCTTCGATTATAAGCTTAGCGCGCCCTTGCGTAAGCCTTTGAATTAACTAAAAATAATTAGCTAATGAAGACGTGGAAAACGGAGGAACCGGTATTTCAAAAGGTTTCCATCCCCGATTGCGGTTTCATATTTTGTTTTTTGATGACGTGGACGCAGGAGCGCTGAGCGATACGTTCCTCGACCCACTCTGGCTTGAAGCGGTATGTTTATTCTAAGGGATGCTCTGGCATGAGGCGGCTCTTGCGCTGATCCGGCGTCCCCTTGCCAACCAATGGACGAAATCGGATGAAGTGAGGTCAGGAAATACGCAACACCAATATATCTTCCCCGTTCTAACGTGAGCTATGCGTCCCGAAGAAGTACTGGAAGAGGCGGAAAAAGCCGAACCTCAGGCTTGGGTAGGACCCACAAAATCTCTCATAATCTTGAAGGGGATTAGTTCCCATTACGCGGTAAACGGCGATGGGAGCTACCCGAGCCCTGACCCAGAGGGAAGATCCAGGACGGGTCTGTGGTTTGATTACGTGCAGCTCTTTTCTTCGCTGGACGTCGAGCTGGAGGGCCAACCCTTGTCTTCCATGGCGGATAGGCTTGTCTACGATCCCGATTACGCCGTGATTTACTACGGGAAAAAGGGGAGGATGGCGGAGTGGTTCGAGGGAGATACCTTGAACGTCTACTTCGCTCTTCAGGGAGATTTGAGCGTGAGTTTTACCCCCTCGATGAGATTGATGTGGCCTTACTCTCAAGTAAAGCTGAGGGTAATCGGTCCCTCTGCATCGTTGGGTGCCTTGGAGTTCTTCGGGGTCCTTGAGGCAGGAGAAACGCTATCGGTTCGCATATCGGGCGACGGCCTTTCCTTCAAAGGTTGGAGAGGACAGGGCCGTGGGGAAGGGGCATGGTTGAGGATAACTCCCAGTTGGAGAGGCAGGAAGAGGACCGCGAGTCCGTTGCCCTTCGCCGAAATCAGGACAGGGCTACCCAGGGTGGACATGGCTCTTGGCGCTTGCGAGCGGGTAATCCTCAAGTACTTCACTCCCTCTTCGGTGGGCGGGGGCTGGTTCTCTGCCATGCCGACGTTTTCCTGGTACTTGACTAGGGACGGGATTTGGGCTTCCCTTGCCGGGAATAGGCTTGGGGCATATCAGCAGGCGAGGGAGCAGCTGTCGCTGATAGCCAAGTACCAGATCAGGCAGGGTGCCAAAAAAGGTTTGATGCCAAGCGAAATCGTGTTGAACCCGGCGGCGAGCCCGGATAAACTCGAGACCGGCTACGCAGCGGCCGATTCCTCTTCTTTATGGGTAATGGCCCTTGCCGACTACGTAGCTTGGAGCGGGGATTACGCCTATCTCAGGGAGGTAAGGGCTAACTTGGATATGGCCCTGGAATTCATAGAAGATGAGCGGCGTTACCTAAATGGGCTTTTTTCAAACGACCCACAATCGTTGTTGATAGGTTGGCCCCAGAGCTGGGCCATGGACAGAGACGGCCCCTCCGTCGAGGTCAACGCGGTGACCATCAGGGCCTTGGAGGGCGCTGCCTCTCTTTATTCCGCGTTGGGCGATGAAAGAAGGGCTGAAGAGTTGTATAAGAGGGCTGCGAAAATGGCGGTTTCGCTGTCGTCCACTTTTTCTTCGGGACACGGGCTGCTTTACGATCACTTGGACGCTAGCGGTAGGCCGGTCATGGTTTTAACGCCCTATTCCGCGGTTGCCGCGGCCATGGGCGAAATACCGGCCGAGCAGGGCAAGGCCATAGTGGAGAGGTTAGGCAAGCCCGATTTCCTTACCGATTGGGGGATTAGATCCATTTCGAAGGAAGATCCGAGGTACGAAAAGGACGGATTTTACTCCGGTGCTGTCCACCCCTCGCTTACCGCTTTTTACGCCCTGGCCTGCTATCGTTACGGTTTCCATGAGATGGGTTGGCGGGTGCTGAGAAGGCTTTTGGATTTGGCGTTGAGCGACCAGGTGGGATTCATAAATGAAGTTTACTCGGGCGACGAGCCAGTTGGCATAGGGCAGCCCTTGAGCGTGGCTGCTTGCGCTTTGGCCATTTTGGCCTTTTTTGATGGCATGTTAGGCGCGTCCCCTGGTGCCCCGCCATCTTTTTCACCGCACTTGCCAGAAGAGATAAAGGAGGTGAAGTTCGTAAGGGGGGCTCAGGAGTTCGCCTTGAAGTGAATGAGGAAAGCAGCTGAAGCAAGGGGAGCGGGCGTCCATAGAGGAGCGGGGCTTCAGCGTAATGCTTGGTGAAGCATCGCGCGATGGGTCGCGCGTTGGTTTCTGCGCCAAATGCGTATCGCTTCGCGCGGATCTCTGAGGCAAAGTCCGTAAAGGCCGCGACGCCTGAGACCTGGGGGAGTACCCACGTTCGATGGCGGTAAGGAGGTCTGTTACGTCTACACGGACGGGGCTTCGCGCGGGAACCCGGGGCCGGGCGCTTGTGCTTACGTCATAGTCAAGGGGGGGCAACTCTTGAAAGAGGGTTCACGCCTGCTGGGGCTTTGCACAAACAACGAAGCTGAGTACAATGCCGTCCTCGACGGGCTAAAGCAGGCTTCAGAGCTGGGGGAAAAAGACGTGGTCGTCGTATCTGACAGTGCCCTTGTGGTGAATCAACTGAATAACGCTTGGCAGGTGAAAAATCAAAGGATGAAGAAGTTAAAGGAGGCTGTCGACGAAATCGCCAAGGGTTTCGTGAGCGTCAGGTACATTCACGTGCCAAGAGAAAACCCGTGGATATCAAGGGCCGACGCGCTTTGCAATCGTGCTCTTGATAAAGCGAACGGCAAACAGGCCTCGCCCCTTCTAGGGCGGGGAGGAGGTTAGGAGATGTAAGCGGTCCTGGCCGGCTTATGCTAGTTTATATCTATCTTTGTTTATTGGTATTATCATGACGTATTGTTTCAGCCGTCGAAATAAGCGGGTTCAAATTGCCTTAATAGATAAAAATAAAAGAGCATGCCTACTAATATGGTTCATTCTAAATGCTTCGCGCTTTTAGGGATGAAGGCCTTTGCGCTTCTGTTAGGGTCAAACGGGCGGCGCAAACGTTCCAAGACGGGGGCAGTGCGCGTACTGAGAGAGACCAGATTAAGACAGCTATAATAAGGGTACCGCAGGATCAATGGGCGAGATCAGAAGCGGGAGGTGATGGATGAAAGGACGGCACGTCTCGCCCTTCAGCGCGACGAGGAGGACAAATTGGGGTTTCGCTCTACGCAGGTGCACGCGGGTATGCATCAGCATACCCCTCGTACGCGTAGAGCTTGGGCTTCACGGCTTCACTCAACTCCCTCACGAGTTCATCGGGAGTCTTCCGCTCCGCCCCCCTCAGGACGCACCCACCCAGGAGTGAAGGTAGGACCGCGCGGTCCCACCGACCGCGCTGGGAAGCGCCCTCCACCTTCAGTGCCCTTCCTCCTCTGCATGTGCACGTACCCCTCCCTCTCTTCCCAAAGGAGGTCTTGGGTCTTTGCGACCACCCCACTGCCCATGCATACACAAATCGTTCATTTCCAATTATATATAAACTTACCTATTTTGAAACTGCTGACTACGGTGCCTCAGAGATCTTTCAATTGCACCGGGGGTGGCCTTTAAACGAAAAGCTCGCTGGGCTCCAGCTAAGCAAATAGGTAACGCGATTCTCGTGGTTTCGCTATTAGTGGCTTATTTATCGGTGCATCTTCGCGTGACGCTGCCCCTTTTTGGCCCGGATTTCTTTTTCCCCGTCGCCCGAAACGCCTATTGTCTGCCTCCCTTACGACCATATGGATCAAGATCGGTTTGCCGAAGAAGGAAGAAGGCTTGTGGCTACGTACATGAATATGCTCTACTCAAGAGGTCTCGTAACCGCTACGGGTGGCAACGTGAGCCTGAAAGTGGAGACCGATGAAGGTATGCTAATGCTGATAACTCCCACGTCTCTCTTCAAAGGGGGTCTGGGGCCCGATGACGTGGCTTTGCTGGATATGCAAGGCCAGCTGAAAAACGGTAAATTTCCTCCGTCTTCGGAGTGGAGGATGCACGCGGCCATTTACTTGTCCGAGCCGTCGGTGAAGGCCATTGTCCATGCACATCCTACGTACGCGCTTGCCTTGATAAGGTCCGGAGCGCGTTTTGAGCCGATTACCGAGGAGGCCCAGATAATGTTTGAAAGCGGGGTTGGTTTCGTCCCCAAAATCCGTCCTGGGACATGGGACTTGGCCAAGTCCGTGGCCTCTTCTATCAGGGGAAAGAGGGCGGCTCTCATAGAGGACCACGGCGCGGTTACCGTGGGTAAAGATCTGACCGAGGCTTTCGCCGAGATGGACGTATTGGAGCAGAATTCCAAGGTGCTGCTTTTGAGTAGTCTGTTAAACGGACGCAAGGAGCGGCCTGCGTCGGTTAACGCTCGACCAAAAAACTTAGAAACCTTGGCCTGATATGAGTTATGTATTATAAGCAACTAAACAGGACGGGCGAAAGGATACCGGAGCTGGGCCTCGGGACTTGGGGGATAGGCGGGGGAAGTAGCTCGGACACCACGAAGGACGACGATTACATTCAAGCCATAAGGGAGAACATAGAGGCCGGCCTAAAGCTCATAGATACTGCGGAGATGTACGGAAACGGGCACGCGGAGGAGTTGGTTGGTCGCGCCATAAAGGGATACAAGCGCGACGAGGTTTTTATAGTGAGTAAGGTTTGGCACAATCACCTCAGGAGAGACGACCTGCTCAACGCTGCTAAGAAGAGCGTGGAGAGGTTGGGAACCCACATGGATCTGTATCTGGTTCACTGGCCCAACCCATCGGTACCACTTCAAGAGACGATGAGGGCGATGGAAGAGGTGGCCGAGCAGGGTTTGACCCGGTACATAGGCGTGAGTAATTTTTCTGCCGAACTGCTGGAAGAGGCGCGCAGCTATACCTCTAAGTATGACGTAGTAGCCGACGAAGTCAAGTACAGCATTACGGACAGGGGGGCCGAGAAGGACGTTTTGCCTTACTGCGAAAGGAACGGGATAACCCTCATCGCCTACACGCCGATTGAGCACGGCCTTATCACGCAAGGAAGAGTGGGGCAGTTGCTTAGAGAAGTGGGCCAAAAGTACGGGAAAACGCCGGTCCAAGTGGCCCTGAACTGGCTGACTTTCCATGAGCCCGTGGTCGCTATTCCGAAGGCCTCAAAGATCGAGCACATAAGGGAGAACGCGGGGGCGAGCGACTGGCGGCTATCCTCTCAGGATTTCGAACTACTTTCAAATTTGTGAGCCGATTTTTGTAAATGGGGGTCAAGCGGGACGGAAAACCTTGCCTCCCATGGGCGGGATGGATGACCCCTTCCATAAAGGTCCTTATGGGCGGTTTGAACGTTAACTGGTGCCTTGGTCAATATGGGGATTGTCGGGCTTTCCCCTGGGGCGCGCGGGGGACGCCCGGCGACGAAATCGCCCTTGCGGTGGCGGAATACCCAAGGCATCCCCCGCCCAAGCGCCCCGACGAACCGGGAAGCCCATCCCGGAGGGCGGAGTAGTTCACTCATGCAAGGAGGGTCGTAACAAACAGAAATACATAGAGAGAGCTATCTGAAAAACGGAAGCTATAACAGATAAGCGCGAAAACTAGGGTTTTCTATCCTCCGATTGCAAGGGGAGGGAGAAACCTATTTATCGTTTCACGGGATGGGCTTCGTATTGATCGATCTGCAGGCCGTAGAAGTGCTATTGGTGCTCCTGATCGCCATATCCCTGATGCTGCGTGGGGTACGCTACGACATGGTCGGCCTCGGGGCAATGGTCGCACTCGTGCTCATGGGTTTGGTGAGCCCCGCACAGGCGTTCTCGGGTTTTTCCAGCTCGGCCGTAATCGTCATAGCTGCTGCGTTTGTGATGAGCAACGCCCTGGTCTCATCTGGCCTTTTGGCTCGCGTCGAGGATGCCTTGACAGAGTTCAGCAACCCCTTCCTGGCCATGTTCTTCATAGTTTTGGTTGCTACCGTTTTTTCAGCTTTCATAAGCGACGTGGCCACCGTGGCCATACTGATACCTTTGTCCGTTAGGGTGTCGAGGAGGTTTGGGGTTTCACCTTCGAAGTTCCTCATGCCGCTTGCGTTCGCGGCCATACTTGCGGGTCGCCTCACAATAATCGGGTCATCAGTAAACTTGGTGATCTCCCAGTTCGTTTACCAAACCACGGGCCGCTACTTGACCATGTTTGAGATCACGCCGGTCGGCGGAGCGGCGGTGGCCTTCGGACTGGTGTTCATAGCCGCCGCTTGGTTCTTCCTTCCTTCCAAGGCCTCCGCGGAGGCCGTTCAGGTCGATGCCTATCTCACTGAGTGCAGGGTTAACTCAGATTTTCCAGGTTTGAACTCGAAGCTAGTGGACTTGATCGACCAGCTGCCGGGAAGGGTTCTCGGCATTCAGAAGGGGGACTCCCTAGTAAGGGGTCCCCAAGCGATGTGGGAGACCGTAGAAGATGGCGATGTACTTGTGATCCGCGCTGTTCCTGAGGAAATATCCTCGTTGAGTAGGATGCGCGGGCTAGAATTGGTTCCGAAAGTGGGGAAGGTTGAGAGCGGCTCCCTTCAAGAAGCCGTCGTGATGCCGTCCTCTCCCCTATCGGGCAGCACCATAGCAAGCGTTGACGTGAAGGGCCTTTACGGCATGACCGTTCTGGGCGTGGCGAGGAAGGGATTGCCCACGTGCCAGAGGCTTTCTAAGCTGGTCATTCAGCCCGGTGACGTGCTGCTTTTGCAGGGAGTCCCAGACCAACCTCTATCGCACCTGGGCTTGATGCCCGCCATGGAAACGGGCCTGAGCTTGATGACGAGGCGGTCGGTTGGCTTCGTTTTGCTCGGGTTCATAACGGCGATAGCTTTGTCTTCTCTTACACCCGTGCCCATATCGATTGCCTTCATAATCGGCGTGCTAGTGATGGTTGGCAGTGGCGCGGTATCCCCTCGTATGGCGTACTCGTCGGTGGAGTGGCAAGTCATAATAATGATAGGTTCGTTCTTCTCCCTGGCGACCGCCATGCAAGCCAGCGGCGCGTCGAAGCTGATCGCCTCGGTGCTCTTCCTCGGCCCGTTCAAGCAACCGCTGGTGGCCCTATTTCTGCTTTACCTGGTAAGCATGCTCGTGGCCAACGCTATAAACTACGTGGCCGCTGCGATGATAATGGCCCCGGTGTCCGTCACGTTGGCCCTCTCTTTGGGCCTTTCCCCGGTTCCGTTCCTAATAGATGTGATGATGGCGACCTCGACGGTCTTTGTGACCCCGATGAGCCACGGGGCCAACCTGATGGTGCTGAGCCCCGGGGCCTACGATTTTTCCGATTACGTAAAGGTAGGCCTTCCTCTGGCGTTGCTCCTCATGGTGGTAACCGTGCTGGTTATACCGCTCTTCTTTCCCCTCGTCCCCCCGCGAGGGGGCGGAAGGTGGGCCTTAGGTGGATGGCGGGGTCGTCCGTTTCGCCTTTCTGCACCAGAGACCACTCCGTGAGGGCGGGGAGTCGAGTACAAATACTTCTTGGTAGCTAGAAGTGGGGGATGTTCGTTTTCGCTCAAAGCCGAGGTCGAGTTAGCGGTTCAACGCGTCCACAAGCGCGGACGGATAGCCCGTGTCCTAACTAAAGGGTTTCGCTCTACCTAGGCGCGCGTAGGTACGCATCAGCATACCTATCGTACGCTTAGAGCTTGGGCTTCGCAGCTTCATGTGGACCCCTCGCGAGTCCATCGGGAGTCTTCCGCTCCGCCCCTTGTCGACGTACCCACTCACAACGCTGGAGAAGGCATCGCGGTGAACGCGGACCATCTTCAGTTCTACGCGCCTCCTTCTACCCCGTGTGTGCATGTACCCCTCAGCCGAGGGACCTCCTGACCTTGGCGGCTTCCATTATGTGGTTTCTAGCCTCCTCCCTTCTGCCCTGGTTCAGGCTCATCACGCTCATGAATGAAAAAAGTCCGTGCTTCATGCCGTAATAGTCTTTGGGTCCGAGATCAATCCCCGCTTCTTCTGCTTCCTTAACGTCGCCCTCAAGGGATTCCACCAGAGGGGGTTGCAGTTTTATCCCGGCTACGCCCTCCTCCTTCAGGGTGCCGTACGAATCCCATGAAAAGAAGTTGGCCGCGGCGCTTAGAAGGCGGTTCATAGTCTTGAAGTACTTGCGAAGCATTTCCTCTTCTTCTCCGGCCAGCGTTGAAAGCGCCCCTAGGCCCATGAACTCGGGAGGAAATCCGACCGTGTACAGCGTTGCGGTGAAAACTATGGCCCTGGGCAACAGCGAGCGACCGCTATGCCTGCCATACCCGAAAGGACCCATGTGTGGTTTTCTTGCTCTTCTCGGGGGAAGGAATACCGATAGAGCGTTCACTAGGGGTGAAAGTGCCCTGACTTCTTGCTCGTAACGCCTGGAGAACTTTTCAACGATCGAGGTGAGCTTTTGCCGATCCGCCGGCGAAATTTCCTCGCCCTCGACGGGATTGGAAGAGTTTATGTGCGAAATGGCTTCCCTCGCGGTTGCCTCCTCGTAGTCGTACTTGAAGGCAGACTGAATGGTGAACGTGTTGACGCCTGGGAATTCTTCTAGCACGGACTTGTAGCTGAGCGGGCTCATCCAGCCCCTGAAGGGGAGCGAACCAACCCCCAGCATCGGGTAAACCGGCTTTCCCATTCTCTTTCCCGCACTTTTCATAGACGATATGGCAATCTTTGCCATCAGAGTCGCGGCCACGACACCATAAGACATGGCTGGGTCGGATCTCCCCACGAAGACGCGTAAGTAATCCGGGTTTACAGTCTTGGAGTAAGCTTCGATTATATCTCCCGCGGATAGGAGGCCCGCTTTGTCTTCGAATAAAGGTATTACGTTTATCCTTTTGGGTCTCACTTCGCCCAGCCAGTCGCTGACGGTCAAGTCCTCGGTCAGCTTGACGTTTCCCCTTCCCGCTACTGCCAGTTCGTAGTACCTCGCCACCGCTATTAAGTCCTCGGCGTTTTGCGTGAAGGGCACTATAGCCTCGAATATGGGTGATGCGTCGTCTTTGCGGTAAAATTCCATTGCTACGTCATTGGAAACGGGTATGTGATCCAGTGTTTCCATGAGAACCTTTCTCTCTGCCTTCTCTAGTCTAGGGTTTGGTAATCTGTAGGTCAAATAAACGTCCTTGCCTAACTGATGCTTCTTGAAGTAGGTCGGATATCTCGAAAGCAGTTTCCTCACGACGTGCGCATCTACGTCTTTTCCCTCCGCATCCCACATAACCTCTTGACAGCCAAACTCTTTGTATGCAAGGTAGGCCTCTTCTACTTCGTCCTCCCCCTCTAATACTTCCCTTGTGGCCCATTCAGGGACTTTGGCGTTGTCCGGATGCTGGGTGGACATGGTCCGCGGGATCAATATGGGGTATGCTGCCGGGTAAATAAAAGCAATCCGGGAGCGCCGAGCCCATCAAGGATGTCGGGAAGAGGCGTTTGGGCTGGGAAAGGGTCAGCGTCACGGGGCAGTTGCGTTTTCTGAAAGGATATCGGCCGAAATCCGTTGCTATCACAAGCGTGGAACTTGAGGCTTAGAGTGCTATCGTCCCAAGGTCAGTTAGGTAAGGTCTCAGTGATTCTGAAAGGCCGAGAGACCAGTGGACCAAGCGGGATTTGAACCCGCGACCTCTCGGATGCAAACCGAGCGCTCTTCCAGCTGAGCTATTGGCCCCGGTTTTCTTCGCCCGCCGGATTTAACCGTTACGGGAGTTCGCCGTTGCAAGTCCTTTTCGAGCGACGCCCTTGGATTTTCGATCGACCTTGATTATAGGCATGGCGATAGAAATGGTCCGTCCTAACCAGAAATGTACCGCATATGTCAGAAGCGGTTAGTATGGAATGGCATGGCGCATGGAATAAAATGGCATGGAATAAAATGGCATGGAATAAAATGGCATGGAATGAAGCAAGATATCGCGGGAAAACATCAATCGGCGCTGGGGACGCGAAGTCCGCGTTTTGGTGGCCGTGACTGCGCAATACTTATAAGGGCATAACGATGTTATGATGAAGAAAAATGGAAGTCGAATCGGCCAAGATCGATGAAATCAACGTCCCAACGATCCTACCGGCTGAATACGGCTCATTTGGGTTAACGCGCGAAAAAGTGCTTTCGATTTACAAGAGGATGGTCCTGATAAGGGAATTCGAGAAAACGGCTGAAGATTTGTACGTTACCAGGGGCGTGCTTGGGGGACTTTCACACCTGTATTTGGGGGAGGAGGCGATAGCCCCGTCGGTCGTCAGTGTGATGAAGCCCGGAGACATGGTTTTGGGTACTTACAGGGGACACGGACATGCCCTGGCGCTAGGGATTGAACCGAATAAGGTGATGGCCGAATTATACGGGAAAGAAGGCGGTGTCGCCAGAGGAGTAGCTGGATCCATGCACGTAATAATGGACCCAGAAAAGGGAGCACTTTACTCCACCGCTATCGTGGGAAGCCACATCCCGATAGCCGTAGGAGTGGCTTACGCCATGAAGTTTTACGGAAACGGAAATATGGCAATAGCTTTCTTCGGAGACGGCACCGTAAACATAGGGGCTTTTGCGGAGGGTTTGAACATGGCGTGGTACCTTAAGGTGCCCGTCCTCTTCGTAGTGGAGAACAACCAATACGCGGAGTACACGAAGACTTCCAACACGTTGGGTGGCGGGAGCATAGCCAAGAGGGCCGAAGCGCTGGGCGTTAGGGCATTGGTCGCGTATGGAAACGACGCGTTCTCGGTCTACAGGGCGGCCGCTTTGGCCGAGGCCGATGTGAGGAAAGGCAGGCCCGTGCTAATCGAGGCCGTGACTTACAGGATGAAGGGTCACAACCCCTATGACATGGCCTCGTACAGACCACAAGATGAGGTTGCCCACTGGCTGGATCGCGACCCGATCAAGCTGATGGAAAGTAGGTTACTGAGCGATGGATTAAAGGAGGATGACCTCAAGGCCATCCTCGATTGGGCCAAGAAGGAGGTCGAAGAGGCCGTCGAGTACGCTGAAAAGGACGGCGTGTTGCCGTTTGATGCCCTTTACGGGTTTGTGTGAGGGTGAAAAGAGGCGATAGAAATGGAAATGAATTTGGCTGAGGCGATTAGGGAAGCCCTTGAGGAAGAGATGGCGAAAAACGAAAGGGTTATTATAATAGGTGAGGACGTCGCCGCCGCGGGCGGCATAATGGGCGTGACCAAAGGCTTGCTTGAGAAGTTCGGCCCTGAAAGAGTCATAGATAGTCCCATAAGCGAGATAGCCCTTGCCGGTTTCGGTACTGGGGCCGCCATGATGGGTTTAAGGCCAGTCGTCGAGATAATGTACATGGACTTCACGCCGTTGGCGCTGGAGCAGTTGATGAATCAAGCCGCGCAGGTCAAGTTCATAAGCGCGGGGAAGCTCACCGCTCCCTTCGTGCTGAGGACGCAGTACAGCCTCGGTAGACACAACGGTCCCCAGCACTCGCAGTTCTTCCCTTCCTTCTTCGCGAACATCGTCGGCATAAACGTGGCGCTCCCGTCGAGGCCGAAGAGCGCCAAGGGCCTCTTGAAGCAGGGCCTGAGGTCTGACAGGCCGACCGTTTTCATCGAGCCTTCCTATCACTACTTCGATTACACCGAAGACGTGCCTCAGGACGATTACGTCGTCCCCTTTGGGAGAGCAGAGGTCGTGAGAAGAGGTAAGGACCTCACGATCGTCGCGCTTTCAAGGCTCGTACCCGAGGCGCTGGCGGCGGCCGAAGAGCTCGAGAAAAAGGGGATTAGCGCGGAGGTGATCGATCCCTTGACGGTGAGGCCTCTGGACGTCAAGACCATAGCGGATTCCGTAAGCAAGACGGGACGTTTGCTGATAGCTTCGGACGAGCACAGCCAGGCCAGCGTCGCCTCAGAAATAGCGGCTGACGTTTACGAGTTGGACTTAGCGTTTCTCAAGAAACCGATCAGGAGATTGCATCCCCCAGAGGTTCACGTACCGACTTCCCCGGCACTCGAAGAAGAGTACATGATAGACCAGGAAAGCCTAATACGCGCTGCCGAGGAACTGATGAGGTGAAACGAATGACCGACGTGTTCGCGCCCAGGGTCGACCCCTCCACCGAAACCGTTAGGTTGCTCAAGTGGAAGGTGAAAAATGGGGATGTGGTGGATCAGGGAGAAAGCTTAGCCTCCATCGAGGGGGCTAAAACGACCTTTGACCTGAAGGCCCCTGCCTCGGGTAAGATAAAGTTGCTAGTTCAGGAGGGGGCCAGGGTAAAGGTGGGCACCAAGGTAGCTGAGATAGCTTGAGGCGTTTTTTATGCCGAATTCGCTCGTCCTTTGTTGTTTCTCGTTTGAAGGGTTAACCGGGAGGTCATCGATTTGAGCAGCGAAATCAGGGAACCCAAGTTAAGGGAAAAAATACAAATCGAGGGGATAAGGAAGACGATAGCCGAGAGGCTCTCTTATTCGAACAGGGAGATACCGGCCGCTTACTTGACCGTTGACGTCGATATGGGGAAGGTCATGGCCGATAGGGAAAAGCGCGCAGAAAGGCCGTCGATAAACGCATACCTGGTCAAGGCCTGCGCGAACGCGCTAATGCGTCATCCCTACGTCAATTCCACCACCGACGGTGATATCATATTTTTGGCGGCTGAAGCCAACGTCTGCGTCGCGGTAGATACCCCTAACGGCCTTTACGCGCCAGTGGTCGGCAACGCAGAAGCGAAGTCTTTGGCCCAGATTTCGAAAGAAATATCTGAGCTGGCGGACAAGGCCAGGAAGGGGGAGCTTCAACTTTACGATTTGACAGGGGGGACCTTCACCGTGAGCAACCTGGGTTCGTTCGGCGTTGAGTTCTTCATCCCCATCATAAATCCCCCTCAGACGGGCATACTGGGGATAGGAAGGATAAGGGATAATGGCCATGCTTACCTCACGCTGTCTATGGATCACAGGGTTTTCGACGGTGCGGAGGGCGCCAGGTTTTTGGCTGACCTCAAGAAGGAGATAGAGGAAAACGTGGGATCTTTCCCTCGACGTAGGGTCTTTTAGGAGTTGAGTCAAGCGTCTCGATCGGATAAGAGCTAAAATGGGTAGTGGATCCATGGCAATGGATTTTTCAACGCGTTTGGCGAAAAATTTGGGCCTTTGACTATGTCCGTCGTTTCCCGTGAGCGTTCGCGTTATGACCTCGACTTCTCCGCCGTTGAGCGCCTTCCGAAATGCGGATATAAAGTCTTCTTGGTTTGCCCCAACCAAGATGGGTTTTCTGCTTTGGAAGAAGTCCCTCACCTTGGAGGGGACCTCGTCGACGGGAATCCCCTTGAGCGACCTCATCAAGTCGAAAAGCGATTCAGCTGGCTCCATGAAGAAGTCTCCGGTTATCATGACCGAGTCCACGATCTTGTGCTCTTCTCCCTTCGCGTAATATATGGACACCCGGACCAGCTTCCCTTCAGCGGACTTCACCGAGGCGGTTAACCTCATCAAAGGCATTCTTTCTTCGCCTCCTTCTTCGCATCGCTCATCGCGGTTTGCCCAAGCTCACGCGCTTTATGAGCTCTTTCTCTTCTTCCGTGGTGGGGCAAAGGGTTAGGGAGCCCAGGCTCCAGTCCAGGGTTGAGTACTTCTCGTCGTAGAGTTTCTTTGCCAGTTCTTCCTCCTTCTCCGTCAGCTGCCCCTCGTATGCTTCAAAACCCATCACCCCCTCGAAACCCCTGACGAGTGCCGCTTTTATTTCCTCGAAGCTCAAGTTTCTGCCCGCGATTTCGGATAGGTTCATCACGCGCTTGGCCACGCTCCTCACCGCTTTCCCCTCGAACTTTTCAGGTGGAGGTCTAAGCACAGAAGACAAAAGGTTGAGGTCCACCGAAGCCAGAAGTGCACCGTGCACGAAAACATACCCATCCCCTACTGACGCGGCCAAGCCGGAGATCTTGCTTTCTTTGTAGGCTATGTCGTTGAGTGGGACGTAAGAAAAGCCCTGTCCTATGAGTTGGTTTAAACCCGCTGCCACAGAGTCGCCGACCTGTTGGAAGTACTTCCTCATGTCGGGGTTTTGGCCAGAGGGAAGGGATAGGGCGTAGTTCACGTTGCCCATGTCGTGGTAAACCGCGCCCCCGCCGGTGAACCTCCTCACCACCCTTATACCCTTTTGAGCGGCGAGCTTTAAGTCGACCTCCAATTCTGGGCATTGGAACCTCCCTATGACCACGGCGCTCTTGTTCCTCCAAAACCTAAGAGTGGGAGGTGCTATCCCCTTGGCGACCGACAGGGGTATCGCTTCCTCTACCGCGAGGTTATAATAGGGGTCTTCGTATTCAGCCTCTACTACTCTAACTTTCATATGATTATCCCTCGTTTACTTTTAAAAGCTTATTTCAACGCTACCGGGAAGGGCTGCTGTCCTCTCCCCGAGGCGAGGATCAGGGCGGTAGCGCGGGCCCAAAAAAGCACGAGCTTGGCGCAAGGGAGTTGTAGGGGGAAGCTGGAGCAGAGACAGGGGGCGATGACGTCATCGCTGGCCTGCCTTGAGAACTGACCGCCGCGGGACTGAATCTACCCGTGATACCTTAGCTGTAATCCTTGAGGAGTCTCAGGAGCTCCGCGTCCAGCGGCTCGCCCCACGGCGTCCTCGAAGTAAGCCAATCGTCCCTACCCGTAGATATCACCCCGAACGGTCCGCGGAGATTCCAGATGGCCCAACCAACGCCTCTTTCCTTTAGTGTGGACAGCAAGTCCCGATACCAGTTCATGGCCGCGCTCCGTTTGGCGAACTTAGCGTAGACGCCGAACTCGCTGCAGTGAACTGCTTCCCCTTTTTCTTTGAGTTGGAACCAAGGCTCCATGATCTGCTCTAGGTACCTCTTGTCAGCGTAAACCCCGTTGTATCTCAGGAACCAGTCGCCTGGATACTTTTCTGCCAAGGCGCTGAGGTCAGGCGCCCCGGGATAGTCGGGTTGCGCGCCCGTGAGGCCGTATTCGTAGATGGCCTTACCAGCCCAGCTGGCGCCCAGGTGAGTTACCCACATCGGTTCGTATTGGTGAAATGAGTAAACCAACCTTTTCTCATCTAAGGTCACTGGAATCCGCCCGAAGTCGTTGCCTTCCACGTAGATTAAGCGGTCATCGTCCTCTTCCCTGATAGATGCCACCATCCTTTCGTAGAAGGACTTCAAGTCGGCGTTGGTTACGCCGTCAGGCTCGTTTATAACGTCGAAAGCAAGCTCATCTCCGTAGTCCCTGTACCTGCGAGCCAGGTACCTCCAGATGGCTTCTGCCCTTTTAGATTTTTCGTTGTCCCTCCAAAGGCTGTAATCCCCGCGCCCGACGCCATAACCCGGCAGGTGGTGCATATCTAAGAGCAAGTTGAGATTGTATTTGTTGGCCCAGAACACCGCTCTGTCTATTAGACACAGCCTCGCTTCATCGTACTTATAAGGTTCGATTTCGAAGAAGAAGTAGTCAACGGGTAGCCTGATGAAGTTGAAACCCTCGTCTGCCACGTATTTGAAATCCCTTTCCGCGTAGAAGGAAACCCTTTCAGGGGTGAATTCCGCCTGAGAGTACCAATTGCCGAAGTTAAACCCGCATAGCCTTCTATCGCTCACGGGGGAATGCTGCAGTGGCCTAAAACGTTATCTGCGCCGGGGAGGTATGGATACTTGGCTACTATTCCCACGAGGTCCCGGCGTTGGGCATGAATTGGCGGCGGCCTTGGGGAAACAGTTAAAAAAGCGAAAAATTCAGTTCAGTTCAATTCAATGCGATGTAATTCAATACGATGAAATTGAATCTAACGAAAAAATAAAACAGAAACCGGAAAAATGCAAACCCCGAGAGCTTAGTTGGGAAGGAGTCCAAGCTTTCTCACCGATCAAAGAGGTGGCGCAACTTGCGTTATATTAGATTAGATCAGACTGGTATTAAGAGGGGAAGACCCCCGCCCTTCGTGCCGGGGAAGTGGGAAAGGGAAGTCAGTTTCAGTAACGCTGATTAGTCCTTGGCGTAAAACAGCTGTATGGAAGCTAATCGCGTGGCCCTCATCGGTGTATCTGCATCTCTTTTGGAGTTGGCCGGATGGCCTAAGCCCGGCAACGTCCACAGGACCGCTGACTTTCCTTCGACCAGGTTTGAGCATTTCTTGATCGGCGCTGCCTCCCTTTATTCCCCGCTCAGAAAGGCGGCTTTGGGCGACATGAGCTACGGTCAGTTACTTATGGAGCACGTGACCCTTTCTTATTCTCTTCAGCGCGGTGGCAACACACACCTGGGAACGGCCATGCTTCTCATCCCCCTTGCCCACGCGGCGGGTGAATGGAAAGGGGGAGACTCCGAAGATCTGGCTAAAAATGCGACAGCCTCGCTTGCCCTCACGAAACCCTCGGATTCCGTGTGGTTTTATCGCGCCATACGCATGTCCATGACAGAGAAGGCGCTTGGTAGCGTGGTCGACTCTGACGTGCCCGACGTATTGGACCCGGAAGCCGAGAGGAAGTTGACCGAAAGAGGTCTAAACCTGATGGATATAATGAGGGCATCTTCTAGCTATGACATGGTCGCAAGGGAAATGGTGAGCGGCTACAGGATTTCGCTGGAGGCCAGTCGTTTTTACGACAGCTATGAAGATCCCAACGTCGCCGCAGTGAACACCTTCCTGAAGTTGCTTTCAGACAACGGCGATACCTTCATCGCCAGAAACGTCGGCGAGGGGAGGGACATAAGGCAGAAGGTTGTAAATGGCTTGCAAAAGACGGAATGGGTAAGGGAAGAGGCGCGTAAGGCGCTTCTCGCCGGTGGGATCGCCAACGAGCAAGGCAAACTCCTCGTGGATTCCCTCGACGCGAAGATGAGGTCGCTCGGCCTAAGCCCTGGTAGCGTGGCCGACTTGCTGGCCTCGACAATCTTTCTTTCGTTGATCTGCGGGCGGAAGATATGATGGCAGAGGGCCCGATGGGCGTCTGACCGGTTTTCTTTTCAAGGAGCGTGAGAGCGGGTTTCGCTCTGCGTAGGCGCACGCGGGTACGCATCAGCATACCCATCGTACGCGTAGAGCTTGGGCTTCACGGCTTCACTCAACTCCCTCGCGAGTTCATCGGGAGTCTTCCGCTCCGCCCCCCTCAGGACGCACCCACCCAGGAGCGAAGGTAGGGCTACGTTGTCCCACCACTCCTTCTGGGAAGCGCCCTCCACTTTCAGTTCAACGCGCTTCTTTCCGCCCTCCCATTTCACGGTGTACCCGAACCGCGTGCGCGCGTAGAGGTTGATGGCGGCGTTTAGCTGGCGGTCGATTCTGAGCCCGCACCCCAAACACTCGAAGGTATCTGCTCCATTCAGGTCTTTGTTTTCCCACCCACACCTGGAGCAGTATGACGATGAGCCGTAGGG
>Ga0080006_1200698_pt1 | contig 47656 bp, 36 predicted proteins | sample RS3BMetagenome_FD_69209 | JGI IMG/M metagenome (GOLD analysis project Ga0080006, IMG submission 69209) | Ferric oxide microbial mat and aquatic microbial communities from Rainbow Spring, Yellowstone National Park, USA - RS3B (SPADES... ... | reverse complement strand
GATGTGGCTTCCGCGATCGTCATATTGAAGGAGGGGCTTTCCCTATGGAACGTAGGGGAGACGCCCGAGGATGAGAACGCCTCTGCGATGATGGAATACCTCGCAAGTATTCCAGGCGTAAGCGTATCGATGAACCGGGAAGCCCCGTCCGTGAGGGCGGGGTAGTTCACGTCTGGACCGGTTCTGGCCGGGAAGACCACGGCAAGACTTTCCGCCCTATCGGTTTCCCTGGTCTTCCTTTCTTTCTTTCTTTCTTTCTTTCTTCCTTTCCTCCTCTTGTTCTTCCTTTCCTCATTTCTTTCTTCCTTTCTCTCCTCCTTTCTCTTTCGGTCTGTTAACCACCTGCAGGCCTTGGAGTCAGCTCTGCATTCATCCCCTCTCTATTCCTCTCTCCCTCCCCCCGTCCTCGGCTTTCAACCGCAAAATCAAGACCTCGAGGAAGCCGGCGATCCTCTTCCAAGTCAAAGCTGATCGTCGCACTGAACGAAAACCTAGAAGCATCAGGCTTCGCTCGTAACTTCCTCCTGTCTCGTCACGAACGCCAAACTTATAGGGCATGGAGCGCCCTGCGTATGCGCGTACCCGTGGTAGTGATGGGAGTTGATGAGAAGGAAAAAGAGGGGATAGCTTCGGCCCTCAAAGGCAAGTTTCCCTCGGTCGACTTCCCAATCTACGACGTGGCATCTGTGGGCGATGCCAAAGGATTTTTGGAAAAGGAAGCCAACGCCACGGGCTACGTGATGTTCAACGCCAACAACGAGGCCAACGCTTCGCAGCTGATCCTCAGGAGCGGCAAGCCCGTCTACGCGGTCGCAAAGACGATCCCTTCCTCCCCCATGTACTTGATGGACGTCGTAGCCGCTCGCGCCGACGGTTACCCTATCATCTCCTTGGCCACCGCTGATCTGGGTTCCGATGCGGTGCTCGAAAAAGTCCGTTACTTGGTAGCGCTTTCCCAGATAAAGAGCAGCAAGGTACTCCTAATTACAACGAGGTCTCTCTCCAATTACCTCTCCTGGGCATTTCCGAACTCCACCGATGTGTGGTCGATTTTCTGGAGCTTTCAGCAGAAAACCGGGATAACGATCGAACTCATGGACGCCAAGAAGTTCGTGGATGAATACTATGTCAATGCGGATGAAAAGCTGGCGAAGGGATGGGCCTCGCGGTGGATGAAAGGCGCTTACGCCGTCGCCGAGTCGGAGACGGAGACCGAAATCCTAAAGGCGGCCAAGCTCTACACCGCGATGCTCAAGGCAGCCCGCGATAGGGAGGCCAACGTCATGGCGTTCGACTGCATCATGAATTTCTCGTCCGGCGTAATCGACACCTGGCCTTGCCTCGGGTATAGCCAACTCTGGTACGATGGCGTGATACCGGTGTGCGAGGCCGACATCTTCTCCTTTCTCCCGTTGCTGATCGGGCATTATCTGTTCGGAAGAAACGGCTTCGTGAACGACCCCGGCGTCGACGAGCTGAAAGGCGAATTCGTGAACTGGCACTGCTACGCTCCCACGAATCCCCACGGTTCAGATAAGCCCGAAGTACCATACGCCATCACCGATGCCCACTCTCATACGAAACACGTTTCGGTGCACGTGGAATTACCCGTCAACGAAACCGTGACGGTGCTCACCTACAACCCGGTGAAAAACTTCCTGACGCTTCACGAGGAAAAGGCAATCGCGAACACGACCTCCGCGGAGGTCTGCGCCACCAAGCTCGTCACCAGCGGAGATGCAAAGAGGGTAGCGCGGAGATGGAGGGTCGACAGCGGATACCACAGGGTGATCCTTTACGGCGATCTAAGGGAACCTCTTAAGGAGTTCGCGACCCTCATGGGGATAAAGGTAATTGAGGAGGACAAAGCCGAAGAAGGGACATGGGTTTGATTACGGTGACTCGGAGGCATGGCGAATCCATCCATCAATCCATCCATCCATCCCTACCTACCTACCTCCCTCCATCTTTCTCGGGCCGCGCCCACGCGCTTCTAGATCTGACGCTTTCCAGCGACCCCTCAACCGAGTACTCCCCTGCATTTTCTATCCTGCCTCGCGTTTAAGGCCGGTCCTTGGCTTCGCAGGGGGCGAGCGTCGCCTTCCACCGCAGGACGACTTCAGAATTAATCGACCTTGGCCCCCGCGCAACATCGGGCATAACGAGGAGTCAACGTCGACCACGCGATGGCCCGGGTTTTAACCGCTTTTCAATCGACCAGCGAAGATAGATAGCTCACCCCCAGCTTGAGGCCCACCCTGACCATTTCATCGCTCCCACCGTAAACCGGATCTTCGTGTTCTACGTCGAGCGCGCCATCGTATCCTCCCTCCCTGAGGGCGGTTATGAAAGCCCTCCAATTTATGGATCCCCAACCGGGTATCCTGTACCTCCACCATCCCTTTCCGAAAATGCCCACCCTAGACAGCCTGTCCGTCAAAACCTCCGTGTCCTTGGCGTGAACGTGAAGAATCCGGGGCGCGTAATCCCTTGCAGCCTTAACGTAATCGATGCCCTGCCAAACCAGGTGAGACGGATCGAGCTCCAGTCCGACTTTTGGCACCCTCTTGAATATCTCATCCCATATTTCGGGAGAGTAGGCGACGTTCGTGCCCGTTGGGAAGGTCTCCATTGGGCAATTTTCGAAGGCAACCCTGACGTTCCTCTCTTCGGCGTAATCCACGAGGGGAGCGAACTCCTGATCCAAAAGGCTCAGGTTATCAGGTATGTCCTTCCACGGATCGCGACCCACGAAGGTACAAAACAGGCCGATCCCGTTTTCGGAGGCGAAGTCCACGGCGGCCTTGGCCTTTTGGAGGTTTGCCTCCCTCTTTTTTGGGTCCGGATCCAGGTAGTTGGCGTAGAAGCCCAGCGCCGATATGGTTATGCCTTTTTCTCTCGCGATCTCGCTGGCGCGCTCCTTGTAGGGGGCATACCCGAGCTCCACGCTTTGAGCGCCGATGGACTTCGCGAAGGAGAAGACGTCAGTCAACGGCGCTTTACCCAAAGCACCCGTCAAAAACCCTACTTTCATGAAAAATGACCAGCGCTGGCATTTAAGTCCGACGAGCGCGGAAGAGCATCGCGCCGTGCTCGGCCTTTTAAGCGAACGCGGGATTAGCCCATGCGCGTGTTGGTTGTTACCTGCACGGCGGGTTTCAGGCACAACTACCTCAGCGCGGCTATCGAGGTCATAACCAGGCTGGGGGATAGAAACGGTTTCGAAGTCCGCGCCACCGAGGATTGCTCCGAGATCTCAAGGGAACTGTTGGGCTCTACCTCTTCAGTGATCTTCTTGACCACCGGGGAGATCCCCCTCAGCGACGAACAAAAACAAGAGCTGATCGACTACGTCGAGCGCGGCGGCGGATTCGTGGGCGTCCACAACGCGGCCGACACCCTTTATGGCTATCCCAAGTACCACGAGATGCTAGGGGGGACGTTCAACGGGCACCCTTGGACGGGCGAAGTCGGGGTGGTAGTCGAAGACGGCGATCACCCATCGACCAAGGGCCTTCCAATCAAGTTCACGACCCGCGAGGAGGTCTACACCTTCAAGGACTGGGACAGGAAAAAGACCCACGTGCTCATCAGTCTAGACGCGAAGACCGTTGACCTCAGCAAGGGGAACCGCGCTGACGGCGATTACGCGCTGGCCTGGTGCCACGAATTCGGAAAGGGTAGGGTGTTCTATACCGCCTTCGGGCACTTCATACCGACGTGGAGGAGCGCTTGGTTCCAGGGGCACCTGCTCGGCGGAATCAACTGGACGGCAAATCGGCTCGACGACGGGGCTTTTGCTATCTGACGGGAGCGCGAGGCCGATCTCCTCACCACGGCCGAGGCTGCTCCCTGATCACCGGCGTCCCTGTGGGCTGGCGGGGCGAAAGAGAAAGAGATGCCCGCACTCAGAGCGCTTTCCCTCAGTAGCGGCTACTGCGGCTACGTCCAAGTACCTTTTTCATCGCCAGCCGTCTCACCGCTGGCTAACTCATGAGCAAGGGGTAGAATAAAAATAAAAACGTCGGCGTGTATATCACATGATAAAGGTTTCCGTATTGGGGCACGGCTTCATAGGTAAGGCTCATGCCCACGCCTACCTGACGGCCCCTGAGTTCTACGACGTGCAAAGGCCGGAATTGGGGGTCGCCTACGGCAGGAACGAGGCGGCACTGGCCGATTTCGCCCGCAGGTTTTCCTTCAAAAGATACTCCACAAAACTCGATGAGGCAATACGCGACTCCGACATCGTGGATAACTGCCTGCCGAACCACCTGCACCACGGCCCAACCCTCGAGGCCCTAGAAAGCGGGAAGAACGTCCTCCTGGAGAAACCCATGGCCGTTAACGTCGATCAGGCCGAGGAACTCGCCAAAGAGGCTGAAAAGGCGGGGGTTAAAGCAGCGGTGGGCTTCAACTACCGCTTCCTGCCCGCCATCTCGCTCGCGAAAAAGTTGATCGACGAGGGGAGGATAGGCAGGGTTCACGAGTTCAGGGGGGCCTACCTCCAAGGATACCTCGCAGACCCGAACACTCCGGTGGCTCAATCGGGTACGCTCATAGGTTGGAGACAAAGGAAGGAGACGGCGGGGAGCGGTTCCTTGGGCGACCTCGGATCCCATCTCATAGATATGTCTCACTACCTCTTGGGTGAAATCTCAGAGGTCTCGGCGCAGGAACAGATCCTTTACCCAGAAAGGCCAACGGAGACCGGAGAAAAAATAAAAATACAGGTAGACGACGCCTTTGCCTCCCTAGTGAGGTTCAAGGGCGGCGCGATCGGGGTGATAGAGGCCTCACGCGTGGCACCCGGCATGAAAAACCAAATGAGGATAGAAATTCACGGAAACAAGGGCAGCATAGCCTTCAACCTCGAGAGGCCCAGCGAGCTCTCCGTCTACTTCGAGGAGGGCGCTCAAACGTCGGGCTTCAGGACGATACTCGCGCACGACCCCCACTGGTGGCCACCTGGGCACGTGCTCGGTTGGGAGCACTCGGTGGTCATAGAGATAGCCCACTTCTTGGACGCGGTGGAAAACGACAAACCCGTTTCTCCCATGGCTACGTTCCAAGACGGCCTCTACGTGCAGAAAGTCCTCGACGCCGTAGAAAGGTCTTCGCGCAGCGGCAAGTGGGAAAGCGTTGGATGAAGGTCTTTTTTGTTTTCGTCTTTGTGAAAAAGCGCAGGAATCTCTTCGAGCCCCTCCGCTGGCGCAATAAGGTGTTATCGTTACCAGAGAGTAAATAGTGCTGGAAAAGGGCGCTACTGTCCAGCTAACCCCCGCAAAACAACATATCGAACTTCGCGGCTGGGTTGAAACGCAGGCCGCAACCCGCTGAAACTTCAGAGTTCGACAAACCCAAAGTCGATGGATGTCTCTTTCCAAAGCAAAAACTTCCCTTTTAGGCAAAAATTGGGCAACCAATAATGTGAAAGGGGCGATACCGATAAACCACGATCAGGAAATGAAATAAAATGAAATAAAATAAAACAAAACAAAATAAAAAAGAGATAAGTTGGGAAAGTGCTGGCCTCGACCAAACGCCCATCAACCGTTCTCCATGTAGAGGAGCGCGGATTTCAGGTCAGCCATGGCCTGATTCAGGTGTGCCCTGCAAACCGAGGCCTCGCGGGCGTTCAGAGCGTTCTGTGCCATGTTCAGTTCGGCCTTGGCGCCCGTTGGGCCGTAAATGTAAGCGCTAGCCGCGGAGTTGGCCGGGACCAAAGATGACGTCGCGTTCTCCAGCCTCCACGCCACCTGTATTTGGGCCTGAAGTTGGGTCAGCTCTCCCGTTTGAGCCGCGTTGGCGGCCGCGGCGTTGCTGACTGCGGCGACCCCGGCCCTGGCCTGCCCGCTAGCCCTAAGGGCCTCGATGAAGGCGCGATCGGCGAGGTGGACGTAATGGAGGGCCGCATTTTCCTCGCCGCTAGCGTAAGCCGTCAAAGCCTGCTGAAGATATCCCTCTCCAATCGTCAGATTTTGGGTCACCGTCTGCGGTACCTGAATCCCCATCTCTTGGCTTAGGCTGATTTGATATTCTACGTTCTTCTCCAAGGCCAAAGCACCGGTGAGCAAGCCCTTGACGAACGCCTTCGGCGGCACTTGGGCGTTTTGGGTGCTCAATCTCAGGACGATGCCCGACCTCTCCCTCACGTTAACCCTGGTAACCTTGGCCAAGCCGGACAAGAACGAGGAAAGATTGCCGCTCGCTTCCGCCGACCGCAACTCTGAAAGCGCGCCTTGTTCTGCCTGCAGCAACTCGGTGGCCGCCGAGTTCGCCTCGCCTCCGCTCAGGCCGAGCGACTGGACCTCCCCCAGCGCGGCGTTGAAACCCAGGCTTATCGGGTTTTCCACCAGCTTCCCGTTCGCGTTTTGAAAAGAGTAGAAGACCGCAGACGTGGCGTTGAGCAACACGAACTGGTGCACTTCACCTTCGCGGGTTTGTGCGCGCCAACTCACGATCGCGTAGGGCCCAGCGTTCAAGGAGAACAGGGAGTTGCCCAAGCCCATCTGATCTATCACTTCAGAAAGGCTTGCGGCTTCACGCCCGAAGTGCTTCACGTCGATTTTGACTTCTAGGCGATGCGCCTTCGCCGAATTAACCGTGATCGTCAGCGTCGTCGCCGTGTTCGTGGCGGAAACGTTGATCATGGGTCCTCCCGGGTTCACGCCCACGTAGAAGTTACCAGACGAGCCCTGACCGGAGTACGATCCAGACCCTGAAGAACCCGTCAAACCTGACGGGCCCACGTCGAGCTCGAAGACCGCGGCCTTTTTTCCTAGGGCATAAGCCGTGGCCACGTACTCTCCCGGTGCCACCGGCAAGCCACCGTTGTCCACGTAATCCCAGGTGAACTTCCAAGTCAGGTTTTCGAGCGGCTGGATTTGAAGCGGGAAAATTATGTAGGGGTAAATCTTTCCGTAAGATGAAGACCAAATTTCATGGGATGACCCTAACGGGGTTATCACGACCTGCGCTTCCGGAAAGCCAGTATAAACGGTGGCGGTTTTCTCCCCGCCGTTGTAAACCCATACGGTGAAGTTCACCCCGGAGGTCGTGGTAAAATAGCTGGCACCGTAAATGAGCGAGCCTTGTCCCTGGTCCTGAAACCCACCCGCGGGTGAGGCGCCGGCATAGGGAGCCAAAAGCGGGGCCAGCAAAAGCGAGCACAGCACGATCGAGACCGCGAACCAGACCGCGGATTTTTCCTTCGTCACCATTTTTATCGAGTATAATTGCGGCGTGGTTTATTAGGGACGGCTGCGGTACGGCCGTTTCACGACTGAAACGGGGAAAAAGCACGTGAACGAACGGGCGAGTTGCCAAACCAGATAGGCGAGGTAAACCGTTTCTTATCCTAGATTCCTAAAATAAATCAGGTAAACCCTCCAAACCGATAAATCTCTATCAGCGAACCGGAGCTCTGCTCGGCTAGCCCCACTTCACCCGTTTTATATTTATACGCCCTTCCCCTTCAACAGGTCCAATGGAGCAAAGCATTTCAACTCAAATTCAAATTAAGCCGGGACTGGCCGGCGCAAGGAATGCTAGAGCGCCTCTCCTATCTATTGCCATTGCTGGTTAATCCGTTACTTCAGCCGGGTGGTATTGGCCAAGCCGACCTACAGGACCCCTACTGATGGAAATGCCAGAACACACCCACCCTAAGACACAACCGAAAAACGGAAAAAAGGGAGAAAGAGGGGGGAAAGAACGAAGGAAGGGCAAAGACAACGCGAAGGATAAAACCCTGCAACCAGCTGGCTTAAACCTGAGTAAAATAACCTGAGCCTGACCTCCTCCACGCCCTAAAGGGCGAGGTTTGTAGTTCGCTTTATCAGCCGTCGGGAGGTTGAAAAGGGCCGAGGACAGTTCAGCTCCAGTCGCTCCATAGCCCCCATCCCCAAACGCTAAAGAGATGAGGCGACTAAATCGGCGTAAACCATGTCTTTGAGGAACTTACTCAGCGGAGAGGTCAAAACCGAGTAACACTTGCCCATCCACTGCAGCCCCGGTTCCTTGTACTCGTAGTGACCACCGGACCACTGTAGCCCGCCTCTCTCGCGCCTATTAACGTCGCACCCTATCAAGAGCCCTTGATCGCCCAAGTCCATGAGCAGGCTCATGGATGACATGCCCTGTGGGGCGACGGGTTCCCCCAGTATCTCGCCGGCCACTTCAGCTGCGCTCGAGAGAGCGAACATGTGAACGGGCACGCCGGCCGCCGGCAACCCCAGAAAAGGCATGGAGTGCTCCCCCGGAAGGAAAACGTCGTCATAGTTGAGGCTCCTGGCGTTTGATGGGTCCACGGCAGTCCACTCGCCGGCCGCGCCGTTCGCGGTCAACCCGGAACCGGCGAAAGCAGAGGGAACCCTGATCGGAGGTATCACCAATAAGAGGTCATATTTGACCTCGTTTCCTCCGGTTATCACCTCCTTTTTATCAGGCTCCACCTGGCCTCCAACGTTACCACCCAGGTACTCTATACCGCGATCCTCGAACCTGCGCTGAACGTAACCCGAAATCTCCTTGCCGAGGGGTTCAATCGGTTTTTTGAAGGGATGTATGAGCGTTATTTCTACGTCTCTCCTTATCCCGCTTTTCCTGAAGGCCACGTCGAGCCTGCTGGCCAGCTCAAACGGGTACATGCCGCACCTGTGGACGGGCTCGGGCGCGAATATCACCAACCTGCCCTTGCGAAAGGACGAAAGGGCGTCCCTCGTCTTCAGCGCCCCTTCCAGCGTGTAATTGTGGAACCCCGCCGAGATGTTATGGCCCGTGAAGTCATAATCCGAGCCGAGGCTGGCGACCAGGTAGTCGTACTGCAGGTCGCCCACGTCCGTCACTAGCTTCCTGTTCTCCGGAACTACCTTGGTGACCTTTCCCCTCACCAGCTTCACGCCTCTTTCGTTCAGCTTCTCGAGCGGACGGTAAAGCTCCGAAGCATCCATGGAACCGAACGCGACATCTGCGAGATAGGGGGGCCAATAGAACTTATCGGAATCGCTTACGAGCGTCACTTCGGCCATACCCCGTAGCCTTTCGGAAAGACTCTTCGCGGCTATTACCCCTCCCACACCGCCGCCGGCCACCACAACCCTCTTGGGAGCCATAGGAGCCACGGATTATCGCATTTACTGCTTTCGGGTGGGCATCTCAAGCGGCCTAACCGTAATCGACGAGGGTAAGCCCGAAAGAGGGAGGGACTCCCACCGTCGCGCGAGCGCGAACATATATATGGATAGACCGACCGGATGGCCGCCGAACCCAAACCAGAGCACTGGCCCGAAGCCTAGTCGCAACAAAAACAAAAGCCTCTGGCATCAGCTCCCTTTATCCCGAAAAACCCTGGGTCAGGGTCGCCCAGAACCTCCCTGAAACTCCGCGAACCGCGCGCAGACGCCTTACCGGTAAGCGTTTATGGCAACCGACCACTTTCAAGGGTGAAATAAATGGAGTATTTCCCTGATATCAAGAAGGGGAAATTCAGGTATTACGACCCGGAAAAAGTAGTAGCCGGAAAGAAAATGAAGGACTGGACGCGGTTCTCGTTGGCCCTCTGGCATTTCTTCGGCGAAGGGACCGACATGTTTGGGTCAGGGACCATGATCAGACCATGGGGAAGCGCAACCGAGCAGAACACGCTAAAGAAGGAAATAGAGGCCGCCTTCGAGTTCGCCAAAAAGCTTTCAATAGATTACTACGCGTTCCACGACCTTGACGTCATCCCTCCTACCGAAAAGGTCAGCGTCATTGAGAAAAGCCTGGACCAGGTGGTTCCCCTGCTCAAATCCGAAATGGAGAAAAGCGGCGTGAAGCTCCTCTGGGGCACGGCCAACCTCTTCCGCGACCCCACCTACGTCCACGGGGCTGCGACCTCTCCCTACCCGGAGGTGTTCGCGCGGGCCGCAACCCAGGTCAAGAAGATGCTGGACGTCACCCTAGAGCTCGGGGGTGAGGACTTCGTCATATGGCCTGGCAGGGAGGGTTACGATACGCTCCTCAACACCGACATGAAAAAGGGGATTGAGCTATTCGGTTCTTTCCTCTCGGCAGTTGCCGACTACGCGAGCGAGATAGGTTTCAAGGGCCAGCTTTTGGTGGAGCCGAAACCCATGGAGCCGATGAAGTTCATATACGTGGCCGACGTGATGAGCCTTTGGGCGCTCCTACAGCATTACGGCCTCACCGGGAAGTTCAAGGCCAACATAGAGGCCAACCACGCCACGCTGGCAAACAGGTCCTTCCAGCACGAATTGCACCTCGCCCGTTCCTTTGGCCTTCTGGGCAGCATCGACATAAACCAGGGAGATTACCTGGTGGGTTGGGACCTCGACCGCTTCCCCACCGACCTGTACGATTCAACCCTTGCCGCCTACGAAGTCATCGAAAACGGAGGAATAGCGCCGGGTGGGTTCAACTTCGACGCGAAGGTGAGGAGGGGATCCTTCGAACCGGTGGACCTCGCCTACGCTTACCAAGCCGGCATGGACACTGTGGCGAGGGGCTTTGAGGTAGCGGCTGCGCTCAAAAAAGACAGGGTCTTCGAGGAATTCGTGGAAGAGAGGTACTCGGGTTATTCAAGCGGCATAGGAAAGAAGATAAGCGAGGGCAAGGTAACCTTGAAAGAGCTAAGGGATTACGCCCTGAACACCGAGGGTTTCAAGCCGAAGTCGGGAAGACAGGAATACCTGGAAGACCTGCTGAACGCTTACCTGACCTCTACTCCACCTCGAGGCGCTAGCCCAGGCGTGTTGCCATCGCGCCGCGATCGAGAAGCCACATGTTTCTGCGTTCTCGAGATGGAAATACCGTGGATAGGTCTTAAGGCCGGAAAACCGCAAGTCGACTTTTGTTTTTCTCCGCGGGAAGAGGCGCGAGAATGACCAAGACCATCTGTGAACGGGGGTCTGATCTCCTCATTTACGCGCGAGGAGAGCGCGATGATCCCCATCCGAGAAATAGAGAAGAAGAAAGAGAAAGAAAGGGATAGCGCCCTGCTCAATTAGCTTACTTTGATTGCCGACCACCTCCTAGGCGAGCTACCCGCTCTTACGGGTGGGGCTTCCCAAGTTCCTAGGCTCTTACCCTCAACTGGAGAACGCGTAAGCAACCCGCGGCGCTGAAGCGACGACGCTTTCATCTTTTTCCACCAGACACCCCGTCCGTGAGGGCGGGTTATTTACCTCCGCACTTCTTCCCCGCTTCCTAGGGAAAAGCCCGGTCGTCTTCAACACCACCAAGCACAAGTCGGCGTGAGACCAACTTTAGGACGCGCCGCATGTGAGCGAACCATTACCTCCGCCTGCGGGGAAGGACTTCCTACCTCGTTGACCCCATTGGGGTTAAACCCGAACCCAATGCGTGAGAGATCCAGCCCGACCCCCATAGAGTTAAATTCTCAACCGCAGAAAAAGAACGTGTATCATAAGGACGGGACGAGGGAGGACCACCATGGCAGGTAGGAGGTTGAGCTCAGCAGCAGTGCGCTGCCCGAGGCTTGGCAGCGACGTCATCTTCGTGCTGAATGCCGATGGTAGCTCTGAAGTGGATGGATGTCCCTACTTCTCAGACGGGATGTGCACGATACCCTCAGCTACTCCCCTGGGGCGCCTCCCGCGCCTGTCTCACGAAGACTTGAGGAACGGTCAATACGTTTGCCCTCGGTGCGGTAACCCGCTTCTGCTTACCCCTCAAGGCATATACGTGTGCCCCTTCGACGGAAGCGCCTATCAACCACCCGAGGGGATAAGTACCCCCTGCTTGTTTTACGTCCCTGCAGGAAGAAGGCGAGCCTCCATGATGAAGGGCCAGGAACCGGAAAAGCGTTCGCCAGCGCGACGGATTACCGACGCCGGCCTTGCGCAATTGAAATTAAATCACGTCTTATGCTTGAGACCTGGCCGTAATTAATGCGGCTATCCGCACGTCTTAGGAGTAAGTATCGACGATAAGCAACCGTGCATTGGCCGGCATCCAGGGCCGTACTTGCACGTCGACTTTAACTTGTTTGCTCGAAGCCTTCGGTCGCTGACCTCCTCCCCGCCCCTGGAGGGGAGGGAGTTTACCGCTCTTTTTCCCGTTACCAGTTTTGGCGCGCCAGCTCGCTCCCTAGCTATACCCCAAAACCGAAAATGAGCCGTCAGAAGGCTCCCCTGGCCGCATAGGAGAGATCTTCGAACGGCACCGGGTGCTGGCCCGCGTATTCCGCCATCACCCTCAGGTTGAGGCCGGCCTGAACGGCTATTCCTATCTCGTTTATGACCTCTGGGGCGTCTTCGCCTATGATCCAACCGCCAACTATCCTCATGGTTTCCCTTTCCACGAAGACCCGAACTTCCCCGATCCTCTCGTCGTAAACTTGCGCCATAACATCTCTCTTCAGCGGGTAGCTGTATTCGGCGATCTTCATGCCCATAGCCACCGCCCTATCGGGGGTTATGCCCACGTAAGCTATGGGCGGCATTGTGAAAATGGCAACCGGCACGTCCCTGACGTCCATGTAGTCCTCCCTTCCGCCCCCAGCCATTATGTTGTGAGCCGCCACTAACGATTCCCTCATCGCGGCGTGGAAGTAAGTGGTCTTACCGGTGACGTCGCCCGTCGCGAAAACGTTCCTGAGTGGCGTCCCCATTCCCTCGTCCGTTGGCACGTAACCCTTGTTCAGTGCGAAGAGGGTGTCGAGCCCCTTGGGCGTCACCGGCTTCCTGCCGGTGGCCACCAGCACCTGCGACGCGACCAACTCTTTTCTCTCCCCGCCCTGGGAAAATGTGACGGCCTTTGCGGCGCCCCTCTTCTCGACCGCCAGAGTCGGCGAGTTGAACCTTACGTCTATGTCCTTGTCCAAGTTTTCCAACAACATGTTCACGAGCCTGCTGTCGACCTCCCTCAGCGCCCTGTTCGACCTCACCAGGACGTGAACCTTCGTGCCAAGAGCGTTAAACATGGAAGCGACCTCGAAGGCGATGTAACCCCCTCCGATCACGACCATCTCGTCAGGCAACTCCGTCAAGGTCGGATGATAAGAGAAGATGTCGTCGCTGGTGATGGCAAGCTCGGCCCCGGGGATCGGCGGCCTCTCCACTTCTGTTCCCGTGGCGACTATGGCGTAATCTGCGTGCACCTCCTCGGCCTTTCCCTCATCGGTTCTCAGCACGAAGTCCTTGGGCCCTTTGACCTCAACCGTGCCCTTCACGTAATCGGTGGAGTTCTCCTTGATTTCCTCGGCGTGCTGAGCAAACCTGATCTCCTGCACCTCATCCTTGTGCTTTTGCACCTCGCTGAAGAACTCAGGCCTCACCTGAGCCCCCAAGAACTTTCTAGCCCTAGCCGCCAGCAAGGACATCTCCCTCACCGTCTTAGACGGGACGCAACCGGAGTAAAGGCAGTTACCTCCCAGCACACCCTTGGGATCGACCATTAGAACGCTGTAGCCAGCCCTCGAAAGCCGGAAGGCTCCGGGATAACCCCCTCCGCCCCCACCGATGACCAAAACGTCGACGGACTTCACCTGCGATCTCACCACTTTTCTTTTTCGAGCCCTTTACTATCTCAGAGGTGGTAAGGGTCACCCGTATAGGTTTTTCCCATTCACGTTTATGATTCATTTTTGCGATCCGCGCTCACGAATTCACTTTCGCAGAAAGGGGTTTACGCGCGCCGGCACCGTTATGCCGTGTACGTTTGGGGCATTTTGGGCTTTTTCGCGGGCGGAGCAGTAACGGGAATACTAGCCAGAAGAAGGCCCCTGTTCTTGGCGTCAGTTGCTACGGCCTTGGCGGTCTTCTTCGCCCTACTTTACGTCCTTTCTCCCTCTCTTTGGCGCTACGCAATAGCGTCTTCGACCTATCACTTGAGCGAGCTGATTTCATTCACGTATGGTCACGCGGTACCGTACTCGATCTCACTGGGATTCGGCATCCTCGCCGGCTTTCTGGGGGCCGCGCCAAGACGCGCGAACAAACCAAGAGTTAGCCAAAAAGCCGCAGACGAGGAAAAGAGGAGCAATGCCAATAAAGGCGACCAGAAAGAAAAAGGAAATGACGAAAGGCAGGGATCCGACCAACTCACGGTTAAGGTTAGACCGTGAAGAGGGATACATTTCGTCTTTGCTTCCCCGTTCTTGTTGCTTTTTTCGCTTTTACGTCATTTTTGCCCTTCGCACTTCTTTCTCTCTCCCTCCTTCTCCCTATCCCTTTTCACGATCGAGGTTTTCTAGCTAACCACGTGGCCGTTTTTCCATGAGTCGGAAGGCCCGACGGGCTTTAAAAAGGCGCAATTCTTCAGTTACTCTGACCTCCTCCCCGCCCTGAGGGACGAGGGTTCACCGAGGTCTAAGGGTTACACCCCCTTTACGGGTGCTACTCTGTTGTGGTCTACGATGAAGGAGAGAGGTCCCTTTATTGTTGAGACTAGCACGCCGGTAGCCTTCTTGAGGATGTTCAACGCACCGTTTAAGTCGCTGTGCAGTTTATGCCCTTTAGGACAACTAATGACCCCCCTTAGATTCCTAGTGACTTCCAGGTCGTGGTAAGCGCAGTACTTCGAGGTTTTGTATCCAACGACCTCGAAGGCCTTCGTCCCGTACTCTTGAGCCTTTGCCCTCCTGTTTGTGAACTTAACTTCGTAGAGTAGACGCCCTCCTCAGGTATCGCGGAAAAATCGGCTCCCGCTCCTCATCTTCAGAGAGTTGACCAGAGGAGAGCATCTCAAAAAAAATGGTAGTCCTATTAAATCTTACCCACCCCCGGAAGGGGCGAGGTTTGTCGTTCGCTTAATCAGCGCGGCAAGAAAATCCTCAAATTGAGACCCGGGCTTAAAGAATCGTCTTCATGGACGACCCGGGTGCCGACCATGCCCTCCCCCGTGTCCGCCTTCTTCTGTAGGGCCGCCCAGCTCCGCGACTGACCCCTTCACGAAGGCGTCCACCGCTTCGGACTCCCGTCCGAGAAACGAATAAACCTTAACTCCAGCCTTCTTGGCGTACATGAATGCAGGCCGGCCGATTCCTGCCACGATGAGGTCCCTTATTGAGCGACTTACCAAGGAGTCGATGGTACTTATACCCCTGAGTCCGGATGCCAGCGCGGGATTGGCGTAAACCTCGACCAACTCTCTTCCGTCGTAGACGTGTACCTCGTCAGCTTCGCCAGGATCGGACGTATTCCCGCTCGTAACGAGTACGGCGAACTTCATGCGTTAAGCGGGTAGGGCGGCATAAGCTTTCTGGGCTTTCTCGCGCCACGGACTAGAACGCCGCCGAGACAGCCTTTCCCTTTCGAGCCTCTCTTTCCCCCTTCCCCGTTCGCTTTTTTTGGCTTTCATCGCCCGTTTATCACTAGCTTAAAGCAGGAAAAGGAACCTAGGAGGCAGACTTCTGCGAAGGTACCCTTACCACGCTTTTACCACCTTTACTAGGCGTGGAGACTCCGCGGACAAACGATTTTATTTCTGCTTAGAAGCTAAAAACCGAAAAGGCGAAAAAACGCGGCTCGGTATGCGGAAAGGACTGCCGCCTCGCCTTGGCTTAACCTCTCCATCTCTACACCTTTTGCCTACCTAGCGATCTCCCGTCTTCGCATCCCCGGCTCCGCGTTGCTCGGGCCGCTTTACATGAGTTCAAAGCGAGACGAAGGAGTTGAGCACGTCTCGGTGGGTTTTTATTTTCGCGACCATTTCACCCCATGGAAATAAGCTTCAAGGGTAAGGTGGTCTTGGTAACGGGAGCGGGAGAGGGAATAGGCAGGGCAACCGCAGAAGAGTTCGCCGAAAACGGGGCCGAGGTTGTCCTCAACGCCCTCACCGACAAGTACGTCGTGGATGTCCACTCAGCTTTAGTAGCCAAGGGTTACATTTCCCATTACGTGGTCGGAGATATCTCCTCGCAGAGGACGATAGCCGCCCTCGAGGAGGTGATCAAGGAGATTGGCAGGCTGGACGTCATAGTCAACAACGCCGCGTTAGAGGTCGACAAGCCCTTCGAGAAGCTAACCCTCGAGGAGGCGAAGAGGATGGACGAAGTGAACGTCCTGGCCTACTTCAACACCGTTAAGACTTTCTTCGACTACCTCAAGGCGTCCAGGGGTTGCGTGGTCAACATTTCATCGGTCCAGGGGCTCAACCCAGAGAGCTTCAACGCCTACTACCCCTCCACGAAGGGTGCCGAGATAACCCTAACAAGGGAAATGGCCGTTGAGCTGGCCAAATACGGCATAAGGGTCAACGCGGTGGCCCCAGGGCCCATCGACACACCTCACAACAGGAAAAAGATGGGGGAGATGTTCGGCGGCGACTACAGGGTTGGTTACGAAAAGCTCGCCCGCGGCGATCCCCTGAAGAGGTTCGGGACCCCTGAGGAAGTGGCTCACGCCGTCCTCTTTTTGGCCTCCGACCTGGCCTCGTACATCACGGGGGCAACCCTGTTCGTGGACGGGGGCATGCACGTGGTGCAGCCGCATTCGCTCGGGTTCCCACCCCGACGCCCAGAGCGGTCTTCGTTTTTAATCGACTTCGCGCAGGTTGCTGCGGCGGCGCTTTCCTTCCTTTCAGTTAGCGGCGCCTACTGCTTTTTAGCCTCAATCCCACGCGCGGCCTTCGCAACGGCCTCCGCCTTGGCGGCGGCCTGAGGGGAGTGCGACGGCCTGAATGAGGAGAGAACCATGGCGATCAGGCTTATGATCAACGAAAAGTAAAACGCCGTGTGAAGTCCGTACTCGAAGCCTGCGAGGTTGAAAGCGGAGTCCTGCACGCCGCCGCCGTAGATCATTATCTGCATCAGGTCGTTAAGGGAAACCCTGCTGATCAAGAAAGGAAAGGTCACCGCCAAGCTCAGCATGCTGCCCGTGTTCCTGAGCATCGTCCTTATACCCGAAGCAATCCCCCTGCGCTGAGGGCTGACGGAGGTCATTATGGCGTTGGTGTTAGGCGAGCTGAAGAGCCCGCTACCGGCTCCCATCACCGACATGTAGGCGGCCAGATATGGATAGGGGGTTGCCTTCGTTATGGTGGCCAAGAGGAAAAGGCCCACCGCGTTCACGCCCAGGCCTGCCGTGCTCAGTACCCTCGACCCATACTTATCCGAAAGCCTCCCGCTCAGCGGCCCGACGGCGAGGAAAGCCAGCCCGTATGGGATCATCATTATCCCCGCTGACAGCGGGGTCTGACCGTAGGGCCCCTGCAGGAAGAATATCAAGAGGAACATGACCGCCCCCGTGGCTATACCGTTCAGCAGGTTGGATATGTTGCCAAAAGCGAACAGCCTGTCCCTGAAAAGCGAGAAATCTATGAGCGGATACCTCGTCCTTCTCTCGGCGTAGAAGAAGGCGCCGAAGAAGGGCAACGAGCCAATCAGCAGCGCGAGCGTGTAAACCAAGGGGAAGCCCGGGAAGGCCACGAAGGTCAATCCTAGCAGCATCAGGGTCAGCGCGCCGAGCAAAAGCGCGTTACCCAAGAAGTCGAACTTCTCCTGCCTGGCCGGCTCAACCACCTCGCGCAGCCTGAAGTAAGCCCAGGGCACCGCGAAAGCCGCTATGGGTATGTTGAAGAGGAATACCCACCTCCAAGATATCGTGGTCAGCACCCCTCCTATGACGGGCCCGGTGGTAAATCCCGTGACCCCAGCTATTTGGTTGATCCCCAACCCCAGGCCGACCTCCCCCTTCTTGAACGCGTCCGTGACAATCGCCGTACTGTTGACCATCAAGAACGAGCCTCCGACTGCCTGCACCGCCCTAAAAGCTATGAGCTCCACCCCGGCCACCGTCCCCTTGCCAACGGTGAGACCGCTGAGCAGGGAGCCCACGGCGAAAATCGCGAAGCCCGCGTTGTAAAGTTTCTTCCTCCCGATCATGTCGGCGAACCTCCCCAGCATTGGGACCAGGGCCACCGTCAAAAGCATGTAGATGAGGATTATCCAAAGGGCGTAGAAGAAGTTGAGGTCGAGGTCCTTCATTATGCTCGGCAAAGCGATGAGAAGCGCCGAACCCTGCATGCTGCCCAGGACGGCACCGACCGTGGTGACGGAGAGAGCCGTCCACTTGTACTCCATAAAGCTACTAAAAAAGCGCGCTTAAGCATTGCGCATACTACATAGTTTCAAGGATCGCGCGTAGCGAAGACCCCGATAACCTCTACGTGTGGACAAAGCCAGTGGGGGAAGGGAGGTAGATATTCGGGGGAGGGTTAACCCAAAATTAACCCCCGTAAAGCCCAGGTCAAGTCCTGTTACTACGCCAGGCCCGTCCCCGTGACCAAAGTCGCCCCGACCATCCCCCTGCGCATTCGCTTTAAAGAAAACTTTAGCGCGGACAAAGATCCCTTGCTGACAGACGGCGCTCAGAGTCGGCTTATCTCTGTTATCCCTGGTATCCCTCGAGAAAACGCTATGCAATACCGACGCTTGAACTTCGCGCGCCTTCGATATGGCCAACCCCCTTTGCTTATAAGCGACCGGACTTGTTTGACAGCCAGTTTGAGCGATTTGGCTTTCGGCCCCGTTCCGTCGAGGAGGCTGGGCAGGAGCCTGGGGGTCAACAACATACCGGCAAAGAACTGCACTTACTCCTGCCTTTACTGCCAGCTGGGGACTGCGCCGACCCGCTTTGAAAGGCGGACCTTTTACGCGCCAGAAGAGGTGTTTCAGGCCGTGAGGGAGAGGCTCGTCGAAGTCGAGTCCAGGGGAGAAGGGGTTGACTACGTCACTTTCGTTCCCGACGGCGAGCCGACGCTGGACTCGAACCTCGGCAGGGAGATTGAGATGCTGAAGGCGTTAGGGGTCCGCGTCGCCGTGCTCACGAATTCGTCCCTCCTCTTTCTGAGGGAGGTAAGGCAAGACCTCCTCAAAGCCGACCTCGTATCAGTTAAAGTGGATGCCTCGACGGAAAGGGTTTGGAGGTTGGTTGACAGGCCGAATAAGTCGCTTGTGTTCAAGGAAGTGATCGAGGGCCTAAAGGAGTTCTCTAGAGAATTCAAGGGTACACTGCTAACCGAAACGATGCTGATAGATGGCGTCGACTACGCAAGAGAAGAGGCAGACGGGATCGCTGCCCTCATAGCCCAGCTGGCCCCCAGCAGGGCTTACGTCGCGGTCCCGACCAGGCCGCCCGCCGAGCCTTGGGTAAGGCCTGCCAGCGAATCCCAGGTGAACGCGGTGTTCCAGTCGATCCAAAAGCGGGTAAAGGAAGCGGAGCTGCTGATAGGAGAGGAAGTGGGGACTTTCGGGAGCACGGGTGACGCTAGGAAAGACCTGCTGGCCACTATGGCGGTTCACCCGATGACCGAGCCAGCGGTGGCGGAGCTTTTAAAGAGGGACGGGGCCTCTTGGGAATTATTAGGAGAGATGCTCAATCAAGGAGAAATAGTCAGGCTCTTCTACAACGGGAAGGCCTTCTACATGAAGAGGATGGCCAGCAGGCATGAAGCCGCGAGGAAGCGAGTTGGTTAGCTGCCGTCTTTCTTTCTCCCCGCCGGGAAATTAGTTGGGTGAAGTTGGCTTTTTGGCTAAACAGGTTTAGCGCTCGCTCATCTTTTTTCTCGTGGCGAGCTCTCCCGAGGGGGCCCAAGCGTCGGAACGCAAACGCCTAACGACCGAATGAGATTTCGCCAGAGGCCTCAGACCCTTTTGCCGAAGGCGGTCGTTCAGCTCTGGGGTCAATCCAATCCCATACAATCCCGCCCACGCCGACCCAAAACGCGGATGAGGGGATCCCACTGAGGCCGGAGATCAGGACGGCGCCACAAACATTCCTTCCTCAGGCGGAGAAATCCCCGATCAAAAACGGGTCTTCGAACGGCGTTTCCCGAATTACCCCTCTCGAGGGCCCGCCATTTAACTTCGCTTCCTCAAGAGCGCGGGTTTCGTGGGGCGAGGTCAACCTTTATGGCCTTCCCCTCTCCTCTCTCCAGCATCTCGAAAGCTTCAGGAGCCTTTTCCAGGGGGAAGACGTGCGTGACCATATCCTTTAAGTTTATCCTACCGGAAGAGGCCGCCTGAATGGCCCGCTCGAAGGTCAGAGGGCTCCTGTAGGAGGTCACTATGGTTAGCTCTCTGTTGTACAGGTCGAAGGGGCTAACCGTCCACTTGGCGTCCTGCGGCGAAACGCCGAATATCTCCAGCGTCCCCCCTCTCCTGACCAAGGGATACGCGGTATTGATGGCCGCCGGGCTGCCTACCGCCTCCACCGCCTTGTCCACCCCTATCCCGTCCGTCATCTCTAGGGCCTTATCCAGCGCTTCCGAAGGAGTGGCCACCTCATCGGCGCCGAACTTCAGGGCGGCCTCCCTCCTGTCGTCCCTCGGCTCCACGGCGAGAACCTTGCTGGCACCCATCATCTTCACCAGCTGGATCATCAGGATGCCCATGGGCCCCGCGCCGACAACGGCCACGCGGTCGCCCACCTTCATGGATAGGCGATCTATGCCCCTGACCGCGCAAGCCAAAGGTTCAACGGTGGCGGCCTCCTCCCAGCTCAAGGAATCGGGCACCGCGTAAACGTTCTCAAGGGGCACCGATATGAGCTCGGTGAAACCGCCGTCCATCTCCACCCCGAAGCCCCTTAAGTTCGTGCAGAAGTAGTTCGGCTCACCTAGTCTGCAGAAGTAGCAGTGATGACAGATCACGTTTGGCTCGAACACCACGTGCTGGCCCTTCTTGAAAATCCCATCTTCATCGGGTTCTTCCACGTAGCCCGATATCTCGTGCCCTAAAACTAGCGGGAGCTTGGCCTTCCACTGCCCCTTCCACAAGTGAAGGTCGGTCCCGCATATCCCCCCGCGCATCACCTTTATGAGGACGTCTCCCTTCTTCCTGCGCGCTTCTGGTATGTCCTCTACTTCTAGTTTTTCCACCTCCTTCAAAACCAAGGCTTTCAACTGCACCCGAGCTATGGGTACCTCGACTTATAAACTTGCCACGGCCCCAAAGATGACCAAACGCGGAAATGCCGGGCTTACAAAAACGCGGTGAAGCGATTCCTGAATGGTTGAGGCGTTCCTGCCCCCTCCCTTTCCCTCTCTCCCTCCCGCTGCGACACCCAAAGGTTCGTTATGCCGAGCTACGCCACGTTACACCACTCCTCGCCACTCCGCTCCGCGCTCCTCTCATGCCGCATTTAAAGGTAAAGAATAAAAATCCCTGAAAGGAGTCCTCGTGGGATCAAAACTATCTGGGACCGTCGCCGGTTCAGTGGCAGGACTGGTCTTCGGTTCAGGGCAGTCGGCTTACCTCGCGTTACTATGGGCTTCCAGCGGTATTGTTGTGGAAAAGGCCCTAGGAGTGAAGTTCACGGAGCCGATTCTGCTATCTTCGGCGGAATCAGCGATATCGGCGGCGATTCTTTTTGGAGCTTTCTTCGGCCTGATCTACGGCTGGAGGTATGAAGGTATACCCGGCAGGAGTCCCGCCTTAAAGGGCCTGGCCATGGGGTTACTCCTTTTCCTATTCAACGTTAGCGGTTTAGGTCTATACTTAAGGCTAGGGATTGGCTACGCGGTCGGCTTCTTGGTCGTTAATTTGGTCATGGGTTTCGTCTATGGCTTGGTACTGTCGTACCTCTACTACCGGATGGAAATTTACCGACCGGATGAGCCCAGACGTTCGAATATCCCGCAGTCGATGGCTCGGCCCGAAAGTGGACTGAGTTTCATACGAAATCTTTTACCGATTCGGTTTCCGGAACACTACCTCCCTTCGGCGATGGGCGGGGCGGGGTAGGAGGGGAGGGGAGGGGACCGCTGGGCATCCAGCGCGTTTTCATGGACTTGGGCTTTTCCCGTTCGATCAAACCCGGTCTGCCCTCCTCGCTTAGACCCACCTGAACTCGGTCAGCTTTTTAGCTAGTTGAATTGAGAATCAAACGCTTCCAGAATCAGAGACCGGAATCAAGACCGGAAGCCAAGTCAGCACTCAACTCAACTCAGCTCACCCCATTTTCATCTCGAGCCGCGCCCTTTCCGGCCGCTGCCTCTCGCCTGCCTCTGCATCTGCCCCATCCTCCCTTGCGCGTTTTTCCTTGTTTTCCTCGTCGGGCCAAGGATCAGTCGCTCCAAAACTCTCGCCAAGGGTTTTTTACCGGGGTGCAATACTCCCTTATGCTAAGGGTAGCGTGCGCCAACTTCCCCGTCTCCATGAAGCGGTACTTCCAAGAGCTTTCGGCCGTCGAGGTCAACCGCACTTTTTACGTCATTCCAAGGGATTCCACCCTGCAGACTTGGAGAGAGAAAGCGCCGAAGGACTTCGTGTTTTCCGTTAAGGCCAACAGGCAGCTGACCCACACAGCTCGCATGGATATTTCATCGCCGGAAGGCGCTTCCGCCCTTGAAGGAACCCTTAGGGCGGCCCGGATCCTCGGCGCCCGTTACATCCTGTTTCAGACGCCTCCCTCGTTTTGCCCACCGAACCTAAAAACCCTAAAGGACGTGCTGGGCGTGGCCAGCTCTCAGGGCTACCTGGTTGGATACGAACCAAGGGGGCAGGGCTGGAAAGGACGCGAAGCAGAATTGGCGGATGCGCTGAGGGGAGTGGCTTCGCACGTCGTCGACCCGTTCATTTCAAAGGAAGTCCACAGCGAGGGCTTCCATTACTTCCGCCTCCACGGCCTGGGCGAAAGACCTTACCGCTACCGGTATTCCGACGCGGAGCTCGCCTGGTTGAGGGATTTCCTAAGGCCCATGGAAGAGGAAGAAGTATTCCTGGTATTCAACAACACCAACATGTACGAGGACTGCAAGAGGTTCGCGGCGATGTTGAAGAGTGGGGTTTAAGGCATCGAAGCCCCGACTCGCAGTGCGCAAATTCCCAGTTATTAATCGACCTAGAAAGAACTCCTGCGAGGATGGCCATCCGAGATGGCGATCCCGGATGCCCAAGCCAGGTAGTGCCAAGCCCACCGCGGCGGGTTGACCTCAGCTTTAACGTTTTTCCTCCTCACACCCCACCGGCCGTCATCGCCATATCCCGCTCGCGTTTTCGCGAAGTCCTGGGATGCGCCCAAGCCTAGAGGCAGCGCCTTTTTCCCCTCGAAGATCGCGGTGTACCGCGTTCTCGTGTGCACCCGGCTCTCCGTGTTCGTCTAAGCCCGTGAGGCCGGAAGCATTCCACCTGCCCCGAAAATAAAATACCGCAAAACCCTACGCCATCCCAGCCCCAATCAGCTAAGCCCTTTCCACGAGGGCAGCCTTGAACAACTTACCGATGGGTGCATCGGGGCTAAGGGGAAGGGAGGCCAGCAAACCCTCCGCCTCGCGCAACAACAATTCCTCGTGCTCCCTAGCCTTCTCTTCCCCTCCCAGGACCATCACCGCGTTAGACGGATAGCTTTCCCCGTCGCTCCAATCCAACCAGTCGTCGTGCACTTGAAAAGCAATTCCAAATAATTCACCCGCTTGCCTCATCCCCTTGATCACCCATTGTGGCGCTTTGGCCACTATGGCCCCCTCTGCCATCGAGCAACCCATGAGCACACCAGTCTTGAGCCGCGCTACCGTGAGGTATGTCTTGGGGCTCAGGCGTCTTTCCCTATAGCGCAAGTCCAAATCTTGGCCCTGAGCCAGCAACCTGGCGGCCCTCGCTAGTTCAGCTACGACCCTTCTTCCCAGCTTGTTCGCCTCAAAAACCGCGAGCTGGATCAGGAGATCGGAGGCCAGTATCGCCTCGTTCTGACCGTACAGGGCGTGCACTGCTGTCACCCCCCTCCTCTCGGTATCGCCATCCATCAGGTCATCCTGTATGAGCGATGCCACGTGTATCATCTCCACCGCCTCGGCGACTGGCTCCGCTTTGCGGGGATCACACCCCAGGGCCTTGCAGGAGAGCAACAGGATCGAGGGTCTGACCAGTTTCCCCCCATTGGTGATCAAATGCGATGCCGCCGGGAAGAGTGTCGGACGTTTTCTAGAAAGGAGAGAGAGAAGGTGGCCCCTCACGTCGATCAGTGCCCCCTCGACGTCCTCCGGCAAGAACGACTCACTCACCCTCTCCCTCCCAGGGTCCATTTTCAAACCATCTAGAATGAAAAGTAGGCAGGCTATAAGTGAAGTGGAAGCCATTATGGCGTTACTGAAGCGATAAGACGATGGGTTAGCCACATCGATGAAAAGGTGAGTAAGAGATCTTTGGACGGCTTATTCCCTCCCTTCCTCACTCCTTTCCTTCTCCGTCAGCTTTTTGCAGGTGAAGAGATCTGCTGATCCCAGGTCTCCGAAATCCATTTTGTTGATCTTGCCCAACCTCGCGTCAAGCTCATCCGACTCTCTCACGCGCTAGCAATTGTCCGCCGTTATTCATGAGAAGTCATGGCTTCATCAATACCTTTATCGCTCCGTACTTCCCCTTGTTGAGGGCGACCTCGAAGGCCTTTGCGTACTCGTCCAACGGGAACTCGTGAGTTATGAACGGTTTGGCCTTCACTTTCCCTTCCGCCATCAGCTTTACCCCAATGGGGTAGTCCTCGGGCTGGTTATTGGCAGTGCTGGTGATCTCCCTTTCCCCTCCCAAAAGCATCATGTCGAAGTCCTTGAGGGTATGGAGCAAACCCGCGAAGAGCAGTTCCTTCCCTCCCCTGCGCAGCATTTTGAGGCCTTCCACGGCCGTCTCCCCTCCCACCGTGTTGAGGACTAGGTCGACCCCTTCGTCGTACTTCTCACCTGGGCTGAAGGCCTTCGCTGCCTCGACTGGGTCTTCCCGCGTCGCGTTCACTACCTCATCGGCCCCTAGCTCCTTCGCCACGCTCAGGGGGGCCTCCTCCACGTCGACGGCCATCACGGCCCCGGCCCCGTACGCCTTGGCCACCTGCAGGGCCAAGAGGCCTATGGGCCCCGCCCCTATGACCGCTACAGAATCGCCCGGAAAAATGCCGGCCCTCCTGAGCGCGTGAACGGCGACCGCCGTGCCATCCAGTTGCGTGGCGTCCTCGTAGGAAACCGAGGGGGGTAATGGGACTGCCTGAAAGTCCTTCACAGTCACGTAATCGGCGTAACCACCTGGGTTGTGCGGGACGCCGGTCCCCGCCCAGTTGCCGTCGTGACCCATGTGAAGAACGCGCGAACAAAGGTTATACCTCCCTCTCCCGCACTGCTCGCACTCGTTGCACGGCAGCATGGCCATTATGCCCACCCTATCTCCTACCTTTCTCTTGGACGCCTCGCCGACCTCGACGACCTCCCCCGCCACCTCGTGGCCGAGAATCGAGGGTGGCAAAGGGGGGTTATCCCCTATTGTGTGCAGCGCCCAGGAGTTGATCCCGTTGTAATAGTTCACGTCGCTGCCGCATATGCCCACGGCCTTAACCCTGACCTTTACCTCTCCTCTCCCGGGAGAGACCTCCTCGGTTTCCCTCATCTCCAACTTACCGGGTTGCATAAGCCAAACGGCCCTCAACTCGTATCGAGATCAATCGCCGATGATGTTTAAGCTTGCGCCAGGCGGCAGACGAGCGCGCTGAACAGCGCCAAACCCGATACACGCCAATGCCGCAACGTGGCGGGGGAGGGTGGGTCATACATACCTCGAGACCGGCTCACGCCCCTACGATACCTCTTTTTCCCTCCTCACCGCGTGCCAAGAGATCACGGCGGCCAACAGCACAACCACCGCTAAAGCGACGAAGTAAATGGCGTTCGCTTCCCAGAAGTTCGTCACCTTGATCGGTCCCTGAACCGCCGACGATAGCGGAGGTATCAGCCCCGTGCTCGTCTCGTTCCCGGGATAGGCCAGCTTTAGGTAATACGTCCCGCTTGGGGGGACCAGCGACACTTGGAATGTCCCATTTTGCGAGGTAACAGCCTTTGCGACTTGCTTGAAGGGTGTCCCCGCGGTCACCGAGATTACGGCCCCAGATACGGGTGTACCGTTGTAGAGCAGATACCCAAAGATCGAGAGCCTATCTCCAGAGTTGAGGGAAGAAGGCCAAGCAGTGAAAGCGATCCCCCCGGTCGTGAGGTTGTAACCCGCTTCGGACGTCAGCTCTTTCGAGCGGCTCAGGTTATAAGCTAGCGGAGCGGGCAGCGCTAGACCGTAGTAGCTGGCTTGAATCGGGGTCAAAGGCAAAGACGCGGGCACGGCGAAGTCCTTGAAGACAGATGTACAAAGATAGGCACGCGGTATGGAATAAGAGATCGCCTCTCTGACATCGCGGGCGTAATCACCGGAGTTCAACGGGTTGAGCCTCGACGCTGGCAGATAGCTTCCCGTCCCGAAGAAGGGGCTATTCAGGTTGAGCATTAGAGCTACGTAAATGTCGGGTTGGCCGACCAGCCACTTCACGCTTTCGTTGTACTTCCCGTATAACGAGTACGGAAAGAAATCGTAAGACATCAGTTGAACGACGCCAGCTTTCACCGATTCAAGCGCGGAAGCGGGGGATTCCTCCGAGAACTCAACCCTCAGATATTTCACCGTCGGCGTCCCATTCCAATATCCGTTAAACGCCTTCAGCTCGAACCCGTTGCCGCTGACCGAGACCAACTGGTAGGGACCTGTACCGACCGCTGCCGACCCCCTGGAAAAGGCGCTGGTCGCCAAACCGAAGTCCCCTATTTTGGCCAACTGCCCCATGGGGTAAACGAAAACCTGACTCAAGAACAGGGGATAGAACAGTGAAAATGGCCTTGGCAACTGGAACTTCACCTCGTAATTCCCCACCGCAGCTACCTCGCCCTCAGCGGCAGACGATCCGTTCACGAAGTATGTTGTCCCGTTGGCCAGCACTAACTTCACGCTTTCACCCAGGACGCTTTCGTAAAACGCCCGCAGGGGCGAGCTGGTTAGCGGGTCCAGCACGGCCTTAATGGACCACACGACGTCGTCGGCGGTCATGAGCGCACCGTTCTGGAAAATCACCCCCCGCCTGAGATACACGTACCACGTGTTGCCGCTTCCGCTCCAATTAACGGCCAAACAGGGGGAGTAACCATCCCCGCTGGGGATGACCAAGGGCTGGAAAACGGCGTAGGCGGGAAGCCCGCTGGACCCGAACATCGGTAGTACGGTGGAGGGGCGCTCTCCATAAGAAAGGAACGTCACGTTGGTAAGACCGCTCCACTCCCATGGTTTTGGGAAGTAGGAGGAAGCGGTGGGGTTAACGCCCTTCAGTGAGGAGTTAGCCGCCCAAATCGGTTGAAGGTAGAAGAGTGGTATCTCGTAATAGTCGTGGACTATCGCCCGTTCGGCGGCCATCAAATAAGAGGCGTTGGCCGTCTCCGAGAACTGGGTGAGGTTAGATACTACCGGCGTCTCGTTTACCAGCGAATACTCGGGGTCAAGTGGATCGACGGCGGGAGGCGTGGGCTGGTACAGGAGAAAGGAGTCGAAGCCCCCTTCCGAATAATTCGCCGATCCGAGGGCGAACACGCGAGAGTAAACCTCAGGCCAGCTCAGCTGTACTGGGATGACTTCCAGCCCCGTAGTCGACAACGAGGCTGCCAGCGCGTAACCCGCTTCTGAGACACCGGGTGGAAAAGCGACCGTTAGGGAAAAGCCCGACGTGGGTGTCGTTGCGGCGCTCGCGTAGAACGGGGCAATACCCACTACGAGAAGCAAAACTAAGGCAAACTCTGCATTACGGGAGTCGGACCTACCCCCACTTGAAGGCATACAAAATTAGCCGCATCCAATTTAAGCGTTTATAAAAGCGCCCCCAGACGGCGGGAGAGACGGCAAATGAATGAGTATTAAGGACCCCCAGATCCTTCTGCTCACCACAAGAGGGAGCTCGCCCTTTATCTTTGAAACGGCGAGAGACAAAACTCTGGTCCGCCCTTACTGCTTCCGCGTTTCCGTATGACTACGTGCGGAGATCCCACGCTTGCTCGCTGATCATTTCACCACTTCGCTTGGACTTCCCCGACGGGGGCGACGCCGACGCTCGAGAGCCAGCGCTGACCTGAGAGAGTTTTTAAAGCTCAAAAACGCGCCTTCTAACACTACGCCTTTCCCGCGTTCGAAGGCACCGCGGCGCACTCAGGGGCGCACGCCCAAGCGCCCCCGTAGAATAGAGTAGAGTAGAGGCTCCCGACCCGATCCTCAACGCTGATCCATTAACCGGGCATGGCGCTCGGCCGCCCTCCCCGCGGTTGTCCAACGTCAGGAGGGGATCCGCCGCCCTTGGCTCCGCCCTCTCCCTGCGGTTCCTCAGCAGGCCCCTCCCGGCCGGGACTCCCCGTTTCGCCCTCGAGGACCATGAAGGCAATCAGACCCCGCTTGGACAGACTCCTGAGGAACTCGGCCAAAGACGCCGTGGACTCGGCACCCGTGAGGTTAAACTCCTTCGAAACTTCTTCGGCGATGTCCCTAACCCTGTGCGCACCGTCACACCGCTGCCACACGAAAGACCCCAGGCTGTCCAACTTCACCACCTTTTTTTCTGGGGGTGTAGCTATCAAGCGCACCCACCTAGAGGGTTTCGGGAGCTTTATCTCGAGCTCCACTTGGCCCTTGTCATCCGTCCTGGTTATAACGGATGGGTTCCTCACGGGATATGCGGCGAGGAAGCGCGCCCGGTCAATGCTATCCTCTTCCTTTTCTTTCCGTTTACCGATTCCAAACGGCACTTTTTCTACCCCTCTATTTTGGCGTCGCCGCCGTATTCAGCTTCCCTCCTTCCTTCCATCCATTCACCGATTTATCTACACACCCGCCCATAAACCCATCGAACGCGTCAGGTATCAAAAAACCGTACTCGCTACCGGAACGACCTTTCGCTCAAGGATACGGTATCTTGGCGTCCAGCGGCCCTATTTCAACCTCGATTTTATCCTCTATCCTTTGGAACTCCCCGTCGGAAAGCCAAGCAATTCTATCCGATACCTCTATGACCTTCAGGTCGTGCGTGTTAGTTATAACGGTTACGCCAAGCTCCCTGTTGAGGTCCCTGAGCAAGCCTATGATCTCCAACCCGGTGTTGAGGTCCAAGTTCGCGGTTGGCTCGTCGGCCAAGATTATGCTCGGGTTGTTGGCCAGAGCCCTCGCTATGGCCACCCTCTGTTGCTGGCCACCGGAGAGCTCGGTCGGGAGGTGGTTAAGCCTCTCACCCAAACCGACCCTATCCAGCAGTTCGGCAGCTCTCTTTTCCCTTTCCTGTTTGCTTACCCCAGCGAAGACCATCGGTAAGGCAACGTTGTCTAAGGCCGTGAGCGTCGGTATGAGGTTGAAGGTCTGGAATATGTAGCCTATCCTGTGCGACCTGAAAGAGCTTAGCTCTCTGTCCGAAAACCGGCTAAGGTCCCTCCCGTCTATGTATATTTTCCCCCTTGTCGGCTTGTCAAGGCCGCCTATCATGTTGAAGAGGGTAGTCTTCCCTGAGCCGGAGGGGCCCATGACGGTTAAGTATTCCCCTCTCTTTACCTTCAGGTTTATGCCCCTGAGCGCAACCGTCTGTATACCCCCGGCTAGCTCGTATATTTTCCAGAGGTCGACGGTCTCTATCACGTACTCCTCTCCGCTAGGTACCGCTTTTTGTTCCTGCTTTTGAGCCATGATCTCACGCCTCCCTCGCCACAGAGCTCTCGCTCGCTGCCTCCACGCCCACCTCGGCCCTCTCCTCTATCCTCTCTATCTTACCATCCCTAAGCCAGAGGATCCTGTCAGCTACGTCGAGCATCTTAAGATCGTGAGTTGCCGTCATCACGGTTACGCCGTTTTCCCTGTTCAGCTGCTTCAAAAGGTTTATTATTTCTAAGCCGGTGTTGAGGTCCAAGTTCCCCGTGGGCTCGTCGGCAAGGATGAGCGCGGGATCGTTGGCCAGAGCCCTCGCTATGGCGACCCTCTGTTGCTGGCCACCGGAGAGCTCGTTCGGCTTGTGGTGCATGCGCTCTCCCAAACCGACCTTCTCGAGTAGGTCCTTGACCTTCTTTTCCCTCTCCTCTCTATCGACGCCGGCGAAGACCATGGGCAGCTCCACGTTCTCGAACGCCGTCAGGACGGGAATCAGGTTGAAGGTCTGGAATATGTAGCCTATCTTCTTATTTCTCAACCAAGCCAGCTCGTAGGCGTCCAGCCTCGATATGTCGACCTCGTCTATGTACACGGTCCCCTCGCTGGGCTTGTCAAGGCCACCTATCATGTTGAAGAGGGTAGTCTTCCCTGAGCCGGAGGGGCCCATCAAAAGCATGAACTCGCCCCTCTTTATCTTGAAGCTGACCCCGTCCACCGCCGGGACCTTTATCGACCCTCCCTTGCCCAGCACGTAGATCTTGGATAGGTTTTCCACTTCAACCGAGTACTCAACTACCACTGGATTTCACCTCCTGAGCTTTCGTCTCGGAGGCCTTCTGCCTGGCCTTCTCAGCCTCGGCTCTCTCTCTTTCGTATTTCTCGAGGCTATCGACCACCCCCTTCCAGTCAACCCCTTCCTCCACGAGCCAAATCAGGTGCTCTCTTAGCATCGATTGCATTTTATCTCTTCCCAACCTCGAGGCGTTCCACGTGCAAAAGGGCGAGTAAAACCTGGCGTCAACCAAATTCGGTTTACCCTGGCTCATCTTGAACTTTATGAAGCCGAGTTCGTGCAAGTAACAATCGGGATTAGGACACACGACGTCGATCTCCATCTGATCCTTCTTCAGGAAAATCAGCTGGTAATCGCTGGGACTTCTTATGTAGGTCCCACAAACGCACTGTATTACGTCTTGGCCTTTTTCACCGCTGACCGGTCCCTTGGTCTCCGCTTTTTCTTTAACCGCTGTAGCACTTTCCGACACTTCGATCACGCCTCATAGCGTATGGCTACCGCGGGGCTCAAGCTAGCCGCCCTATACGCAGGATAAACGGTCGCCGCCACGCTCAGCAGCAAAGCTATTACAACTCCTAGCACGAAGTAGCTAACCACGCTGGGGCCCAAGGCAAAGAAGGAGGACGGAGCCGCCGCGGCCTTCGCGACGGCCCCGAAACCGTATTGGACCCCATAAATCAAAGCTGCAGCCGCGTAGCCGACTATCGAGCCCACTACCCCTCCTATCAGCCCAACTATGCTCGCCTCGATCATAAAAAGCAGCACTACGTGGCGGGTGAGAGCCCCCAGGGTTTTCATCGTCCCTATTTCCCGGTACCTCTCGGTCACGGACATGAGCATCACGTTAACTATGTTTATGGTCGTGACCAAGAGCGCTATGCTGACCATCCATAGCTGATAGGCGTGGATTCCCCCAGTCGCGGCACCTTGTACGGCAGCCGTTATGTCTCCGCCAGCTATTATGTATACCATAAACGCTATGCCCATTACATTACCCAAAAGTAGGACGATAGTCCTAGTGAAACGTCTCTTTATGTTGTCGATCGACACCCTGACCGCCTCGCCGAACGGCAATTCTACCTTGCCGTAATCGGCTCTTTCGCGAGACATTTACAATCTATACACTATGCCGCCAGGGTTTTTAAACCTTGCAGTTCAGCAACTCAACGCCGATCACGCGCAAACCAAACGCGTTAGGGCACTTTAACGGAACGGATTGCTCGACTTCGTGCGATGACCGCTCATAGTTCATCTTCGCGCCTCCGTGAGAAAAAGTCTTCTCTAATCGGGCCGTTGCCGACACCATGAAGTAAACCAAACTGATCGTTTCAAAGCGGTGGCGGATATGCCCGAGCGCTCAAGGGGTATGGCCCAAGCCTCCTCTGCCCAAAGCAAAGGCCTCCTTCGCCTAAGGAGGTTTTGCGCTAGCCTTACCTGCCTAGAGCTCAGCAACCGCCATTGCCTTCTGAAGCTCGTCACCCCTCTCCGGACTCGGTTGAAGCTAAAGGCTCAACGTGGCAACGCACGTAATCCATACCCTTGGCTATCTGCTCTTCTGGGATATCGAGCTTCGCACCTTGGACTAGGGGGTTTACAGCGAGATAAGCCGACTTGCTCTGCGGGCAAATCCAGGCATAAACCACGGAATAGCCTGAAGGCTTCCTCAGTAGCCCGCCCCCAATCGAATAAACCTGAAAAACGGCTTCGTGGCCGTTGACGACTGCGTTGCCCTCGCTTACCTTCCGGGATTCTCCGACGTATTTCTTGATTAGGGATACCGCCTGGTTCTGGCACCAGCTTTTCAGTTCATTGCTACCATACCTTATCATGTTCCAACGGGTCACTATAAACCTCCTGGGTTCGGGCAACGGCTGAGGCCGTAGCCAGGAAATCGCCCCTTTCTTCCTTTGCCTCTCGGGCCAATGCCCGGTGAACACGACCGTGATCTTTCCCACTTCAGCTTTCTGCTCGGTTATGTGGTAATCGTTTGGCAACCTCAGGTCGAGCCCCAGATACTGCCATTTCGTGTAGCTCAGCGAGGAATGGCATACCACCGACTTCAATATCTGCTCAAAAGTGTCGCTGTTATCTCCGTCAACGTACCTGAGGTAGTAGTAACGATCCGATACGCCGCAGTACCATATGGCTTCATAGCCCTCTTCATCACCCTGGGTCCACTCGCTAATCACCGCCGCGTGCCCGTTGACCTTCTCCTTCCTCACTTCGTCGAGAAAAACGAGCCCTTTGACCTTCTTCATGGCCTTCTCGTGGTAATTCTTCGCCACGGACTCCGGGTCCAACAACTTCTTTTCTGGGGACTTATTCTTTTTGCGCGCTTCCTCCTTTACTTTTTTCCAGCCCGCGGATTGCCACGTGACCTCGAGCCTCCCCTTCACTAAATCCCGAATTCCGATAACCGTCTCGTCCTCCTCGATCTTTATCGTTGAAACATCCCAATCGCTGGGGATCTGCGCCGAAAAGCCAGCAAAAGAAAAAGGCTTCGTCTCCATAATATGGTGATGGAGAGTGAGTTAAACCTTTACTCAGGCTGAATTTTCGATTTGATGCGCAATCGAATTAAACAGAGGTGAACGCGTCCACGCGTGGCCGACGTGGGCCGCGAAAGCCTCCCCCGAAGAAACCGTAATCCCCTAGGCTAATGAGCGTGCTGGCCATGCTACCTTTCAAACGTTAAGCAATCGCGCGCGGCGCCCTGGACCTTCCCGCCCAGGAGGTGGCCTGGTGCTGCAGGCCGAGGCGAAGCGTCCACGGTACATGGCAGCGATAACCTGGGAGAGGCTCAAACTCTTCTCCGTTAGCTCGTAAGGCGTTATGATCGCACGGACCCAGACCGGCATCGACTTCGGGCGAACTATCCCACGCTCGCGGGTGCGATCTCCAATTCATCGAAGCGCTCACGTAAGGAACTCACCGGAGCTACCCCATTCAGAGGCGTTTGCGTCGCGGGTTGGCCTGCGTTCCGGGGGAGGTTGAGCCGTACCCATCCCCGACGGGGCAGCGTTTATTACTCATTGCCCGAAAAACCGATGACTAGATGCTAATCCCTCTCTCACGGGAGAGGTCTTTCGCTTCCGCAAAACCCCGATAGCGTTAAAAACGGCGTACCCATAATCGCGTGAGCGACGAGGAACCTGCCATAGTATCTCTTCTCAAGGAGAGAATTGAGGAATGGCACAGGTATCAAGAGTACATAGTGATAAAACTGAGGGACTCCCCCCTCGATTTGCTTCTTTTCGACGAGCTGCCCCTAGAGCTGGGAATGGGCGAGGTTAACTGGGTACTCACAGGGGTCAAGAAAAATTACTCGCGTAAGGTGAGCGCTTCGCTGGCCTGGAAGGGTTACTTGCGGAGGAGCGCAGCCTTTCAGGGCGACGCGGCCGACCTCTTAAACGGAAACGAGAGGATAATGCGCTTGGTCAAACTCATCGAACCAGTGGACGTGAGAGTCGAGACCCGCCAGTGGGAAAACCAGTCGGACCTCAACGTGTCCGCGTCGATTTTCCACCTACCCTCCCCTCACGATGCGACCTTCATAAACGGGCTGGTCGCACTCATAGAGGAAATCACCGAGGTCCTCTCTTGACCAGCATCACCTCATAGATGGGCGCACTGACGTTGGGTCGGCCAAACCTACCCAACGGACCTCCTCTTGCCCTGCAGCTGTTAACAGCCCTAGGTAAGCACGGGCCGAGGCCACCCCGAGCGCAGCGGAAACGCTCGACGCGCAGCAGACCCGCCACGCCGCGTCGGCCGTTATATCCCCGTCTCCTCCACCCGCCCCCGTCCAGGCATCGGCCCTAATGTCAGGTAGGGTAACGACCCTAGGAGCACACCGGCAAGGCAAGGCTTGGCCCATTCATCAGATCGCGCGACAAAATCCAAAGAGCTAAAGGTCTTCGCCACCCGCCGACGCCTTCCTCTCTTTCAGGATCCGCCGGATCTCCCTACTCCTACGCCGGTTCTGGTAGATCACGGCGCTCAAGAAGATCACCCCCAACACCACCAGCACTTCAGCCACGTGAAAAAGCGTGAACCAACTCTGCATCAGCCCGAGGTAATCCGTCGCGGCAACCCTTACCTGCCTCCCGTCAACGTATAGCCCTGTGGAATTCCAAGAAACGGCGTTGCGGCCGTAGTACAGGGTAAAGGAACCCGAGGGAAGGGGCTTACCGAGGAACGATAGCTCGGTCAAGTTGTAGCTCTGAACGACCTTGTTGAACGGCAGGGTGTGAAGCTGAGGCAGATCGGAGTAGATATACCCGAAGTACGTAGACGATAATCCTACCTTGATTGAACTGTTGTCTTGTGACAATATGTAGGCCATTTGGGGAGTTATCTGGTTAGACGCGTAAATCACGTATTTGTAGCCGGTGAGCACGCTCGGGTGGGAGTAAACGAAGGCTTCAGAGACGTAATCGAAGGGCACGCCCATCCTGGCCAAGGAGTTTATCAACTGCTGCTGATAGGAGGCCGTGACGTTGACGTCCCCGATTGAGTATGTCGGCCGTATTACCAGCACTTCCGCCGGCGAAAACGAGGGTGAAGGCAGCGATGAAAGCCGGATTTGTAGCGCTGGGTCAAGCACGAACTCCTGCAACGGTACGTAATCACCCTGCGGCCCGAAGAACGCCGTATCCACAAGGGGGGTTGCCCCTGACAAGTAAGTGGTCACCTCGTTTAGGGTGAACTTGAATAGGGCCATTCCCACCGTATCCCCGCTTCCGGAGGTGATGCCCGCAAATGAGTCGTCAACCAGAAAGGTGCAATTGAAGGAATGGGCGTACTCAGGTGCCATGGGCAGGCTAATCAACAGGAAGGCGTACGGGTAAGACGCGTAACCGGGGACGGGTTCCGCGAGGCCCAGATCCTCGGTCACCACGAAGTCAGGACGGGCTATGCTGCAAAACTCGTACAGGGATTGCGCGCTGTCGTCGTCTTCCGCGACGGAGTCGAACTGAATCAAGCCGTACTCTAAGCCGGGCCTCGTCGACCTGCTGTAATTGAGGAGCTCCCCCGCTAAGTGGGCCGCCGAGTATACCGCCCATTGAGCGAAGAGCGGGGTATAAACGGTCCCGTTCTGCGCAAACGGCACTCTTGGAAGGCCCCTCTGCGCCAGCCAAGAATACCAGGCTTCCAACTCATCAGCGGGGGGGCGCTTGACCCACGGGATTACCCACTGGCCCTCGTAAAGGGCGGAGAGCTCGACGCCCTTCACATTGCTGGCGTTCAACGCCTTCAGCTGTTGCCCCAGCTCCCGTTCAACCTGAAGGAGCTGCGTCTCGTTGAATGGATCGAACTCCGATGGCACGATCAGCTGTACGTAGAACGGCACTTGGCCGTAGCGCTCGGCTAGGGCGTTCGCCGCGACCGCCGCGGTCAAGTTCCCCACGGGGACCCCCATGTAAAGAAAAGCAGAGAAGTTCGCGGCAAACTTCGAGAGGTACCAGGACGCCGTTCTGGGGTTCCTGAACGGGTAGTAACCCAGCCACGAAGCCGACGAAAGCTGGCGAGTCTGGTCCCCCGCGGTGACGGGGGAACACAACAACACGAGCACAAGCGCAGCCGCCGAAAAAAACTGCCATTTCAACGAACAGCTCACCTCTTCGTCCTCGCCGGGTTCCAGAGGTCTTCGATCCCCGGTCGCTTCCCCTCGCTCCCTGGCTGACCCGCCGAAGGCGTTCCCCCACCCGGAGCTCCGCTCGCAGCGCCCCTTTGGCCGGTTATGTACCTGTTCCTTTCCTCCGGCTTGAGCGCCCTCCAAAGTATCACCTGAGCGCGGAGGTCTTCCAGGAAGCCAAGGCCGTGAGACTGCCAGAGCCCGGGGTCTCCGGTGACCAGCTTCATAGCTGCGTACAGCACGTACTCCATCGTGGTCCCTTGGACGAACTGCAGGTCCACGTCCTGTACTATGCCCATTTCGTAAGGAGGCAGCCTGACCCTGAGCGAGAGCTTGTTGCTCTGCTCGTCCAGTTGTGGCATCCCCTCGACCCTGAAGGACGGCTTCTCGTACCCTACACCCGCGTAGTATTCCTGCAGATACCTCAGGACGCCGAGCGCCTCTTCCTTCAACTTGAGCCGCATGGGCAGCTCGATGCTCCATTCCCTCCCCCTCGCCCTGGTGCTCGGCCTCCACCTGCGCGTCAACGACGGCGTTATCAGGCGGCTCGAGATCCTGCTCGGGTATATGCTCCCTCCTAGCGTGGCGACCAGTATGAGAAGGAGCGATAGTATCAAGGACCATGAGGTGAAGTTGAACGTGAAACTCGGGGGAAGCACGTGAGCGGTCATGAAGATGAAGTCCAGGAAGAAGCCCAAGAGGAAGCCGATCACCGCACCAATCAGCGCGTAGACCGCCGCTTCCGTGATGAACATAACCGTGGCACCGCTAGGCGACAGACCAAGAGAGGCGTACGTGTAGATCTCCCTCCTCCTTATCAGCACGTTTTCGTACATGGCGTTCAAAATTGCCAGGGCCGCGATCAGGAGAAGTATTATGGTCACCGAAAGGCCCAAGAAAGAGTAAGTGCTCACGACGCTGAGCCCGACGGATTTTCCGCTGTAACCCACGTAAACCGAGGGAGTGATCGGGAACCTCATGGCGCTCGCGTATTGCATTAGCTGATCCCGCGTCATCTGGTACTTGGGTACCATTTCCACGCTCGTCAAGAAGCCGCCGAGGGCCCTGGCGCTCTGCCAGGGTATGACCACGAACTGTGAACCCAGCACGGGCTCAGGCATCGATGTCGAGACGTAGCTCGGGGTATATCCCTGGTTCGCCTGGGAGTTGTAGACCGGGGCTACCGGCAGAGATGGCATACCGTCGTAAGTGCTTTCTGGGCGCGCCCCGACCGCTGAGGAGTTGAAGATCCCGACCACCTTGAAAGTGCCGACGCCGAGGAAGGTCACGTTCTGGCCAACGCCGACCGCGAGCGCCTGGGCGAGGGTGTCCGGGATTATCACCCCGTCAGACCCCATCGAAGTGTTCCCGGCTTCAATGAAGCGACCGAAGTACTGTTGCGCCTCTCCGCTAGATATCCCCATGAAAACCAGCGTTTGCAGGGTGGTCACGTTCGTACCCGTCCGCTGAACGGGCGTCACTATCTGGTGCTCGTAAACCCCAATGCGATAGAGCAGGGTGGGGTAGTACAAGTATTCTGGCCAGTAATAGAAGTTGTTGCCCCCAATGCCCGCAAGGTAGTTCAATAACTGATTTCCTAGGATTTCAGGGGGCATGCCCCGGTACCACTTCACGAGGATCGCTTCCTGAGGCGGTACTGAAGTGGGCACCGAGCCGAGCGCTATGCCCAGGCTGCTGGAGGTAGAGGTCAGCGCCACGTTCCCCGCGGCGAATATCACCACGGTCAGCAAGGTCAGCGCCGACAGCAGCGGGCGCCTTCTCATGTTTTCAACGGCGGTCATGGCCGCGTGCGTGGAGGCAGCCATAGTGGATCCTGTTACCTCGTGTAGGCCTAGTCTCTCCCTCGCGCTCTCCCGCACGATCTCCGTGGTCTCCCCGTAGAACACCCACGCCACAAACAGCGCAAATATTAGAAGTCCCACGCCGAGCAGCGTGAGGGTGGAGTTGCTTATCACCGAAAGGGCAGGGTTTATGATGGAAAATATGTAGACGAAAACTATGATTACCGCGAACATCCCGATGACCCTCCACACCCCTTTCAAGTGAAGAGCGTACTCCTCGAAGAAGTAGCCGAAGGGGATGACCAGGAAGCTGAAGAAAACCATGCTGCCCGATATCTGCCCGTACATCGGCATGAGCTGGGTGGCGTATGCTTGCGATGAATAAGCCAGGGAGACCATCGAGTCATTATAGGCCGCAGAGTAGTTCATCGCTGATAGGTTGCTCTGGGCGTAGCGCAGGTACTGCCCTGCTTTGTTCATCAGCAGGACCAGGCCAGGAGAGGTCGCGTAGTGCGCCTTGAGGTTGGCGTACCTCTCCTGTACCAAGAGGTACATGTCCTTCGCTTCAACGTAGAACGTATCCTGCACGGAGAGCGGGCCGTTAACCGTGAAACCGGACCCTCTTGGATGCAAGGCACTTGCGTTATCCAGAATGATGAGCGGCCCTACCTGCAGCGGATAGGGGTCGTAGGTGAGAGCCACGTTCTCCCCTTTTTGTACAAACACCGTGGCCTGCTCAGTGCCGGGGATGTAGTCGACGTACCAAAACATCGGCGTGGCCCTCGTCGTAAACTCGTAAACCGACAAAACTGCGGGCTCCCCGAAGAAGCTCATGTATGTGTTCCTTGGGTCGTAGATCGCTGCTGGGGACATGGTCCTCGGGTCCAGCACGTTGAAGATGGTGATCGGCTCGGCCTGGAACATGGGAATCGAAATGTACGATGGCTGAGATATCACAATTGGTATTCCTGTGTTAAGGCCTCCCGATATCCCGTGAGCAGTCCCGTAAATACCGTTGTTAACCGCGTAATCGAGCTGCCCGGTAGAGGAGTTTATCTTCCAAGCCAAGAAGCTCCAGCCCCCATACGGCACCGCTCCATAATAATCGAGGGACCCGTTGGCGTTAGTTATATACCATTGAGAACCGAACTCCCACCAATCGGGGTTTCCGCTCGCCCCCCTTGGTACCTGCACAAGGGAGTCGGGAACCGGTACGTACCAGCTGACGTTGGGGCTGAACTGGACAGTTCTTACATCAACGGTTATGAAGCCCACATAGCCGCCCGGGGTACTGGCCATGTAGGTCGGCGCCACCGAAGACCACGAGATGCCAAGGTCCGGCTCGTCAGCAAATCCAGATATCACCACCGCTGCAGTCCTCGCTTCCACTCCCAAGTTTGCCCAGTTAGTCTCGGGAAGGTCGTTTAGCGGGGTCAACCAAGTGGTCCTCAAGTCAAAGGACGTCCGTAGGGTGAGGCCGAGTTCATTGGTCTGGGAGAACGGTTCTGTGTCCAGCATGTAATAAGTTGGCTGCGTTCCCCAGTCCTGGCTACCGCTGGCGTAGAGCGTCAGCGCCGGCAACCCAGTGGAGAGCGTCGCGTTGATGTTAGCACCAGCTTCGGAGAAGAACGAACTCAGCTGGGGCTGGAAGTAAGCGTAGTACTTTGTCTCCGCGTAAGAACCAAGGCTGAATCCGTTGAACATGCCGTAATAGAGCCCGTCAATACTCGATGACCCTGAGGACAAGTCCAAGTCTATGTCCATCCATATTTTTGTCGTGCCCGCGAGGTTTGACTCCGAGTAAACGAACTGGTGGACAAAAGCGTAGGGCCCCACAAGGCCTTCCCAGTAGCCGGAATAGGCGACGATCCAGAGCGTGCGATAAGGCCTGTGCTGGGCGAAGTAACCGGCCAGATCGAGAAGCGTTGAAATACCAAGCGCGTCCTGCCCCCCTGGCGCCACAGAGGGGACGACGCTCCACGAATCGTAGTGGGCAGAGGCAATTATGATGTCGTTTGGGTCCTCCGTCCCGTTGATAATACCTATGATGTTGTATGACGTGGCGTTCTCCCATTTCATGCCATCGTGAAGATAAGCCGTCTGCCCGCTCAGCGAGGCCTTCAGGAGCGCAGAGGCGGCCTCGCCGTTCGCGTAGACTCTGGGCATATAAATTGGGTTAGGATTCGCCTTAACCCTGCTTTCAAAGGATGTCGTTTCGTTCGGGGCTAGGAAGACTATGGCCTTTGCCCCCAGTTCCGCCGCGTAAATCCAGTTAGAGCCGGAGTTGAAGTCCTCAACTACGATCGAGCCGCTTATTTTCTTACCGTCCATTTCCGCTAAAGATCCATTCCCGACGTAGACGAGGGGCGCGTTTACGTACCCAGGCGTGTAGCCGGGAACTGGGCCGTTGGGCCAGAGGGCGTACACGGTTAGGTTCTCTCCAGTGCTCGGCAAGTAGACCCAGGAACCCGTGTCTATGGGCTCCGCCGAAGTGAAGCTCTGATTCACCACCGTTATGCCGTCCTCTTTAAGCACCCCCTCTATGTACTTCGCGGCTTGGATGTTTCCCGCATAGCCGGTCACCCTAGTGCCGAACGAGGAAAGGGCGGAAGCGTATTGCCTTATCTGAGTGGCGTTCACCGAGGCGACCGCACCGGAAATGTATGACGAGAGCCCTACCGACGCCGTTGCCTGCCCAGACGAAAGCGCGGTGAGCCCCGCGGGAAGGGCCAAAGCGACTAGGAGCAAAGTTGCCAAAATCGCTCTACTCAACATTCTCGGTCACCATGGCCAAAGCCAAGCCGACTTCATCAGCATGCCCAGCACCGTGGCGAAGAAGAGCGCCAAACCCTCACCAAACGCCTCTCCCGCCACGACCGGGGCACGCATGCTATTCCATTTATCCCTTCCTCCCACGAACCTCGGCATCAAGTAATAACCTATAGCCGAGCCCAAGAAAAGGGAAATGGCCCCCGGCACTCCCGCGTACAACCCGAACAAGAACCCGAAAGAAGACCACATCACCTTGGCGTACTTGCGCAGCGTTTCGCCTACGGCCATTACGGCCATCACGATCAACGTCGAGAAGAGTATGATCTGCGGAGTGAAGGTCAGCTCCCTCGTAACTATGAGCGCGTCGGTTTGGGCCGTACCGGGGTAAGCGAATATGGTCACCGGGTAGACCGCAGAGGGGATTGGCGCGACGCTCCAGAAGTAATTTATAGAGATGAGCCCCATTAGCGTACCTATGATCGCGGTCAGAACTGAAAGCTTCACCAGGTCAATCGGCTTGGTTTCGGTGAGCAACGCTGACCTTATCGTCTGAGAGAAGCCTCCCGCAGCTCCACCCGCTATTACGGGGGGCGCCGTGAACCCCGCGTAACCCTGATAGGGAGTTAGATAGACTAGGGTTTGCCACGTCCAGCCCGGGATACCCGGCGCACCAAATCCGAGGGTGCCCTGAGTGGAGGCCAGTATAACCGCTATCACGAAACTGAAGCCGACCGACATGACGAGCGGCAACCACAATGGGACACCAGGTATCAGATAGTGGAAAAGCGCCACAGAGGAGAGAGTGGCCGCCAAGTACATCAATATTAGTGTAGTCATCGAGGGAAACCCTAAGATTGACGAGGATTTTTTACCCACCTGAGCTATGCTCTTGAACACGGACACGATCCCCTTCCTAGCTATGTACGTGATGACTATGGCGCCACCTAGCATAAAGCCTATCTGGGGCGCGAACCAAAGCGTCGCGAAACTCCTCGTACTAATGGCGACCAACCCCATACCCTTGAAATACGAGCTGCTCCACTTTGGGAATACGTTTGGCCACGTAGTAACGAATAGAGATTGAAACACGTCCACCACGATGGCCGTTCCCAGCATGACCACGGCAGCGTCGTACGGGAACATAAAGCCACCCACATAAGAACCCAACGGAGTTGAGAAAGCCAACACAGCCCCAGGAAGAATGCCCTGGATAACCCACGTGAAATCGACGTAAGGCAGCGGAATTACGTAAAAGCCCGTTATACCCGGCATCAAATATGCGAAAAGCCCAAAGACCAGACCAACGCCCATCGCACCCAAGAAGGGCTTCATGTACGACTTGGGCCTCTCGCTCATGAAGGTAACGAACGAGACGTCCACGTTGGCGTACGGAAATGGGTATTTTTCAACTTCCACGAAAGCCCTGGCGAACATCATGTCCAGAGATATTTCGGCTAAAAACCCGAGCGCGGACATCGCTCCGTAATACGCGAGCGCCGGCGCAAAGGCCGGCTGGAAGAAAGTCCTGACGTTATAAGCGGGGGAATTATAGGGTGGGGCCATCCAGACGGGGACCAGCTTGGCCAGGGGGACGCCGTTAACCTTGTAGACGAAGGCGAAGGGGGAGTGTATGAAGTAAATCCTGTAAAGGATGAGGCTAACCAACGTCCCTCCCCAAGTAGCTCCCCCGACCCCGGCGCCGTAATACAGTATCAGCGTCTCTTGCTTAGTCAGGGGCTGCCTGAACATCCTCGCCAACTCAACCATGAGAACCGTAGTGGCGAAGACGGCCGGACCACCCAGGCCCGAACCTATCAGGAGGCTGGCATACATCGAGACCGGTATAAAAATTACAGCGGAACCGATTACGCCAAGAGCTGAACGCCACGTGAGGCCAGGTTTAAACTCAGGCTTTTCTGCCGATTGAGCCATGCAATTGTTTTAGCCGTCGAATTTAAGGTTATTTCCGGTTTCTCCGCCGTAGTGGCAAACGAACATAACCAAGTGCATTCACAGTACAGCCAGTCGATTTGCATTTTGGCATCGCGATTGCGTTACTTTGATATGCGCCCGTGCCCAAGCTTTCTCCGCGAAGAAAAGGGTGACCATAAGTGCGGTGCAACATCTAGTCTACAACATAGAAAAGAACCGCCAATTATTCCCATCGCGAACAAAGAACCTTTGAGACCGACCTCGATCGCTTCAGCACACGCGAGACTCTCGTTTACCTTGGGACCGCGGCGAACTAGTCAGAAGGACCAGCGCAGTTCCCTTTTGATCGGCGAGCGCAAAAGACATACCGACTAAGTGCGGCCCTACAGCGGGACGAGTCAGTTAAACCCGAACGGGTAGTAACCCATAAGCAAGGGACGCCAAGAAAGGAGTTTGATAGTATTACAGCACAGAGGTAAGCGGAGGTAGCAGGCCAAGCGGGGACCACTAGACTCCTCGGCGACTCTGCCTCCCGGGCGGAGAACGGAACCGACTCACGAAAACCGGGGAAGACCAAACCCAAAAGTCACGTTTTACATCATGAAAACCGCGTGCTCTTCCTCGCGTACGCGGAGGCTAGCAGAAAGCGTGAGAACCGACAAACCTTGGCTTTGCTGCTCGCGCAACAGCTTACCAGCGCTCAGAACCACATCGAGGCCGTCCCCGAGGCCGGCGCCGTGCTTTACCGTTAGGCCCACCCAGGTTTGGATTGAATAGACGATACAAAAAGAGATAGGCAATGAACCAGGCTGCGAACCCATTGCCGACCGAAGGGGAATAAAAAAATTCACGTTAACTACGCTGAGACGCTCAAGGTATCCAGTGACTCACTATGTAGGGCCACATGCCGGTGAACCAGTAATAGAGACCCACTTCTAGGTACACTAAGCCATAACCAACTGCGAATCCAGTGGCGGCAGGCACTATTAGTTCTTCTGTACGCCTAGGTCCGAGGCTCTTGGAAAAGGCGTACTTGAGGATCAGCGCCACCAGGCTGGCTAGCCACATGTATTCGGGCAGCCACATCGTCACAACGAAAGCGGTCGGGTTGAACATGAACCACGGGAACATCCCGCGCAGCCACATCAAGAAGAATATCAGGACTATGCCGCCTATGGTCCATGCCCAAGTAGCGGCAAAGCTATCACCCGAATACCAAGTGTTGGTGAGACCGGTTATGCCCGAACCCAAGGCATTCCCTGGTTGCCAGTTCGAGTAGAAAATGTCACCGCCCAAGTGGGCAGACATCCAGAACGCGAACACGGTGGCAAACGGCACACCGACGATAGCGATTATGGTCATCCAGTTGAATACGTCCTTTATGCTGGAACCCGTGTCGTGGGCAACCTTGTACAGGCCGGTGCTGTAGCCAGGCGAGAAGCCCGCGATGGACCTGGATCCGCCCCAGTTGCCGACGCTGGCGTTCACCGTGTTGATAGCCATCAGCGAGGCGTTGTTCTGGGCAGGAGTGCTGGCCCATATGCCAAGCCCAGCACCTATGGGCCAGTAAAGTTGCCAGTAGCTCATGGCCATGATCGACGGGTGCCACCAAATCTCTGAGTAAACCCTGGCGTCGTAGATGGACCAGAGGAAGTAAAGTATGAGCCAGAATATGCCGATGAGCCAGTTGACGTCCATGAGGAGCATGAGGACGTAGAAAAGCAGCGTAGAAGCCACGAAAACGATCGCACCGGTCCTGATCGAGAAGTCTCTCTCACGCTGCACGGGGCCAGTGAGCGACTTGAGCATCGAGGCGATCCTCCCCCTCATCCTCCAAGCGAAGTACAACCCTAGGCCAAGCGCGAGACCAACCTCTCCCCAGATCTGATACGGGAACGGTGCTTCATCGCCGTAGACCCAAGCGCCGTTATTCTCGGAGCCGGCGACGTACGTGACCCAGCCCATCTTGACCGCCAAAGTATCGTAAAACATGGGGATGACAAGCCAAGTGACCAAGGAAGTGATCATTACCTCGTACGGCAATAGGATCATGATGATTGATTGAAGGATTATGAAAGTGGGGGAAATGTAAGCCCCAGGCATTATGCCGGCGATATACGACCCCCAGTTCAGCCCTATTTCGCCCCAAAGACTGCTGGAGACCGTAGCAGCATAAGCTGGCACTGTAGCCAATATGACGGGCACCCCGCCCACGGCGAGTCCGACGATGACCATAATCCAGAACATCTTCAGGTTAGTGGTTTTCAGGCCGAATAGTGCGCTGTGTCCGCGCTCATCCCTGGTGGTAGAGGTATTTATCAAGTATATTGGCGGCACCATTAGCGGGAAGACCAACCTCTCGGTTTCCGTCCACTCGGGACCCATAACCGTGAAAGCGAGCGACAGGTTCATCAGAAACACAGCTATCGTGAACAGCGACCAAAAGGCCATGGGAGCTATGAATGGCCCCCAAGGAATCGCCTGGCCCGCGGGAACTCCTTTGAAAATCTCAACAGCGGCGGATACGCTCCTTGGGATAACGTAAGATGGGAGAAGCTGAAGAGCGGGGATCCAGTTGGAAGCGCCAGGAGAGGCCAAGCCGCCCAGCCAAAAAGATGCGGTGGTCGTTTGAAAATCGACCCACGGCGTTTCGCCGACGGTTCCATCGGTGATGTAAGCTTTGCCGGCCCCAAGCCATAGCGGGATCATCAGCAGCAGCATCTGGGTCGGGTTCAGCCTGAAGCGCTTAGAGTACCTTCCCAGCACCTCTAAAATCAGGATTACATAGATGAAGGGGAAAAATAAAGAAGTCACTAGACCAGTTGGAGTAACGGCCCACACTAGCTGGTCAACTACGATGGCGAACAGACCTATTACTAGCAGTATCACTAGGAATGTTATGGTTAAACCACGAGGTATTTCTTTCTGAACAGCCATACTGTATCCTTTGCGTTGCCTTTTAAACGTTGCGGAAGGAACCCTTAGATCCTACCCAAGAGCAGGTCACTTTAGTGAAATTCAGCCCTGCAATACGGTACAGAAACGCAGTACCACCCCGCTCATGACTAGGCGTTTTTGCCCAGTTACGAAAGGGAGCTCCTGCCAATCTACGCGATCTAACGGTAACGCAAATAACCGACGCACCCAAAGCCTAAGGAGAGATGATGATCCTCTTACATTCCCTTCTTACATTCCTAAGCGCATTTTTGTGGGGGATGCCAGGGAGCTTCTCAAGCTTGCGAACCCGGTAATGGGAAACCAGCTTTCTGGCCGGGAGAACACACCTAGCTACACGTCGAAGACCCTCGTTTTCTATCCCAAGAGGACTGCTTGGCCCCGAGCTACCAGAAATTAGATGTACCCATAGATTCCACATCTACGTTGGCAAACGCCACCCACAATCGCAGAAATGCCGAAACCAGTAATAAGAGACACCAAACCTCACCCTGATGAGATCACCCTCTCAAAGGAGCACTTAAAAGCCCAAGAAGAGGAGAAACGAGATAAGCTGATAAGTGAGGAGGAAGTGAATCTGGTTATGGCTTCTGAGGATGTACTGGACGTTGTCGAACGCAAGAGTTCGCTGAAAACCTTCCTATCCGTCTTTGTCAATCCGCTTAAAGCGTTTGAAAACTTTACCAAAGAAAGAGGGACGCCCCTTTTGACCGCTATGTTATCCGGTATTGGTTTGCTGAGCCTGGCAAATGACGTTATCCTGTTTTCAAAGATCTATTTAGCCTATTTTCCTCCGCTCGGCCTGCAAAGCCCACCAATCACGTTGGCGTTGCTAAGCCAGCTTTCGCCGGCGGTCTACCTTTACTACTTTCTCGAGGGAATAGTTTTCCCTGCCCTAGAGGCCGTCTATAACTTCGCTGTAGCTTGGGTAGTTCTAAAAGTCATGTCGAGAGCCGGGGCATTGGAAGGGGACGCCAAAGCGCTGTTTTCGCTCTCGTTCCTCTCACTGGCCCCCCTCGCGCTGACCGGCCTCCTTTCCTTAGGCGCCACTAGCTTGCTCCCCGAGTTCGTGATCGGCTTGGGAAGCAGTGCAACGGCGTACCTACCCCAACTGGCGAAAAACCCGTATTACCTGCTTTGGGAGTGCTTGGGCTGGGCAGGGGAGCTTTGGTCCGCCGCCCTAGTCGGGTTGGCGGCCCGCATAACCCATCGCCTGCCCACTGGTAAAAACACAATCCTGATATTGACGCTGCTGATGGCCGCCCTGATCCGCATGTATTACCTATTCTGAGTTGTGAGGAATATACGCTGAGATCTTTCGCCCAGATCGGCCAGGGTTAAGCAGCAAACTTTCCCGGAAAGGCCAGCATTATCGCAACAACAAGGTTCAAGCCTCATTTTAAACCCTGACTAAGTAGTTAGACCCTTGTTCTGCCCGCCGCCCACCACTTTTTCTTCACCAATGCCTATTCGCGTCTCTTCTCACAACAGAAAAGTAACGGAAAATGCACCCTGCAGCAACCCTGCCAACTCCCACTCCTAGCGCTCTGTAAAAAAGCGCCGAATTAACAACAAAACGCCTCAGGGCATTCTCCGGGACAAGAATAGCTGTTCCAACGTTTGCGCTGATATTTCCAGGACTTTAATAGCTACATAAAGCAAAAAGCGGAAACCTCATGCGCGCCCTCACGGCGCGACCGCGCGAGGAAAACAAGTAAAAGTGCGAAGCCGCCTCCTTGCGTGTTTATTTATTTATAGAAAACGCCCGATTATATGTTCGCTTAGGGCCCTTGACAAACAGGGACTCCCCAGGTTTACCGCAGAGGGGCCTTTTTGTATTGTTAGCGGAACCCAAAGTACCAGTTCTCAATGTCTACTGCACGGGCGCAGAAGTAAACCTTTCCCAAGGCCTTTCCCAGCTTCCCATATCCCCCGGCCAAAAATCCGATCTAGGACCCAGCTTATAGCTATCTTTGCCCAAGGAGGAACTCCATCTGCACTATCCTATCCATAACCTCTACGATCTTCCTCTCCAGCTCCTTCTTGCGAGCCGCGTATTCCTCCTCTTGGATGACCCCTTTCTCGTGCTTTTTTTCGAGTTCTTCGAGTTCGCGGACCAACCTGTCTCTTTCGGCTCTCAGCGACTCCAGCGCTCCGCTCACGTCTTCCATGCCATTTCACCTTCAACAACCGAATTTAAGCGTTCTTAATAGCGAAAGACGCGCTAAGAAAATCGACGAGTACTCCTAAGTCGCTATGGCTATCACCTCAAAGGCGCACCTTATGCGCCCGCCGTGCTTCCAATGAGGTGAAACGCCTCATCCTCACGGGTG
>Ga0080006_1159169_pt1 | contig 47795 bp, 34 predicted proteins | sample RS3BMetagenome_FD_69209 | JGI IMG/M metagenome (GOLD analysis project Ga0080006, IMG submission 69209) | Ferric oxide microbial mat and aquatic microbial communities from Rainbow Spring, Yellowstone National Park, USA - RS3B (SPADES... ... | reverse complement strand
GTCGCATCCTGGGGCTGGAGTAGGTCCCAAGGGTTGGGCTGTTCGCCCATGAAAGCGGCACGCGAGCTGGGTTCAGAACGTCGTGAGACAGTTCGGTCTCTATCCGTCGTGGGCGCAGGAAACGTGAGGGGAGTCATCTTCAGTACGAGAGGACCGAGATGGCTTGACCGCTGGTGAGCCAGTTGGGAGGCCGCTCCCAGAGCTGGGTAGCTACGTCAAGAAAGGAGAAGCGCTGACAGCATCTAAGCGCGAAGCCGCCCCCAAGATGACGTTTCCCATCTTGTGAAGAGATGAAGATCCCAGGGAGACGACCTGGTAGATAGACCGCAGGTGGACGCCTGGTAACAGGTGTAGCCAAGCGGCCCTAATGATCGAACGGCTTGTTTCTTCTCGCAAGATGAGCTATCCGTACTGTAGATCACAGCCGTATCTGAAAAGGTCCTAATTATACTGCTGTTATATGTCATTATTGCATCGTTGACGGCTGGCGGGACGGCAAAATTGAGGTAATTATGCTTATTGCGGTTGCAATTCCACACTAATTAAAGCCCCACGTTCCATTGTAGAACGCGGGGCTTTTTTTGTGCTTTTGCTTCTTCGGGCATAAATGCAAGGCTGCACTGTCCCAGAAGTGATGGGTGTTGGATTTCTCCATCAGAGGTGGCGCGAGCGCAAGGCATCGTTTTGCTTCCTACGCCTCATACAAAAATGTGACGTTCACCGGCGAAAGGGCCTGAGATTGACAGCGAGCGCATGGGAGGACTACACTAAGGGCAGCCAACCTTTATTTCAAGAATTTTATATGGTGAAAAGAGAGTTTCTTATGACTACATACACAGTTCATGAGGTAATTGAGCTAAGCGGTCATATTATCGATTCGTGGACATTACCGCGTGTCTGGGATACGATCATGGATCGTGGGGGCAATTTCACGGTTGAGGATATGCGTATTGGTTTGCATAAAACCGATGCGAGCTACGCGCGCATGCGGGTTGAGGCACCGGATGAAGAGACGTTGGAGCGTATTCTTTCCGAACTACAGCAATATGGGGCGGTTCTTGTAGATGCCGACGACGTGCGCACGGCCCAGGTTGAGCAGGATGGTGTCTTACCGCCGCGCTTTTACTCAACCACCAACCTGCCGACAAAGGTGCGCTTGCACGGCCAGTGGGTCCCTGTCGAAGATATCGAGATGGATGTGGCTATTGTCATTGACTACGAACACCGGCGTGCCTATTGTAAGCCTATGCACGAGGTAAAGGTCGGCGAGCAGGTGGTTATCGGGCATAGTGGAATCCGCGTGCAGCCCTTTGAGCGGGGACGCGAGCGAGAAGCCTTTGCCTTTATGCAGAGCAACGTCTCCTCTGAAAGGGCCAAAGTGCTGGCGATTCACGAGATCGCACGTCAGATGAGGGAGACGCGCGCTCATGGCGGCAAAATCCTGTTCGTGCTAGGGCCGGCGGTGATCCATACCGGCGCAGGCCGCTACGTGGCTGAGCTGTTGCGGCGTGGCTATGTGCAGGTTATTTTTGGCGGTAATGCCATCATCACGCACGACGTTGAATCGGCCCTCTTCGGTACCTCGCTCGGCGTCGATCTGCGTACCGGTGAGCAGGTCGAGGGTGGACATCGTAATCACCTGCGTGCTATCAACGCCATTCGCGCTGTTGGTTCGCTGGAGAAGGCTATTGAGGCGGGTCTACTCAAGGATGGCATCACCTACGAAGCTATCAAGCGCAATGTGCCGATGGTGCTGGCCGGTTCCATCCGCGACGATGGCCCGATGCCGGGGGTTATCAACGATATGCAGGAGGCCCAACGGCGCATGCGTCAGGAGTTGAAGGGCGTCGAGATGGCGATTATGGTGGCTTCAATGCTGCATGCCATCGCTACCGGCAACCTGCTACCGGCCACTGTGCGCACTGTCGTAGTAGACATCAACCCGGCGGTAGTCACAAAGCTGGCAGATCGCGGCACCTTCCAGGCCGCCGGACTCGTTACCGATGCCGAACTCTTCCTGCGCGAACTGCTAGAGGCGCTCTCCTCACTGGAAAATACCGCTGAGAGGAAGTAATGCGGTACTTTTCAATCCCATGCCTATGATACATGCTGTGAGTTGTGAAGAGATATAGCGGGAGTCGGCGTGGCAGTAAACAGTTGCGCCAGCGCGTTATACCAGACATGTGCCATGAGCTTGTAACCGGCGTCGTTGGGATGAATATGGTCGGTGATGTCGCTAAGTGGCACGGCGTCATACATGTCCACCACGATGATATGCTTTCCTATAGCCTTTTTCCGTTGCATCAAGGCCAGCAGGTCGTGGTTGTAGAGGCGCACCTTCGCGTTGAGCGTGGGGTTGCCCAGGGGCGTGATCTGTGCCACGATCAGCGTCGTGTCTGGCTCGATGGTGGTGATCTGATCGACCAGCGTATTGAGGCGCGCAATCGCTGTAGCGACGCTATAGCCCTGAATAATATCGTTGGTGCCGATGTGCAGCAGGATAATCTGGGGCTGGTAGGTGTCGAGCCAGCCCGTGATGTGCGCAGAAAGCTGGTCGATGCGCCAGCCTGGGTGCCCTTCGTTAGCTTTATCGGGCAACGAGGCTGGCCCGCTCGACTGTGAGCCGACGAAGCGGATCTTCCAGCCTGCCGCGACGCTCTCCTGCCAGAGCCAGACGCGATAGCCGCCATACTTCGTCGAGTTTGCGCCGTAGGTGATAGAGTCTCCCAAAGGCATGATACTCACTTTTTGCTCACTTGTGTGGAGTGAATGAGTGAAGACGATGGAAGCAATATGTACAGGATGTGCGAAATGATTCAGGTGAAATGCCTTGCTGATTGCCGGTTGCCACCAATTGAGGCTCGCCAGTACAACGAGGGCCATCAGCAGGATAGAAGAGAGGGCGACGAGGATTCTCACACGGCGAACGGGAAGCTTCATACTGGCCTCGTTTTCTACCAGATGGATGCGTGTGCAGCAGTTCCAGCACAGTCAGCACGCGCGTGGTTGGGAAATGCATAAAAAAAGTCCTACCTGAATAACTCAAAAGGGAAAATACCAGGAAGCTCTAATCAAAACTAAGAAGATTTCTTTGTAATGTAACCAGCTTTCTCCTGAGCGAACTTACTTGTTGCCTGATGTCCTTTGGAACAGAAATGCGTACTTTAAAATCCTTGAGTTTTTTCATTGTGAGAGTAGCAGAGCTTTCTTGATTGGAAGCCAAAGCCTTTAAAAACTACTCATTTTGTTGAACAAACCAGTGCAAGTCGATAGAAGTATCAAAGGGTATCCATACTTATTCGCCTCACATTGCAGAAAAATGTTCTAAAATAGAATACACGAAAACCGACTACATTGCAAGGACTTGGTAGGCGTCTGAAGATAAGGATGTTAAAGTCTCTCAATACCCGTATCTGCATGGCGGTTTCCAGTAGCTTCACCAATTCTCAAGCGTGAGGCGAGTTCCGCCGCACTCCTGGCCGCTAATTGCCTTGCCCATCGCGGTTTGAAGTAAAGCGCATCGACCAGCAGCGAGAATCCGGCGAGGAGATAGATTCCGGCCATAACCCATTGTGTCCGCTCAGCAGTGACTAGAACTGTATGGCTGGCGGCGAGCCAGAAGCTGAAAGTAGCAAGAAGCAGCTCAACCACGCGCACCCAGGGATGGAATTGCCAGGGAAGTAGACCTTGGGCCTGTCGAAACAGTGTCAATCGCTCATATTGACGCAGTTGATTGATCTTCTCTACTGGAACCGGCCCCCAGTTAGCCAGTATTTCGCTGACCCCGAACGAGATCAGGAGCAGTGAGAGGATCACAAATGCCACGAGAGACAGGGTATCGTGGAAGGGAAAATGGATGAGGTTGCTGATGAAGAGAAATAGTGTAGCACACAGAATCATGATGCCCGTGATAAGCCGAAACCGACGTTGCTTACGTAGTCGTTTTTCATACCAGGCCGTTTCCGGCTGTGTAAAAAAAGATTCTTGTTCCATAATGTCCCCCTTATGTTCTATTGCTACATACTAAGATGCATGAATGGAAAGCAGCGTGACAACGTGAAGAAGGGGGTATTGTTCTTTGCAAATTAGGACGTATTATGGTGTAAACTCAACATAAGAGAACAAAATTTCGCAGAAAGGACTCTATCACATGGCAACAACTACCGCATTGCTGATCATCGATGCGCAAAATGGCGTAATTGGGAGCGCGTATGAGAAGGAACGTGTACTGGAGAATGTGAAGACACTCCTCACCCAAGCGCGCGAGCGAGGCATACCCGTCGTTTATGTGCAGCACGAGGATTCCTGGATGGAGCGAGGGTCGGAGGAGTGGCAGATAGACTCGTCTATCGCACCACGCGAAGGAGAGCCGATTGTGTATAAGCAGTCGCCAGACTCGTTTCATGATACGACGCTGCAAGATGTATTGCAGGAGCGCGGTATCAGACATCTGGTAATTGTGGGGGCACAGACGAACTATTGTGTTGATACCACCACGCGCCGCGCCCTCTCGATGGGCTATGATGTGACGCTGGTGGGCGATGCCCACACCACCGAGGATAGCGGCGTGCTAACGGCGGCGCAGATTATCGCGCACCACAATCATACACTCGATAATTTCTGGGCTGGTGAGCATCGGGCACAGGTCAAAGTAACGAGTGAGATTACCTGCGCGCGGATGAGATGATTTGTGGACAGGAAAATCACAAGATTGCCTTGTATTAGTTGGCATGAAGTATTCTGTATGGAGAAGATATTTCATTGGGATGAATAGCAAACTGTATTTTTAGTGGCAATGTGGTATCAGCAAGTCGTTTCCACTCATTCAGTGCATGGGGCGTATCTGAGAAATGAATTGGGATGAGCTGCTCCATTGATTGGCGTACAGCGATGACAATAAACAGATCGCGCATCCCTGCCTCAATCAGTTCATAGAGCCTTTGTTCTAGCGCATGTGTAGGGGGAAGACCGGCATTGGAAGTCGGACGTAATTGCGCGATTTCCCGCATAAATAGCTTTTCTTTCTCGACCTGAGAACCACATAGGCTGTGCGCAAGCATCATCCACAGGCTATTTAAGGTAACGCTATCTCTCTGTGGGGAAGGAAAAGCCATATTTACCCATTGCGTTAGCGTAAAACTTAGCGCCTCGATGGCATTCATAGGGGTCGGCATTGTCTACTCCTGGTCACTTGCTGGTTGTCACGAAGATTCCTCTTCTAAAACTTCAGGACTATATTGTATCATACTATCGTAGATTGTCAAGACGTAGCTACTCTATTTTATTACTAGATTTGTTACAAATTCGATACTGGCAGAAAGTCAAAAAGGGACTTTCTGCCAGCATGTTAGCAAGGTGCTAGAATTGGATATCTAGATCGACAGTATCTGTAGCAGCAGAACCATCGCTGCCATAGGCGCTACCTTGTACGCGAACTCCCCAAAGTTCACCGGGATCAACATTTTTGCTCCAGGTGTAATACTTCTGCGCTGGACACCAATAGCTTGTGTTCGCAGATATGTTGTTGTATGTGCATCCCTTCCCCATTTGTCCTTGCACAAACCAGAGACAGCCCCAGAGAACAGGTTGGCAGTAAATAGCGTACACTGTCATATCGATGGTTTCTAACGATTGGGAGCAGTCCATCCATCCCAATCCCCAAAATGAATTGGATGTTAGTTTTGCCCCATATGCCTGAAGGCCACATGTCCAGGTTGCAGCGTGTGGCCCCGTTTTGTTGGCAGCGAAGATAATCTTGTTCCCCCCGCTTACTACAAATGTGGCAGGATTGGCTATATAATGCCGACTACCTGTATTTGCAGCCTGTACTGATGGAGTGGATCCAAGTAAAAGAACCAGAGCGATAGCAACCACTGTGAAGCACAGTATGAGTGATAGGACGCGCTTTGAGGGAGAAATATATGTGTTTCGGGTACGCATGAATGGAAACCTCCTGTTTACTAGAGCAGAAGTGTACCGAGCTTCTGTTCAGATCTGACGACACAGTAGATAGGGTGGATTTCTAGCAGAAGTTCTTCTTTCAACATCTCCTTCGTTGATTAAGATCTTAAAACAAAGTCTACACTGCGTTATGGGGTTAATGAGGCAATTTACACCTATCTTTAAGAGGATTTGTAACTGTCTTTTGAGGGAATTAGATCGCTATAAATCAGGGGTCAAGAGGAAATTTTTAATGGACTATTTCCTGATTTTATAAGAAATGAGGAAACAAATTTAAGGCATGATATACTCACGTCATGGATTACGGTTGTGAATACTGGTTGTGATAGCATACCCGGCATCAGGAATAAGAGCTATCTTTAGAAAAGGGGTTAAATTATTGAGCTTAGATCGTATCCCGGATATGGCACGATATACTGGCTTAAGTTCTTGTCTTAATGCTTTTGAGCCGATTAGCTGAGCTTCCTGTATTCTTTTTCGACTCTCTGCGAGGGAAAATGAGGTAAAGTGTGTAAGAAGGCTCTCATAGGGCGCATAGTGTGGGTAGAAGGTGAGAAGTGATATAAGGACACTCCACTCGCTTTTCGTGAATTGTTGCTGTGCAATAATGTGAGGTGGATCAGTACTTAGAACATTCACTATCCTGGCCACCTCATTGATTTCTAGTTTGTAGCCGGGAGGAAGTAAATTTTGCAACTCCGCCTCCTTGATCACTATTTTTATCTCACTCTCTTTTTTGCTCTTTGCCATGCGTCACTATAGCCCACTTTAGCTCTTATACATTTCGTACTGAATTTGTCCCCCCCCCCCCATCCTGCTGGTCATCACGGGCCTTGTCTATTGATCAGCTATTGCTCTTACAGTACCACAAGATTTTTGGAAAAACAAGCTCTACAGTACCTTAAAGAAATCTTTATAAAATTTTAATATGTACTTACTTTGAGATGCCCCGTCGTTTCGAGCAAATCTAGCGTAGCTTATCTGGGGAGATTTTTGGAGATGAGGAAACAATGGATAAAATTACGCAAATACAAAGTGGACGAGGAGAAAGTCGTCTAAAAATTTCTGGGTTGACAGCGGCCCTATCTTCCTGATAGATACTTCACATGCTCTGAAAATGTTGGGGCAAAACCCCTTTACAAGATGGCGACAATATGCTATTATCATACGCGGCACGGGGATGTAGCTCAGTTGGGAGAGCGCGACAATCGCACTGTCGAGGTCAGGGGTTCGAGCCCCCTCATCTCCACTCTTGTACCATATTTCTTACTGATACCTTGCAAATCGCAAACGTTTATGTTATAGTACAGACACGTAGCAGCGACGAGCAGGAGTAGTAGGTCTGGCCCTTTGCAGAGAGTGGCCGGTTGGTGCAAGGCTACAATTACAGACTGAACTCGCCTGTGAGCTACAGGGGTGAAGATGGTCAAAGGTACAAATGTACCTCATGTGCATGAGTACCGGCGAGCATGCTAGTCCTTGTCGGAACGCCCGTTATCGCGCAGAATGAAGAGTAGCTTTCAGAAGCTCTACGCGCTGAGTACCAGCACCATACAGTCCATTCGTACATGGGCCTGTAGCGCAGCTGGGAGAGCGCCTCCATGGCATGGAGGAGGTCAGGGGTTCGAGTCCCCTCAGGTCCACCTCATTATCTGGTACTGGCTGTATCTCTCTGAAAGCGAAAATAAGGGTGGTACCACGGAATGGCCTTTCGTCCCTTGTGGATGAAAGGCTTTTTTATTGACGTTTATTACAGCGTTGTATATCGTTCATAACCTGACGTTGGACACCATTCGTAGAGCCGTTCCAGGGTACCCTGAAACGGCGATATATGAGCAGGGAGGAATTATGATTACTCGCACCAGGTATAATCCAAAAGAAATTGAGAACAAATGGCAACAGCAGTGGGAGGCAGAGGGGCTGGGCCACGCGCCCGACGATTCGCCGAAGCCGCGATTTTATCATCTGGTCATGTTCCCCTATCCTTCGGGCGACCTGCACATGGGCCACTGGTATAACTACTCTGGCCATGATGCCTATGGTCGCTTCATGAGTATGCGCGGCTATAACGTGATGCAGCCGATAGGCTTTGATGCCTTTGGCCTGCCTGCTGAGAACGCGGCCATCAAGCGCGGCGTCCAGGCTCGCACCTGGACACTGGCAAACATCGACAAGATGCGTAAACAACTGCGGGCGATGGGTGCGCGCTGGGACTGGGAACGCGAGGTCGTGACTTGCCTGCCCGACTACTACAAATGGACTGAGTGGCTGTTCCTGCAATTCTATAAACACGGACTGGCCTATCGCACAAAGGCTCCGGCCAACTGGTGCCCCAATTGCAACACCACGCTGGCGAACGAACAGGTGCTGCCGAACGGCACCTGCGAACGCTGCGGCACGGTGGTTATTCGCAAAGAAATCGATCAATGGCTGCTGAAGATCACGGCCTATGCCGAGGAACTGCTGAATTTTGATGAGATCGAGTGGCCGGAGAAGACCGTCACCATGCAGCGCAACTGGATCGGGCGTAGCGAGGGCGCGGAAATCCGCTTCGTGGCCGAGGTCGATGGGCAGCGCGAGGAAATACCGGTCTTTACCACGCGCCCGGACACCATCTTCGGCGTGACCTTCTTCGTACTGGCACCGGAGCATCCACTGGTAGAGAAGATCACTACGCCGGAGCAGAAAGGGGCGGTGGAGGCGTATATCGAGCAGGCGCGGCGTATGACCGAAATTGAGCGCATGAATACCGAAAAGGAGAAGACAGGCGTCTTTACCGGAGCATATGTCACCAATCCGGTCAGCGGCGAGCAGGTGCCGGTCTGGATCGCCGACTATGTGCTGATGGGCTACGGCTCAGGCGCGATCATGGGCGTTCCGGCACACGATCAGCGCGACTTCGAGTTTGCACGCAAGTTCGGTATTCCCATTCGGCAGGTAATTCTGAACGAGGGCGAGGAGCCGAGCGATCCTGCGACCTGGAGCGAGTCGAAAGAGGCGCTGGGCACGATGATTAACTCCGGTCCCTTCGATGGCACCCCTGCCGGAGAGGCAAAGGCCAAGATCATCCACTATATCGAGGAAAAAGGCATCGGCAAGGCGATGGTGACGTATCGCCTGCGTGACTGGCTGATCAGCCGTCAGCGCTATTGGGGCGCACCTATTCCTATAATATATTGTCCAAAGGATGGCACGGTGCCGGTACCAGAAGATCAACTGCCGGTCTGGCTGCCTGAAAATGTGCAGTTCAAGCCGACAGGCGAGTCCCCGCTGCGCTATGAGCCAGAGTTCGTCAATACCACCTGCCCGATCTGTGGTGGCCCGGCGACGCGCGAGGCCGATACGATGGATACCTTCATCTGCTCATCGTGGTACTTCCTGCGCTATACCGACCCGCATGACAGTCAGCATCCGTGGACGAAGGAGAGCGTTGAGCGCTGGATGCCGGTTGATCAGTACGTTGGCGGCGCGGAGCATGCCACCATGCATCTACTGTACGCACGCTTCTTCGTTAAGGCTCTGCGCGACATGGGCTATCTGAACATTAACGAGCCGTTCAAGCGTCTGTTCCACCAGGGCATCGTGCTGGGGCCGGATGGGCAGAAGATGTCGAAGTCGCGCGGTAACGTGGTGGCCCCGGATGAGTACGTCGAGAAATACGGCGCGGACACGGTGCGCTGCTACATGATGTTCATTGGCCCCTTCGACGCGGGTGGCGTTTTCCGCGCGGACAACCTGGAAGGGGTCTGGCGCTTCCTGAATCGTTTCTGGAATCTGGTGACGGACAACTGGAGCGAGGGTAATGTCACAGGCGAGGAGACGGGGGAGACGCGTGCGGTAGAACGGCTGCGCCATAAGACCATCAAGCGTGTGACGGAGGATATCGCCGCGTTCCGCTTCAACACGGCACTGGCGGCGCTGATGGAGTGCAATAACGCCATGCTGAAGCTGCAAAACACGCCGGTGGCACGCAGCGCGGCCTATCAGCGCACTCTGGAAACAATGATGCAACTGCTGGCCCCGATGGCTCCGCACATTACCGAGGAACTGTGGCACCAGACGGGTCATAGCGGCAGCATCCATACTACGCAATGGCCTACCTATGATGAGGCCATGACGCGGGATGAGACATTCACGCTGGTCGTGCAGGTCAACGGCAAGGTGCGCGAGCGCATTGAGGTACCGACTGACGTCAGCGAGGAGGAGGTACGTCGGCAGGTGCTGAACAACGAGCGTGTGATGTCCTTTATCGGTGACGCGACGGTGCAGAAGGTCATCTACATTCCTGGGCGACTGGCAAACGTTGTGGTGCGCAACCGTTAAGGTACCCTGGCATTCAACTCAACTAGAGAAAAAATAAACAGAGCAGCGACCCTCAGTAGAATAGCGCTGCTCTGTTGTTTTTGTCATTCTCTGGAAAAATTAATGTACGAGTGTGTCATTTTGTTGCTTTGTGGCGTTTATTATAGTGGAGGAGGGCAGGTGTGAAGGGAGAAAGGAGATAGGGGGAGAAAATATTTCCTGAGATGTTCGTGTTATAGGATGGAGAGAGGGAGAGAGTGTGGAGATTCACATATCCCTCACACCAGAAATGGAACCCAGAAGGGTACTCATTCGTATACAGGGCAGATAGCTCATATATCTAACCTCCGAAAAAAGGTATAGCGGCGGAAAGGGCTATCACTGTGAATGATTGTGACCTGTTTCATAGGCACGATGTCGTCTAGTCAATGGCAGTATGATGCGTCTCCGTTTATGCTCTGGGTATGGAGAATAGTAGAAAGAGGATAGCGGAAAGCGTAGGAGCGTGATTGATTAATCACATCCTGTCAGCTTACCAATCAGGCGTATATTTGATGATGTGGGCGCGAGTGGATGCGAGCAGGCATGTATTTTAGCCGCGCCAACACACATCCAGCAGTCTCACGATTGGTTATACCGCGAACGGTAAGACGCAGCAAAAAGGTAATGAGCGACCACAAAGGATAAAGGGATACTAATTATGAATACAAGACCACTTGAGATAATTCGGCAAACAGAAGATACCAGTAGTGAGATGGATGTATTGATGCAGCAAGGGTTCACGACTGATGAAATTATTTCGTTGCTCTGGCTGCGTCAATCCTATCAGACTGGCGGCAGTGACCGCATGGAAATTGTACGTCATCTCGAATTTCTCAAAGTTCTGGTGGAGAGTGGCAAGCTAGAACGATAAAAGCGCTCAGATTGCGTGATCTGCTGGCGGTGAGCAGTGTCTAATTCCTTGTCCATCTTCGTTGCGATCAGCTTCTATCATCGACATTTTGCTGCTGGCGTTGCAGCCACTGTGCCAGTTGCGTCTTCACCCACTCATAGTTGGGGTCATAGTGCAACGCCTGTTGATAATCATGAAAGGCTTGACTCTCCTTGCCCAACTGCTCGTAGGCATGAGCGCGACCCGCATAGGCTACTGCCAGGGTTGGGGAGAGTTCGATGGCGCATGTGTGGTCGGTGATGGCATGCGGGTAGTCATCTAGAAATGAAGAATGGGCCAGCGTCTGCTGGCCCAGAAAGTTTGTCATCGTTCGCTCTTCCTCTTGCCAGGGCACTAAAAAAACCATTTCGTGTATGGGTGCAGATATTTTGTACCTATTTTATGCCTCGTTCGTAGATAGAGCAAGTGGATGGGTTGTGCTTGCGTGCATTCCAGGCATCGATACGATATAATAGAAGTGTCGCTGTCCGCAACTCGACGCATTCCGACGTATTATCCTTAAGGGATGCAGCATGTTGAAGGCCCAGAAAGCAGGGAAAGATTATGGATAGACAGCCGGGGAACATGCACTGGCTACAAAACAATAATGACAGGCAGAGCCAGCGCCCAGGAGGCTCTGGTGGTCCGAATGGACAGGGACCACAAAGACGCTCTTCGTCCAGTTTAAATCGCTGGTTGCTGATTCTTGTGGCGATCATGCTTGTTGTTTATATATACAACTACTTCAGTTCAAGCAGCCAGACGAGTACGCCCAAAGTGGATAACATTTCGTACTCGCAATTCTATCAAGAGATTCACGATAAAAATATCAAGACAGCCGTCTTTGTGGGGCAGAGCTATATAGAGGGGCAGTTCAATACGCCGGTCGATGGATATAGTCAGTATCAACTGGCGCAGCTTGCCAACGGTGATCCGCAACTTCCGCAATTGTTGATTAATAGTGGAGCGACGGTCTCATATCAGCCCCCCCCCCCCGATAGTAGTTTTTGGGTGAATATCCTCATCAATGTCGTACCCTGGGTGCTGCTGATCGGCTTTTTCCTGTTCCTGAGCCGCCGTGCAACGCAGGGGCAGCAGGGCGTCTTCAGCTTCGGCAAGAGCCGCGCCAAATTGATCCTTGAAGACCGCCCCAGCACGACCTTTGCCGACGTGGCCGGGGTTGATGAGGCTAAATACGAGCTGCAAGAGGTGGTCGAGTTCCTCAAGACACCGCAGAAGTTCCAGCGTCTGGGCGGCAAGATTCCGCGCGGCGTGCTGCTGGTTGGCCCCCCAGGAACGGGCAAAACGCTCTTAGCGCGTGCGGTGGCCGGTGAGGCGGGCGTGCCGTTCTTCTCGATGAGCGGCTCCGAGTTTGTCGAGGTGCTGGTCGGTGTCGGAGCCAGCCGTGTGCGCGATCTGTTCGATCAGGCTAAGAAGGCAGCGCCGAGCATCATCTTTATCGATGAGATTGATGCGGTAGGGCGTCAGCGTGGGGCCAGCATCAATACGAACGATGAGCGCGAGCAGACGCTGAACCAGTTGCTGGTGGAGATGGACGGCTTCGATGCGCGGCAGGCGGTGGTTGTCATCGCGGCCACCAACCGCCCGGATGGGCTGGATCAGGCGCTGTTGCGCCCCGGTCGCTTTGACCGCCGGGTGACGGTAGATCGGCCCGACTGGAATGGGCGCTTAGCCATTCTCAAGATTCATACCCGCAATGTGCCTCTGGCCTCTGATGTAGACCTGGTAGCGATTGCGCGTTCCACCACTGGCATGGTAGGTGCCGATCTGGCAAACCTGGTCAACGAAGCGGCCCTGTTGGCAGCGCGTCGCAACCTGGATGCTGTCACGCAGCGCTGTTTCGACGAGGCCCTGGACAAAATCATTCTGGGTGCTGAGCGCCCGCTGGTATTGAGCGATGCCGATCTAAACGTTACCGCCTATCACGAGGGTGGTCATGCCCTGACCGGCCTGCTGCTGGAAGGCGCTGACCCGGTAACGAAGGTAACGATTGTGCCGCGTGGTCAGGCGCTGGGCGTGACGATGTACACGCCGCTCGATGATCGCTACAACTACTCGAAAGAGTATCTGATTACCCAGATCATCACGGCGCTGGGTGGGCGTGCTGCTGAAGAGGTGGTCTTTGGACGCATCACCACCGGCGCGGAGAACGACTTGCAGCGTGTCACCGCCATTGCGCGCCAGATGGTCACGCGCTGGGGCATGAGTGAACGCCTGGGCACCGTCTCCTTTAGCGAACGTCAAAGTCCTTTTGCGGGCGGAGGCGATACTGGTGCGCCCACCAACTATAGCGAGGAAACGGCGGAATTGATTGATGAAGAGGTGGAACGCATTGTGAGAGGCTGTTACGCGAAAGCTATTGAGTTGCTCACAACCTATCGTTCCACACTTGATCTCATTGCGCAGGAGCTACGCCGCCACGAAACGGTTGATGCCGCCAGGCTGCACGCGATCATGCAGGAGACGGGTGCGCCGATTGCTTCGACGCAATTCCCCAAAACACCTGTCAAGGGTAGTCCGGCAGGGGTGCCCAAACCTGTCGCGCCAACCACTCCAACTACGCCATTGCAACAGCCTCCGGCTCCCGAACTTGGTACATCGGATTAAAGGTATAGGGACGGGAATTATTCCCGTCCCTACGTTATTGTTCTTGTTGATAGATTTTGATGGCCTTGCTAAGAAATGCTTCCTCTTCAACCGTGTACGGGTAGGGAACGGGTCGCTGCTCAGCAGGCATCTCTTTCAGCTTGCTGTACAGGTTTTGTAGTCCCTTTGTGATGCCGGGGTCGCCTTGCGTGAACTGGTTGATCAGTGCCATCCAGCGCGCGACGAAGGTCTGAGCGGCGGGACTCTCCGGTGTCGCTCCGCCAGCCACGAGCCGCTTAAGTTCGTTCAAGACCTCGCTCCACTGCTGGCTGGCCTTGCGCTGATCTTCCTCCGTCCAGTTTTTGCCGCGCTCGGTAAGCCACTGACGTTGCTCCTCTGTGTAGGATTGCTTGCTCAGTTCTTCCATCTGTGCAAGCTGCTCGTCACTAAAGTACTTCTTGTGCCAGTCGTTGCTTTGTGTCATTTGAATCACCTGAATCACGCCGACAATAGCGTCCCAGTCGTGCGCGTTGGTGCATAGCAGCTTCTCCGTTTCCTCAAGCGCCTGGATCACTGTGTCCAGTTGTTGGCGGCGTTCGCGCATCATGGCTTTTTGCACCAGGAGCGACTCGCGCAGGCCGGTGGGACCCGTGCGCAGGTGGCGTTTGATCTCCGTGAGCGAAAAGCCAAGAAACTTGAGCGCCAGGATTTGCTGGAGACGCAGCAGATCGGCATCGCTATAGAGACGGTGGCCTGCCGTGCTGTGGCATGACGGCGAAAGCAACCCGATACGGTCATAGTAGCGCAATGTGCGCTCCGAAACTGCCGCTTTGCGCGCAAACTGGCCGGTCTGATACAATCGCTGACTCATGACTCAGATGTTGCCTCCTTTCTAAGGAGCAGTGTAAGGCATGACGTAACGTCAGATGCAAGCCCTTTTGGAGGCAATTTTTGTGCTATCTGTTATTTGTTAGCGACTGGCCCACAGCATGCCGCGTTGCATGATTGTCAGTGCCTCCGGCACCTCAAAGTCTTTGACCACGTGGCCAAGCGAACTGTAGAAGACCTTGCCCTGGCCCCAGCGTTTTTTCCAGACCACCGGCATCACGCAGCCTGCAATCCAGGGCGCGTATTCTCCACTGAAGGTTGTCGTGGCTAGCACCTCGTTCATGGGGTCAACATGCATATAATACTGCTCGGAGTGCATCTGGAAATCTTGTAAACCAGCCACAATGGGATCATCGTGTTTGACGATATTAACTCTATAATCGATGATATTGCCCGGATGCGCGACCCATTGTCCCCCGACCATAAACTGATATTCAGTGTTGTTACGGAACGAATCGGCCATGCAGCCATGCCAGCCAGCGATGCCCACGCCGCTGCGCACCGCATCCAGTAGACCGCGCTCCTGCTCCTTCGTGATCGTGCCCATTGTCCAGATCGGCACAATCAGGCTCAGGGCCTGCATCTTCTCCGTCTGTAAATAGCTGTCCAGGGTATCCGAAACCTCAACCTCGTAGCCCTGCTCGCGCAAAAAGGTGGCAAAGAGTGCCGCACCCTTCTCAGGCTCATGGCCTTGCCAGCCACCCCAGACAATCAATGCTGATTTCATTCATGTAGCCTTTCTAGGAAACTAACCTGTCTCATTCTATGCTATCTACGGGGGATGAACAAGGCGGCTCTGTTTTTTGAAACGTTTGGTTGCCCCGGTATATTATTATAGTAAGAGGAGTATACACGCCTTACGTCATTTCAAACTTGTGGGGGTGTTCTTCACATCTGTCATCTAATGGCTCAGCTTTTATAAGCAGAGCTTATTGATGAGCTTATTATCACTATGTCATATAACAAAGAAAAATCGTGGCAATGAAAGGCAGCATCTGTTGATGTTACTTTCTGCCCCCTTTGATCGTGTTTTATTAAAGAGGCACTATGATGATTCGCCGGAGATAGTTGTTAGACGTTGTATTATGTATACTTTTCACCTCTTTTTTTACATAAAAGACATCTCCATACTCCAGAGACGTGAAGCGCATTGACTCAATGAGGAGCATGTGTGCTGCCTTTGTTATGTAATCAGAGGTGTATTTTTATGTCATCTATATAATGTATGAAAGATTTATGGAAGAGGTAATGTTATGAAGGTAGATCGGCATCTAACACCACTTTCGCCCACAGAGCAGGAGAAGCTGCGCAGGCTTAAGAGGCACTGGAAACGCAAGCAGCTACGACGTATGAATGAACATCTTGAGCGCAAAGTTTCTCGCCGCCAGAACTGGGTCGTGATGACGCTTGTCACGCTCGGCTTTATTGTCGCGGTTGCCACATCGGGTACCGTCATTGCCTTTGGAAATTTCGCCAACGCAGTTGTGAAGCAGTATCAGCCCCAGGTCGTGACGCTGGAGGATATTTTGCCTAAAGACAGTCTCAAGATGTATGACATGCATGGGCAGATGATCTATCAGGATGTTAGTAAGGGCCTGCAAACGACCGTACCGCTCTCGAAAATCTCGATCTATCTGATTAACGCGGAGGTAGCCACCGAGGATGCTACCTTCTGGAGCAATCCAGGTTTTGATATTACAGGCATTGTGCGTGCGGCGCTGCAAGATTTAACGAGTGGGCACGTTGTTTCGGGTGCTAGCACGATTACGCAGCAATTGATCAAAAACGCTATTGTTGGCGATGATGTCACCATTACCCGTAAGTTGCATGAAATTATTCTGGCCCCGGACGTGACGCGGCACTATACCAAGCAGCAGATTCTCTCGATGTATCTCAACACCATCTTTTATGGTGAAAACTCCTATGGGGCCGACGCGGCAGCCTTCACCTACTTTGATCTGCAAGACACGCCTACTAAAACGGCAGCGCAGCAACTCGACCTGGCGCAAGCGGCTATGCTGGCGGGTATTCCCAGTGCGCCGGTTGGCCGCGACCCGTTCCTGCATCCAAATGCCGCCTACACGCGTATGCAAGAAGTTCTCAACGATATGTATAACCAGCATTACATCACGCGCCAGCAGGAAGCGCAGGCTTTAGAGGAGGCACGCCAGCCGAACTTTTTGCATCGCGGCGTGGTGAATAATATGATCGCCCCCCATTTCGCCACCTACGCGATGGAGGAACTACAGCAAGACCTGCATGTGACAGAGAGCCAGCTCGCGCGCTCCGGTCTGTCCGTCTATACTACACTCGACCTGAAGTTGCAAAACCAGGTGCTGAAGATCGCGCAGGAGCATATCGCCGCGCTATCGCAGACCAATAACGTGACCGATGCTGCCGAGGTGCTGATCGATCCGCACAATGGTGCGTTGCGTGTGCTGTTAGGCAATATCAATCCGAACAATCCTCAATATGGTGCTTTCGATGTGGCGACGCAGGGCTATCGTCAGCCAGGCTCTTCCTTCAAGCCTTTCGTGTATGTTACGGCCTTTGAAGAGGGGATCAGTCCAGGTATGCCGGTGATGGATGGCCCCATCACTATTCCCTTGTGTTGTGGGCAGCCGCCGTATCAGCCGCAAAACTACGATCAGCGCTTTCATGGCCTGTTGACGTTACGCCGGGCACTGGCAAACTCGTTCAATATACCAGCGGTAAAACTCTTGATGTCGGTGGGTATCGATAAGTCGATGGCGACGGCAAAGGCGATGGGCATTACATCGTATGAAGGCGTACCAACCTATTCGCTGGTGCTGGGCAGTCTGGGGGTGCGCCTAATCGATATGACCTCGGCCTATGGTGTCTTCGCCACCGGTGGTATCCGTGTGCCGCCCCACGCTATTGATACCGTCAAGGATATGCAAGGGCATGTTGTCTACCAGGTACATCCCCAGGGCCAGCGTGTGATCTCGCCGCAGGCGGCCTACATGATTACCAGCGTGCTGAGCGATAACCAGGCGCGTACTTACGAGTTCGGGCCATGTAGCTCACTGTACCTGTATAGCAACTCCACCACCGATTGTTACGAAGGCAACCCCGGCGTAGTGCGGCCCGCCGCCGTCAAGACCGGCACCTCGAATAACTTCGATGATAACTGGACAATTGGCTATACTCCCGACTATGTGATGGGTGTCTGGGCGGGCAATAATAACAATACACCGATGATCAATGTGATCGGCGTAACCGGAGCCGGTCCCATCTGGCATGATTCCATGCTGCTGGCCGAGCAGGGGAAGCCCGTGCGCGACTTTACCAATCCCGGCGGGCTGGTGCAGGCGACGGTGCATTATCCAGGGCTAACCTCTACTGACTGGTATCTGCCGCAGTATGTCTCGCAGGCCGTGTCGATCTGGGAGACACGTGGGAAGTACTTGCCGCTGACTGGTAATCTGCTCGCCTCTCCGATCAGCTATATCGCTCCGCCACGCCCGCAGAATCCCCCGCAAGGCCAGGGACTGGCCAATCAGGGGCCGAATGGTGATACCCACAAGAGGCATAGGAATGGCTAGCCAGTTTTCCCTATCTTTCCGCTCTGGCTTTTTGAGTCTCGTGAGAGCGCCGATGTGAAAAATGAGCAGATTCTTCATCGCCTGGCAGTGTCCCCATGCTTCACCAGACGATGAGAGAACCTGCCCATTCTTCCCAATGGCAGTTCTCAGGGATGGGAGATAGCTATGATATACCTGCTCTGCCTCTTATGACGCTTCCGCATCGATCCCGTTGCGCTCAGCCGACGGCATGGTTGCGCGCTGCGTGATCAGAGATAGAGTATAGATATATCGCTACATCGTAACAATCACCATACCATCACCGGTATGGTGGCGCAGCGCCTGCGCACGTGAGATATTGTAGCTACCTCACTGTACTTTTGTCAATTTTTATGAGAAAAAAGTCTCGTTTATGATTTAATTGATGGCATTATATATTGATCTGCTTATAACTATAAACGGGCATGTGCAACAGATACCGCGAAGGGTGCCTGTTGTATATGCCCGTTTAGCATCTGTTGTTTATTGGTACATCACCATCAGAGGTGGGGGATCGAGTTGTAGTGTCTGCTCCGGCGTCATCAGCGGAACGTCGAGTTTATAGAAAAGTTTGATGCCGGGATATTGAATCAACTGTTGTTTATCGAAGATTTGATAATCGTCAATCTTCTCTGAAGGCGGACCAAAGCCATCCACACAGGTGATGACCTGCACACCGGGCTGAACTTTGATCTTTTGCCAATCGGGCAGCATATCTTCGCGGAACTGGTGAATGATCAGGATTTTGGGTGGCAGGTGATAGGTCTGCACCAGCGATGCGAGGGTATTGATGGCCCAGTTGATCTCTGCCGCCGACATATGCCCAAAGACCTGGTCGGGAATAGCCCCAGGGGGCATGTCAAATTCGGGGTCGAGCGTCAGGTCTACGCCGGGGCGTTCCAGGTAAGGCAGCACCCGGCTGACCTCTTTCTGCACCGTGCTGTGGCCAATCTGCATATCGAAAAAGAAGAGCGCATGATTAGAGTTAGCCAGGTCAATATAGTGTTCAATCGAGCTATCGGGCATACGATAGACCCAGGAGTTATCGGCCATCGGCACCGGCTGGACGACGGGCGTTACATAGTCCAGCGCGGGCACAACCGGATGGCCGGGATCGAGCTGCGCATAGACCTGGGCCTGCTCCTGCAATTTGCTAATGAGATCACTGTCTGAATACTGGCCAATTGGCCCCATGACGGAAGAAAGTGGGTTGCCATAGAATACGACCAGGCGATGGGTGGGCAGGTTAGTGGCCCATGTCCAACCGTTCGGGCCTTCTCTACTGCGGATAATAGCCATCTCATCCTGAGTCTGCTGTAATACTGTCTCTTGCGCATCTTGTGAAGGAGTTTGTGTCTTTGTTACCTTTGCCGTTGGACGCGGCGCAGCCTCTTGCGCCAGGGGCCGTGTTGTTGCCGGTGAGAACTGGCCGCAACCACTCAGCAGAAGGATGAGGAGCGCCGCCAGGTAGAAAGGCATGGATCGTTGTTTGAAATACATAGAAAACTTCTTCTGAGACTCATTCATGTGTTACTCCTATAATGTTTAAAACACATAAAATTATCTTTTAAAACTATTAAATGAGTAACACATGATAATACTTTCGTCAAGCAGAAGCGTCGTTTTCTGGCGTATAACTATAGTCCTCTGCCAATTATGCTAATGGTCTGAGGATGGCCCGTGCGGGGGCACCTTCGTGGCCGAGGAGCTTGATAGGTAGGCAGATCAGTTCGTAGTGGCCTGGTGAAACCGGTGCCAGGTTCAGACCCTCGATAATCCAGATGCCTGCTCCGAGCAGGGCGTGATGTGTCTCCGCGCCGTCTTTATAAAAGCCACCGACGGAGAGATAGTCCACACCGACCATTTGAAGCCGTTTATCCGCCAGATACTGTGCAGCTTCTCTGGAAATGTAAACGAAATTTTTCACGAAAGTGTCGCTCGACCAGTACCTGGTTGAGTTAATGGTTTTGAAGAGGATGCGTTCCCCCGGCTGAATATTGTGTGGCTCCAACTCTGCCACCTTGATCGACTCTGTATCGGTGATCTCAATCACGCGCGCGTTGCCCATTGTTGCACTCAGCGGCATTTGATCGATACTGATGCCGTTTTCAATAAAATGCAATGGAGCGTCCATATGCGTGGCGGAATGTACACCCATCGAGAGCCTGGAGACGTTGCAGGTATCACCCTTGCTAATTTGCATGACGAAATCGACCTCGATAGGCGGATTATCGGGCCAGTGAACCATGCCGGAATGCAGGCCGACTGTAATATCGATCCAGTTCTCACTTAGCGACTGTGGGGCCGACTGCTGTGTGCGCGCAGCTTCTGTCATAATCTGAAACTCCTTACTGTTCTAGCAATTTTCTTCTGCATCAAGCACGCATTACCACGACTGAAAGTGACAGTGCCTGCCAGTTTTATGATAACAGAATAGATGGGGATAGAACACGCTATCTCTATTTTGGGGGTGTTTCATACCAATTGACGAACGAGCAGGGCGTGATGATGAATTTTCACCATCGACATCGGCGATCTCGTCGGGGCGTGATCAATCACGCCCCGACGGTTTCTTCCCGATTACAAGTGTTCCCTTACAGCGGTGACAAAGTCGCTTGTGCTGGCCTGACCGCCCTGGTCAACGGGGAGCGTGCGACCTTCGCGGTAGACGCTGGCGATGGCTTGTTCCAAATGGCGTGCCTGCTCCGTGTAGCCAAAGTAGTCGAGCATCATGGCACCGGAGAGCAGCATGGCGGTGGGATTGATGATGCCCTTACCGGCAATGTCAGGCGCGGAACCGTGTACCGGCTCAAAGTAGGCATAATTTTCGCCGTAGCAGGCGCTGGGGGCCAGTCCCAGGCCGCCGATAGTGCCACTGGCGGCGTCGGCCAGGATGTCGCCATGCTCGTTGCCCATGACTACGACATCCAGCGTCTCCGGCTCGGCAATCAGGCGGCGCGCCAGGTCATCGATCAGGTATTCACGATAGCTCAAACCTGGATACTGTTGCACCGTCTCTTTGACGATAGCGCGGAAGCGACCGTCGGTGCGTGGCAGAATAGAGTATTTCGCGCCCAACGTGACCACGCCGGGGTAGCCCTGGGTCTGGCGCTGCTTCGCCAGTTCGCAGGCCGCTAGAGCCACGCGCCGCGCCTGCTCGTCGGTGCTGACACGCACGGCGTAGCTGCCGACCTCTTTGCCGGTCGGTGCTTGCCACCATGAACTGCTGCTGGCGAGCGAGGGCAACTCGCGGATGTCGCCCTCGCGCGGCGGATACATGCCCTCAAGGTTGTCGCGTACAATCACGTAGTCGATGCGCTCAGGGTGTGCCATCGGGCTGCGATAACCGGGGAGCCAGCGCACGGGACGAATGTTGGCGGCGGTCAGCTTGCCCCAGCGCAGATACCACAACACGGGCCGACTGGGGCCGCCGCTGGCCCCAAAGAGCGTGCAGGCGGCGTTGTCGATGGCGGCGCGCGTCTCGGCGGGAAACGCCTCGCCGCAACGCGCTATGGCCTCGCGTCCACTGATGGCCTCGTCGAAGCGCAGTTGCGGGGCCAGCATACGCAGTATTTCAACGGTCGGATGCATAACCTCCGGGGCAGCATCGTCGCCCGCGACCACACACACGGTTGGCGAACCAGCAGCCCCGGCGGGTGGAGTATAGCGAAACATTAGCGCAGCGTCCCTTCCCGGCGAATATATTCGATAATGCCGCCCGCCTCGACGATGCGTGCCACAAAGGGATCAAGTGGCTCGGCCTCGAAGGTCTGGCCGGTGGTCAGGTTGCGAATGACGCCAGTGTTCAAATCGACATCGATCTGGTCGCCATCGTGGCTGGCCAGCACGGCCTCTTCGCAGATCAATACCGGCAGGCCGATGTTAACGGCATTCCGATAGAAGATGCGCGCGAAGCTGCGCGCAATGACGGCCTTAACCTGGTTGGCCTGAATGGCGGCAGGCGCGTGTTCGCGCGACGAACCGCAGCCGAAGTTGTGACCGGCCATGATGACATCGCCCGGCTGCACCGCTTTAGAAAATTCAGGTAATACCTCACAGAGGCAGTAACGCGCCAACTGCGCACGGTCGGTCGTTACATTGTAGCGACCAGGGATAATCACGTCAGTATTGACATTATCGCCAAGCATCCACACACGGCTCATAATCGTTTTTCTCCTTCTTAATGGCAAACTACAGAAATTCGCGTGGGTCGGTGATATGACCCGTAATAGCCGTAGCCGCTGCGGTGGCGGGGCTGCCGAGATAGATCTCCGAGGTGGGGTCGCCCATGCGCCCGGTAAAATTCCGGTTCATGGTGGTCAACGCGCGCTCGCCCGGAGCCAGCACGCCGAAGTGACGACCGATGCAGGGACCGCAGCCGGGCGTGCCAACTGAAGCTCCGGCGCGGGCGAAGATTTCCAGATAGCCGAGCCGCATGGCCTCAAGATAGACCTCGCGCGAGGCCGGAATGACGACCATGCGTGTGCGCGGGCTGATTGTGCGACCGCGCAAGATGTTGGCAGCAATAGCCAGATCATCGAGCCGCCCATTGGTGCAGGTGCCAATGAATACCTGATCGATTTCTATATCCTGCACCTGCTCAACGGGTACCACATTATTGACATCGGGTGGGCAGGCCACTGAGGGTTGCAGGCGTGAAGCATCAATCACAAAGGTGCGCTCGTAGTGTGGGTTATGTGCCTGGATCATGGGATATTCGCGGTCAGTGCGCCCGCGCAGCCACTCGCGCGTCACCTCGTCCGGTGCGATCAGGCCGGCCTTGCCACCCATCTCAATCGCCATGTTGCAGAAGGTGAAGCGCTCACTGACCGAGAGTTTGGGCAGCAAATCGCCAGTAAATTCCAGGGCGCGGTAATTAGCGCCATCGACACCGATCTGACGCACCATCTCCAGTGTCAGGTCTTTGGCAAAGACACCGTGCGGCATCTCGCCGGTCAGTTGCACATTAATAGTGGCGGGTACGCGGAACCAGGAGCGGCCCGTCGCGTAGGCCACGCCGATGTCGGTCGAACCCATGCCGGTGGCGAAGGCTCCCAGTGCGCCATAGGTGCAGGTATGGCTGTCTGCTCCTACAATGACGTCACCGGGCACCACGTAGCCTCGCTCCGGCATAACCTGGTGGCAGATGCCCTCTTGCAGAATAGTGATGTCCTGCTCCTGCGCAAATTTGCGCGTGTCGCGGTGCAGTGTCGCTGCTGCGATAGTGGCGGCGGGTATGATATGGTCAAAAACGATATGTGAACGTTTGGGATCGAAAACGCGCCCCTCCGGCCCGACCAGTTTGCGGAAGGCCTGAATCGCCAGGGGCGTCGTGGTATCGTGGCTCATCACGCGATCAACGTCTACGACCACCGTCTCGCCCGCTGTGACTGTGCGACCAACTTTACGACTAAAAATCTCTTCGGCCAATGTTCCCATCGTGTGTCTCCTTCTCATCAAATGTGAGAAAATCAAAACTTACATATATTGTATGCTGCAAATGAGCGCAAAAAAGCATTTCAGGTTCTACGATTAGCTGCATGAAAAATTTATTATACGCCAACGGATTGCACGCTCCGGCACCATTCTTTAATGAAGCTATCGACCTCTTGAGCCGTGAGCGGTCCACGCTCAGCACGTGCTTTGAGCGCAAGGGTCAGGCGTGTAATCTCGTCCGCCTCAAGATGCAGGCCGAGCGTGTGGACGCGGTGCGCGACGGCGTGGCGGCCTGTGAAGCGCGAGCCGACATCGACCTGACGCTCCAGGCCGAAGTCTTGCGGGTCAAGCGCCTCGTAAGCGCGCGGGTTCTGTAGAATGGCTTTGGTGTGAATGCCCGCGCGGTGCGTAAAGGCTCCCATGGCCGTGATCGGCATATTGAACGGAATAGGCAGGTTCAGGCAATTCGCTACGTATTGATCGAGCGGGGCCAGTTGTGTCAGATCATAATTTGCCAGCAATTCAGGATGGTGAATGTAGAGTTGCGCGATCAGCCCACTCAGCGAGGCGATGCCATTGCGTTCGCCGATACCCATGACGGTCACATCCAGGCAGTCCGCGCCAGCTTCCAGAGCGGCGACGGTATTGGCGATAGCGCAGCCGGTATCGTTATGGCCGTGAAACTCGATGCCCACCTGCGGATAGCGTTCGGCACACAGGTGTACCAGACGCTCAACCATACGCGGCGTGGCGATGCCTACAGTATCCGGCAGGCCGATGCGCTGTACGCCCGCTTCAACGACCGCGTCGAAGAGCGTCAGCAGGTCCACCAGGTCGCTGCGGAAGGCATCCTCGGCGGAGAAGCGCACGTAGCGTCCGGCGGCGCGAATGCGACGGATCAGCGGCACGGCGTCGGCAATCATCTGGTCGATGCGTCGCCCGTGACTGTAGGTACGCAATTCTTTGGATGCGCCATAGAAGAGGTTGATGCCATAGATCGGTGTCTCCAGGGCCGCCTCTACATCGGCGGCCACACAGCGCACGTGCGCGAGGATACGCGCTTTCAAACCCAGGCCACAAATCTCTTCGATGGCCTGGCGCGTCTCCGGTGAAGCGATGGGTGATGGCACCTCGATAGCTGGCACGCCCAGCGCGTCCAGCATGCGAACAATGTGCAGACGCTGCTCCTGCGTGAAGTACGCTCCGGTAAACTGCTCGCCTTCGCGCAGCGTGGAGTCCAGAATCAGTAGCTCGCTCATGCGCTTACCCCCTCGCGTTCCTGTTCCTGATTGTACATGCGTGTCCCCTCATCGTAGGGGCGTGATTCATCACGCCCTGTGGCCTCACGCCCTGTGGCCTCACGCCCTGTGGCCTCACGCCCTGTGGTCTCACGCCCTGTGGCCTCACGCCCTGTGGCCTCACGCCCTGTGGTCTCACGCCCTGTGGTCTCACGCTCTGTGGCCTCGCGCTCTGTGGCCTCGCGCCCTGTGGCCTCACGCCCTGTGGCCTCACGTTCTGTGGTCTCACGCCCTGTGGTCTCACGCCCTGTGGTCTCACGCCCTGTGGTCTCACGCCCTGTGGCCTCATGTTCTGCCTCATCTGTAACGCCTGCAATCGTGCGTAATACTTGTTCCAACACTTCTATAGCGTGAACATATTCGTCGAGCCGGATATGTTCATCGGGTGTATGATCCAGGCGCGAGTCGCCGGGGCCATAGGCCACGATGTTCTGGCCCCAGACCGGCCCGACGACGTTCATATCTGATGTTCCCGTCTTATACTTAAAGGTCGCCTGTTGCCCGCTTGCGCGTAAGGCTCCGATGAAGGCGCGCGCGATAGGTGTGGTGCGTGTAGACTGAAACGCCTGCTCCTCGCCGGAGAAGCTGATGGACATAGCGCTTTCCCTGGCCCACGCCTCTAACAGGCTGCGTAGGGCGGCAATATCATAATTGGGCGGCAGGCGATAACCAATGAGCAGATGTGTCCGCTCATTGATGCCGTCGGCGTGGTCGCTGTTAATGCTGCGCAGCGAGGGCATCAGGGCGTTGAAGGCCGAGTTGGCAGCGTGTTCGCTATTCCATTGCTCAGCATGCTGGCGAACGCGCTCCCAGAAAGCTGTGGCAACCTCGGTGCTATGCTCGTTGGAACCGGCGCTGTGACTCATCGGGCGCGTCACATGGCACTCGACCAGCAGGCGTCCCTTGTAGCCAATCGTCACCGCCGCGCTACTGCTCGGCTCACCGATAATGCAGGCAGCGGGCCGGTAGCGGTTGACTACAGCGCGCGCGCCGCGCGAGGTCGCAGCTTCTTCCTCGACTGCACCGATCACCACGACCGGGCGTCCGACCTGTCCCGTGTGCATGAAACGCGCTGTAGCACAGATGAAAGCCGCCAGAGGCCCTTTGGCATCGACTGCGCCGCGTCCGTAGAGCAGGCCATTCTCAATTCTGACCGGAATATTGCCGTGTACTGTGTCCATGTGCCCCAGCAGCACAATCGGTTCCTGCTCGTTCTCGCGCTCACGCGGGTGTGTGCTGGCAACAAAATTGCCCGCCTCATCAACATAGGCATATAGTCCCATGAGGCGTGCCTGCTCCGCCAGGAAATGTGCTAACGCCTGCTCCTGACCGGAATAGCTGGCGATGGTCAGCATTTGCTGTAGTAGGGCAACCTCGCGTTCCATTTCTGTAGTATTTGTCGTAACATGAGCGGAACGTGTGTTGTGCGCGTTTGGCGTCGTCAGCACCGCTTCAACGGCGTCGATGACGCGATTCAGTTGTTCTTCGCTGATGACCAGGGGGGGCAGCAGGCGAATGACATTGCCACCGGCTTGCAGGGCCAGGACGCCGCGCTGAGCCAGCGCCTCAAGATAGGGCTGGATGCGCTGACGTAGCTCAATGCCGATCAGCAGGCCCAGGCCACGTACCTCGCGGATGAGCGGAGATTGGATGGCGCGCAGGCGTTGCAGCGCCATTGCGCCCAGTGTAGCGGCGCGTTCCGCCAGGTGTTCTTGCTCAAGAATGTCGAAGGTTGCCAGGGCGGCGGCGCAGGCCAGCGGATTGCCGCCAAAGGTGCTGCCGTGAACGCCCTTGCCGATGCGCCCGCTCTGTGTGACGCGCGGGCCGAGACAGACAGCACCCATCGGGATGCCGCCTGCGATGGATTTGGCGAGACAGAGAATGTCGGGTTGGAGATTGTAATGCTCGCAGGCGAAGAGACGGCCTGTGCGCCCAAAGCCGGTCTGCACCTCGTCGATAATCAGCAGCGCGCCGCGTTTGTGGCAGAGTTGCGCCAGGCCGCGCAGGTATGCTTCGGTACCGACATGCACACCGCCCTCGCCCTGTACGATCTCAACGATGAAGGCCGCTGTTTCATTAGTAATCGCGGCGTCGGCGGCGTTCAAATCGTTATAGCGCACGTGCGTGAAGTTAGGCACTAACGGCGCGAACGGTTCGCGGTAGTGTGGCTCCCAGGTCGCGGAGAGCGCACCCATCGTGCGACCATGAAAACCGCGCAAGGTCGCTACGATACCGCTGCGTCCCGTTGCCAGGCGCGCGAATTTGATAGCGCCCTCGATGGCCTCGGTACCGCTATTGCACAGGAAGATGGCATCCAGCCCTTCCGGCGTCATATGGGCCAGGCGCTCAAGCACCTGTGCGCGCATATCGTTATGGAAGATTTCGGGGCAGGTAATCAGGCGTTGTGCCTGCGCTGCGATGGCCGCCGCGATCTCCGGGCGACTGTGGCCGATATTGGCGACGCCGTACCCGGCGGTGCAGTCGATGTATTCGTTGCCATCGGCATCCCAGACCGTTGCGCCGCTGCCACGCACAATCGCTAAAGGGCGTTTGCCATAGACGCCGCTCGTGTACTGCTGTTCGCGTGCGATAATCTCGTCAGATGTCAGCATATTCCACATGGCTATCGATGGCTCCTCTCTATTACCGCGCCAACTAGCTCCTTATGCTGAGCGCCAACGACGCTATCGAGTCTAGCTTCGCTCAGGCGCTCAGAGAGGTAGAGTTCGCGCGCCATAATCGTCGTGCCTGCCCCGTTCAATACATCGTGCAAAGAGGCACTGCCAATACACACGCGCGTCACGCCACCATTCAGCGCTTCTTGTGCCCCTAACAGCTTTTTGCGCATGCGCCCTTTCGCGTACTGCATATAGTTGTCCAGTTCAGGAGCGGCGATATCGCGGATGACGGTATTGTGGTCGCTCGGATCGCTCAGCAGACCGGGGACGTTGGTCATAATCACCAGCGTGTCGGCATGCAGTGCGGCGGCGACGGCGGCGGCGGCGCGATCACCGTCCACATTCAAACGCTCGCCTTCGTAGCTCAGGGCCAGAGGTGCGATGACCGGCGTGAAACCGGCGGCCAGTAGCGTGCGCAAGAGATGTGCGTTGACCTGCTCAATCTGGCCGGTGTGGTCATCGCGCAAAATCTGTGTGCGTCCATCGGGTGTCATGGAGCGCACCACCGCTTTGCGGCGCGCCACCAGCAGACGACCATCGACGCCCGCGAGGCCAATGGCGTTGACACCATGACGCTGCAACTGCGCTACCAGTGCGGTATTGATCTCGCCCGCTACGGCCATTGCGAAGATGCGCAGCGTCTCGCTATCGGTATAGCGGCTCACCATGCCGCTCGGTGAAGTAATCATGCGCGCGGGATGGCCAAGTTGCTCGGAAAGCGTGTTGGTCAGATCGGAGCCGCCGTGCAACAAAACTACCTGTTCGCCCGCCGCAACGTAGTCCGCAATCTCTCGAAGAATTGCCTCAGTGGCGACTCCTGCGCCACCGCCAATTTTTACTACCAGTGTCATGATCGTTCTCCTTTCGTCGGGCGTGATCAATCACGCCTCTGCGGGTTGGGGATGATCAATCATAGAGAAAATTGATCGTATCCCCACGAATACCGTTGCGGATTACGCCGGATGCAGACCGGGGAAGGTCAGTCCCAGCGTCTCGTCCCAACCAAACATACAATTCATAGCCTGTACCGCGTTGCCCGCCGCGCCCTTCATCAGGTTATCCAGGGCCGCGAGGGCAACGACGCGCTGGTTCTCAACGTCCAGTTCAAAGCCGACGTCGCAGTAGTTGCTACCCGCTAAAATCTTGGGTTCGGGATAGCGATAGACCCCGTTGCGCTCTTTAACGATGCGTATGAACGGCTCACGCTGATAGACCTCGCGGTAGGCGCGCCAGAGCGTGCGCTCGTCGATGCGCTCGCGTACAAAGACCTGCGCCGTGACCAGGATGCCGCGCACCAGTTCGACCGAGGTGGCGGAGAAGGCCACGCGCTGCGTCAGGTTGCCGCCGCCCAGCACACTGCCAAGTTCTTGAATAAGTTCTGCGCTGTGACGATGGCCGGTCGGCTGGAAGGAACGCACCGCGCCGCTGCGCTCTGGATGGTGGCTGCTCAAGCTGGGGGCCGCACCTGCCGCCGAGGAGCCAACTTTGGCATCTACAATCAAGGGCATGTTGGTATCGACCAGTCCGGCGCGGTAGAGCGGGATCAGGCCCAGGATGGCGGCGGTCGCCATACAACCGGTGCCGCTGACCAGCGTGGCCTCGGATAGTTCGGCGCGATGCAGTTCAGGCAGGCCATAGACGCTCTCGCTCAACAACTGCGGCGCTGCGTGTTCCTCACCATACCACTGCTGGTAGAGCGCGGGCGAGTGTAGACGGAAGTCTGCCGACAGGTCGATGATGCGCGGAGCCAGTTGGCGATAACGCTCAATCACGCCCGCTGAGACGCCGTGTGGCAGGCAGAGCATGATGAGGTCGCACGGGGCCAGATCATCCGGCGCGATCATTCGCAACGTCGAAATCTTGCGCAGGTTAGGATGCATGCTGTGTAGATACTGTCCGGCATGGCTGCTCGATGCTACCTGCGTCAGTTCGACATTGGGATGGAACAGCAGCAGGCGCGCCAGTTCGCCGCCCGTGTAGCCGGAGCCACCAACAATTGCGACGCGAATTCTGCTCATCGGGCCACCCCTTCCACCTCATGTGCCTCGGCCTGCGGATGCGATACATCGGTTCCGGCATTGATTTGATGCAATACATAATCAATCATCAGGTCGGGAATATCGACGCCGGTCGGAGCGATGCTGTTGCGGAACTCCATTGTGGCATTGATCTCGTTGACCAGAAAGCCGCGCTCAGGGTCTTCCAGTACGTCAATCGCCAGGATGCCGCCGCCGACGGCCTGCGCGGCGCGCACACACAGTTCGTTGAGTTCCGGTGTGACGGGACAGTTATCGGTGACCGCTCCGCGTGCTGTGTTCGTAACCCAGTGCGCGCTGTTGCGATAAATGGCGCAGATCGTGCGGTCGCCAACGACGAAGGCGCGGATGTCACGCTGCGGTTTGGCGATATATTCCTGTATATAGTGGATGTGATGCTGATATGAGCCGAGCGTTTCCTGATGTTCCAGGATGGCCTCGGCAGCATCGCGGTCATTGACGCGCGCCAGCAGACGGCCCCAGGAGCCGGTGATGGGTTTGAGAACCACCGGATAGCCCATCTGTTCGATGCCCTCGACCGCGTGGGCCTCATCAAAGGCCAACATGGTGCGCGGCGTCGGAATATTGGCGTGCAGCAGCGCCAGCGTGGTCAGGAGTTTGTCGTTGCATAGGGCCGTGACCGCCGCCGTGTTGAAGACGCGCAGACCCCAATGTTCCAACACATGCGCGACAGCCAGTCCGCGCGACTGACTGACGCTCCGGCACAACACGGCATCGAACTCCTGCCAGCGCGGCTGCGGTTTAGCCAGGTCGAAGAGCAGTGTGCCATCATCGATGATCTCGAAGTCGATGGCGCGACGCTTGAGAACCTCGACCAGTAGCTTCTCTTCAACGCGAATTCGTGACGTGAGTATTGCCAGACGCATAATATGTGACTCCTTTCCTCTCCGGCGCTAGCGAGCGTGACTATGAATTTTTTCACCCGAAATCGGCAATGTCGTAGAGGCGTGATTGATCACGCCCTGCCCGCCTGTTGCTCTCGTAGGGGGGTGATCAATCACGCCCTGCCCGCCTGTTGCTCTCGTAGGGCGTGATCAATCACGCCCCTACGACATTGCCAATTTCGATGGTGAAAATTCATAATCATGCCCCTACTCGCCCCAATCCTCTTCTACCTGGGGGGCCAGGCCGACCTGGGGCTGTTCAACGTTCAAGACTTCCAGTTCGGCGTTGCAGTCGGGACAGTAGATGATCTCGCCGACCATCAAGTTCTGCACTGAAATCTCTGCTTCGCATTCGGGGCATTGTGCCATCTGTGTTGCCTGTGCCATGTTCGTGTTCTCCCTCTCTGTTGCTTGTATGTTCTCGTTGTGTCAATCAATGTCCAATAAAAAACGCCCATCATCCTTCGCCTGGGAAGGACGATGAGCGTTGGAAATAGCTCTCGTGTTACCACCTTCATTCGCCGCTATCTCGCAATAGCGACCTCGGTGAGTGTTGTGCTTGATAGGCACAACATTCATGCCCGCTAACGGGGGCTACCGGCAGAGTTCTACTTTCACACGGGATTGTGTTCAGTCGCAATCTCGTGTGATTTCTTCTCGCAGCGTCGGGGTTCTTATTCGCAGGGGTTCACATGTGAGCTTTCCACCAGCCGCTCACTCTCTGGATGCAACAAGAGCCTGCTACTCGTCCCGTCATTGCCTTTCACTATGCAGTTCTTCAGGTTTTTAGAATGGAATTTTTCAGGCCAACAAAAAAGCCCTTCATCCTTTCGATAAAGGACGAAGAGCATCAACATCTTCGTGGTACCACCTTTGTTCGCCACTATCTCACGATAGCAGCCTCGGTGAATGCAGAACTGTTATATTCTTCTCTTGTTTCTGCATTGCTGGCCCGATCACGGGGGCCACCGGCGAAGGTCTACTCTCACAACGTATGTGATTTCTTCTTGCAGCGTCAGGGTTCTTTTTCACAGGGGTTCACATGTGAGCTTTCCACCAGCCGCTCACTCTCTGCCTGGAACGAAAACCTGTTACTCGTCCCGTCGTCGCTTTTCCTTGAGCTATTTATTTGTCCGTTTAGATTTATAACACGGTTTTGACGCCAATGTCAAGGGTTTTGGCGGCAAGTTTCAAACACAGGGAAACAATTGGAGCCACAAAGCGAACGCACAACTCAACTGGTTCGCTTTGTGGCTCCAATTGTTTCCCTGTGTTTCTTATAGTCTTTCAATCACCATCCCATTTGCCATGCCGCCGCCCTCGCAGATGGTTTGCAAGCCGTAGCGACCGCCGGTGCGTTCCAGTTCGTTGAGCAGGAAGGTGGTCAGGCGCGCGCCTGAAGCGCCCAGCGGATGGCCGATGGCGATGGCACCGCCGTTGACGTTGACTTTGCTCAGAGGGGCACCGATTTCGTGTTGCCAGGCCAGCACGACGCTGGCGAAGGCTTCATTGACTTCAATCAGGTCGATCTGGTCGATAGTCAGATTGGCGCGGGCCAGGGCTTTGCGCGTGGCGGGGATGACGGCGGTGAGCATGAAAATGGGGTCATCGCCCGTGACGGCGAAGGAGATAAAGCGCGCACGTGGTTTGAGGCCCAGTTTCTCGGCGGTGGCGCGCTCCATAATCAGCACGGCGGCGGCTCCGTCGCTGATCTGCGAGGAGTTGCCGGCGGTAATCAGGCCGTCGGGCTTGAAGGCGGGTTTCAGAGCGGCCAGTTTCTCCATGCTGGTGTCGCTGCGAATGCCCTCGTCGCGCGTGAACATGCTGGTCGAGCCGTCCTCTTCTTTGACGGGAATGGGAATGATCTGGCTGTCAAAGCGGCCCTCGGCGGTGGCCTGAGCGGCGCGGCGATGGCTCTCCAGACTGAAAGCGTCCAGCATCTCGCGGCTGAGTTCCCATTTGCGCGCGATGAGGTCGGCGCTGATGCCCTGATGCACCAGCCCGTGATTGTAGCGTTCGATCATCATGGGGCCGAAGGGCTTGCCACCTTGCGAAGAGCTACCCATTGGTACGCGCGTCATCGACTCAACGCCGCCCGCGATCACAACATCATAGGCACCGCTCAGCACGCCCTGGGCGGCGAAGTGGATGGCCTGCTGGCTCGACCCGCACTGGCGGTCAACGGTGGTGCCCGGTACCGATTCGGGAAAACCGGCGGCCAGCGCGGCATTGCGTCCCACGTTCAATGCCTGGTCGCCAACCTGGCTGACGCAGCCAACAATTACATCTTCAATCAATCCGGCATCCAGATTGTTGCGCTTGACCAGGGCCATCAAAGTCTGGGCCATCAGATCAACAGGGTGCCAGTCTTTCAACTTACCATTACGACGACCAACAGGGGTGCGTACTGCATCCACAATTACGGCTTCTCTCATTGCGGTCATGGGGTGTTCTCCTCGCAAACTCTAAGAACGTTCGGGCATCGTTGCCTCGCTACGGCTATAAGTAGTAACCGATCTTTGCCTTTTAGTATATGACATTTGTGAGGTGACGAACAGACACACGCTAGCATGGCAGGAGTGAGCGCAAGGCACCGCTCTACCCTACGGATTCACGCTCGTCGCGCAGCCAGGGTACTATAGATGCCTCGCATTCGCTCTGCATACGCATATGCTACTGGATGTTCTCTTGCCAGTGCAAGAGTATCTCCTGTGCTTCTTCCTGGCTCTGCGCCATAATAATCTTCATCAATACGTCATTCAGTATCTCTTCGCTTCCCATTTGCTCCACCTGCTGCTGTGCCAGTGCAATGAGGGCGGGGAAACGCTTGTCTACCACCCGCACCACTGTTCGACGCAGCCCTGGTAAGAGTCCCTCCTGTCAGATTATCTGAAAGATGGAGGTGTCTTCTACAACCTCATGCATATCTTGAAACCTCCTGATGAGCCAGTCTAGCTCAGGACTCTGCGCTCGCTGTGCCCCTACCTCCTGACCACATAAGATGCTGCCAGTATACATATACATATAGAAGAGGTAACGAACAGGACGGGCGCGACCGAACGGAATTGCAAGCGTGGCCCCTGTTGATGCCAGTAAAGCTGGAAACATACTATGGCCCCAGGATGCCGAAATGTTTCTTGCGATATAATGGAACCACGAGGCGGCGGCGGAATATGTTCATTGTCTCACGTATAGCTAGAAAGTTAAACATATATGCAGCAACCAGTAGCACGAACAGAGATTGTGACCGAAACGCTTTATGGAGTGACTATTGCTGACCCCTATCGCTGGATGGAGGACTGGCATAGCGAAGAACTGAATAGCTGGCTGGAGGGGCAGGCGGCCTACACGCGCAACTATCTCGATGCGCTGCCTGAGCGCCCCGCCCTGCTCAAGCGCATTAGAGAGTTGAGCAATGTCGGCGCATCCTATGCAGATTTTCAACTTGCCGCCGGTCACTATTTCTATCAGAAGCGCGAGCAGGGCGAGAATATGTATAAACTCGTCATGCGCAATGGGTCGGGGGAGCCGGAACGTGTGCTGTTCGACCCCAACGCGCTCGGCGGTGAGGTGCAAACGGGAATAGACTGGTACAAACCGTCGTGGGATGGAATGTTTGTCGCGCTCTGCCTCTCGCAAGGTGGTTCCGAAGAGAGCGTTCTGCATGTGCTGGATGTTGAAAGCGGCAAGTTGCTCGATCTGGCTATTCCCCACACATATGTCTATAGCAGCTATGTTGGCACGTTCAACTGGTTGGAGGATAACCGTTCCTTCGTCTATTTGCGCTTCCCTGCCTTGCCGGAGGGCGCGCCGGAGGCCGAGAAGCTTAATGGTGGCAAGATGTACCTGCATCATCTCGGTAGCGCGCCAGAGGAAGATAGCGTGGTCTTCGCGCAAGGCATCAGTCAGGGCGTACCAGCCTGGGATAAAACCTATCAGGACTATCCGCTCATACTCATCTCTCCGACCAGTTCATGGATGCTGGGCATCATTCAGCATGGCGACCTCAACGAAAAGACGCTCTACGTAGCCCCGCGCGTCGGCCTTGAGCGGCCTGAGCAGTGCCAATGGCGTAAGATTGCCGATATTGCGGACGGTATTGAGAGCTTCGCGCTCAACGGCGATACGCTGTATCTGCGCACCCACAAGGATGCACCACGCTACAAGATCATCGCCCTCTCGCTTCAGCAGCCCGATCTTACGAAGGCTACCACGATTGTTCCCGCCAGCGAGCGTGTCATTGAAGCGATGACTGTGGTTGGCGATTCTCTGTTGATCCTTGACCTGGACGGTGGTATCGGGCGCATGCGGCGCTGCAAGCTGGACGGTAGCGACCTGGAAACGGTGCCTTTGCCGTTTGAGGGCACCATCAGGGAGTGGGCCACAGCACCGCATAGCGCGGAAGTGTTGCTGAAAATGACCGGATGGACGATTGCGCCGCGCCTCTATCGCTATGACGCGCAGACGAATACGATCACAGATACCGGCATCATCGCGCCGCTACCGATTGAGGCCGATTTCAGAGATGTTGAGGTGCATGAAGTGCAGGCTCCGGCGCACGATGGCACGCTCATTCCACTCTCGATCATCCACAAAAAAGGTTTGCAACTTGATGGCAACAATCCGACGATCCTGGTCGGCTACGGCTCATACGGCATTGTTCTCAGCGCTAACTTCAACCCCAGGACGCTGGTGTGGCTGGAACACGGTGGTGTCTACGCGGTCGCACATCTTCGCGGCGGTGGTGAATACGGCAAAGAGTGGCACCTGGGCGGCTGGAAGCTCACCAAGCAGAACACGATTGATGATTTTATCGCTTGCGCCGAATATCTCATCGCGCAGGGCTACACGCGACCTCAGCGTCTGGCCGGAATGGGCGGCAGCGCGGGCGGCATTCCCACCGGCGGCGCGCTGGTCAAACGCCCCGACCTGTGGGCGGCCATGATTATGCAGGTTCCCATCACCAACGCCATGCGTGCGGAATTTACGGCCAATGGCCCTTCAAATATCTCGGAGTTCGGTACGCTCAGCGACCCCGACGACTTCAAGGGGCTTTACACGATGGATAGCTACGTCCATGTGCAGGACGGCGTGGCGTATCCGGCGGTCATGCTCACCACCGGCCTGAACGATCCGCGCGTGGTTGTCTGGCAACCGGCCAAGATGGCGGCACGCTTGCAGGCCGCGACGAGTTCCGGCAAGCCCGTTCTGTTGCGCGTCGAAAAGAACGCCGGTCATGGCATGGGTTCGACGCAACAGCAGAGGGACGAAGAATGGGCAGACATCGTAGCATTTTTGCTATCCCAAATGGGTGTTACGCCGTAACACCCATTTTGATCGCCAGCACCAGCGAAATGCGTTCGTCTCAAAAAGCCGCGTTATGGTTCCAGATTGCGCACACCTCTTGATTTAAAGCTGCAAGGTCTGTTGTGGAATGCTGTTCTGTCGTCATTAATAGCACTCCTGTCTATTCCAATATCAAAAAAGCAACGGTCTCTATCATATCGCACTTGTCAGGCGCTCAGTAAAACGTATAATAGAGTTAATGTACAGTTTATAGTACGGAACGGTTCGCCGCGTCCGTCCCTCGCGTCCTGTAAGGAGGATGTGCGATGACAGAGAAAGTCTATCGAACTGAGCTTACCCCGGTCAGTTTTCTGCAACGAAGCGTGCTTATTTTCCCTGAAAAAGTTGCCATCGTGCATGGAGAGCGCCGTTACACCTATCGCCAGTTTGGCGAGCGTGTCAATCGGCTGGCCTCGGCTCTACGTCTGGTCGGTATGCAGAAGCACGACCGCGTAGCTTTTCTGTGCCAGAATATACCGGCCATGCTGGAGGCGCATTTCGGTGTACCTGCCGCCGGTGGCATTCTGGTGGCGATCAATACGCGCCTGAGTACGCCGGAGATCGAGTACATTCTCCAGCACTCCGGGGCGAAGTTTCTCTTTGTCGATTACGAGCTGGAGCCGTTGATTAGACCGCTCAACCTGGAAGGTATCCAGGTCGTGCGCATTGACGACAGCGCCCAACCTGATGATCCATACGAAGCCTTTCTGGCGCAGGGGTCGCCGGAGGATGTAGTAAGCTGGCTGGAGGATGAAGAGGAAACGATCTCGATCAACTATACCTCTGGCACAACCGGGCGGCCAAAGGGCGTGATGTATACCTATCGCGGCGGCTACCTCAACGCGCTGGGCGAGGTCATCGAGACAGGCATGAGCAGCAATAGCGTCTATCTGTGGACGTTGCCCATGTTCCATTGCAACGGCTGGTGCTTCCCCTGGGCCGTGACGGCGGTGGGAGCCACGCATGTGTGTCTGCGCAAGCTCGACCCCGGCACGGTCTGGGACCTCTTTGAGCAAGAAGGTGTCACGCACTATAACGGCGCGCCGACCGTGCATATCTTCCTGGTCAACCATCCCAAAGCGCATCGCATGGAGCGTGAGATTACGGTCACGGTCGCGGGTGCGCCGCCCTCGCCCACGCTGCTGGGCCGTATGAGAGAACTGAATCTGCGTCCGGTTCACGTCTATGGTTTGACGGAAACTTATGGCCCCTATACCGTCAACGAATGGCATCAGGAGTGGAACGAACTTCCATTGAGCGAACAGGCGCGTTTGCAGGCGCGCCAGGGACAGGGCTACGTGATAGCCGACCGCGCGCGTATCGTCGATGAGCAGATGAACGATGTGCCACGCGACGGTCAGACAATGGGCGAGGTGGTCATGCACGGCAATGATGTGATGAAGGGCTACTTCAACAATCCAGAGGCGACCGAGGCGGCCTTCCGGGGCGGCTGGTTCCACTCCGGCGACATCGGTGTCTGGCACCCCGATGGCTATATCGAACTGCGCGACCGCAAGAAGGATATCATTATCTCCGGCGGCGAGAATATCTCGACCATCGAGGTCGAGCAGGTCGTGGCGCAGCATCCGGCGGTGCTGGAATGCGCCGTAGTTGCCATACCCGACGAGCAGTGGGGCGAGCGACCCAAAGCCTTCGTGACGCTCAAGCCGGGCCAGAGCGCGACCGAGCAGGAGATCATCGATTTCTGCCGTGCCCGTATCGCGCACTTCAAAGCACCTGCCGCCGTCTCCTTCGGCGATCTGCCCAAAACCTCTACAGGCAAAATACAGAAATATGTGTTGCGCGAAAGAGAATGGAAAGGTAGAGAAAAGCGGATTAATTAGCGAAAAAGATCATAATACCCATAGTGAAACTTCTCAAACAAAAACAGAAGAGAAAATCACCCGTAGGGGCGTGATTGATCACGCCCTGAGAAGGAGAGCGACAGGCGGGGAGGCGAGTGAGCAGGGAGAGAGAACAGGGCGTGATTGATCACGCCCCTACGGGAAACCATGTTCCTGATTTTGCACTGAACCTGTTTAGTTGCCGAACAGGTTGTTGAGGGTGTTGATCGTGCCGCCGAGGTTGCTCTGCCCACCAGCTTGTTGTGCGCCCTCCGCCTGTGGTGGATGGTAGCTCATCGACTGGAGGCCGATACGACCGGGGCCGACGAAGCGATTGAGGATGAAGGACGCGCCGGAAACCATGCCGCCGATAGCCCCGAAAATGCCGCCGCCGCGCTGCGACGCGGCGACTGTTGTCACCTGCATCTGCACCGAGGGGTCTTTCCAGAGCCACGCGCCCGGCTCTACATCCAGTGTCTCGCCGGGGGCCAGCGTTTTCTCAAAGACGTTGCCGTAGCCGTGCAGCAGCACCATGCCTTCGCCGTTGATGGCGCGGAACTGGTCAATGAACAGGCCGGTGCGACTGAAGAGAATGTTGGCCGCGCCCTGCACGAAGGTGAAGCTGTAGTCCACGTTGCCGGTTGCGATCAGGAACTGGTGTTCGCGCACCTCGACCATCTGGTTGTGTTGCAGGCGGAGGGCCACGATCTGTCCTACAGAGTCACGGGAGAAGGCAATATTGCCGGGGCCGGTGGCCTCGGTGATGAAGATGGGCAAACCGGCAAACATGCGCTTGGCAGCCCCCTTGAGCGATTTGAAGCCGATCTGCACACCTGGGTGCTTCCAGAGCAGGATATGATGCTCGAAATAGATGGACATCTGGTTGCCGAGCATGACATCGACGACGGGTACCAGTTCACCATCAATGGTAATCGTCAGGTCGCCGACACGTAACGGTCCCTTGGGATTATGCAATTCGGCTTTGGGAACGGCATTCCCGAACATGCTATTGGCGTACTCTTCGTACTGATTGGGTGGCACGAAAGCGTTCTGCGGGGGAGGCGCGCCTGCGACTCCTGCCGATGCTGGTTGCTGTGTTAATGGAGCGCCACAAAAGCCACAGAATTTGACGCCATCAGCAACAGTGTTGTGGCAATTTGGACAAATCATGGGTTCTCCTTCATCAAGTCGCGTTTATGGTACCGGCTTACATCAGAAAACAGTTGCTCGCATATACCGTATCTTGCTGTACGCTCGATAGTGTTGCCTGCAAGTTGCCCACGAGCCACGATATATGTTGCCGTGATAATACCAGTTGCCTCTGCAATTTGCAAGTGGCGCAAGTCACAGGATGGTTGTGAAATAAAACAAAGGATTTTTTCTGAAAAGGATAGCGATGATGTGGTAAGCGATAAATCGTGCATTTATCTCGCAGGAACGGGATTGATCCCGCCCCTGCGACCTGATCGAACTAGAGGACGAAACTATCGGCGAGGGGGCTGCGGGTGTTGCCGTTCTCGCGCTTTTCGCTGTTCAGATTAATAGACTGCTGACCGCCCGTGTTTCGACCATTCTGCCCATAGGGGGCGGTGGGTGTGGGGGGGAGAGGCGATGGCGTATTTTGGAGGCTTTGCAAGCTCTGCAAGGCCGCCTGCGCCTGTGGACTCATGGCAACAGGGCCAGCAGGCTCCGTGGCAAGCTGAATCGTCTTTCCCTCAATGACCACTGCGATGCCGATGCCACGACGGAGATCGGCCAGTTGCCGCCGTAACTCACGGTTCTCTGCCTCTAAGGCATCCATCAATTTTTTCTGCTCAAGGAGCATCTGCGCGATGCCCTCAAAACCTGCGCTAGCAGCACGATCCATAGTGGATTCCTCCTGCGTACTTCGTGTACCCAATAACTCTAGAACAAAATTACCGATCACAGCGCCACCCTTCTATCTACTCTTGCTGACCCAACAATGCCACCACACGATCCCAGATGACGGCGGCAACCTCCGTCTTGGGCATCACCGGTAGGTCTTCTACTGCGCCGGTTGCATGAAAAATGAACACCTTATTCGTATCTGTCCCGAAGCCGCTGTCTGGGCGGCTCACATCATTTGCTATGAGCAGATCCAGCCGTTTGCGAAGCAACTTGGATTGTGCATGAGCCATGATGTTATCGGTTTCGGCTGCGAATCCAACACGAACCAGCCGTTTTTGTCGTTGCCCACTGTTCTGTTGCCGTTCGAACAATGCAGCCAGCTCGCCGAGAATATCAGGATTATGGGTCAGGTACAGAGGAAACACAGTTTGTGTTGCCTGTTGTCCCTCATTGTGATATTCCGTGTGCCTCGTGCCCTTTATGTCCAGTGCCTCTGCCTCGCTTACCTGGGATGGAGGCTCGCCACCTGCTATGCTCTCTTTTTTGATCTTGTGCGTAGCGGGCGCGACCGGACGAAAGTCGGCGACCGCAGCGCTCATGACGAGTGCATCCGCGTCGGCAATGGCGGCGAAGACGGCATCGCGCATCTGCTGTGCTGTCTCCACCCGCTGTACTTCAATGCCATAGGGTGCAGGAAGTGCTACAGGGCCAGAGATCAGCGTGACGTGCGCGCCCCGATCTCGCGCTTCTACTGCCAGGGCATAGCCCATCTTGCCCGATGAATGGTTGCCGATGTAGCGCACCGGGTCGATAGGTTCTCGTGTCCCACCGGCTGTTACCACGACACGGCGGTTAGCCAGATCACCTTGTCGCCCTAGCAACATGCTGATGGCGCTCAAGAGAACGGGTGTCTCCGGCAGGCGACCGGGGCCGATAGCTCCTGAGGCCAGACGGCCTACCTCCGGCTCGACAATCAGTGCGCCGCGTTCACGCAGCAGAGCCAGGTTGGCCTGCGTGGCCGGATGCAGGTACATCTCATAATACATAGCCGGTGCCAGCAAGAGCGGAGCCTTTGTAGCCAGCGCTACTGCCGTCAACATGTTATCGGCTATGCCGTGAGCCAGTTTGGCAATCGTGTTGGCCGTCGCCGGTACCACAACCAGTGCATCTGCGGCCTCCGCCAGGGCAATATGCCGTTCAGCGGCCTGCCCCGATGCTTCCCAGAGGTCTGTATAGACCGGTCGGTGGCTCATGGTCGAAAATGTGAGCGGACGGACAAAATCCTCCGCGTGTTCCGTCATGACAACATCGACAAGCGCACCAGCTTGCTGTAGGTGGCTGACCAGGTCTACGGCCTTGTACGATGCTATCCCTCCACAAATACCGACGATGATGTGTTTGTTGAGTAACACGATTTCCCTATTCGTCCCCTTATCGGGTGCTTTTTATGAGAACACTTTTACCATACCATGATACAAGACATAACAGCAAGCTCTATGCCAGGAAGTACCATTGTCCAGCTTTGCGCTCTCTGCGGCCTCCTTATGTTTTTGCGGGCAGCAGGGCGAGCGCAAGGCATCGCTCCTCCCTGCACCCTGGACGGTGGGGAACTGGTTCCTATCATTGAGGAACGCTCCCCACCTGCATTTTCGTACAGGTTGCTCAGGCTCGCACATCTTTCTTTTTCAGGAAGTGCGCGGTGGCGAAACCCAGTCCGACACACATGGCGATAAGAATCGCCCACACCAGCAGCAGGTGCGCGATGGCCAGCCCCTCCGTGCCGTTCGGGGTGACCGAGGTGAACAGGTTGCCCTGGTAAAGAAAATTATCGCCTGGCTCCAGTTTATCCGCGTGCAGGCCGACGCTGGAACCCATACCCGCCATTGCCCAGTGAACGGCGAAAAACCAGCTAATGAACTGGAAAAAGGCGTTGTTGAGCGCGAAGATGGCCCCGGAGAAGAGTATCTGCGGCACCAGAATCAGGGGCACGATGCTCATTGCGCGGTCGGTATTGGGCGCGATGGCCGAGATGGTCAGGCCCAGCATCAGACCGGCCAGCGCGGTCAGGCCCAGCGTGATGTAGAGTTCGACAAAGGGCGGGAAGAGAATACTGGTCTGGAAGGGCGCACGCCAGTTCACGATTAGCAGGATAATCAGGCATTGCACCAGAATCAGGACGCCTTGCACGACGATCTTGGAAAACATGTAGGGCACAATGCCCAGATTGACGGCGCGCTCACGTCGGTAGATGGCCTCTTCTTTGACGATCTCGCGCACGCCGTTGATGCAACCCAGCAGGACGACCGCGAAGGCCATGAAGAGCAGCACCTTTTGCGCATCGAAGCCGGAGCCTTGAATGATGGACTGGTTGAGTATCTGATCGGGTGTTTTGCCCTGCTGCGCGGCAAATTGCTGGCCTTGCGGCGTATTTAACATATCGACGACGCGCTGGCAGTTCACAGAAACGATAGGGCCAGAGGTTGCTGTGATGTTGCTGCGTGTGGGGCAGGTCACGATGCTGGTCGGTGAGAAGGCCGCATTAGGTGTGAGCAAGAACAGGAACAGCGCCAGAATCGGAGCCTGCAAGATCAGAATAAGCATATTAATGCGATCATTGAGCAGCAATGTGATGTAGCGCATGGTGAGAATGCGGAACTGCTTCCAGGGGTTGCCGCGTTTAGGTGGCTTGATCGGCGCTACCAGGCCGTTCTGATTGGCTTGCCGGTTCAGCATCTGTTCCACTGGCAGCAAGGGTTCAGCGATGTAGCGTCGGTACTCTTCCGATTGGCGGAAACGCGCCTCGGCCTCGGCGGGGATGTTGGGGTTCTCCTCTGTCGGTTCCAGCGCGCTATAGATTTCGGCAAAGTCGGTTTTGCCAAAGTAGGCTTTGGCCCCATCCGGTGGGCCATAGTAGGCCAGACGCCCGCCCTGGCTGAGAAAACAGATGTAGTCACAGTTATTGATATTGTTGGTGGCATGTGTGACTAGAATGATGGTATGCCCTTTATCGGCCAGTTTGCGCAAGAGCAACATCATCTTGCGATCCAGGCCAGGGTCCAGGCCGGATGTTGGCTCGTCCAGGAAGAAGACGCTGGGGTTTGCCAGCAGTTCGAGGGCGATAGAGACGCGCTTGCGCTGTCCGCCGGAGAGCTTGCTGACCAGCAGTTTGCGCCGTGACTTCATCTCGACATCCTCCAGCACCTCCTCAATGCGCTGCTTGATCTGCTCCTCCGTGAAGTCGTCGGGCAGGCGCAATCTGGCCGCGTAGTACAGGGCGCGTTCAACCGTCAGGTCGCGGTGAATGATATCGTCCTGTGGCACATAGCCCAGTTGTGTGCTGAAGGCCGCCAGATTGGTGTAATAGTCCTGGCCGTTGTAGAGTACCTTGCCCTTCTGTGCCGGGCGCAGGCCGTTCAGCGCATCCATCAGTGTGGATTTGCCGGTGCCGGAGCCGCCGACGAGGGCCACGAACTTGCGTGGTGGAATGACCAGTGAAATGTCGTTAATTAAGACGACATGGTGATTGCCCTCTTTTTTCAGGTGCAGGGCCTCGATGCGAATGTTCTGGCTCTCGTCATACTGCGCCAGTTGAAGGCCGGTATAAGCAAACTTGTAGGGGCCGATACGAATCTCGTCGCCCGTCTTGAGCAACTGATTTGTCACGCGCTGTCCGTTGACATAGACATGGTTGGTGCTGTTCAGGTCGATGATGCGGTAGCCACCCTGAACCTGTTCCAGACGGGCGTGATGAGCAGAAACCTGGGGATGGCCCAGTACCACCATGTTGTCAGGAGCGCGCCCAATGGTGATGAGCGCCGCGCCGAGCGGCAGTGGGCGCATCTCCGTCATCGTCTCTTGCGCCGCGCCGCTGCCATCATTATAGGTTAATGTCACGTAGGTACCATGCTCATCGCTGATGCGGCAGACATCGCCACGTGTTAGCACCTTACGAAACTGCTCGTCGCCCGCGACCCGATGTCCATTGTAAATAATGCCGTTGCGTGTGTGACCACGTTTGGGATTGGGGTGAATAAAGACGAGTTGGTTGCCCTGGCGCTCAATCAGGGCATGATAGGCGGAGACTGTCGGCACGTTGATAACAATATCGTTGTCGGGGGCGCGCCCAATCGTCATCGTCGGTTTGTTGAGTTCATATGTCTGCCGGTCGCGGTTCGTATTGTTACTGATCTCAAGCGTGGGGATGCCTTGCCGGACTGTGCCGTGATCAAAGTAGAGTGCGCGTTCAGTGCCCTGCGGCCCGACGGGCGAGAGCGCGGGGTCGTTCTGGGCGGGAAATGGCTGTTGTGGCATGGGGGACGCAGCGTTGTAACGGGCCACCTCTTCGACTGTGGCCTGGAAGGGATCAGGCGCAATGTTGTCTTGCGTCGGCGTTTTTAAGACCACGTGTGGGGACATAGGAGCTTCATCGCGTCCACCAGGGAGCGTTTGCTCTTGAGAGCGTGCAGACGTGTGGGCTATCACCTGGAAGGAAAAGGTTGTTGCGCCGCTGCCCAGTGCCACAGTATCGCCGTGATGCAGTAGCCCTTCTGACAGGTCGCGCTGATTCACCAATAGCCGATTCTGAGGCGATAACTTGCTGATGCTCCATACCCCATTGGCGAAACTGATACGGGCATGGTGCCGCGAAACAGAGGGTTCTGAAATCACGATGGTGTTGCTGGGATCGCGTCCCAGGGTAATGCTGAAACCCGTGACAGGGTATGTTTTGCCTGCCAGTGGCCCGGCGAGAAAGATAATTGAGGCAAGTACCTGAGGCTCATTTTTGACGTCCATGACCAACGCCGCATCCATCAGCCATCAGGATGGCCAGACACGGCCTCTCCTTTCTGAGATAATCAGCCGGTTTATCTGAAATTGCCCACTTTGTGGCGCAATTATATCCTACCTGGAAAACGCTGGCAAGCCTCAGCATTAGAGGAGAAACAGGTATGCTCCGACCCCCATGCTATTATTCATTATCGAACATCTCCAGCATGGAATTGAGGTCATTGGGGTCGAGCGACTCGGCCATGATACGCATTGGCCCCTGCTGGATCGAGAAGCGCAGCATGGCGCGCAAAAAGGCCTGCTCGCGGGGCGCGACCGGCGAAGTGGGCTGTAGCACAGAGGCTACTGCGCATAACAGGCGTGCGTCCTCTTTGCGACCGGCCAGGGTGAAGAGAGTGGCCTGGCGGCGCAGGCGTTTTTCATACAGTGTGCGCCAATCTTCGCTGATGAGTTGGTCGAGGGCTTCGTCGATTAATGACTCCAGGAGCGCTGTATTCCTTTTCTGCTCCTGCTCGCGTTTTTTGAAAGAACGCCCGCCGGGGGGACGCGGCTGGAACAGGTTCGTCACGGGTTGTTGTTCCCAGTAACGGTTCATGTAGGGGATGATGTCCTGGAACGGCTCGAACATCCAGGAGAGAAACTGGGGAATCTGATAGAGGTCAGCGCCGCTCCGTGCCAGGGCCAGCGTCTCCGCGTTGAGGGGCGGTAGTTCCTGTAAGGTAGATATCTGCGATGTTGACGTTTTCTTTTTGGGTTGAGGTATCTCTTCAAGCAGGGGACGCCAGAGAGCGTAGGTAATCGGCAGCTTGCGGCGGGTGTGCCTGTTTGTGGCGCGGGCCTCCGCCACGAAGGCCAGGCCGTACTGGAAGGGAATCTGGAAGCCGCCGAGGTTCTGTTTGTCCATATCCGCCGCCAGTTGGTGCCAGTGCTCCTTCTCGACCTCATCGATGCCATAGCAATCTTTAATGCCGTACTGATCTTGAAACAGGATATTGACGCCTTTGAGCAGGCCGTCCGGTCGTTGCCAGGAGAGCATAATGAGTTGTGAGCCGGTGCCGTCGATGAAGCTCACGCGCGCCTCATAGGGTTGCACCAGGGATGCGCCGGTGGCGGCCAGGGCGCTATCGGCCTCGCCGGGTTGTGTCAGCATGGTCAGGCGTCCGAGGGCGGTGCGAGCATGCTGTTTGATCTCGCGGTTAGAGGTTGCGGCCGCCAGATAATTCAGCGCTGGCAGCGTTTGTTGCAGGGCGATAGAGCCAAGCTGTTCTAACGCATCAATAGCGGCGATGATGACCTTCGTGGGCTGACTTTCCAGGAGCGGCACCAGCAACCTGGCGGCGCGCGCGTCGTGGCTCCCGCCGAGCCAGGAGATAAAGTTCAGGCGGCGCTCTACCGGCATGGAAGCGACATCGTTCAGAATAGCCTCGACACCCATCTCATTTTGCGATACCATATCGAGCATACGCTTCTGCATCTGTTGCATGGCGGCGGTGGGATCGTTAAGGTATTCAATCATGCCCTCCTCGGCCAGTTCAGAACCCAGTTCTTTCAGAACGGGCGAGAGCGTCAGTTTGGCGAGGTCGCTAACCGTCGGGTCGGTCACGAGGTCTTCCAGCTCTTCCAGGTCGAAATCGGTTGCCAGTTCGGAGAGAATCATGACGGCGGCGGCATGCGCGGCGACATCGCGGGTGCGTAACAGGTGCAGCACCTTGTCACGTGCGCCTTCAGTCCACTCTTCATCGAGCCGGTCTAAGTAGTGAGACAGCGTTTCAGCATTCATGTTCTCATGGCGGCAGATCGTTAGCAAAATGCTATCGATGCTCTCCTGTGGTGGCCCTTTATGTTTTCGCGGCATGATTGCTCCTTAACGACGAGGTGGAAATGTTTTGTTCCGTTCCGGTGTGCCTGACGCAACCAATTGTATCACGTTCTTGCGTGTAAGTCGATACTAAAAAACCCCTTCATTGGAGTACAGGCGGGCAGGGCGCACGACGGTAGAGATAGCTTCGGTCATGATGCTGTCAAGCGTGGTGGTGAGCAGGGCCAGACTCATCAGGAAGTCGTCGTGACCGTCGCTCTGCTCGACGTAGAAGTCGAGCGTGTCGGGAGCAGGGAGCCGATAGCGCGCACGCTGCAACTGCTGCCAGCATTCATTGTACAGGCGCGCAGGTGCCTGCTGCCCTGTATACAGTTTGAGGCGACCGCTGTTGATCAGGGCCAGCAGTTGATAGGCGAGACGCGATTTAGCGGGTCGGGTGAAGATGAAAGGCAGCACGCGCTCCTCGCCGAGACGGGCAGTCAGCAGCGAGGCGAGACCGGCCCCCAGACCAGTAGCATCGATGCACAGGGCGCGAATGTTCCAGCGTTCGACCAGCGCTACGGTGGCGGCATACTGTTCCAGGTAAGCGCGCCCCGTCCACCATTCGTGATGCACGACATGCAGGCAGGGCAGATTGAGTTCGTTATAGACGACGCGCGCGATGGTGATAACCGTGCTATCGCGTTGAGAGGAATGTTGCTGTGCATGGCTGCTGAGCAGTTCCAGCGCGCTGGCGGGGCGTTCCTCACCGGCCACGTCCATGCCCGCGATATAGACCTCGCCGCCGCGTGGCTCTTCCTCCCAGTCATGGGTGCCGCGCAGGAGCGTATGTTGCAGCGTGCTGAGGAAGTAGCCCGCGCCGCTGAGTGAGTGCAGAAAGTATTGTGTCTGAATAGCGGGATGATCTTCGCCCAGGCGCGCGATCTCCTGCGTGACGAAGGCGTGGTAAGCGGGATTGATGGCGGCCAGGGTGCGCCAATCGAACTCGAAATGGCAGCGGATGGCGCTCTGTTGCTCCAGCGCGAGATTGGCGGCGCGTTGTTGGGCCAGCAGAGTATCATCACTCCATGCGGTACCGTACAGGACGGTAGTTGCGTTGCTGGTGGCGGCCATAGGACGGAAGTCGCGGTCGAACTTTTCACGCGAGACATCCTGCGCCTCGTCGATCTCCAGCAGCAGGTCGGCGGTGGCTCCAACGACGTTACTTTCGGGGCTGGCCGAAAAGAACATCACGCGCGGCCCGCTGTGCTGGCGCAGGAGTAGCGGGTCGGCCTGCGGGCTAAGGCCGATGATGTGGCCCTGGCTCTGCCAGACGCGCTCCCGTGTTGCGGGTGTATCGAGCAGAGAGAGCAGGCGCAGGCGGCTGTTGGTGATTTGCGGGTTAAAGGTGGGAGCAGCTTTGACGATGGTGCCCTGGGGCATGCAGGCCAGCAGGAAGGCTTCCAGCACGGCGGAGAGCTGGTTTTTGCCTGATTGGCGGGCCATCATGGCGGGGAAGATGCG
>Ga0080006_1142200_pt1 | contig 47804 bp, 41 predicted proteins | sample RS3BMetagenome_FD_69209 | JGI IMG/M metagenome (GOLD analysis project Ga0080006, IMG submission 69209) | Ferric oxide microbial mat and aquatic microbial communities from Rainbow Spring, Yellowstone National Park, USA - RS3B (SPADES... ... | reverse complement strand
GTAGAGCAAACGAAGCGAGCCATGGGTCCATGGTAGGGGCTATTAACATAGCCTGTGCCTTAATGGGAGGTACGGGTCGGGGGTCTGTAAACACCCTGAAGGGGAGATGAAGGTACGACGTGAAGTCCACTGGAAACCCCAAAGCTTCGTCCGTAAGGGTGAGGTAGTTTACTGAAACAATGCCTCTTTCTATAAGATACTTCTGCACTCCAGTGGCAGCTTGAAGACCAAATACGTCTCCCCCAGATAGAAAGATCCCATGTCTTTTCACGTAGGTCTTTCCTATACTGATACCATCTGTATCAAATGTTGTGGGATAGCCTCCTCTTGCATCGACTGCAACCATAGCTTCAGGCTCAAACAACACAACAGTGCATCCTGTTTTTCCCTTTGTTGCATGCCCTACCTTGATACCATTTATCGAAGTAAGCGTCAGGTTCACGCGTGCGTTTAGCAATAGCTCCTTTAAAGCGATAACATTAGGGTGCTCTTGCCTGTGACATAAGCTTTCTTTCTTCGCTTCCGAATATCTTTACCCCAGCAACAACCATCAGGCCAAAAAGAGCTGTTGCATTAGCTAGGTGTGCTGCTGTGATAATAGCATTAAGGTTTGTATTAACCACAACAGCACCGAGCAGGATCTGAATTATAAGCAGAAGCAAAGAAACCGCCAATGAAACAAAGGGTACTGTTGGCCTGGGTTTCATTCTCCAGACAGCAAATGTAGTGATTACAAGCAGGACAGTAGTTACTACACTCAAAGTCCTGTGAATATACTCAACCATGGCGCCGTAGTTATTGAAGGGAATCGCAAAGGTTCCGTTACATGCCGGCCAGTCACTGGCCGAACCTACACCACAAGCTGCACCCCAGTCTCCGGCAGTAAGGTAAGCCCCCCAAACGATGAGAATGTATGTTGAGACTATTGTAGCAAGGACCAAATACTTCTGGTACATATGTATACCAGCTCTTATGGTGGTTTATGAACTATCCTCCTTGGCTTGTTGAGTTGGTAGCCGGAAGCACTATAATTTTGCCCCCCATCCACAGGTGATAAGTACAATAATATGTATAGATGCCGGGAGTGTTAAATGTATAAGTCCACGTAGCCCCAGGAGCTATGTTGCCAGAATCAAAGCTGCCGTTAACATCAGTAACTGTATGTGCTGCTGTATCAACGTTCTTCCACGTAACTGTGTTGTTTACTCCTATGACTACAGTGATGATTGATGGATCATAGTACAGATTTGAAATAAGGTGACTCTGATTCCAAGGAGTGGGAGGTATGCCTGCTCCATTCGGTATCAGAACAGTTACACCCTGAGATCCTTGCTTCACTATTATGGTCCCATGCATCCACGAATGATAAATGCATGTGTAATTATAAACCCCTGGCTTCGTGAAGTTATAGGTCCATGATTGACCCTGAGCTATATCACCAGAATCAAAGGCACCTTTTGCTCCTGTAACTGTATGAGTAGCTGTATCGTCGTTTGTCCATTGAACTGTGTTATTTACACCTATTATCACTGTAGCCACATCAGGGCTGTAGCCAGGTGACTTCTGGTTTGAAGCAGCACCCGATAGAATAGTTATATGTGTTATTGTTATGTTTGAAGATGAACAGGTTGTGCACTGCGTAGTAAGAGGTATGTTTACACCTGCCACTAAAAAGAAAACAACTCCAATCGCAAGTATTAGGCCTATACCAACGATCAAAGCTACTGTCAGGAAGGAAGGTCCACTATACTCTGATGAACCCATATCTCTCACCTAATGCTGCACTGAGCCAAGCAGAGCTACTATAAGCGCAACCAAGAAAACAATAGGAACTATAGCGAAGATTTTTATTCCCTTCTCTTCATATTTGAGGTGCATGTAAAACAGGCCTACTGTTGCTACTTGGCTCCATATAAGTGCAACTATCACGGAATCAACTAGCATAGGGTAGATGCGCCAGTAGAAGCTGCTTAGAAATACCTCAAGTAATGTAGCTATCATTATGTACGCCCAGACTGCAAACGGAGTGTATTTACCCATTTTTTCACTCAATTTCTATCACCTTACATAAGGTAGAAGAGCGGGAAGATGAATACCCATACTATATCCACGAAAGACCAGTAGAGGCCAAACAGCTCAACTACTTGATGATTTTCTCTGGTTATCTTTCCGGCGAATGCTCTTCTCAGTATATACAGCATAACCATGAGACCTGCGAAGACATGAGCACCATGAAGACCGACTATAAAGAAGTATGTGCTTCCAGGTAATCCGCTTTGCGGAGTGAACTTTAGATTATATATTAGGTCATACCACTCGAAACCTTTGACAGCTAGAAATGTAGAACCAAGCGCAAATGTCAAGCCTATCCATGCAAGTACTCCCCTTACACTACCATTCCTTGCAGCCCTGAGTGCCAGTAAAGCTGTGAGGCTGCTTGAAAGTAGTATAACTGTGTTTATAGTCCCTATAGTTATGCTGTGTATGCTGCCGGGTGCCGGCCATGTTTCCGAATATGCTCTGACGTAGAGGTAGCTGCTAAGTATTGAACCAAAGACAAGAACCTCTGATGCTAGAAAAGTCCAGACCCCCAGCTTCATCTTCGGAAAGCTTATGCTGGGCCATCTCTCACCTCTCTCCTCATCTGGCACTTTGAACTTCCCTAGCAAATCATCATGGGCCCATCCGAGTACTGCCCAAGCAACCAGAGACAAGCCGGCAAAGAAGAAAGGATTACCTATGCCAAGGAAAGGCAGACCTAACTTCCAGTCAGAAAGTGCAAGACCTGTTAAAGTAACAGCTGCTCCAATTGCCAGTGAAAGAGGTCTCTGGCTGAGGTGCTGATGATGTGTTGTTGAAGATGTTGCATCTCCGCTAGGCATGCTCTTCAGCAAACCTGCTGGCGCAAATACGCCTGGGACCCATTCAGGAGTTACTGCGTGCCACGGGTTTGGAGTTGAGGGAATCTTTCCCCTCGCAGCTATAAGCAGATTCGCAAGGAAAAGAAACTGACTTGCTATAAATATGAAGCCTCCGACGCTGGCTATATAGTTAAGAGTTGACCAACCTGTGCTAGCCTGATATGTGTATATTCTTCTGGGCATCTCATAAAGGAGAAACATAGGAAAGTAAAGTATGTTAAAGCTGATGAAAGATATTATGAAATGTAATTTTCCCAGTGTTTCACTGTACATATGATTAGTCATCTTGGGAAGCCAATAGTAAGTTGCTGCAAAGAGACCAAAAATGGTAGCGCCAGCCATGACATAATGAAAGTGTGCTACCACAAAATAAGTTCCCCTCAGGTTGATATCAAGGACAAAAGAAGCAAGAAATACACCAGTTATCCCGCCTATTATAAATATTATTACAGCTGCTATAGCAAACAGCATCGGTGTCTTTAGCTTTATCCTTCCTCCAGTAAGGCTGTGTATCATCGAAAGAACCATTACATCGAAAGGAACTGAAATTGCAAAGGTAGTTATGGTGAATCCCTCTCTCAATGCCAGGGGTATCCCGGTCACAAACTCATGATGGGCGAAGACGTAAACGCTCAGAGGGACAACGAGGAAACCTGCTGCAACAAGTATAGCTGTTCTTGCTGCGAGAGGTCTGCCAGTAAATGTGGGAAGAATTTCGAGTATAGCTCCAAAAGCAGGAAGCAGTACAACATATACCTCAGGATGCCCAAAGAACCAGAACAAGTTATCCCATAACAGGGCTCCACCGCTTGAGGCTGCAAAGAACGAAGTGCCAAGTAGTCTGTCTGACATTAAGAGAATTAAAGCTGCAAGCAGAGAGGGAAAGGCCATCAGCATAAGAATCTGAGTAAAGAAAGTGAACCATGTAAACATAGGAATCTCTCTGAATCCCATACCGGGCGCTCTCTTCCACAGAATTGTTGTGATGAAGTTCACGCTTCCAGCAGTTATTGAAATACATAGAAGTATGAAACCCATGAAGGCGAGACTTGGCCCTGGACCAGGACTGTATTGACTTGTGGAAAGTGGGGCATAGGTCGTCCAGCCTCCTCCGAATCCTCCTCCTGGCATGAAGAAGCTGATAACCAGCATCATTCCAGATATCAGAAATAGCCAATAACTGAGTGCGTTCAGCCTGGGAAATGCCAGGTCATCTGCACCTATCTGCATAGGGACTATGTAGTTGGCGAAGGCAACTCCCAAAGGAGAGAGGAACCAAAGTATCATGATCAATCCGTGAGCTGTTACTGCGCTGTTGAATTCTGTTGCTCCAAGGAAGGTGTTAGCTGGTGAAGAAAGCTGAACCCTCATCAGCGCTGCAAGTAAACCTGCAACAAATGCGAAGTACAGAGAAGTTACAAAGTAAAGGATCCCTATATCTTTGTGGTAAGTTGTGAACAACCACCTTCTTAACCATGATTGCTTAACTTGAACAGCTTCAGCATGCTGCATTCTAGCCACCTACCTTCTGAGCCATCCATTGCTCGTAAGCTGCAGAGCTGACTACCGTTAGATTTGCTATCATGTATGCATGACCAGCGCCGCAGAGTTCGTAGCACCTTATCGCATCTACATATACACCAGGCTTTTGAACCGTAAACCAGACTGTATTATACCTGTCAGGTATAGCGTCTATCTTTATAGCTAGTTCAGAGATGCCGAAAGAATGAAATACATCCTGCGAAGTAACATTCAGTATCACTACTGCGCCAGCAGGTATTGTAAGGTTATTGATAAGCGACCTTCCGTCAGGGTAGACAAACTGCCAGTAGAACTGATGGCCTATAACCTCGATATGCACTGTATCGTTTGACTGAGGGGGGTTGAAGGTGACGGAGGCAGCGTTCAGCGTTCCTATGCTAAGAATGATCAAAACTATGATGGAGAGAGAAGTGCTAACAAGGACAAACCTCAGGTCGTGTGAATTTTCTTTATTTTCATAAGTTGGAATGTAATCTTCCCTGCTTCTATATCTTACCACGTGGTAGACAAAATATGAGATTACGACGACGCCAACCGCAATGCCAAGGTAGACAAATATATCCCAAAGAGAATACCAGGCTTGGGTTGGACTGACCAGATAATCTAGGGAAAAGCTCATTACACGAAGTCACTCTAGCTAACCGATTTAAGTGTTGTGATTTTTTGCTAGCTAGGAAATTTCATAGTGCTGCATGCAAATGTACACAATTGCACATATAACATGAATGACTGGCTTATTTTGCGAACTCTTTCTTTATTCCTTCCACTATTTCCTTTACCTTAGACCTTGTAACTGGCTCTATGAACCTAGAGCCTACGCTTACCACTGTACCTGCAACGTTCAGGTCTGCGGACCATTTAACGAGTGTAGAAGAATCCTGAGATGAGAGGTTTAGAACTATTGTAAGGTCAGCGGTGCTTTGAAGCCCATTCCCTTTACCAGCCAACTTGAGAAATTTCTCCGGTTCTGCTTCTTCTATCCTAAAGTTCATATTAACAGTTCCCCTGATCATGCCCAGCCCCATCTTGAAAGAAACGAAGAAGTTTCTATCGTCCTTTATCTCCTTGCTCTGCAGGTCAGGTATAACCCTGACAAATTCTCCAGGACTGGAGATGAACCTCCAGACCTTGCTAATCGGAGCTTCTACTGTAAAGCTGTCTTCAAAATGCAATTCTCTATCTCCCTAGCCTGAACTAATCAAGTATGTTAGGTTTATCCTTCAGCTCTTTGGCAGCAGCCAGAATAGCTTTTACTATGTTCTGATAACCTGTGCATCTGCAGAGGTTGCCTGATATGCCATGCCTTACATCCTCTTCAGTCGGTTCTCTGTTGTACTGCAGAAAACCAAGAGAGGACATTATCATCCCTGGCGTACAGTACCCACACTGCAGAGCATGGTTTTCCCAGAAAGCTTTCTGTATCGGGTGAAGTTCTCCGTTCTTTGCAAGGCCTTCGATAGTCATCAGCCTTTTACCATCAGCTTGAACAGCAAAGATCGTGCAAGACTTTATAGCTTTCCATCTCTTTTCTTCGTCCTGCATCAGAACTGTGCAAGCTCCGCAATGTGTAGTATCACAGCCCACATGAGTTCCTGTAAGTCCTGCCACATCTCTTATGAAATGAACAAGCAATAATCTTGATTCGACATCTGCAACATAATCCTTTCCGTTTATGTTTATGCTTATATTCATCCTGTCGCTAGCTTCTGTCACTTCAACTCCCTCCCCAGCCAGCTCTTAACAGAGCTACCTTCAGAGCCCTCCTTGTAAATACCCTTGCCATCTCCCTCTTGAATTCAACAGACCCCCTCAGGTCAGCCGATGGATCACTCTTCGCAGCTGCCAGCTTTGATGCCTCCTCTAACAATTCATTATTTGGCTCTTTTCCTATCAACATTTTTTCAGCATCATAGAGTCTGAACTGCTTCGGAGCAACTGCGGTGAGAGCTATCGCTGCATCATCTATAATACCTTCCTTCAGCTTAATCATCACAGCCACACCAACCGTGGCAAAATCTCCGGCTTTTCTTTCAAACTTCATGTACGAATATCCATGTCTTCCCTCAACCAAAGGTATCCTTATCTCCTTCAGAAATTCCCCAGGCTCCAGGGCTGTCTGAAATGGGCCTTGAAAGAAATCATCCGCCTTAACCATCCTTTCATTCCTTCCAACTATCGAGAATTCTGCCTTACAAGCAAGTGCAACAGCAGGCCAGTCAGCCGCAGGGTCGGCATGAGAAATAGATCCCGCCATAGTACCCAGATTCCTTACCTGCTGGTCAGCTATCTGAACTGAGGCCTCCTTCAGTATAGGAAGATTTTTCTCAACAACCTCCGAATGCTCAATATCAGAATGTCTTGCTAAAGCTCCTATTACAAGCTTGGAATCTGATACACTTATGTAAGATAAATTTCTTATTTTGTTTATGTCTATAATATAGGCAGGTGAGGCTATCCTCAATTTCATCATCGGTATAAGACTCTGACCTCCTGCCAAGTATTTTGCCTCATCAGGATGAGACAGAGCAAACTGAACAGCTTCTTGCAATGTATTTGGAGCGAGGTAGCGAAAAGACCTGGGGTACATGCCGAGCGACTGTTTGGTAAGAGGGATATAGGTTTTTATCTTTTCTTCTCTTATCTAGTTTAACAGGATGGCTGCAAGCAAAATTAAAACTATGCCTGATAAAAATTTGAGGTATTTTATCTTGAGTTTATTTAAAACAAACCTACCAAAGAGTCTTTGTAACAAAAATGCTGATAATAGACTGACCATTACCGCAACAACTGCGGAAGTCACCGCTTCCTGCAGGTAATTTGTGAGAGAAAGAGGGAGAAGTATGAAAAACAGCTCCAGCATCTCCGCAAAGACTAGCAGAAAAGGGCTTCCTTCTATTGTCTCTTCTTCAGTATTCCTGAGAGAGAATATCAGCCAATACACACCAACGCCTCCTATAAACAAGGCTGATACTCTTGATGCATAGGGAAGATATGGAAGAAGCTCAGTCCTGAAAAGGTAAACAAGAACAGTAGTTAGCACGGTTAAAGAGATTGCAGAATAAACCAATGAAATGACTATCCTCCTGACCCCGAATATTCTTGCATAGATGAAATCGACTGCAGCGTCTTCGAGCATTTCTGAAGAGAGACCCCAAAGGGATGCAAGAAAAACTGCTAGGCTGAAAGACAATGCCTACAGTAGACGTCTTTGTAAAAAAAAGGTTTGCTATATACACGTTTTAAGCTTTTGATAGAGCCATGGCAGTGCCTCAAAGATAAAAGATGGACCGTGATGAGCAAGGAAATCGAGCGGTCCAGGAGTCATAAAAAGATGTCCTTCTCTTACAGACTTCAGCTTAGCCCACCCCCTCGATTCAATCAAACCAAGAAGAGAATTATAGCTAAAATCTGAATACATCTTTGCCTCATATATTATCGCATCCGGGTCAGCCTCAACAACATACTTCATATCTGGCTGAAGCCATTCAGACCTGCTTTCGGAATAAATTGACTTGGCCCCAATGTATGCAATAGCGTCTGTTATGTAGCTGTATGAACCGAAAGTAACAGGTCCGCCCAGGTCAATTTCAACATAGCAACTCAACTTTTTCTTGAGCTTTTTTATTTTTCCAGCCTTTCTTATCAGACTTGCCGTCAGTAACCTCGCCTTATCAGCCTTGCCAGAGACCAGCCCCACCCTTGAAGCCAAGTCGATTATCCCTGACACAGATACAGGTAGTTCTAGAGGATACACAGGTAAACCTTCAAGTCTGAATGCAAGAGGTCTTTGGTAGCCTGTAATTGTAAGTATAAGGTCAGGTTTCAGGCTTTCTATCAGCTCTCTCCTTACTGTATTGTAGCTTCCAACTTTTCTCTTCTGCTTGGCTGCTTTGGGTCTTGCACAGAATGCACTTACTCCCACTATCTCTTCGTTAAAACCGAGCATAAAAAGAGTCTCAGTTATCGCGGGGCTTAAGCTTATTATTCTCTTTGGAGACTCAGGAACCTTCACTTCTTTTCCAAGAACTTCATTGAATATACTGATCATTTTTCTACCTTCAGAGTAGAAATCAGGAAGGCTCCTCTTGTAGCCCCAGCTTTCTCAGGCCCAGCTCGTCTAGCCTAGAGTTGACTTTCTTAACAGTTGATGGGTCTGGAATGACAGGGTCGAACGATTGTCTTGCATGTCCTTCATCAGGTCCCTTTACAGTTGCATCTATCCCAATCTTTGAACCAAAATTTCTTATCGGAGATGAAGGGTCAAGAGTGTCTGAAGGGACATTATTCAGTATGATGATATCTCTTGCTGGTTCTGTTCGTGTCGTTACTGCCCAGATAACTTCATTCATGTTATGAACGTTGATATCATCATCAACTACGATAAGCATTTTGGTAAGAGAAAGCTGACCAGTACCCCAGAGCCCCATCATAACCTTCTTGGCCTGACCTGGGTATCTTTTCTTTATTGAGACTATTGCCAGTCCTTGGAACCAGCCTGATTCAGGAAAGTTCACGTCAACTATTTCAGGCTGGAGAAATTTCATCAAAGGCAAGAATGCCTTCTCTACAACCTTTCCTATGTATGCATCTTCCATAACAGGTTTGCCAACGATCGCTGTCAGGTAAACTGGATTCTCCTTCATCATTACGCCAGTTAGATGGAATGTTGGAAATGGTTCCGGCTCTGTATAATAACCTGTATGGTCTCCAAATGGCCCTTCTGTTCTCATGTCCTGTGCGTCAACATAACCTTCAAGAACAATCTCTGCATTAGATGGTACTTCCAATTCAACAGTCTGACACTTGACGAGCTTTACGCCTTCCCCTCTTACTATGCCTGCGTAAAGATACTTATCAAGCCCTTCAGGTACTGGAGCCACTGATGTGTATACAATACCAGGGTCTGCTCCTATCACTACAGCAACCTCAGTCCTCTTTCCCGTTTGCTGGTTAAGAGCATGGTGGTAGGCACCCCTCTTATGAATCTGCCAGTGCATTCCTGCTGTCCTCTCATCGTAAACCTGCATTCTGTAGACACCAAAGTTTCTGCTTCCAGTCTCTGGATTCTTTGTAACTACCATTCCAAACGTTATGAATCTGCCTGCATCCTTGGGCCATGATTTCAGCGCTGGGAGAAAAGAGAGGTTGGGGTTATCTGTTATAATTCTTTCCATAACTGCACCTTTTCTATCAACCTTGGGAGCATACCCTGCTAGCTCTGCAATTCTCGGAAGGGTCTTGAACTTCTCAAGCAACCCTGAGGGAACCTGCATGCTTAGAATATCTGTTATTCTGTTTCCGAGTTGCTGAAAATCGTCAACACCTAAAGCAATTTTAAGCCTTTTCTCCGAACCGAAGATGTTTCCAACCACAGGAATGTTAAAACCTTTGACTCTATCGAAGACGACTGCAGGCCCCTTGTTGTACATCAATCTTCTCAATATTTCCGCCATTTCAAGCTCTACAGAAACTTCGCTGGAAATATGGAACAGCTCTCCCTCGTCTTCAAGCCTCCTGATGTAATCCTGCAGGCTATCAAATACCAATCTGTCCTCTTCTCCCAATCATCCTTTCCTTGTGCCATATATCTGTTATATGGCTCAACTGAATGGAGATGAATTTTGAACTATTTCACAATCAACTGCGACTGCCCCCTCGGCAAGCTCTGTTCTGACAATTTTGAAACCATATTCATCTAGCAGACCTTTTACAAAGCTAAGGCCGATTTCAGTAGCGGCTTCTCCTAATAGCAGTCCGTATATAGAAATCCTTATCTTATTTGTCGAAATCTGGCTAACGGTCAGTTCTCTAAGACCTATTGAAGAATAACCGTTCTTTGCCATTTCCAGTATATCGTCAAAAGTGAGTCCCTTTATTTTGAAGTATTTGCCTAGCTGGTTGCCAGCCTCCCTGAATAGCTCTGTCATCTCATCTCTTTTTACAGAATAGAGTTGATTTACCATATACTCTATTAGACTGCCAGGCAATAAAACCACATCCAGATTTTTGACCGCATACCTTATCAGTATCTGTCCCCTTATATCGTCTATAGTCAAGCCTCTTTCTATTGCATCTGAGCATATAGAAAGCAAGGAGTTGGTCAGCTCATAAACAGTTGTCCTGTTCTTTTTGGCTATCTGTATCAGTCTAGCATGAATCTTCGAGTCCGCAGCTATGTTAGTCCTCATCTTCGAGCAGTCCTTAATGGAGGATGAAGTATAATATAAGTCTGATACAATCAATCAAACGGTTTGTGGTATAATTTCACACATTATGTGCAAAGCAAATAAACATATGGGTTACTGCAAGGTTAGGTTTGCAGGCAGCTCTACTTGCGTTTCAGATGGGTAGTATTGTGATAAGGGGAGATGTGAGAGTACCTCATTCAGAATGGGATGAAAGAATAAACGCTTACAGGGCAAAAGCTATGCACTATAGTGACATCATAAGGTACCTTAAGGAGAGTAACCTGCCTTTTATAGATAATGTTCAGCTGCTTCCTGCAATGCCTTATTTGACAAGCAGGATAAACTTGAGGGGCTATCAGGAGGAAGCTATAGAAAACTGGATGAAAGCAGATAGAAGGGGGCTAATAGTCTTACCCACAGGTTCAGGAAAGACGGTTATTGCCTTGAAGTCGATAGAATTAGTAAATCAGCCTACAATAATAGTGGTCCCAACTCTGGAGCTACTCGAGCAATGGAGACAAAGGATACGTGAGGCCTTTGGCTGTGATGTAGGCATTTACGGTGGTGGTGAAAATTCGATAAAAGGGATAACAGTTGCAACATATGACTCTGCCTACCTCCGCTTTTATGAGCTCGGAAACAGGTTCAGTTTTATAGTCTTTGATGAAGTTCATCATCTTGCAGCAGAGAGCTTCAGGCTGATTGCTGAAACTTTTACCGCTAGCTACAGATTGGGCCTTACAGCGACTCTAGAAAGAGAAGATATGCTTCACCTTGAGCTGCCAAGATTAGTCGGAGGATTGGTTTACACCAAGGAACCGAAGCAGCTCGCAGGAAAGTATCTTTCAGAGTATGAACTTCAGAGATTAACGGTTGACCTTAAAGATGACGAAAGACGAGAATATGAAGAGAACTACACCATCTTCAGGAATTATGTGAGAAAGAAGGGTATCAGGTTTAGGGGACAATTTGATTATAACAGGTTCATAATGCTCAGCTCTCGTGATGAGGAAGGACGAAGAGCACTCAAAGCAAGGAACAGAGCTGTTTCTATAGCTTTTAACTCTGAGGCAAAACTCGATACTCTTGAAGATATCCTGAAAGCAAATAAGAAAGATAAGATATTGATATTTACCCAACACAATGAGCTGGTATACAGGATATCAAGGAGATTCCTTGTTCCTTTTATAACTCACACAACAAGCAAGGAGGAGAGGTTTAACGTATTAAAGAGTTTCAAGGATGGGAAGTATAGAGTTATTGTAACGTCAAAGGTCCTTGATGAAGGGATAGATGTCCCTGATGCGTCTTTGGGAGTAATAGTAAGCGGGACAGGGAGCTCCAGGGAATTCATACAAAGGCTTGGTAGGCTTTTAAGAAAGAGTCATGGGAAGAAGAAGGCAAGGCTGATAGAGATAGTTTCCAGAGAAACTTCGGAGACAGGTACCAGCTGGAGAAGAAAAAGAAGAATAGCAGGTGCTGATTAAAGTTTGCTTCCTGCCGAACTTCTCAGAACAAGATTACACAAAGGAGAGGTAAGACCTGCATTTATCAGCAAACAGGACGAATACCTTAAGCTTGCAGCCAATATTATAGGTATATTTACAAGCTGTCTAGGAAAAAAGAAGGCATGTGTCAAGCAAAACATAACAGAGCTGGAAGAGGATATCTTTGATTATAAGCTTGTAAGGGGTCTCTCCCTTCTGCTCGAGAGACGGTCGGTGTTTGAGGTAAATGCGGCGATTGAGCCAGCTAGAGCAAGGTCTATTGTATTTGAAATTGCCAGTAGGTCAGAGTTTACAGATAGAGCATCATCTATAGCCGAAGCGGCAAAGATTCTAGGAGTTAGTTATGCAGAAGTGGAGAGGTCTTTGTTCGCTGACCTTGATGAAGAGCTGATATTGACTTCCTTTCAATCAATCAGTCCTGAAGAATTGGTTGAGCAATACAATCTCTCATTGGCCCAGACCCTGCTCTTCAGATGCATCAAAATAGATTTTACCATTTCTGATAACTGGAAGAGAGTATTCTCAGCAATAAAGAGAAACGGTCTCATGTATTCTATTCAGAAGAGCGGTGATTCATATACGGTATCTGTGGACGGGCCTTTATCTATATTCAAGATGAGTGAAAAGTATGGAACATCTATTGCAAAATTATTACCTGAAATAATGAACTCGGTTGAATGGAAGATTCAGGCAGATATATTGTGGAAAAGCACAAACAGAATCCTGAAATTCACGCTCGATTCCAGTGAAACTGATTTATTTCCCAAACTCAGGAACCTTGAAAATTATGATAGCTCTGTTGAACAAAGCTTTTCTGAAGAATTTTCAGCATATGATTCAGGTTGGAGCATAAGAAGAGAACCTGAGCCTTTGCTGACAGGTTCAAGCGTTATAATTCCAGATTTCAGCTTTGAAAGATATGGTAAAAGAGTTTACTTTGAGATAGTCGGGTTCTGGACGAAAGAATACCTCGAAAACAAGATTAGGAAATTAAAAATGCTTGGCAATGTGGATATTATACTTGCTGTGAATAAAGAGCTTTCATGTTCAAAGTTTGAGGAGCTTCCATACGATATTATTTATTATAAGAATAAAGTGCCTGTGAATGCTGTGATCGAAAAATTAAGAAAGATAAAGGAAGATATAGAGAATAGAGAAATTGACAACATGAAGAATATACCTCTTGATATATCGGGAGAAGTAGTAGAGTTGAAGGATGTTGCGACAAAGTACTCTATCTCTCTAGATGGCTTGCGTAAACTTGTAGAGTCTAGGAGAATCGAAGGATATGTCCTGATAGGTGATAGTCTTGTTTCTCAAACAAAGCTTCAAGTAATAGCCAGTAAAATTAAAGAAGTAAAGAAGCTATCTGATGCAATTAATTTGATCGAGGAGAACGGGGTTATGTATCCATACGAACTTTTGAAGGAACTGGGTTACAAAGTTAGATGGGCAGGGTTGAGCGTCGACGATAGTACTATCGAAGCCAATCCATAGATTTCTATTTATCAGAGACATCTTTGAAAGATGTTTGTTTTGAATGTATAGTCCCTCCACCTCCAACAATAAGTTATAAAACTGTAAGTGATTCTTGGTGTTGAAACCTAACAAAATTGATAAACAGTATTCTTTGATACTATGTGCATTTCACCTACTTAAAAAGACTGAAGTTATCTACAGACAGTCAGAAATAGCAGTCCTTATAAGAGTGCCTTTAACACTAAAGTGGTCTATTACACCGCAGATTCATTAATAGGATTTCTTCTTTTTTCTACCAGGTCTTGAGGACACAAGACTTCAGAGTAGTAGCAGCTGAAATGATCTCAAGCATTATCCCAGAGTTTAGAAAAGTGACTTTCCTCTCGACCCATCAAATACAATATTTGTTCGAGACCAAGAAGAGCCAGCAAGACTTCAATTCTATTTGGCACAATATCTAGACTTGTTGCTAAAGGCGTGTCTAGAAGGTACATTCTTCACTTTGAACTCAATAATGAACAGGTTCGTATTACATCATGTTTCTTGCCAATATGAAGACTTATGAACTGCAGAAAGGTCTAAATGCAAGAACACTCATAACAAATTATATGGTTAACATCGCGACGACCTTGAAGCTGATCGGAGTATTGTTAATTATAGGTGCGATAGCCCTTATAATAATAGACCTGAGTGGAGTAGGCGACACTTCAGGATTGGACTACAAGGATGTAGGTATTCTAATAGTTGGCTTAATAATATTGATAATCGGGTTTCTGACCAAGCCGAAGGCGTCTGAACCAGCAACTCAGCCATCAGTTCAATCGACCTGAACGAAGGGACTATAGTTAGGAACAGATTATGTAATGAGTGTGTAAACTGCATAGCTAGAATCAAAATTCAGCTACTTTTATCAAAAAGCATTGCCGTCGGAGAAGTGTTATTGAGGGAATATTCAACACGTTCAAGGAGAGGTTTGGTAGGGAAGTAGCCTCCAAGATAAGGCACAATCAGAATATTGACATACTATGCAGGGTCTTGACTTGTAACATACTTGCTCTTGCATACCATAGCTATGGCTGAAGACATGTGGATTACATAGGAAGGCCATCAGAAAAAAGAAGGTCTTCCTTACTCGGTTCCATAAATGAATTGAACCCACAAGCATGCAGGAAGAGGGAATATTATTCACCGAAAAGTTAACTGCACTTATCCAGAGCCTTGCCAGAAAAGAGTCAGTTTACCCAAAGATAATTTACGGGCAACACCGATTTGTCTAAATCAATGCTTGGAAAGTTTTTTCCTTAAATATCAGCAAAAAATGACAGTTATGTGAAGAATGAAAATAATGAACGTTACCCGTTCAGCTACTTTACACTGATGATAACTTTGGTGATTATCATTGCTGCATTGCTATGGATTATGTATAGTTTGGTGCCTCATGAACTCTACCTTCCTTTAGGCTTTATTATTTTGGTAGCGGTAGGGTTATTTGCTTATTACATAATCTCAAAGAAGATTGCCCTATAAACATGCTAAGAAGATAAGAGCTAGTTTATAATAGCTATTCATTAATTTTCACAAAGTCTTTTCTGTCAACGTGCCCTGTTCAGTTGTTAGCTGCTTTAAGCTATCCATTAAACCCAACAACATCAATGCCAAAGTCAATAGAATAAAGTCTCTCAATTTATTCCTAAACCTATTCATGCTGTACTATAATCATCTGAGGTGGCATCAAGGGATAAAGTCTATTCCAAGAGGTTATGTTATTTGAACGCTATCAGACCACTAAGTTTTCTGGCTGTTCACCCGAGATAAATCTAATAACATTTGCAAATGCAAGTGAGAATCTCCTGAGTCTGCCGTCAGCGGTATCAAAAGCAATATGAGGGGTGAGAATTACTGGTGCACCTTCTTTCGCAGCAAGAAATAAAGGGTTGCTTATGAATTCCTCCTCTTTAGCAAAGGTATCGACTGCTGCTCCCATAATCTGACCGTTCAAGAGCGCCTTTGCCAGCGCAATCTCATCAACACTTTTTGATGTAGTTATCAGAACAGAGTTGGGTTTCATCAGCTTCAGCTCATTCTCTCCTATTGCCAGCCTATCCTTAATGATGCCTATATTATCCTCGTGTAGACTTACAACATCACTTTCGATAAGCAGTTGTTCAAATTCCTTGAACTTCATTCTTAATCTCCTTTCTTCGGTTTCTTTAAGCTTGTTATTCGAGTGGTACAGGACCTTTGCCCCAAAAGAATTAACAAGACGGGAAAGGTAAACACTTTCCTTATTTATTCCGATAATTCCCCAGGTTTTTCCTTTCAATTCTGAAGAAGCTTCTATCACTTCTTTTCTAGACCAGTTTCCTTCCAATAGGCTCATATGCGAATAGAAGATGTTTCGAAGTAGGCTAATAGCAACCGCAATACAGTATTCAGCTACTGAAGCTTCTGTTCCTTCATTCACATTTGCTACCTTGATACCCCTTAGTGCACATGCCTGCAAATCGATATTTTCACAGGATAATGTAGGTTGTTGAATGAACCTCAAATTACTTGCGTGATCGAGAAAATTGGAATCAATTTTCCTTTTAAGAGTATAATCCCCTACTACAACTTCGACATCGTCCATAGAGTCAATTTCTGACTCAGAATTGTCAGCAACAACGAATTGTGGAGGTGCTTGTCCTTTCCTCAGATTTTCTGAAATCGCCTTCCTGACGATATAGCCGCTCACGGGAGAAAGGACGAGAATCTTCAAAATACAGACTTGCACCTTTAATATGACGACTTGTCTACAATGGTATTTTATGTATTTCTCAAATAGTGGCTCTTTTTATTTGCTATATACCGGAGTCAACCAACTCCTGTACTTGCTTACCTTGCCTGTTGCAGCATTTCTGTATAATTCTGCTATTTTGCTCGTTATTTTACCCTTGCCTCCTTTCCCTATCATTCTTCCATCTACCTCAACAACAGGCGTTATCTCAGCAGCAGTACCGGTAAAGAATATCTCATCAGCAGTGTATAACTCGCTCCTATCTATCTGCCTCGTCTCCACTTTTATACCACTATCCTTTGCTATCTTGAAAACACTATCCCTGGTAACTCCTTCCAGGATCGATGAGTATACATCTGGTGTGTAAACTCTGTCGTTTTTAACTATGAATACGTTTTCGCCAGAACCTTCCGAAACGTAACCGTTCTGGTCAAGCAGGATTGCTTCATCATAACCAGCTAATTTTGCCTCTATCGTAGCAAGGCAGGAATTGAGGTAGTTTGCAGAAGCTTTAGATCTTGGAAGCATTGAAGAACTTGATATCCTTCTCCAAGACGATATACAGACTCTCAATCCATCCTTTTGAAAATAACTTGCAAGAGGAAGTGCAAATATGCTTGTATGAACAGGATGTTTGCTATAGTCTAGGTTTATACCTCCATCTCCAAGAAAGATTATAGGTCTTATGTAGGTCTGTCCTCTATAGTTGTTTCTTCTTATCAGTTCAACGGTCGCTTCTACGAGTTCATCGTTGCTGTATTGAGCTTTGATGTGAAGCATTCTCGCTGAATTCAACAATCTGTTCATATGCTCTTGAAGACGAAATACATACAGGTTATCATCTCCTAGATAAGCCCTGATCCCCTCAAAAACAGCTGTACCATAATGGAGTGAATGAGATTTTACGGATATTTTTGCTTTTTCTGACTCTACAATTTTGCCATCGAACCAAATATATTCTCTATCTTCACCCAAGTGTAGCGCCAGAATCGTTTAACTTACATATATAAACGTTTGAAATAGAGAGTTTAACGCATTTTTCTTCGGATTCAGCTTTTTAACATATAAGAGATTTCTAATCAAAAATAACCAAGTCTACTTGTTATCTCAGTGACGGGTTTGAATAACAATATGATAAGCATAAATGCAGAGCTCTTATCACTAAACGGCATGGAGACAGAAGAGGCATTAAGAATAGCACTTGATATGGCAGGTTTTACTGAGGTTCCAGGTGATACAGCAATTCATGTGCCTGGAAATTTCAACAAACCACTAGTAACAATAGATGTTGACGTATCTGAATTATTGTTAGCAAAATCTCTTGGATGCGACGGAGTCATAGCTCATCATCCCACTGGCATTTCGCATATCAATTTCTTTAGAGTCTTGGAGAGGCATGTTGATTTCATGCAGAGTTTTGGAATAACAGGTGACCTTTACTCTCTCATTCAACCCATCAGAGAAAGGTCGAAGCTAAGAGCACACGTGTCAATAGCTTATCATGTAGTTGATGCGGCGAAAAGGCTGAATATGCCACTTATGAATGTGCACCTGCCGTGTGATGAGATTGGAAGAAAGATAATGGAAACTAGAGTAAATAGTGCAGGTTCTAAAGTGAGTGATATCATAAAGTCGTTATCAGTATTACGAGAGTTCAGGAATGGAATCAAGCCAGAAGTTGTTCTGGGGAGAGAAGAGAATGAAAGGGGAAAGACCGCGCTTGTGGTTGCAGCAGGAACTAACGGTGGTTACTCTATCGCTAAAAAATATTTTGCTTCTGGCTTTGAAACAGTAATCTACATGCATATAGACCAGGAAGATTTGAGGAAGCTCCGTGAAGATCCTGAAACGAAGAATAAAAACTTGATCCTTATAGGACATGCTCCTGGAGATTCGATAGGAATAAATGCTTACCTTGCAGAGTTAAAAAAGAAGGGGGTCAAGCCAGTAACTATTGGAATAATGGGTGAAGAGTAAAGTTGTATTCAAATAAAGTAGTAACTGTAAAGCAGATGCAAGAAATTGAGGAAAGAGCAGAAAAGAGTGGATTTTCACGACTACTTATGATGGAAAATGCAGGAAGAGCTGTAGCAGAAGTTGTAAGCGAACTTTTCGACCCTATTTTTTATCCAAATATTCTTGCGGTTTGTGGCACAGGCAATAATGGAGGAGATGGGGCTGCCTCAGCTCGTCAATTACAACCTAAGGCCAAAATCAACGTCATCCTTTTGGGTAAACTCGATAAAGTAAAGACCGAAGAAGCAAAGCTACAATGGAAATTGATTAAAGATTCTCAGATAAAAGTATATGAAGTGTCTGAAGCAGATGAACTTGGACAGTTATCGAAGCTCTTTGATAATGCGGATGTAATACTAGATGGTATATTTGGTACCGGAATTAGGCCACCTTTAGGCGAACCCTTTAGTTCAGCCATTAAACTGATCAACAAATCAAGAGGCCTCAAGGTTGCTATAGACCTGCCATCTGGCCTTGACCCAGATAGTGGGAATGACGCAGGCTTGGCTGTACATGCTGATGTGACAGTAGCATTGCATGCATTAAAACCTGGACTTTTGAGGAGAACAGACCTAACTGGGTATGTCGTTGTGAAAAGTATCGGTATACCCAACGTTCAACCTAAAATACATGTAACAGCATCGTCGCAATAATGAGGATCACTAATGAGTAAACGAAAGAACCAGACCAAATCAGTTTATTCCAGTCAAAAATCTTCTTCCCATCCAAAATACTAAAAGGTATTAGATTGAATACAACGATGAACGAATTCAAGTAGAATGCAGGTAGAATTATCGAATTTCCGACCAAAACAATAGGAAGCATTATGAGAGACATTATGATGTTCACCAATGGGCCCCAGAGTGCTATCTTTCCCATAGTGTTCTTGTCAGTCAAGGAAAATATGACTGTTGCACCGGGTGAAATGATCTTAAAAATTGGCGACAGAATTGATATTATCGTTAAGATCAAACCAAACGTGTTCAATCTGAACTCCGCCCATATGCCGTTTAGATTTGCAGATAGTTTGTGCGCATATTCATGCACTGCAAATGCTATCACAAAGAGAATGCTGTTTATCTCTAATACAAATGTATAGTTGGGCACGTATACAGCATATGAAGAGATTATCTCGTAACCTATCAGCCATACAAGAAAAGACCCTACTATAAACGACAGCGCTTCTTTTCTGGATATTCTGCCTGGCTTGATAGAAGCAGCATATGAATAGTTTCCTTCAATCGGTGAAGGCCAAGAACGCGGAGGCCTAGCCACCGCATACATAGGACAGGCATGATTTTCTGGCAATCTATGCTCAGAGCAGAAGTATTCAGAGCAATATGAGCATTTGAATGGAAAAGGTTCTTCTATGCCACAATAATGACAACGCATCGATAATTCTCCTTAGCACCCCTACATAGATATTTCCTTCCTTTTAATTTATCCGCATTTCTTACAGCCCTTAATTTAGCTAGGAAACTTTAAAAAATGCTTGTCTGGTTCTATGTTTATACAAAATGCTGCTTCTTGAACAAGGCTGTAGCCTCTTCAATAGTTATGGAAGCTCTTGTTCATGTTATTGCCAGTGACCGCGACGAATGCTTCGTCGTATGTAGGAATACTTAACAAATGGACTGACTGCGAAAATTCCAAGTACTCACGCACAAACGCAAATATCCCAGATTCTCCTACTAACCAGCTATCAATTTCGTGCCCAGCAAGCTAGATAAATTACAACAACTAAACTGGATTGTTCTGCCGCCAGTGGAACCTTTTCAAAATGAGCCTCAAACTTAGGGATTATACCAAGACTTCACAATGGGTTCAACTTTCGCTCTTTATGTTCTAAAGCAATTCGGTCATGTATTATTAGAAAATATGTAACCTGTTTGGTTGCTATCTTGTGATGATAGAGCCAGGAGAGTTAACAAATAATACTACCTTCCTTATCAAGATAGCTGCTTATGCACAAATGATAATGAATGTGTTCGGAGGGTTAACTATATGCCCTCTAGCTAGCAAGTTGGCATGGTCGTTTGAATAGACTTTGTCCACTAGCTAGTTCAGTTTCTTGGTTGCATAAGCTCCCTAGCGTAACTCATCAAGCTCTTCGCCTGGCTCATAAGATGCTTCTTCTTTTCACTAGAGACCCTTGCATATATGATTGCTCTCTTACTTTCTACCCGCTTGATGCCCAGCAGCCTGTACATTTTAGATTCTATATGAATTACTTTCCAGTCACTTTTTTCCATGCAACTATCTTTCCTTTATGGACCAGCTGAAACATCTTTAATGATATATCAATAAGTCTGGCCACTTGGCTTATCATGTATAGATTCAACGCCTGTGATAATTAAGATGACTTTACAGATAACGTTTCGAAGCTACTGCATGCAAGCACGTATTATGGTGTATTTACTCCTATTCAGTGTCCAAGAAGTCACTGGCAGGAGGTACCTCCTCTGGTAATCCCTTCCTCTTTCTAATCTGCGTTATAACAGTCTTCTGCAAAGATTGTGGTAGAGGCGACCAAGACTTGAAATGCATGTCCCACACAGCTTTTCCTGCAGTTGCACCTCTCATTACTTCGCTGAGGTCAAACGTCTCTGAAGCAGGTATTTCTCCATCTACAATAGCCAGAACTTCTTTTTGTTCTATGTTTATAAGCTTCCCTCTCTTACTGGATAATACTCCTGCAACTGCACCTATCAAGTCTACAGGGCATTTTATCTCAATTCCCTGAACAGGTTCTAGCAATACTGGTTGAGCCATCAGCATAGCTCCCAGGATTGCTCTCCTTGCTGCAGGCATGAGCTGAGCGTATGTTCTGTGTGCAGGGTCTTCGTGAGGTACAAAATGATGAATTATCACTTTTACACCTCTGCAGTATTCGTAAGCTAACGGACCATTATTCATCACATCCTCAAATCCTGCTCTGAGTGAATCCATCGATTCCTGCATAAATTGCACTCCTTTTGTCTGGTCAAGCAACATATTTCCCTTTGGATCTACCGCTACAACACTTCTAGCTTCATCAGAATCCCATCCCATATCTCGCAGAACTCTAGCTATTCCCTTTCTATCTGCTGTCTCGCTTATCTCACCTGAACGAATCTTGTTTATGACGTCTTCGCCCAATGGCTCGACTCTGATGTAAATTTTGTTGTGCTTGTTAGGACTCTTGGACATTACAGGACCAGCCCTAGCCTGTATAGTTTCCCTGTAATTTATCAGCGGAGGACTTGTTATTATCTCCAGCCCCTGCTGCTGCAATAGAGTTGTTTGTATCTCAAGATGAAGCACCCCCATCCCTGAAAGAAGAGTCTCTCCCGACTCCTCGTTTATCCTGACTATCAGGTTAGGGTCCTCAATATGCATTCTCTGTAGCGCATCAACCAGCTTTGGCAAATCTCTGGGGTTCTTTGCTTCTATCGCTACAGTAACAACAGGCTCTGACACATATTTTATTCCCTCGAACGGTACTATCCCCTTTACCGAAGATATGGTCTCTCCTGCCCTGGCAAACTCAAGCCCTAGAAGCGCTGGTATGTTACCTGCGGGTAACGCACTTACAATCTCCCTAACGTTTCCCATGTACATGTTCACACTCTGAACTCTGCCTTCTCTTTTTGCGTCTGTCAAATAAACAACGTCTCCATCTCTGATCGTACCGCTGAAAAGCCTGCCAGTTGCTACAATTCCAGCCTGAGGGTCAACTATAACGTTGGTAACCATCATCACAGTGGGCCCATTATCATCGCAGCTCAGTAGAGACTTGCCAATATCACTTTCAAGGTCTCCCTTCCATATCTTTGGTATTCTGTAAGATTGAGCTACATGCGGAGGGGGATGATGCCTTATCACCATCGTCAGTATTGCTTCATGAAGAGGAGCCTTCTCAGCAAGATATTTCGGGTCACCCGTTGTGTAGGCTTCATAAACATCTTTGAACCCTATACCTGATGCCTTTGCCATGTTGAGGTTGAATCCCCATCTGTCCTTTGAACTTCCAAATGCAACACTGTTATCCTGAATGCTTACCTTCCATTTATCCCTGAATTCAGGCTCAGCATAGAGATTTATCAGGTTGTTGAATTCTCCTATTATGTTGGCAAGCCATGATTGCATCCTATCAGGAGTAAGGCGAAGCTCTTTGACAAGTCTGTCTATCTTGTTTATGTAAAGAACTGGCCTCACCCTTTCTTCGAGAGCCTGCCTTGTAACAGTTTCAGTCTGCGTCATTACTCCCTCTACAGAATCCACTACCACTACAGCCCCATCTATAGCCCTAAGACTTCTGGTCACCTTCCCAGTGAAGTCTATGTGACCGGGTGTATCTATCATGTTGAAAACATATGGCTTTCCTTCGTGTTCATAGTAAAGGGTAACGTTAGCAGCCTTTATCGTCATCTGTCTCTGCTGTTCCAGAGGCATGTAGTCCAATGCAAGTGCTTGACCTGCAACAGTTGGACTGAGCATTCCGCAGGCAGCTAGTAAGCTATCGCTAGTTGTGGTGTTATGAACTATTATCCCGTTCGCAAGGTATGTGTGGGTCTCAGGAATAGTCAGATCATACACCGAGAATTGGCCTGACTTATAATGTATAGATTTAACTCTCCTGAACTGCACTTCACCCTTTGAAAGCACCTTCCATTGTGCAAGAATTGAAGCAGTATTAGAAATCGCAACAGAATCACAAGCTAGTAGAGAGCGCCAAATGGATAGAATATCTTTGCCAAGAGAGGTGACTTTGAGACCAGACGAAGAAGGCTTTAAGAGTCCATCCTTCAGCAGATCTCTGATTATTGATTGATAACCCTGTAAGATTGAGTTATTGTATTCTGTAGTATAGTCTCTTTTTGAGCCTATGAGTCCAAGCACGAAAGCCTTTTTCTCTAGCTTTGTCTTATGAACCAACTGTTTTTCAAACAGTTGAACTATCCTTGACAGAGCAGTGGATGTAATTTTCTGTCTACCTTCTTCTATTGCTGCGTAATCTTGTAATCCTTTTAGATTTCTATCCAATCCTAATGCAATTCTAACCGCCCTTAACTCTCGTCTATCTATAGGAACGATATTACTATCCGCGCGAGTATCTAATAGGAGTCTTTTGAGCTGTTTGCGCTTGCGGGACGATGAAAAACCGATGAACCTTTCAAACGTCAAAACATCTTTCCCTGAAATTTTTATGCTGTAAGAGGACCCTAATTTCTGCTTTGTAGAAGATATTCCATAACGCAGTAGAAGCAGGGTTAGGCTATCAGCAAATTCTTCAGAGGTGACTCTGACAGAAATACGTCTTCTGCCAGATTCTATAGAACTATTTACTTCGAAAAGTCCAGATAAAAATTTGCTCAAGATTTCTCTTTGAGCTATTGAAACCAGCCTAGGTATTTTTAATGGACCACGTTTATCCAATGGAGAATACTCGAAGAGGTCCTGAAGCAGCTTGACAAAAGTACTATCAGATGACGGTAAGTCTGACTTCTTTTCCAACTCTGATGAATTACACATGTTTATGTAAATTCTTTCCAACTTCTTAACAATAAACGCTTTATTCTTTTTAAAAGAGGTAATGCTTGAATTAATGCCATAAAGAAGCCCGATTAAATAATAAAGGTCTTGGAATTCTTTAACATCCTTGGGTAATCTGGCAGCTGAGAGAACTTTCTTTGTTTCTGATATATGCTCAATTGCATCTACATTATCATACACCTCGTTAATAGGAATAGCTAATTCATCTATCAGAGAAAGAAGCGTTGAAAGTCTTACCTTACCTTCTCTAGCTACGATTATAGAATTAACTTCCCCATCAAACTCATTTTTTTCCGATACCTTATTCTCAATATAGTCTTCTAAAGCATATTGCAGTCTTTCGCTAATATGAACAAAGTAGCATCTATTATTGGCAAGGGTTATCAGCATTTCCCGCTTCAGTTCATCCAAAGTTGAACCTATGCTCTTTAAGACACCTGCTACCGCTATTGAATCACCAGGCTTCATATCTGATGCTTTCTTTGCTACTATAAAACCTGAGGTGGATAGCGAATAAAAGGGATGTTCCGGAGTAACTGCTACGTGCTTACCATCAGAAAGCTCTACTTCGACTATACTGTTAGAACGAAGATTCCAGATGGCAGTGGCCAGCCTGTCTTCTATCTTAACTAGGGCTGGATTCATTGAATCGACCATGATTCCATTGTCAAGAGTCACTCTTTCTTTATTGCTCCCCCGAGACTCATAGAGCTCTCTGATAGAACGCAATTCTCCATTTGTTAGTGTTATCAGAGATTCTCCGCTGATACATTTACCATGATCAACATGAGCTATTATTCCAAAGTTGCGAATTTGCTCCTTATTGCTAATTATCTTTAGTACTTCTGCTGTCGTTTTGTAACGGGGCATATATCAATTCCACCTCCATCTTTTTAGCGGTTTGGGCTTTGCTGGGCATCTTTTAAGCGTTTGTAAGCATATGAGATATTATATTCAAATCTGTCGTGTTATATGATGATGGCTTGGGCATTTTGAATCAGTAGCTCATTGAATGAACTAAATGACCGCTCAAATCTACAACAGAAACTTTCTCAGCAGAATTCAATTCTCAACTTAAAATTGCTTATGGCTCAGAGGCCAGTGTATCTTTTATCTTATAGTATATTGTTTCTGCGTTTGCTGAACGTACCAAATATACACCTAGAGCCAGTCTGTACTCAGGCAGGTCCATGAGGAGAACGTTTCCACCCTTAAATGCACCTATAATGAACTGCATACCGCCAAATTCTATGGAAGCAGTTTTAGCTGCCTCAATGAAAAGTTTGACAAGTGCTGCGAAATTCTCGAGCGAATCATAATTGATCTTGGCCATGCTTTGTTTCTCTTCAGAGGTGGCTGTTGCAAGTAGCTTTGCATTTTGATCGACGACAACAATACCCTTTATTGTTGTGTCACACCTTAGCACCTCTGATGCTACACGCCTTGCAAGTATCTCCTTTTCTGGTTCTTCTCCTCCACTAATTGCTGAAACCATCTATGACATTGAAGCATTACTTCAATTTAATATTCTTATTGCATTGATGATGAGGTATCCTATTGATTGTAAAGGGAAGTAAGTTTAGTTGGAAAGACTGATAGCGCTCATTCATGCAAAATATATACATAGCCATTTCTCTATCTTGAAAAAATTTTATTTATCATAGCACAGAAAACAATTATAACTAGAAATTAGCAATGCTTTTATTCATCCACAGAGAATGCGTTTGTGACTGTGGTACAAGACTTCGATAGCCTTGTTAGTGAGGGTCTTCAGATTATACAGGAAGCGGAGAAAAGGCAAGCAATACTCAGGCTGATGGGAGGAGTTGCGATAAGGATTCACACAAAGAACAACCTGAACCTCTTCGATAGGCTGAACAGAGCTCCAGGAGACCTCGATTTTATGGGACTGAAGAAGCAGTCATGGAATGTTAGGGAGACTATGAAGTCCCTCGGATATGAGCCAAACCAGCAGGTAAATGCTTATCATGGCCATAAGAGGCAAATATGGTACACTCCTAGGAACCAGATCGATATACTTTTTGATACATTTGAAATGTGTCATGTTATTGATATGAAGGACAGATTGAAGCTTGACTATCCAACTATAACACCAAGTGACCTATTCTTGCAGAAGATTCAGATCGTTCAGATTAACGAGAAGGACATAAAGGACCTGATGATTCTTCTGCTCGAGCATGAAACGGGAGAAGACGATAAGGATGCTATAAACCTCAAATACCTTGCTAGAGTGCTTGGGGATGATTGGGGGTTCTGGTACACAACAACACTCAACCTTGACAAGCTGGATAAGATGACTGATAATTATTCCCTGCTAAACCAAGATGAAAAACAGTTGATTCACAGTAGGGTCAAAGTTATAAAGGATGCATTAATAGCTGCTCCGAAATCTTTCAAATGGAGGCTAAGGGAAAGGATTGGGACAAAAGCTCAGTGGTATAACGTTGTGGAGGAAGTAATAAGATGACAAAAACAAGAATGCTATTTGCTTCTGACTTTCACGGTAACGATATTGTGTGGAGAAAATTCCTTAACTCTGCGAAGATCTTCTCATGTAATGTTCTACTTTGCGGAGGGGATATGACTGGTAAAGTTATGGTTCCTATAGTCAGGCATAGCGATGGCAGCTACACCTCTACCCTGTTGGACCAGAGGTACAGAATCACGGAGAGTGACCTTGATGCTTTTAAGCATGAAGTAAGAAAGTACAGCTACATTCCTTATGTGTGTACAGAAGAGGAATACCAGAAGCTGAATGAACACCCAGAAGAAGTGGAGAAAGTCTTCGAAAAGGTCGAAGCTGAATCTCTGAAGGAATGGATGGACATAATACCTCAGAAGGTAGGTAAAGATGTCAAGGTTATAATGAATGCTGGTAACGACGACAAACTTTCATTAGACCAGGTGATGAGGAATCATCCTAACGTAATATATGCTGATGAGGAGGTTATAGACCTTGACGGAAATCATGAGATGGCATGCTTTAGCTGGTCAAACCCCACTCCATGGAATAGCCCAAGGGAAGCGCCGGAAGAGGTGCTTGAGGAAAGGCTTGAAAGGATACTCTCGAACGTAAAGAATATGAAGAATGCAATTTTTGCCTTCCACGTCCCTCCTTATGATAGTCAGATAGATAGAGCACCTAAGCTGGACTCGAACTTCAACGTAGTCGTCGAAGGAGGAAGGCCTGTTATGATACCGGTGGGTTCAAAGGCTGTCAGAAAGATGATAGAGAAATACCAGCCATTGATAGGTCTTCATGGCCATATACACGAAAGTCCTGGCATATACAAGATAGGAAGAACAGTATGCGTCAACCCTGGCAGTGAATATGCGGAGGGTTTGCTGAAGGCATTTCTAATCGACTTTGAGGATGGAAAGATAAACAGGTTGCAGAGAATAGAAGGATAATTTAAAGGGTAGAGAATCTGTTTAGGCCGTGGTTGCTTTTTGCCATGGCAGTCCATCGAAAGATGCTTGCATCAGCTTTTACTGAAGATACGGGTATATCTATGTATTCTGAATGGTCTGAAGAAGAATACATTCTTACTGCAAAGGAACCAGGCCCAGTGGAAACAAGGGAAACAAGGTCGTAGTCTGCAAAGCGAAAAGATACCGGTGGACTTCTTCCGAATTTGAGTGTTATTTCTCTATCCTTTACTTCTACTCTGTTGTGATACCTCCCCCTTGAATAGGCTATGGTAATAAATATTGAAACTATCAGATTGAATATCAGGCTTAACCTGCTTATCATGAATATGCCAGTTGTCAGTCCTGCTATGATGAAAGAGAGGACCGTGAAAGCAGCTAACGATGCTCCAAATATCAGTGCAAGTTTGTTTAGATTCCTTCCTTCAAGAATAGGAGATAATTCAGGTAGCTCTCTAGCTTCAGGGCTCCTGTATTTCCACTTCTTCGGTATCAGCCTGTTTGCTGCCTTGCCTATGAAAGACTGGTCGTTGAAAGTCTCCATCGTCTGAAGGTCCACAAGAGCTACCCCAACTACATTATCGTTCAAATTCAGAACCTTCTGCTTTACCCATTCGGGGGGCTTAACTGAAAAGACCAGAAGCAGAAGAGACCATTTCGCTTCGTTATCCTTCACATATTTATGAATTACCTCCAAGCAATTTTCGAGCTCCTCCATACTCAAAGGCTTTTCCCTATTGACGACTCTGACGAAACAGCTTGCTGCGTAAGCTGGAAGCATGGTCTTTGATAATAACGCTGAGAAGAAATAACCGCTTCTCCCTCTGGTTGACCCTCTGATAAACATGTCAAAGGCTTTTCCTTTGACCCTGACGTTCCTGAAAGATTCACTGAAATCAGCTATCCATCTGCCATTCCCTTCCATAAGCTCGTGCTCCAGCTTTCCAAGGAAATCTAGTTCTGGAGTGAGGAACATATCTAAAAATAATGATTTTGGAACAGGGAAATAGGTTTTACTCTGGAGGTATTTCAGTGTAAATTGTCTGGTAATTGACTCCAGTTGCCTTGCTGTAGCTCTTATACGCTAAATAGAATATGGTCAGGAAGACTGCTATCCCTACAGTAGTCCAGAGTGGAGCTGCGGCAGCTGAAACAGTCCAAGAAGCACTCGCATCTTTAAAGTCATAGCCGTAGGGTGTATAGATTTCAATACCAGCCAGAATCAGGTTCCCAATGAATGCTATCAACCCTACTAGCGCCAGCAATGGAAATCCTCCCACTGAAGGTTTAAACGGAGACCTTTCGTAAATGTCTTTTCTCCTGAACGGAAGGATTACTGCTGCTAGTGCGAAGAGAGCGAAGAATGTCATGTCGTAAAGGTCTGTGGTTGGGACACCTGTAGAGAGTACGAGCCCAAGTCCTGGACTCCATGAGCTTATCACTCCATAGTCTCCTTCAGCCTCTCCAAGTACTCCTACAATAGCTATTATCCCAGTAAAAGCCACTGCCCAGATAGGGGAGTGGAAGCGCTCGTTAATATCTGCAAGCTTTGACGGTAATATTCTGTCGAACGACATTGCGAATATTATTCTTGACGCTGTCAATATGAACGGAGGTATATCGTTCATCACCCAGAATAGAGCGAATATGACCAGGAATGGCACAAACCACCCAGCTCCTATTCCTGCAGCAATTGCTGCTGCATCGAAAGGTAGCCAGGCTCTGGGTAGAGATGCACTTATTGCGTGGTTGAGGTCTCCTACGCCAACGCTACCTCCTCCGTATGAAAGCCATGCCCAGGCATCAAAGAACGAATATGTATTACCGCTTGAGGTAGTTACCACACCGACAGAAGATGCAGACCTGTACAGAAGGGTTGAAGCTGTTGTGTAGACTGCTATAATGACGAGAGCCGCAATAAACAAAGACCTTGGTAGGTTCTTATTCGCTTCCTTTACTTCACCAGCAACAAACGTAGATGCCGCATACCCTTCATATGCCCAGTATGCGCCTAATATTGCTACGAACACTGACCCCCAGTAACCTCCCGTAAAGCTTGTGGCCATGCCATGAGCCAATGCATAGTTTGTGACAGTAGTTGGATTAGATATTCCAAAGAGCTTGCTTAACCCAGCAGTAAGTGCTTGTGGTGAGGACGAAACAAGTAAAGAATAGACTCCTACTGTTAATATGGCTGGTATCCAGAACAGAATTTGAAGTAACTTGCCTGTAAGGCTTACTCCGAACATTGCAATGACGGTAAAGACAACAACGACTATCAACCCTATCCCTATAAGGGCGGCTTCAGCATATACAGGATTACCTTCTGTCCAGAATGAATTGTTAAGACCTATCAGAGATGGGAATAGAAATACAACAACCTCCATCACTGCCACAGCAATGAGACCAAAAGAAATGGCTGTAGAGAGAAATTCGAACCAAGCACCCATGTAACCTAAATATGGATGAAGTACCCTGGAGATGGCTACATACCCTCCGCCTGACCTTGGCATTGCTGCAGTCAGAGCACCAAAAGCGTATATTGAAAATAGAACAACTACTCCTACAAGAAGGAAGGCCATAACCATCGGGTTTATTCCCAGGAAGTACTGGTTAGAAGGAACGATTGCTGGTCCTGAGAACTGGAAGACCCTCTTCTGCCACCCTAGACCTATGGTGAAGCTGAGAACAATTAGTATAGATGTAAGTAGACCTATCTCCCGGACTAACCCAGTTGCCTTTCTGACGAACAGTTTTTCACCAGCGACAGGTTGTTCACCCATCGATATCGAGGTTGAACGAGATGCCCATGTTATATATAAGCGTTACTAATTGGCAAAAATAAAATCAAACTTGCGCTCAGATTTATATATTATATAGGATAATGTTATGCAAAATCCAAGTTTATTTTATATTATTTTAACCTAAAAAGAAATTATCTTTACTCGATTCACAGTCTCATATTTTCAATCAGCATGCTTACCGCATTGCCTCCACCCAAGCATAAGGTTGCAATACCATATCTTCCCTTTCTCTCTATCAAGTTGTACAGCAGAGTGGTAAGTATTCTTGCTCCGCTTGCTCCGAGCGGATGACCGAGCGCTACTGCACCGCCATGTATGTTGAATCTGGATTCATCGATTCCAAGTTCCCTCCTTACAGCAACGCTGGCAGAAGCGTACGCTTCGTTATGCTCCATAACATCTACATCACCAATTGATATGCCAGCCTTTTCGATGAGTTTCCTGACTCCTGGTATAGGAGCTTCCATAACTCTTATCGGGTCAATGCCGACTGAATTATATGCAACTATTTTAGCAAGTGGTTCGACCTTTCTTCTCTTCAACTCCTGTTCGCTTGCAAGAATTACTGATGCGGCGCCATCGCTTAGCTGTGACGCATTGCCTGCTGTTACAAATTTACCATTTGGTAGCACTGGTTTTAACAAAGATAGTTTCTCAAGTGTTGTGTCAGGCCTTATACATTCATCCTCGGCAACAACCTTCCCCGATGCCTCTACAGGAACTATTTCCTGTTTAAAACGCCCATTTTTTGTAGCCTGAAGTGCTTTCATATGAGATTCATACGCAAAGATGTCTATCTCTTCCCTACTCAGATTATATCTTTTTGCTATTTCCTCACCAGTCTGAATCATGTGCACTTTGTAGTAAGCGTCAAGAAGCCCGTCCAGTATCATTTCGTCATAAAGTATTGAATCGTTGTATCTGAGCCCAAACCTGGCTCCCTTTATCAGATATGGTGCTTCGCTCATGCTCTCTATGCCACAAGCTGCTACAAGGTCAGCATCTCCAGCCTTTATCGCCTGAGCTCCAAGCATTATAGCCTTCAGGCTCGACCCGCATACCTTGTTCACAGTAAAAGCATTAACTGAATATGGAAAATCAGCGCCTATAGCAACCTGCCTTGCAGGATTTTGACCTAAACCTGCTTGCAGCACGTTGCCAACTATAACTTCTTCAACCTCCTCCTGAGCTATTCCTGCTCTTTTTACCGCTTCCTTCAACGCGATGCTGCCTAATTTTTGAGGAGGAACGCTAAGAAATGCCTTACCATACTTGCCTATTGGGGTCCTTGCTGCTGATATGATATAAGCATTCATACTTTAAGCCTCAAAAGACTAATCTTTATCCTCTTTCCATATTCTACTAGTCCAAGAAGGTTTAATATATCGAACATATCGAATTGAAACCATGGCGGAAAAACCGTGGCTAAAGGGAGAAGAGGGAAAGCCTGTCCCGTTCTTCAGCGAAGATGTATGGTGCCCTAGGTGTAAGGAGGAGACAAAACATAAACTCGCTACAGCTGGCTATCAATCACCATCCCCGTACTTTGGGGGGCATTTCTTTGTTCCTGCAGTGATTCAGTGTGAAAAATGCGGGCTCAAGCATACTTGAATCTTAGTAGACGCTATAGTAGTGAACAAGCTTCTTTGCTATATCGATAGCTGCTATAACACCTATAAGCCTATAATCTTCATCTACTACAAACACATGGTCCTTTCCTGTTTCGATTATTGTCTTTATTATATCTTCTAGAGGCGTTGAAGGAGATACTGTGAGAGGTATCTCAGAATATATCGTCGAAACCTGCATCTTCAGAAGTCTTGATGGAGCGCTAGCTATATCTTCGAGCTTAACTGTACCGAGAGGTCTGCTAGAACTATCAACGACAGGCAAGACTCTGTAAGGAACCTTTTCGAAGACTTTCAATGCCTGTTCAAGCGTATCTTCTCCACGAATTGCCACTGGATTTCTGGTCATCACATCTGCTGCTGTAAGACCGACAAGAATGGAAGGTGCAGACTTTGCAACCTTGCCATAAATCCTCTCAAGAGCAAGCTCTTCCTCTTTATACTTGCTGTAAGGCTGGGTCGGAAAGAAGGATTGGGCACCTGAAACGAAATTGCTGAAGACAGATGCAAGCACAGCAGGTACTATTACAGCTGGTCCAAGTGTTTCTGCTACAAAGGCTATAGGCGTAAGTATAACTTTGTGGCTTGCTGCGATCATCGCAGCAATACCCACTGCAACATATAAAGGATTGATGTTGCCAAAAAGGACAAGAGAAAACATCGAACCGAGAATTGAGCCCTCAATCACTGCAGGGATAAGGAGCCCTCCTGTACCCCCGAAGTTCAGTGTTATGGTCGTGGAGAGAAGCCTGAGTACAAGTAACATTGCAAGCCCTGTCAGAGTATAGGCTCCATTTCCGCTGATCAGCAGAAATACAACGTTGTAACCCGGCCCCAATGAATTGAAGTCCAAATATCCAAGTGCTCCAAGAAGAAGACCTCCTGCCAAAAGAAGCAATCCAAAGCCTCCCCTGACAAAGAATCTCTTTGCAAGCGCATCAGCCAGGTTATACGTTCTAACGAAGAAGAAGGCGTAGAATCCACAGATAAGGGCCAGAAGTATAGAGGTTGCTATTGTAGATAGTCTCAGCTGGGGAATAGTCACTGTAACACCAAAGATGCTCTGGGGACCTAAAAGAGCAACTGTTATAAGGTATGATGAAACAGCAGCTATAGCAACTTCAACATAAGCCTCTCTCTCCAAATCCCTTTTGTAGGGAATTTCTAGAGCGAAGAGTATTGCAGTTAAGGGGGCCTTGAAGATCGAAGCTAACCCAGCTGCGACTCCAGCCAGAAAGGTTCTTTTTCTCATATCTGTAGGGAACTTCATAAAACGAGATGAAATTGATGATATTCCCCCTCCAAGCACAGCGCTAGGTCCATCGAGCCCAGCTGCTCCGCCGAGGGCTATGGTGAAGAATGAAGCGAAGACGTTGATTGCTGTTTCTTTGGTGTTTATCTGACCAGAGTTAAGATGATATTTTTCAAGGATCACATGAGTACCGCTTTGAGTGAATCTGGACGGAGTAAAAGAATATATGAGGACGAACGAGAGGGCCAAACCTAGCATGGTGAATAAAAATATGAACCTGCTTGAATTCAGCATAACTGGCATAACTTTGCTCCATAAATAGCTGAAAGAAACGTAAAATATACTGAGAAGAGTTCCTGTTAGCAGACCTGACGCTGCTATTGTAAGCAAATACCTGATATTCCAGATGTTTCCCCTGTCACGCGCGAATGACATTCTACCCGAGTGGCAAAAGGTTCGGTATTAAAGCCTTAGATTTCAATGAAAGTGGAACTGAGCCTGACCAACAAAGTTTAAGCTGGCTAACTGTACTTGTTCCCTTTAACGCAGTTACACAGGGCTTTTCTGTGTATGTTCCCTTGCAAATACTTGCTCTAGGAGGGAATGTGGTGCAAGTAGGATATGCAGCTGTAGTATACAATATGGCACTGATTCCTGCTCCTCTCCTCTGGGGGTATGTATGCGACGCAACTGGAAAGAGGAGGATAGTTATACTGGCTGGCTGCTTCTTATTGCTAGCGGCAGGACTTGGGCTATATTTCGCCACTTCGGTATTACAGGTCATCGCCTTTTATGCAGTAACTGCACACTCAGCAGGTATGCTATCTCCATCGATCAACCTTCTGCTAATGGAGAAGCTTCCCAAGGAAGAATGGGGAAAGGGTTATACAACTCAGAACTGGTATACATTTATCGGCCAAATTATTGGAGCCGGTACTGGGATCCCTTGGGTAATTTATTTCCCGCTTCACACTTTCGCTCTGGCCTGCATAGGGTATTCAGCTGCATCTGCTTTGATCGCTGCAACTCTTGTTAAAGATGCCAAAGTTGCAGTCGAGAGAAGGGCCATGGTTCTTACTGCTCAAGGATTTCTAGCAAGAATAGGCCAGATACCTCTGATCTTCTTAAGACTGCCAAAATACTCTGATTTCCTTTCTGTCATCAGGTCTGCAAGGCAGAGTCTTACCAGGGAGCTGCCTGTGATTTTCCTTGCATCTATGCTTTTCAATGCTTCAGCAAACCTTTTTTTTACTTCATACACTCCTTACCTGAAAGAGAGTAGCCTGTCAGATTCTTCGATATTCTTCCTTTCAATGTATATTATAATAGTTAATGCCATTGTATCTAGGGTAATAATACAAAAGTTCAAGGGAGGAGTCTCGCACCTTACAGCCAGCAATGCTCTGCTCTTCAGGTCTCTGGGGATGATGATAGCGGCAGCATTTGCAATATTTGTATTTGGTAAAGGTGTCTTTTTCACAACCTTGCTTGTATACACCATGCTCGGTTCGGCATTCGTCTACATAAACGTCAACCTCAACACTTTGCTCTTCAAGGCTCTCCCCCCGGGAAAGCAGGGAGGCATGCTGGGAGTTTGGAGTTCGTTCAACGGGATAGCACTCTTAGCAGGTGCTTTGGCGTCAGGTTTTGTATCATTCTACCTAGGATATTCTGTAACATTCTTCGCCGCAAGTATACTGATTATGCTGTCTTCGATAATCCTCGATTCATATTACGGAGTAGCAAGAGGGTTGATGAAGGAAGAATTTTCGGTCTAGGATATATTTCAGAGGGGTGCAGCTATTATGCTGTCGCCTTTCTTTACACTGATATCCATCCCATCAAGACCTATCTCATCTATCTTTGGTATAGGAATTCCCATCTCTTCTAGCTTGGACCTGTGCTTCTCAATTGCAGAAAGCCACGCTTCTGACCTTTCGCCTATTGGGGGAACGCCTAAACCTGAATCAGCAGCAAGCTCCTCAAGCTTAGAATCAACCTGCTGAAAGTCATGTGGTAGCTCCCAAAAGTCACCTACCGGCTTAAAAAGTAGCGGAGACAGGTAGATGAAACCATGTTTCATCTGTCTAGTTATCATCAGTTTTTGTTTATCGTTCATCTTTGAAGCAAGCTTTCCAAGCATGGCCATTGTGCCCGTAAGGTGCCTTGACTCGTCCCTTGTTATGCTTGTAAACGACCTTCTGTAGACATCCAGTTTTGACCCTTCACCAACCTTGCTGAAGATCAGCTGTGCTCCTATCTCTGCAAAGAAGAAACTTGAAAAGATAAGTTCGAGAGGGTACTTCTGCCACGCATCTTCAAACGCAGACCAATACCTCTTACCATTATCGTAAAGTGCCATAATATTTCTTAAAGCCTTTTCTTCCAAGTCAGTGCTCGGTTTAAACCTATAAGGGAAGTTTGGACAGAGCCTTTTACATGCTCTTCTGCAGACTTCGTCATGCCTGCATTCATCAAACGTAACAGCTGCCAGGAACTTCTTTGTTGGATCTTCCATGTTATGCCTTCCAGCCTGCAGCGCCGCAAGTCCGAATGCTCCTATCCCAGACTTTTCAAAGAGTGCCAGCTTTGACATCCAGTAAGCCTGGGCCAGAGCCGCCTCCTTGCTGAAATTTCTGGATTCAAGCTCGTCCCAAGGTAATTCTACCGGACTCCAATTCTGAGGGAACCATAACTCGTAAGCCTTCAAAAGCTGCGTTGTTTCCACATCCCAGTTTCCTGGGAAGATGTTCAAAGAAGCATTTTCTTTCTGACTCAAGTTGTTAGGGTAAACATCAAGAACTCTTATAAGGGTTACCTTAGATAAAAGAAACTTGACAATGAATGTAATTGTAAGATTTGCTAGAGAAGAAGATAGAAACGATGTAATGGAATTTGTCAGAAATACATGGTCCTGGGGTGATTACATACCTGAAGTGTGGGATTATTGGCTCGCAGATAACAAAGGGAAGATGTTCGTTGTAGAGTTGGGTGGAAGAGTGGTAGGAATGAACCATATCAGGATTCTTGAAGAAGGTGTGGGATGGATGGAAGGTGTTAGGATAAGGCCAGAGTACAGGGGGAGAGGGTTTGCAACGCAACTTGGCGAAGAAGCGATGAAATATGCAAGGAAGATGGGAATAAAAAAATTCAGGCTTCTTACCTCCATTACGAACAAGCCTGCTCACGGACAGGTTAGAAAGATGAACTTTGAAAAGGTTGGAATTTTTAACGGATTTGAACTTGATGGCCAAACGGGAGAAGCAACTGCATCAAATGTCACTCAGGAAGTTTATAAAATCGCCGAAAAGTTTCTGCTTGAGAGTAGGGAATTCAGACTGGCTAAGGGATTCTTCTTCGATTCATGGGCAATGAGGTCCTTTTTGGAGTGCGGCGTAACCAATGTCTTGAAAAAATACAAGCTGCATTACAAGTTGACCAATACAGGCACAGCATTTCTCCTTCACGGAAAAAGCGAAGGAGCAGAAAAATTTCAGCAACTGAATTTTGCATGGGGAGATGGTGTGACTATAAAGGAAATACTGAAAGAATTTTCATCCCACGCAGGTTCAATTGAAACTTGTTTACCAAAGTCAAATTCTCTTACTAGAGCAATGAAAAATGCTGGGTTCAGAAAGAGGAGCGAAATGATATTGTACGAGAAAATAGAGACCTAATTCGATATGCTTTTTACTATGCGGTTTTAAACTTCTGCACATGGATTTTACGCAACTGCAATTAACAAAAGAACCTCCGATAGCAATCATAAAGCTGAACAGACCTGAAGCAATGAATGCTCTGAACAGTAGAATGGTCAGAGAACTTGTAGAAGTACTGACAGAATTGGAGAATGATGATGAGGTAAAATGCTTAGTTTTAACCGGTGATAACCGAGCATTCTCAGCTGGAGCAGATATAAAGGAGATGGTTGGATTGAGCACTGTCGATCTAGTGAAGACAAAACACTTTTTCCCTCTTTGGGATAAGATAGGCCATTATCCTAAGCCAATAGTTGCTGCGTTGAGTGGTTACGTGTTGGGGGGAGGACTGGAGTTGGCTATGAGCTGTGATATATTGATAGCTGCTGAAGGCACAAAGTTAGGGCAACCTGAGATAAACATAGGGGTAATGCCTGGAGGTGGGGGTACACAAAGGTTGACAAGAGTAGTCGGAAAATACAAGGCTATGGAAATGGTGCTGACAGGAAATATGATGACTGCAGAAGAAGCAAAAGTCTATGGGCTCGTTAACAAGGTAGTACCTCAAGAAATTTATCTATCAGAGGCAAAGAAAATCGCACTGGATATCGCTTCGAAAGGTCCGATTGCGGTAAGGCTTGCCAAAGAAGCTGTGCTCAAAGCCTATGAGACAAGTCTCAATGAAGGTCTTGATTTCGAAAGAAAGCACTTCTTTATGCTCTTCTCGACAGAAGATATGAAGGAAGGAATGAACGCATTCATAGAAAAGAGAAAGCCGAGCTTTAAGGGAAGGTGATTCCTGTTGAGCAAAACAGAAGATAGCACTGTTCTCAGCGAAATAAAGGACTCTGTAATGTACTTAACACTGAACAGACCTGAAGTTCTAAACGCAATAGATGATGCTATGGGAAGAAAATTGGCCACTGTGTTGAAGAATGCCGATTTAGATAACAAAGTAAGAGTAGTTGTACTTACAGGTCAAGGAAGGGCCTTCACTGTGGGAGAAGACCTCAATGTGAACAGGAAGGGTTATGAAGAAGGAAAGCCTCTTGACCTTGAGTCCACGCTAAGGAACAAGTATAACCCATTGATCCTAAGAATTAGGGGAATGAATAAGATTGTTTTGGCAGGTATAAACGGAGTCATAGCTGGAGCAGGAATAGGTATAGCCTTGTCTTGCGACCTGAGGGTTGCTGCTGAATCCTCTAGCTTTTATATGGCATTCAACAGAGTTGGTCTTGTGCCTGATTCAGGTACAGTCTATTGGCTGGTGAAAAATGTCGGTCTCTCCAAAGCGACTGAACTTTGCTTTATGGATAAACCGATTAAGGCAAAGGAGGCTCTTGACCTTCATCTCGTTAACGCAATATATCCTGATGATAAATTCAGAGAGGAGTTAGAAAATTTGGCAAGAAGTCTTGCAAAGGGGCCAACCAAGGCTTTTGAACTGACCAAGAGGGCAATCAATAAATCTCTTTTCAGCTCTTTGAATGATATGCTTGACTATGAGGCATACTTGCAGGGCATAGCAGGGAGGAGCAAGGACCATCTCGAAGGAGTAAAGAGCTTTTTCGAGAAGAGAGAACCTACATTTAGCGGAGAATAGAAGGGATAAGATGAGATGGCATGATGTTCATGAACCTGTAATACTTTCTGCAGTCAGAACCCCAGTTGGGAAGTATGCAGGAAAGCTTGCCTCTGTTAGGCCAGATGACCTAGCAGCTTTGGTAATTAAAGAGGCTGTTAGGAAAGCAGGTATAGAACCTGCTATGATTGATGATGTGATAATGGGTTGTGCTAACCAAGCTGGAGAAGACAATAGAAATATAGCAAGAATGGCGGTCCTACTTGCTAACTTTCCTTACACTGTTGCTGGAGTGACAGTCAACAGGCTTTGCGGGTCAGGCCTAGAAGCTGTCAACATGGCTGCACGGAGTATAGCCACAGGCGAAGCAAGGATAGTTGTTGCAGGGGGAGTCGAAAGTATGACCAGAGCTCCACTTGTGGCTCTGAAACCCGAGAAGGGCTTTCCGAGGGGAGGGATGAAGCTGGTTGATACAACGATAGGGTGGAGGTTTGTCAACCCTAGATGGCCAATAAATTACCCAACGTACGAAATGGGTGAAACAGCAGAAAATCTAGCAGAAAAATACAAGATAAGCAGAGAAAAACAGGACGAATTCGCTCTTATGAGCCATAAGAAGGCGATAGAAGCTACGGATTCGGGCAGATTCAGGGATGAAATAGTACCTGTCCAGGTGAATTCGGTGTCGGTAAATGAAGATGAAGGGCCTAGAAGAAATACTTCGTTCGAAAAGCTATCATCGCTTCAACCAGTATTTAGAAAGGGTGGAACAGTAACTGCTGGAAACTCATCTCAGATAAGCGATGGAGCATCTGCGCTTGTTATCTCGTCAAGAGAAGTCTCAGACTCGCTTGGGTTGAAGCCTATTGTCAAATATGTAGCTAGTGCAAATGCAGGTGTTGATCCAAGCTACATGGGGATAGGGCCTGTACCTGCTACAAGAAAACTTCTTGAAAGAACGGGCTTGAATATGAAGGATTTTGGTGTAGTTGAGCTGAATGAAGCTTTTGCAGCACAAGTGCTCGCATGTTTCATAGAGATGCCAGAATTCGAAGGAACCAGGCTGAATCCTAACGGTGGTGCCATAGCTCTGGGTCATCCGATAGGATGCAGCGGAGCTAGGATAGCTACGACTCTTATTCATGAGATGAACAGAACTCGTTCAAAGTTCGGACTGGCTACGATGTGTATAGGGGTCGGGCAGGGCATTTCTACTGCTTTTGAACTCGAAAAATGAATCTATTGTCTGTCAGTAAGATATGAATAAAGTGATGCGATTTCGACCCTTTCTTCTTTTCCTTTATCAAGGTATTTTACCACAACATAATTCTTCGAGTATTCTTCGGGAAGAATCATAATAGCATATTTAGCTCCTACCTTAGAAGCTGCCTCCAACTGCTTTGATAAGTTTCTCCTTTGAAGGTCCATCTGGACTGGAAGGTCTCCATCTCTAAGCTTTGACGCTATTGCTAATGCCTCTCTCATCATATTCCCCGTATAAACTATATACAGAGTTCTGCTTGGTCTTTCGATTTTGGTATGCTCTAGAGCGAGCATCAACCTATCGACCCCTCCAGCAACGCCTGTTGCAGGTAGGTCGTTTCTGCCAAATATTCTAGCCAGATTATCAAATCTGCCTCCACCAGCTATTGAACCCAAGTCGATTCTGTTTGTATCAAAAGCCTCAAAAACTATAGATGTATAGTAATCTATACCTCTGACTATCTTCATGCTGATTTCGTGCTTCACATTTGATGAATCTAGCAGCATTATCAAATCTTCTAACCTCTCTGAGGACTTGAGCCCAAAATTCCTCAGGTCCTGAAGAACTTCATCACTCTTTCCTTCAAGCTTGCCGAAAGACAGAACCTGTTGTATTTCATCTACCTTAAATCCTTTTTCTGTGTACTCTTTGACCAGCTGCTCTGGCTGCTTCTTATCGACCTTATCCAGAGCCCTCATGAGTTCTATAGACTCTTCTTCATTCCTCCCAGTATGCTTCTGGATGAATTCCTGAACGACACCCCTGTCTCCAATCTTTATAACGTAATCCTTGAGTCCGCACCTACTCAGAAAACGCGCAGTGAATTCAATTACTTCTGCATCAGCCTCAAGGTTTGGTGACCCATATATTTCTGTATCCCACTGGTAGAACCATCTATATCTAGCATGCTGTGGCTCATCGTACCTGAATACCCCAGCAAAGCTCGCCAATTTTATCGGCAAGGGAGCAGCTCGATCTGCTGAAGCTATTCTGGTTAGCCCTACCGTCAGGTCGAATCTTAGGCCAACTTCCCTTCCTCCCTTATCCCTGAAATGGTATATTTCATCCCTTATCGCTGGTCCGCTCTTTGCTTCAAGAGTTGAAAGCATTTCCAGAGGAGATGGCTCCATCATCCTGAAACCATACAGCCTGCAGGCTTCACGAAATTCGTCTCTTATTCTCTCAAACCTTTCTGTTTCATCTGGCAGATAATCTCTCATACCACGAGGTATTATGCTCATTTTTCTACTCCTTCGAGGACTTTTCAAGCCTTGAGAGTTCTGCAAGAAGCGCAGCTAGCTGAATTTCTGGATGCGCTCCATTTATCAACCTGTAATCGTATTCAGCCATTATTCTGGCTAGTTCGATCTGGTCAAGAGACTTTATTGATGTAGCATCTTCGTAAATGTATCTTAGCATATCCCTTTCTGAAATCCCATAAACCGAAAGCAGTTCAACCAGCTGCTCTCTCGCCTTTGAAAATTCTCCCTTAACAGCATGCTGAACCATTTCCTTAACACTGCTTCTCTTTGAGACACCGACTATTCTCTTTATATTAGATTCATCTACTGCCCCAAGAGAGGCTGCAGCCTGAAGCTGATTTATTGCCTGCCTCATATCGCCTGCTGAAAGATCGTAGAGTTGCTCTAAGGCTTTGGCATCGTACTTGACCTTTTCCTTCTGACAGATCTTCTCCAGATGTTGAATAGCATCCTCTTTTGGAATTCTGACAAATCTGAATACAGCGCACCTGCTCTGTATAGGTTCTATGATCCCACTTGCATAATTAGCCGTAAGTATGAACCTAGTTCCAGAAGAGAATTCTTCCATTATTCTTCTAAGGGCCGTCTGAGAATCATGAGTAAGGCTGTCTGCTTCGTCAAGAAGAACTACCCTGAAAGGAACTCCAGCCCTCCTATCTATATGACTGGCAAAAACCTTTATCTTTTCCCTGATAACGTCTATTCCTCTTTCATCGCTTGCGTTCATTTCAAGAGTAAAGTCCTTCCAATAATCTTTCAGCAGAGTCCTTGCCACTATCAAAGCTATTGTTGTCTTTCCAGAGCCTGGAGGTCCCGTAAAAAGCATATGAGGTAGGTCCTCCGGTTTCTTCAGCAAAGCCTGAAGCCTCTGCACGATATCTTGCTGATCGACGAGGTCCGACAATTGCTTGGGTCTGTATTTTTCAGACCACATGAGTGATTCAGCACTACTCAAATCCTTCCTCGTCAGAAAGCCTGAAGCTCTGCTTAATAAGATGTGCAGCATATTACCTCTGTTTGGAAAAGATTAACAACAAAGACATTTATTGTTAACCTGTTTAGGTTATGTGGTAAGACGGATAGATGGCAGGGGACATAATGGAACTATTCAGGGCCTACATGAGAGATAGAGAGGCCTCTTTTCTGCTTGCACCAGTAAAGGTTACTGCAAAGAAAAGGGTTCCCGAAGCGAAACTTACCAGTTTTAGCCTTCCTGAGATGAAGGAGGGAACAACCACGGAAGTCCCTAGGTGGGTCGCAGAAGTTCTTGAAGAAGAAAACCTTGTAGAGAGGACTGAAGAAAATGTGGAAGGCGAGTTGTATAAAGCCTTACAGAGAGAGAAGCTTCAAGGACCGACTCAGCTATCTCCCATAAGGGGAGATTTCTACCTTAAATTGAAGAGATATCTGATGGTGTTGAGAAGAAAAGAAGGACAGGACCAGCACTATCAGAAGGTCTTGGCAACAGCAACTAGTTTGATGACCATGAGACTTGTAAAGATGGTAACTCTCGCAGGATATACTTCTCAACCAGAACCTCACCAGCTTTTGTCTCCAGAGGAACTGGCTCTTTTCAGGCAGATTAAGAGTATGATATCCCTTTGGAGGGAGACCGTCACAGGAGGAGAGTGATTTATGGGAAATCAGTCCGCAGGAACCATAAGTGAACAGTTTGACCTCTTCTTGAGAAGCTGGAAATCAGCAGACGGCAGTAACAAGTACATTTCTAGAATTGACAGGATGATCGCTGACGGGCAGGCCTCTGTAGTGATTGATTACGAAGACCTGCTTTCATTTGACACTGAGCTAGCAACCGCCCTGATAGAGAATCCAGATAGAATGTTGTCATTTTTTAAGGAGGCTGCAGTTCAGGTCGTAAGGACTGAGAATCTAGCTTATGCAGAAGCTATAGAAAAACAACTGCAGGTTAGAATCGCTGGACTGATAGATAAGCTGCCTCTTAGAGGGGTTTCGGCAAAATACCTTGACAGGCTCGTTGCAATAAACGGAATGGTGGTAAGAACATCAGAAATCAAACCAAGAGTTGTTATAGCAGCTTTCGCCTGCCCCAATGAACATGTTACGTATGTTCAGCAGCCTACTGGAAATTTGAAGAGACCAGACAAGTGCTCAGAATGTAACGAAGGTAGGGAATTCAGATTAGAAACGAAGTTGAGCAGGTTCACAGATTATCAAGTGATTAGACTGCAGGAACTGCCTGAAGAGCTTCCTCCTGGTCAACTACCTCAATCGATAGATGCGGAACTGCTTGGTGACTTGGTCAACAGGGCCAGACCAGGCGACAGAATTGTGATAACGGGAATTGTAAGGGCAGAGCCTGAAAGTGGGATAGGAGCAGGAAGACAGAGCATATTCAGGACAAGGTTAGATGCGAACTATATAGACGTTAGAGGAAAGGAGCTTGAACAGATACAGATAACTCCCGAAGATGAAGCTGCTATAAGAAGAATTGCCGAGTCGCCCAGAGCCTATGAAGACCTAGTCAAGTCGATTGCTCCAGCAATCTATGGAATGGAGGCAGAGAAGGAGGCTGCTCTACTTCTTGTTGCAGGAGCCCCTCAAAGAATTCTACCTGACGGTACAACACTTAGAGGAGATATCAACGCTCTGATTGTCGGAGACCCCGGCTGCCTTATTGGTGACGAAAGGATTGTCCTAGCTGACGGTGCAATCGTAAAGATCAAAGATTTGGGTGATAATCATCTCCAGCCTTTGGATGTAGAAGTGATGGTAGATTTAGATAAGAATGCCAAAGCTACTGTATTCCACTCGTACAGAAACCAGAAAGTAATGGAGGTAATAACAGAGTCAGGTAGGAGCATAAAGGGGACGCCAAATCACCCATTGCTTGCGTTACAGGATGGAATGACGGTTTGGAAGAGGCTCGACCAGCTGAAAGAGGGAGATGCGATAGCTGTTGTAAGTAAAATTCCGTGCAGAATCAGAAGACTTGTCCGGACAGGATATCAAAAGCGGAAAAATGGAATTAGATATCCGAAATTCTACGATATGAAGCTAGCGTCTTTTCTTGGGTATATGCTCACTCATGGATGGGTTGATGTTGAATCAGGCTATTTCGGATTTACAGCAAATAGTCCTGATGTTAGAGATAAAATGATAGGAGATGTAAAAAAGATATACAACCTTCATCCTAACCAAACAAAAGCGATTGATGGTAAATACAGGGTTGAATATTTAAGCACTCCAGTTTCAGAAACCCTTCACGAACTGGCTCGCCACAGAGTTCCGGAAGGGATCATGAAGTCAGGAAACAGAATTGTGAAGGAATTTCTCAAATGGTTGTTTATTGGCTCCGAAAAAGAGTTTGCAATTAAAGATTCCAATGTCGAGTTTCTCAGGGATATTCAAATGCTACTGCTTAGGTTCTCCGTTCGTAGCAAGGTGTCAGTGGGCGAGCTTGTAGTGTGCACAGACGATGCATGCGTGATGTCAGGTATACTAGGAAAAGAATCAGCATATGGTAATGCCAGGCGCAGGAAAAGTAAAGGAGTGATGTTTGAAAGAATACAAAAAGTCGTTAATTCAGAGAAACCCATGGATGTGTTTGATATTGAAGTACCCGGAATTCATAGATTCATAGCAAATGGCGTAATATCCCATAATACTGGAAAGAGTGAACTCCTGAAGTACGTTGCAAGGCTTGCCCCTAGGGGGCTTTATACTTCAGGGAGGGGCAGCACAGCGGCAGGCCTATGCGTCAGTGCTGATTCTTCTATTATGACAACATCGGGTCTAAGAACAATAAAGGAGATTGTGGAGAATGAAATGAAATATGGAAAAGCTGATGTGGATATTTATATCGAAAAAGCCATCAGTTCCAAAAAGACCGAACTTCTCATTCCAAATACAAAGGAAATTCGTATGTTAACTAGACAAGGTAGAGGAATCTTATTTTCTGAATGCATCACGCTAGACTCACCAGCATACGGACATGCGGTAAACTATTACAGAATTGTTCCAAAAGAAGTAGTAAGGCTGAAAACTTCTTCAGGTAGAGAGCTTGGAACTACTCCGGAAACAAGAGTTGTATGTTATGACCCGAACAGCAAGACTACCTATTGGAGGCAGGCTGGAAAGATAAGCGCTGGAGATTGGGTGGTTCTAACTACGTACATTCCTGAAGTTATTGAACGTCAAAAACTGGATTTATGTAAGATACTCCAAGACGGAGATTCTGTAGAAATAGAAATCAATAAACTCCCGCTACGTATAGCAAGTGTATTAAAACAATTGTTTAATTCTGAAAGAGCGAATGTAGGATATGACAAGCTTGCTCAGATATGTGAAAAATTAAGTGTTGACATGCAGGACTTCTGGCCTGGCATTGTAAGCATATTTAGTAAGAAAGATGGTGAGAAGATAAGAATTCCACACAACTATAGTATATTTCGTCTGGCAGGCATCTGCTGTGCAGCAGCAACAATAACAGAAAAACAAAATCGCATTATGCTGACCTTTGCCGACAGGAATACATATGCGAAGTTGTTGAACTTAATCAATGAAGAATTTGGAGAGTCGTCTAGCCTGATGCTGAATAACTTTACTGTGGTGTTAAACGATTACATCTCTAGTATGCTCAGACTGTTTCTGAACTTCGATGCAAATGGTGTAACTGTCGATAAACTACTCCTCAGCTGCAGTAATAAGGAATTGATTGAATTTCTTTCTGCTTTTGCTGGATGCAAATCTACCGTTTGCAAAGAAGGAATAGATATCATTATTTCAAATCAGACTCTAGCCAGGCAGATTGATTTTGCCTTTATGAGACTCGGTATAGCTTGCCAAGTCGAGAGAGCTGGAGAAGAAGTAAGACTGAGAATAGTTGAACCAGAGTCGTTAAGGCTGTTTATGAATCTATTGGCGCCTGTAGAGCTCAGAAGTAAGATAAGGAATATTCGTGTCGATAACTTAAATATTGTCAGACTCGGAGAGTTCTACATAGCATCTAAAGTAGAAAAAGTAGAGAAATGTAGTGAAGAGCTGGTCTACGACCTGACAATAGACGAAGGCGAGGCATTCATTGCCAATGGCTTCTTAATTCACAATACTGCAGCAGTAGTGAAGGAGAAGAGCGGGCTTATGATGCTCGAAGCAGGTGCAGTTGTACTCGCAGACTTGGGAGTAGCATGCATAGATGAATTTGATAAGATGAGACCTGACGATAGAGGAGTGCTTCATGAAGTTATGGAGCAGCAGACTGTTAGTGTTGCTAAGGGAGGAATTGTTGCAACACTCAACGCAAGGACTTCTATAGTCGCGGCTGCTAACCCCTTACTTGGTACATACGACCCAATCAAGAACATCTACGAAAATGTAAATCTACCAATACCTCTTCTGAGCAGGTTCGACATAATATTCATAGTGAAGGACAGGCCTGATAGAATTGTGGACGAAAAACTTGCAACACATATATTGAGAACTCACAGGTCCAAAGGTTTCGTAAATCCCCCGCCGATAGATTTTGAACTTCTTAGGAAATACATAGTTTACTGCAAGAAGATAGAGCCTGTGCTTACGCAAGAAGCAGAGGCTAAACTACTTGAATTTTACCTTCAAATGAGAAATTTAGGAGGTAAGGAGAATATGATTACAGTTACGCCAAGGCAGCTCGAGTCACTAATTAGACTTGCTACAGCTAGAGCTAGACTACTGTTGAGGGATAAAGTAACTGAAGATGACGCTCTCGTAGCTATTTCGTTGGTAAGGAGGATGCTTGCAACAGTTGGCGTTGATGTAAGGACGGGAAAAATTGATATAGGCGTGCTGTCAGGAAGGGCTAGTAGCGAAAGGACTCTTATTGAGCTGGCTCTAGATGTCTTTAAGGAACTTCAGGGTGCGGAAAGGACTCCTGTTTCCTTAAGTGCATTTACGGAAGCTCTGGAGAAGACTGGTAAATTCAGCAGGGATGAAGCTAGAAAGATGATAAACATGCTTTACAAGATGGGCCAGATATATGAAATAAAACCGGGCTATTATAGCAGGATAACCTGAAACTAATTTAATGTTTTGAAGCATAATATAGCAAGGTTGGTGTTACTCATACAGGTGAATGTCAAGTTTGAGATTGTCGGGTAATTTGTGGCATCACACAGACTTTTTGAAGCTCTGGGCAGGAGATACTGTGACTCAGTTCACCAGCCAGGTGACATCTCTAGCAATACCAACCATTGCAATTCTAACTCTCGATGTAACAGGTCTTCAGCTCGGGATACTTGCCGCTCTGGGTTTCATCGCGTTTCCTACCTTGGGTCTTTTTGCAGGTGTCTGGATGGATAGAGTTAGAAGAAAGAGGGCAATGATAACAGTTAACATAGTCAGACTTATCACCCTTGCAACTGTACCTATAGCTTATCTCTTCAATACTCTAACTCTATACCAGCTATACGCAGTTTCTTTTATTATGGGTCTTTGCACGTTATTCTTTGATGTCGCATATCAATCCTACCTTCCCTCGCTAGTAAAAAGAGAGGATATAGTTGAAGGCAATCAGAAATTGCAGGTAAGCGCTTCAGCTGGTCAGGTGTTCGGTCCAAGCATAGCTGGCATATTGATGGGCTTCTTCGGTGCAGCTCTATCAATAATAATCGATGTTATGGGTTTCCTTGTATCAATATTAACCTTATTTGCGATAAGCAAGCCCGAGACAAAACCAACGATAATCAATAGAAATTTCTTCGCAGAAGTAAACTACCCCGCCCTTACGGACGGGGCTTTGGGGTTTCCAGTGGACTTTACGTCGTACCTTCATCTCCCCTTCAGGGTGTTTACAGACCCCCGACCCGTACCTCCCATTAAGGCACAGGCTATGTTAATAGCCCCTACCATGGACCCATGGCTCGCTTCGTTTGCTCTAC
>Ga0080006_1249437_pt1 | contig 47805 bp, 47 predicted proteins | sample RS3BMetagenome_FD_69209 | JGI IMG/M metagenome (GOLD analysis project Ga0080006, IMG submission 69209) | Ferric oxide microbial mat and aquatic microbial communities from Rainbow Spring, Yellowstone National Park, USA - RS3B (SPADES... ... | reverse complement strand
TCCGACGGCTCACCATCCGCTACGAGCGCAAGCTCGACATCCATCACGCCTTTACCTCGCTCGCGTGCTCGCTCATTTGCCTGCGCGCTCTGCAAGGGTGGTTTTGAAAGGCGTTCTAAGCGCCTGGATGGGGGCTGCGGCCAGGCCGCCATCATGGTGGGTGATCGGGTGCCATCGCGTCCCGTCCCAGCGCAGCAGGCCGTCGTCGCCCTGGGTGATGATGCCGCCGTGATCGTCGGAGACGAGTTCGAGCCGGTCCGGTACGAGCGTGAAGAAGCGCTGGTCGCGGCCGGGGATCGCGGCGGTCGAGAAGCTGCGCTCGCCGGCACGACGCCAAGCCAGGCGGTTGAGACTGCGCGCCCAGAGTGCCCCGTCGGCGGTGCGGATTGCCACGTCCCACGTGTCGGCTGGCAGGCCATCCGCTGTGCCGAAACGCTCGACATTGCCCGAGCGATCGAGATGGCAAAGGCCGGCACCGCATCCGAACAGGAAGCCGTCATGTCGTGTGGCCGTGATGAAGCGGGCTGCCGGAACCGCAGACGCGGGGACCGTCGGCGAGCCACCGGATAGCGCCACGGGCGGGCCCAGCTTGCCGTCGCGGATCGCGGCGCGCAGAAGCGTGCCGTCGCGGATGAAGACAAGCTCGTTGTCGCCGAAGGCCACCTGCTGCAGGCGCCCGAGCCTGTTTGCGGGCGTGGTGACCGGCCGGAATTGCGTGCCCGAGCGGAGATAAAGCCCGCCATCCGTGATGACCCAGACGCGGCCGCTGCCGTCGACGGCGATCCGGTGGATCCATGTCCCCGGCGGCAGGCCGCCGTCGGCGCGTGTGACGAAGGCGCCGTCGTAGCGGAACAACCCGGCTTCCGTGCCGATCAGTATGAAGCCGTCGCTGTCCTGGGCGAACGCGGTCACCGTCATGTTGCCGAGACCCTGCTCGTCGGTCAGGTTCTCGAACCGGGTGAACTGCGCACGCGCGGCTTGTACGGACAGCATCAGCCAGATGGTGGCAAGCAGGCCCAGAAGGGTCGCCCGTACCCTGCGCCCAGGCCGGGAAGGAAGCATGTCTTGCCTTTGCGCCACACGACGCACGCCGTTGCGTGCGCTGTAAGCTTCTCGCAACGGCGTTAAGAAGCTCTAAATGCCCGCATTTCCCGGGCCGGCGGCAGGGTTTGTCACGAGGAGAACCGGCCTTTCTGGCCGGTGCCGCGGCAAGCGGGCTTGCTCAGGGGTTCGATGCGGTGCCCGGCGCGCCGGCGAGCGGTCCACCCGCCAGCCCGAGCAGGGCTGCGACGTTCGGTGTGCCGTTGCCGGTCGTGTAGTTGTAGAGACCGGAGTTGGCGGTCAGCCCGTTATTGCCAGGGATGTTCTGGTGGAAATAGGAGCCGCCGCCGGCAGCCTGACGGTAGGCCAACGCGTAGAGATAAGGATTGATGTTTCCCTGCCGGCCCTGGGTCTGCACCAGGAGGGCGATCGCGCTGGCGAGTTCGGGTGCGGCGGCGCTGGTGCCGATGACGGTGTCCGGCGCTCCGCCGAACACGATGGCGAGGCTGGAGCGCTGACCCGTGTCTCCCGGCAGCAAGCCTGTGCTGTCGCAGGAGCCGGAGCCGTCATCCGGGCAGCCGCCCACCTCCATCCCGATATCGGGAACGGTACGGAAATTGGTCGATCCGGTGCTGACCAGGTTCTGGTAGGCCGGCTTGGCGAACAGGGTCGACGCTCCTCCGCCCGCGCCGAAGGCGCCGCCGGAGATCGCCACACCCGTGCCATACGGGTCGAGGGCCGGCTCGAGATCGGCATAGGCGTTCTCGCCGACATAACTCGAATCCGACCCGCCCTGCGAGCGAGCGGTGACCAGGTTGGTACCGCCCACGGCCGTGACGTTCGGATCGGCGGCCGGGACCGAAACGCCGGCGACGAACGAACCACCGGTGCCGGAGAAATAGTCGGCGCTCATGCAGCCCTTGCCGCCCGAATCGCCGGATCCGGCGACGAAGGTCATGCCCTGCGCGTTCCCCTGCTTGTAGAGTTCAGAGTAGAGCTGGAGCATGATCGTCTGGTCGACGCCGCTGTTGTAGGCGGCGGTGTAGTAGAGTTCGCACTGGCCGTAGGACATCGAGACGATGTCCGCCTTGTTGTCGTTGTCGACGGCGATGAGGGCCGAAACCAGCGACTGGTCGCTCAGGTCGGGCGTGTCGTAGAGGATGACGTGGGCGCCGGGCGCGCCGCCGAGAACCTGTTCCACATCCAGCGTCGCCTCTTCGGCCGAGGTCGCGTCCGTCGTGGCGACAGGGCCGCCATTCACCGGCCGGCGGGCGAAGATGGCGGGATCGGCTGCCTGCCCGGAGGTGGCCTTGAAGTTGTCGCTGTCGAACAGCAATGCCACGTCGCTATCTTGCACGTCGCTGGACATGATCACCGCGACCGTCGATCCCGTGCCGTCGAGATGCGCCGCTCCGCTCGCCGCACCGGCGGTGGCCTGGTAGGACGGGTAGCCGTAGGCCTGCTTGAGATCGTTGAACAGGTAGGTCGAACTCCCCGCCGCCTGCGAGCCGTAGCCGCTGGTGCTCCGCCTGGCGTAGCCGAAGGCGGCACGGAGGACCAGCGGGTTGGCGTCGCTCCGGCCCGGATGGAAGGCCGGAACCAGGATGCCCGTACCGGCCAGGCCTGGCGGAAGCGCGATCGGTGCGCCGGCGACCAGGCGGGGCCGTCCCACGGGGTCGATGGCGACCTGAAGGCTGACGGAGAATCCGGCGTTGACCTGCGCCGCATTGCCGCTGACGTGAAGCGAGCGGGCCTGGGGTGTCACGGTGAAGCCGAGCGCGCGCAACTGCGCGGCGGCGCGATTGAGCAGAGGGGCGGAGGGACCGAACTGCGCGGCAAAGGAGGCCGGCGTCAGCCAGCGGTGATATTGCGGCGAAGTCGGGTCGTTGAGTTGCGCGAGAAGCTGGTCGAGCCCCGCGCCGTTGCTCAACGGGAGCACGACGTCGAATTCCACGGGCTGGGACGCAGCGGCGGCGCCGAGCAGTTGCAGCGGCGAGCGTGCCGGAACTGCAACGCCGAGCGGCGGCAGAGGCGCTGCGGGCCCGGACGGGAGTACCGGCGGCGGAGTCGGCGCCGAGTGAGCGCCCGTGTGCGTGCTGGTCAGCATCGCTATCGCTGCTGTCGCCAGCAGGCCATGTCTGGAGAACGGCAAGGAAACCTCCCTGAGGTGTCTTGCCCGACAGATCATTCTCGCCGGGCCGTGGCCCGTATCTATAAGTAGCAGGTCGTAAACGACCGGTTTACCGATGTCTCCCAGGACCAAAAAATCTCGCAAGCGGGCGTTTTTCTGGACGGACGCCGTGCTCGTGCGCGCGGTGAAACACTGCTGGCAGGTTCCGAACCTCGCGTTCGCGTGGCTGCCGGTCGAGCCCCCGGCTTGAGCCCGCCAGCCTTCGGCCGCCATCATCCGGCCGGGCGAGCAGGCTCGGGCTGCCCAGCAACCAAGGTCTGCGCGCCGCGCCCACCTCGCCGTCGCGCACCGCACCGCCAGGGCGGGTCTGCTCCGAGACGTCGCGGGCCGTGGGCGGGAACCGGTGACGAGCCAGCAGGCCGGTCAGGTCAGCCGTTTGCGCCCAGTCGGGTGCTGTTCAAGGTCAAAGCGCGCCGCCGCGCCGCCCGGCCATGGCGCCGAGGCGCAGGCGGAGCGCGTTGAGCTTGATGAAGCCCTGCGCATCGACCTGGTTGTAGGCGCCCTCGTCGTCCTCGAAGGTCACCACGCGGGTATCGTAGAGGCTATGGGGGCTTTCCCGGCCGGTGACGATGGTGTTGCCCTTGTAGAGCTTGAGCCGCACCCGCCCGGTAACGCTTGCCTGGCTGGTGTCGATCAGCGCCTGCAGCATGCGACGCTCGGGGCTGAACCAGAAGCCGTTATAGATCAGCTCGGCGTAGCGCGGCATCAGGCTGTCCTTGAGGTGCCCGGCCTCGCGATCCAGCGTGATGCTTTCCATCGCCCGGTGGGCGGCGAGCAGGATCGTGCCGCCAGGTGTCTCGTAGATGCCGCGCGACTTCATGCCGACGAAGCGGTTCTCCACCAGATCCAGCCGGCCGATGCCGTTCTCGCGCCCCAGCGCGTTGAGCCTGGTCAGCAGGGCCGCCGGCGAGAGTGTCTCGCCATTGATCGCCACCGGGTCGCCGCCGGCGAAGTCGATGCTGATCTCGGTGGCCCGATCCGGGGCGGCCTCCGGGCTGATGGTGCGCTGGAAGACGATCTCGTCCGGCGGCAGGGCAGGATCCTCCAGGATCTTCCCCTCCGAGGAGGAGTGCAGCAGGTTGGCATCGACCGAGAACGGCGCGTCGCCGCGCTTGTCGCGCGCGATCGGGATCTGGTTTGCCTCGGCGAAGGCGAGCAGCTTGGTGCGGCTGGTCAGGTCCCATTCGCGCCAGGGGGCGATCACCGTCACGTCGGGCTTGAGCGCGTAATAGGACAGCTCGAAGCGCACCTGGTCGTTGCCCTTGCCGGTCGCCCCGTGCGCCACGGCGTCCGCACCCACCGCCTCGGCGATCTCGATCTGGCGCTGGGCGATCAGCGGGCGGGCGATGGAGGTGCCGAGCAGGTACTGACCCTCGTAGAGCGTGTTGGCGCGGAACATCGGCAAGACGAAGTCGCGCACGAAGGTCTCGCGCAGGTCGTCGACGAAGATCTCGCGCACCCCGAACAGCTCGGCCTTGCGCCGCGCCGGCTCCAGCTCCTCGCCCTGGCCGAGATCGGCGGTGAAGGTGACGACCTCGCAGTCATATTCGGTCTGCAGCCAGCGCAGGATCACGCTGGTATCGAGCCCGCCCGAATAGGCGAGCACCACCTTCTTCACGTCGCGCTTCGTGGCGGCCAAGGGCGGCTCTCCTTCTCGGGCTGGGCTTGTGTCAGGCAGCCGGGCGCTGGCGCCGGCTTTCGGTACGCAGCTGGCCGCAGGCGGCGAGGATGTCGCGCCCGCGGGGGGCGCGGATCGGCGAGGCGAAGCCGGCATCCATGACAATCGCGGCGAAGCGGTCCAGCCGCTCGCGCGTCGAGGGCTGGTAGTCGCTGCCCGGCCAGGGATTGAACGGGATCAGGTTGACCTTGGCCGGGATGCCGGCGATCAGCCGCACCAGCTCGCGCGCTTCCGCCTCGCTGTCGTTTATCCCGCGCAGCATGATGTATTCGAACGTGATGCGCCGTGCGTTGGACGCGGCCGGGTAGCGGCGGCAGGCGGCGATCAGCTCGGCGATCGGGTATTTGCGGTTGAGCGGCACCAGCTCGTCGCGCAGCTCGTCGCGCACCGCATGCAGCGAAACGGCGAGGTTGATGCCCAGCTCCGAGCCGCAGCGGTCCATCATCGGCACCACGCCGGAGGTCGAGAGCGTGATCCGCCGGCGCGACAGGCCGATGCCCTCGCCGTCCATCATGATGCGCATGGCGGCGGCGACGTTGTCGTAATTGTAGAGCGGCTCGCCCATGCCCATCAGCACGACCGTAGACAGCAGGCGGGGCGTCTCGCCGCGCGGGCTCGGCCACTCGCCATAGCTGTCGCGCGCGGCCATGAACTGGCCCACGATCTCGGCCGGGCCGAGATTGCGCGCCAGGGCCTGGGTGCCGGTATGGCAGAAGCGGCAGGAGAGCGTGCAGCCCACCTGGCTCGAGATGCAGACGGCGCCGCGATCCTCGCGCCGGTCGGGGATATAGACGGTCTCGGCTTCCTGGCCGTCACGGAAGCGGAACAGCCATTTGCGTGTCTCGTCCGTGCTGGTCTGCACCGTGGCCGCTTCCGGCCGGCCGATCACGAATTGCTCGGCGAGCCGCGCCTGCAGCGGCTTGGCGATCGAGCTCATCCGGGCAAAGTCGGTGACACCCTGGTTGTAGATCCAGTGCCAGACCTGCTTGGCGCGGAACGGCTTCTCGCCGATCTCGGCCAGCACCCCGGCCAACTGCTCGCGCGACAGCCCGACCAGCTCGCGCCGCCCGTCGGCCAGTACGGGGGCGGGCGGGGCAAAGAGCGCGGTCTTGGCCAGGATGCGGGTGCGTTCGGCCGCATTGAGGTCGGTGGCCGGCTGCGGCGGGGTCAGGGTCTCCGGCCTGGGCCTGCCCGGAAGCTGAGCGTTCATCGGCACCCTATACGCCATCGCGCGCCGCAAATCACCCCGGCGGCGACCGGCGCGGGCCGCCCGCACGGGCCCGAAACCGTCATAAGGATGCCACGTTCTCGCAGTTCTATGCGATGGTTGACGTGGCGGCCGAGGGTGCGATGGACGAGCGGGAGTACAAGGCGAAGCTCGACGAGCTCGATCACCTGCTGAACGACCCGGACGTCGAGACCGAGCCGTCCCATATCTGGTCGCTGCTCGCCGAGGTTTCCCACCACGATCTGCAGGGTCTCGAGCAGCTTCACGGCTGACCAGTTGGCGTTATTACGCTTCTTAAACTTCAAGCGCTGGCCCCCCGTTCGCCCGGCCGCTAGATTGGATCGGTTGCGAACGGAGTGCCCTGTCGATCGCCTATGATCCTTGCCGCCCCCTGGTCTTCATGCATGTTCCGAAGACCTCCGGGATCTCGCTCACCTCCGGACTGATCCAGGCTCTCGCGCCACGCCGGACGGTGACAGGGTTCGACCGCGTTCTGTGTGGGGCCTTTTCCGACTATGCGAGCCTGTCGCCGGAGGTCCGCCGGCAGATCGTCGATGATCCCGGGCAGCTGCCGCAGGGCGTCCCCTTCATCCATGGCCACTATGCGCTGTCGACGACCGTGCGCGCCTATCCGCAGGCGCAGTTCATGACCGTGCTGCGCGAACCCGCGGTCCGGCTGCTCTCCATGTGGCGCTTCTGGCGCATGCAGACGGAAGCGAGCATGACAGGCTGGGGCAGCTGGGCGGATTATGTGTTTCGTGCGCGCCGCCCCTTCGAGGTTTTCCTCGAGGACGAGGCCATCGCACACGCGACCGACAATTTCGCCGTGCGGATGCTGCTCCTGCCGCACGAGCTGATCGACGACACCGCCTTCATCGACCCGCGCCACGACGAGACGCTGCTGGCTGATGCGGCGTCGTGCCTGGAGCGCTTCCAGTTCCTCGACGTGGTCGAGGATCCCGCCTTGCCCGAAAGGCTCGGGCGTTGGCTCGGGAGGCCCTTCGCCTATCCGGTGCTCAACCGGACGAGTGCCCGACCCGACGGGACGGAGCTGCCGCTGCATCGCGAGCTGACCAGCCGCAGCTTCGATCTGATCGAGGCCCGCAGCCGCCTGGACCAGGTCCTCTGGCAGGGACTGGTGCGCGAGCTGATGCCCGGCGAGGATGTCGGCAGGCTGCGCGAGCGGGTCCTGGTGAGAGCCGTTGCCCGGCACGCGATGGCCTCGGCCGCCTGAGCCGGGCGCGCGGCGCGAGCCCCCGGCTCCCAGGCGCTCAGCCGGCCGGCCAGACCTGGATGGCGGCGGGCGGCAGGACGACCCGGCACGCGCCAGGGCACGCCGCTGCCGGGGCGACCTGTGCCCGCAGGACCGCATCGCCCACCCGGATCAGCGCCGTGCTGCGACCGAGCACCGCAGGTGCGAGCGACACCAGCTCGGCCGGGTAGCCATCCGGGTCGGCCCCGGGGTCGAGCATGACGGCGCGCGCGGTCCAGCCGACGCGCTGGCCCACCGACAGCGGCGGCCCCGCGACGCGCAGCCGCAGCCCGCCGCCCGGATCGAGCCGGTCGGGTGCCACGACCACCGCCGACGCCGCATCGCCGGCACCCGACAGGCGCGCGACCGCCTCGCTGGCCGGACGCAGGAACACATGTCCCGACGGCCCCGACTGCAGCAGGCGGCCGTTCTCCAGCACCAGCAGCCAGTCGGCGAGCTCGAACGCCTCGCCGGGATCGTGGGTGACCAGGATGGTGGTCGTCTCGATCTCCTCCTGCAGGGCGCGGAAATCCTGGCGGAGCTGGGTCCGGCGCGGCGTGTCGAGTGCGGAGAACGGCTCGTCGAGCAGCAGCAAATCCGCGCGCACCGACAGGGCGCGGGCCAGGGCCGCGCGCTGCTGCTGGCCGAGCGACAGCGCCGCCGGACGCCGATCTTCCAGCCCGTCCAGCCCCAGCCGGTGACACCAGTGCCGGGCCAGGACAGGGTCGGCGAAGCGGGCAAAGCCGATCTGCCTGGCCAGCGACAGATGCGGGAACAGCCCGTGGCTTTGCGGCACGTAGGCGACCCCGCGCCGCTCGGGCGGCAGCGGCGACAGGTCGCGACCGTCGAGCACGAGCCGCGCCCGTGGCGCGCCGGCCAGCCCGGCCAGGGCCCGCAGGGTCAGCGACTTGCCGGACCCCGAGGCGCCGAGGATGGCGATGCGCCGGGCGTCGGTCTCGCAGGCGAGCCGCAGATCGAACCCGCCTTGCGCCGCCTGCAGGCTGAACGCGATGGGACGCGGCACCGTGCTCCCCCCGCCGGGCACGACGGCGAGGCTGGCGGGTGCCGGCGCCGGGCGGCCCGGCGTGTCGTCGGACGCGGCGTGCGCCGGGCGGCGCGCCACCAGCGCTGCCAGCAGCAGCACGGTCAGCGCGATGCCGAGTGTGGGCAGCAGGATCGGCAGCATGGCGGGCAGCCCGTCGGAGCCGAATGCCACATAGGTGTAGATGGGCAGGGAATAGGGATGGTAGGCGACCAGCACGGTGGCGCCGAACTCGCCGAACGCGCGCAGCCAGGCGAGCAGGCTGCCGGCCAGGATGCCGCGCGCGGCGAGCGGCAGGCTCGCGCGCAGGAAGGTCGCGGTCGGACCATGGCCGAGGGTGCGCGCGACGTCCTCGAGTTCCGGGTCAACCGCCTCGAACGCCGAACGGGCGGCAATGATCAGGAAGGGTGCGGAGACGAAGCTTTCGGCCAGCACGATGCCCAGCGTGCTGTCGGTAAGCGACACGCCGACCCGCGCCGCGGCCCGCCCCAGCACCCCGTCATGGCCGAGCAGGAACAGCAGCAGCACGCCGCTGCTGAGCGGCGGCAGGGCGAGCGGCATCTGCACGAGGAAGCCGAGCGCCGAGGCGGCCCAGCCTGTTCCGCCGCCGCGGCGGCCGCGCGCCAGCAGGTAGCCGAGCGGCACGCCGCCGAGCGCCACCAGGATCGTGGCCAGGCTCGCGCTGGCAACCGACACCCCGGCTGCACCGCCGAGCGTTGCCCAGTCCGCACCTGCGAAGCCGGTGCTGACGAGAGGCGGGAGTGCCGCGGCGAACGGAGCCAGCAGGTAGAGGGCGAGAAGGCCGGCGAGCCAGGGGAGCGGCGTCACCCGAGCCCGAGCTGTCGGCGCAGCGCGGCCGGCACCGCCTGCGCGTCGCCCGCCACTCGCGGCGCAAGCAGGGTCAGGCCGCCACGGCGCAGCAGGGCGCGGCCCCCCTCGCCGAGCAGGAAGGCGAGGAAGCTCTGCGCCCCGTCCGGGTCCGGCGCGTCGCGCAGGATAGTGGCGGTGTAGGTGGCGCCGAGCGACAGGGGCGCGGGCAGGGTGATCTGCGGTATGCCGAGATCGGTGGTCTCGAAGGAATAGAAGAAGCCGGCGTCGAGCTCGCCAGACTGCAGCCGGCCGACCAGCGTTTCCTCCGGCAGGACCTGGGCCGGGTTCTCGGGCGCGCCGAGCACGCGGCGGGCGAGGCCGGGCATCTTGTAGAACCGCTCGGCCCGATCGAGCAGCTCGACCGTGAAGCGGCCCTTGGGATCGAGGGCCGGGTCGGTGCGGCCGAGGCGCAGGCCTGGCGTCTGCAGCGCGTCCTGCCAGGGCAGCCGGCGCAGCCGCTCGGCGAAGCGGCTGTGGGGATTGTAGCCGATGACCAGCGGTGCCGTGGCGAACGGCATGTACCAGGCAACCCGGTGGCCGCCCCCGGGGCCGGACAGGATCGCGTTGACCTTGGCGCTGGCACTGATGAAGACGTCAGCCGGGTGCAGTCGCGCCTTGATTTCGCCCGCGAGCTTGTTCGACCCGCCGGCGAAGCCAGCGAAGCGCCCGCCGCCCGTCCGGTCGAAGGCCGGGCCGATGTCGCGCTCCATGAGCCGCACCAGGGAGCCGGCGTAGAAGACCTGCACCAGTCGGCCCTCGGCGCGGGCGGCGGGCCGGCCGGCAACGACCCCGCCCATGATCCCGGTCACGAGTCCGGGCGCGGACAGCAGCAGGCTGCGACGCTTCACCACCATCATGCTCGGCCGCCTCGCTGCGTTATAGCCAAGCGCATAAAGCGGTATGGCGCCCGGCTCAAGCGGGGCCTCGCCGGATGGGGCCTCGCCGGATGGGGCCTCGCCGTATGTGCCCTCGCCGTATGTGTCTGGGCCGGATATGGCAACGCCGGGACTCGTCCGCTTCGGCCGACACAGCTCGGACCGGCCGGTGCGCTGCAGACCGGACAGGCTAGTGGAGTGGCGACAGCAGGGTGAGGCTGGTCACGTCGTGCACGCTGCGGCCGCCGCGACGATCGCCGGGCACGACGAGGCGCCAATGGGCCGGCCCGAGCGCCCGTCCGTCCTGCTCGTCGGCCAGGATCACCTGCTTGGCCTCGAACGCCGGCGACAGCTCGGCCAGCGCCAGGACCACCTCGTAGCCGTCCGCCCCGCGCACGGCGACCACCTGGCGCTCCTGGCTCTTGGGCGGATCGTCGGCCAGCAGGCCGGACCGCTCCAGCGCCGCCCAGAGCAGCGGCCCGCTGAACCGGCCCTGTCTGGTGCCGTGCTCGGTCTGGAAGCGCACGGCGAGGGTCTCGGCCGGCAGCCGGGCGAGCTCGCCGTCCGCCAGCCGGACGCTCCCCCCGGGGCCTGAGACCGTTACCCCGCCCGGGAGCGGCTCGCCTGCCACGGCAGGACCCGCCAGGAGGAGCGGGGCGGCAAGGAACAGTGCTACTCGTCGCATGCGTGGATGCCCCAGACGCGGCCGTCCTGCTCTCGGGATGATCGTCGCGCGCGTGGCGCGTTCCGTGCGACGCTGCCCGCACAGGGGGAAGCTGGCAATGGGTGTCGGCGCGCAGCGTGTCCGGGATCTCGCGCTCGCCCTGCCCGGCGCGAGCGAGGCACCGCATTTCGACCGGGTCGCTTTCCGCACGCCGCGCAGGATCTTCGCCACACTCGCAGCCGACGGGTGCCACCTCAACCTGATGTTCGACCCGGAGCTGCGCGACTTCTACTGCCAGATGGCCCCGACGATGTTCGCACCCGTTCCGGGCGGCTGGGGCCGGGCGGGTGCGACAAGCTGCGATCTGGACGCGGTCGATGAAGCAACGCTTCGGTCGGCCTTGGAGGCCGCGCATCGGCGCGCGGCCCCGCGACCGCGACGCCGCCGCCCCTGACGGACCGCGCCGGGCAGGCCGGCGGGTCGGGGCCGCCCAACGGCAGCGCCCCGCGGCAAACGCCCGCGGCAGGCCCAGCCGTAACGCCCAACCGTAATGCCCAGCCGCACAGGTCCCGCGGCAACGCACAGCGGCAACGCCTTATGGCCGGCCATTCGCGCGACCCCGCGCGCGCCGGCGTTTCCTCCCTGCGCGTCCTGCCCTAGAAGCGCTGCCGATGCTGCAGATCGACAACCTGACCCTGAACGCCTGGGGCCGCCGCTTCTTCGAGCGCGCGTCCGCCTCCCTGCCCAACCCGTCCAAGGTCGGGCTGGTGGGACGCAACGGGGTCGGCAAATCCACCCTCTTCAAGCTGATCAAGGGCGAGCTGAGCCCTGACAGCGGCGAGATCTCCATTCCCAAATCGGCCCGGGTCGCCACCGTCGACCAGGAGCACCCGGCCACCCCGGACAGCCTGCTCGACACCATCCTGGCCGCCGATACCGAACGCGCCCGGCTGATGGCCTCGCTGGACACCGCCGAGCCGGAGGCGATGGGCGACATCTGGGGCCGGCTGATGGAGATCGACGCCGACACCGCACCGGCCCGGGCGGCGGAGATCCTGAGCGGGCTGGGCTTCTCGACGGCCGATCTCGACCGGCCGATGAGCGAGTTCTCCGGCGGCTGGCGCATGCGGGTGGCGCTGGCCGCCGCCTTGTTCTCCGCACCCGACCTGCTGCTGCTGGACGAGCCCACCAACTATCTCGACCTGGAAGGCGCACTCTGGCTGGAAGCCAGGCTGGCGCGCTATCCGCACTCGGCGCTGATCATCTCGCACGACCGCGAGCTGCTCAACAACTCGGTGGACTTCATCCTCCATGTCTCCGAGCGCAAGCTCGAGCTCTATACCGGCGGCTACGACAGTTTCGAGAAGCAGCGCGCGGAAAAGCTCCGCCTGCAGAGTGCTGCGCGCGCCAAGCAGGAAGCCGAGCGGGCGCATCTGCAATCCTTCGTCGACCGCTTCAAGGCCAAGGCGTCCAAGGCGGCGCAGGCGCAGAGCCGGATGAAGCGGCTGGCCAAGATGGAACCGGTGGCCGCCACGATCGAGGAGCGGGTGGCGCCGTTCATCCTGCCCTCGCCGCCCAGGCCGCTGCCGCCGCCGCTGATGCGGCTCGAAGGGGTGGAGATCGCCTATGGCGACGACCCGGCGGTGCTGCGCGGGCTCGACCTGCGGCTCGATCTCGACGACCGCATCGGGCTGCTCGGCGTCAATGGCGCCGGCAAGTCCACCTTCGCCAAGATGGCAGCGGGCGCGCTGATGGCGCGCACCGGCCGCGTCACCCGTTCGTCGCGCATGGCGGTGGGCTGGTTCCACCAGCACCAGATCGAGGCGCTGGATCCCGAGCAGACGCCGCTCGACATCATGCGCGACGCCCGCCCGCAGGACAGCGACCAGTCGCACCGCTCGCGCCTGGCCAGTTTCGGCATCGGCTTCGACAAGCAGAACACCACCGCCGAGGCCCTGTCGGGCGGCGAACGCGCCCGGCTGCTGCTCAACCTGGTGGCGATGGCAGCTCCCCACCTGCTGATCCTCGACGAGCCCACCAACCATCTCGACATCGACAGCCGGCGCGCGCTGCTCGACGCGCTCAACGACTACGAGGGCGCGGTGATCCTGATCACCCACGACCGCTCGCTGATGGAACTCGTCGCCGACCGGCTGTGGCTGGCGGCCGACAACACGGTCGTGCCGTTCGACGGCGACATGGACGACTACGCCCGCTTCGTCATCGAACGCTCCCGCAGCGGCACCGCCGCCCCGTCACAGGCGGCGGCCAAGGAGAAGCGGACCAAGCAGCAGAAGCGTGCGTCCTGATCCCCGCCTCAGCGCAGCCCGCCGCTGGCGGTGATCTCCTCGCCGGTCACCCAGCCTGCCTCGTCGGAGGCGAGGAACACCGCGATGCCGGCGATGTCCCCCGGCTGCCCGCTTCGGCCGAGCGGGGTTTGCGCCACCACGCCCGCCTCGAACTCGGAGCCCACCAGGCCCGCGGCGTGGGCGCCCTCGGTCTGGACAAAGCCGGGGCTGATGGCGCTGACCCTGATCCTGCGTGGCGCCAACTCGTTGGCCAGCACGCCGGTGATCGCGTTCACCGCGCCCTTGGTGCCGGTATAGACCGCCGAGGCCGGCGGATGGACGCTCGTCACCACCGACGAGATGTTGATGATGCTGCCACCCTCGCCGAGCTGCTTCGACGCGGCCTGTGTCACCAGCAGCAGGCCGAGCACGTTGACGTCGAACAGGCGCCGGTAGTGCGCCTCGGTCAGCTCGCCGATCGGCGCGAACTCGTAGACGCCCGAGTTGTTGACCAGCACATCGAGCCGGCCGAACGCGCGCACCGCCGCATCGACCAGGCCGTTCGCCTGCTCGGCGCTCGTGACATCGCCCTGCACGGCGATCGCCTTGCCACCGGCCGCGGTGATCGCCTCCACGACCCCATCGGCACCCGCCTTGCTCGACGCGTAATTGACCACGACCGCCGCACCCTCCCGGGCGAGCGCCGTGGCGATCGCAGCCCCGATGCCCTTCGAGGCACCCGTTACCATCGCGACCTTGCCTGTGAGTCTGGCCATGTCCTTCATCCTTCCCGAGACAACCGGCAGCCGGAATGCCGCCCGGTTCTGTAGTTCGGGAATTCGGAACTGTTGAACGAGCGGTCAAGGCCTTCTATCTGGAAAAATCATGCGGCCCCTGTCCCACCCCGCGATCGAGGATGTCCGTCCGGACGCGATCCTGCATGCCCTGTCCGATCCGACCCGTGCTGCGATCTTCGCCCGGATCCGGGGTGCAGGTTGCGCCCAGGCCTGCAGCGCCGTCGCCTCCCTAGGCGAGCGGACGATCCCGAAATCCTCGCTCTCAGCCCACATCCGGGTGCTGCGCGAGGCCGGCCTGATCCGCTGCGAGCGTCACGGCGCGGAGATGCGCAATTCGTCGCGCTGCCAGGAAGTGGACGCCCGCTTCCCGGGCCTGCTGCCGGCGATCATGGGGGCATATGCGCAGGCGGCGCGGAGAACCGCGAGCTAGGCGCATCCGCCGTGCGGCGCGACGGCCTCGATCGGCACGTTGCGGCGGAAGAGGCTGCTGTCCCCGGCGAAGATGATGTTGTTCGAGAAGGTGGCGACGACCTCGAGGTCGGAGGCGACATTACCTGCCCCCAACCAGCCCTCGGAGATGAACGACTTCTTCATCTTCGACCGGCATGATCTCGTGCGCTGCGCATTCGAACCGGTGTTAGCTCATGACGCTTCGGAGTCCGGATTCTGCCCGGTCCCTGACAAGTCGGCCCGTTATCCGCCTCGCTGTCGGATCGCTCCAGGGCACGCTGCTGTCCCTGCTGACCCTGGCCGTGGTACGCCACGCCGCGCCCTTCGACCGACCTGAAAGCACGCTGCCTGTCGAACGCCTGCTCCTGGCGCTGCCCGTGTCGTTCCTGCTCGTTTGGGGGCGTATGCGCCTGCAGATGATTGCAGTGCTGCTTGGGATCATTGCGGCGATCACGCTGGCGGTCAGCCATCACGAGATTCACCAGGAGCCGCCTTCCGCCCTGTCACTGCCCGACAGATCGTTACATCACTTCCTGTTCCACCCGCTGCTCTTCATCCTCATCGCCCTTGCCGTCGCGGCCGAAAGCGACCGCCGTCTCTGGCCGCGCTATCCTCGCCTGTTCGAAGCTGCCTGGGATCTCGCGGTTCTGCTTGCCCTTGCCGCCTTGTTCATTGTCCTGAGCTGGGGCGTGCTCTGGCTGATGGCGGCCCTGTTCGCGGTCATCGGCCTGCATGGCTTCGTGCGGCTGCTGGGCAAGCCTTGGATCTGGCCGCTGATGAATTGTGCTGCATTCTCGGCCACGATCGCGTTCTGCATCGAGGGTGACTGGCTGGTCGCCGGCGCGAGGCGACTGGCGCTGGCCCTGTTCGGTCTTCTGCTGCCGATTCTCAGCGGCCTGACCGCCGTCTTCCTCGTGTCACTCATTTTTGTGCCTTTGTCTCGGCTCTGGAGTACTCATCACTCAGGCCTGCTGCTAACCTTGTCTGCTCTGCTGCTGATCCTGCTGCTCAACGCCGTCTACCAGGACGGCAGGGGACCGACGGCGACCCCGATGCGGCTTGCCGGCCGGCTCGCGGCGATTGAGATTCTGCCCCTGGTGATTCTTGCCGTGGCAGCCCTAGCCCTTCGCGTTCATGACCACGGCTGGTCGGTCGAGCGGGTTGTGTCTGCCGGCGGCTTTTCGATTCTGGTGCTCTACGGACTCGGCTATTTCGGCGCTGCGCTCGCGCCCGGAAGGTGGCTGTGCATCATCGAGCCGGTCAATGTGGGCACAGCCGTTTGGACGATCCTCGTCATCGTCTCCCTACTCACGTCGGTTGCGGATCCGAGCCGCATCTCCGTCGCCAGTCAGGTCGCCCGGCTACGCTCCGGCGCCATCCCGGCAGAGAAGTTCGACTATGCCTTTCTTGCCCGGGAAGGTGGACGCTACGGACGTGCGGCGCTCGCCAGTCTGGTCGATCATCCGCCTCCGAAAGACGCAGCCTCCGTTCATGATCGCGCGGTTGCCGCCTTGTCAGGCATCACCCGACCAGATGGGCGGCCTACGCCGTCGGACCTGGCCGCCAGGATCAGCGTCCACCCCACCGGAGCGATTCTACCAAAGGATCTGCTGTCCTAAATCGCGGGACCCGTGCAGCGAGGGCCGTGGCTATACTGTCTGCATGGGCGCGGCGCACATTGCGACGCCGTGCTCCTGCCGAGGACCCCCGACGGCCGGGAGCATGTCGCTGTCCTGCAAGACAGCCTCGACCTCGTGGCGCTGTTCGACAGTACGGCCGAGGGATGGCGATCAGGGGGAACGACCCGCATCCCGACAAACTGCGCGAGCGCCAGAGCAGAACTGCTCGCCGGTCACGCGACGCTGGGCAGTACGCCCCACGCCGCCGTGGTTCTGCCGTCCGGGCATTTCATTGTGGAATCGCCCCGCGATCCCACAGCGCCATGCGGCAACTGAGCGGCCGTCAGGCCGCCGCCCGCCCATCACGCCGCGCCAGTCTCTCCAGCAGGTAATCCACCTCCACCCGCGCCCGCTCGCTCAGCGACGACCCCGGCTTGCGTTGCGCGTCATGCGCAATGGCACCGCGGCGGCGCAGCACGTATTTGCGCACCGCCAGGCCCACTCCCTGCTGCTGCTCGTAGCGGACGAGCGGCAGGTGGGCGTCGAACAGGTCGTGTGCGGCGTCGCGCTCGCCTGATTTCGACAGCCGCACGACATCGACCAGCATGTCGGGGAAGGCGTAGCCGGTCATGGCACCATCAGCCCCGCGCTCCATCTCGAAATCGAGAAACAACCCGCCATTGCCGGTGAGGATCGAAAGCGGCCGCAAGGAGCCGTCGGCCTGGAAGGCGCGCAGCGTGCTGATCTTCTCCAGGCCCGGCCAGTCCTCGTGCTTGAGCATGACGCAGGAGGGATTGTCGGTCACGATGCGTCGGATCACGCCCGGGGTCATGATCACGCCGGTGGCCAGCGGATAGTCCTGGATGACGAGCGGCACGTCGTCGCCGATCGCCTCGCTCGCCTGGCGGTAGTAGGTCACGATCTGGTCGTCGGTGCGCAGGCCGGAAGGCGGGGCCACCATCACCGCCGCAGCACCATCCTCCATGACGCTGCGCGCCAGGGCCCGCATGGCCGCGAAGCCCGCCGCCGAGACGCCGACGATGACCGGCATCCGCGCCCGGCGCACCACCTGGCGGGCGATCGCCACCGACTCCTCGTGGGCGAGCTTCGGCGCCTCGCCCATGATGCCGAGGATGGTCAGCCCGTCGACGCCGCAGCCGCGGTAGAACTCGACCATCCGGTCGACCGAGACGAAATCCACCGAGCCGTCCGGCGTGAAGGGTGTCGCGGCGATGGCGTAGACGCCGGCTGCTTCATGAGTGAGGCGCATGGGGATCCTCCGTCCGGGTCTCGTGTCGCAGGAAGTCGAAGTCGCAGCCCTGGTCGGCCTGCAGCACGCTGGTCTCGAACAGCTTGGCGTAGCCGCGGGCGGCAGCCGGCCGGGCCGGCGGCTGCTCGCGCCAGGCGGCGAGCCGCGCCTCGATCTCGGCCGGATCCACCAGCAGGTCGAGCCGGCGCGCGTCCACGTCGAGCGCCACGAGGTCGCCGTCGCGCACGATTGCCAGCGGCCCGCCGGCCGCCGCCTCGGGGGTGATGTGCAGCACCACCGTGCCGAACGCGGTGCCGCTCATCCGCGCATCCGAGATCCGCACCATGTCCTTGACGCCCTGGCGGGCGAGCTTGCGCGGGATCGGCAGGTAGCCCGCCTCCGGCATGCCGGGGGCGCCGACGGGCCCGGTGTTGCGCAGCACCAGCACGCTCTCCGGCGTGACGTCGAGCTCCGGGTCGTCGATCCTGGCCGCCATGTCCTCGACCGTCTCGAACACTACCGCCCGGCCGGTATGGCGCATCAGCTCGGGCGAGGCGGCCGACTGCTTGATGACCGCACCACGCGGCGCGAGATTGCCGCGCAACACCGCCATCGCCCCCTGCGCCTTGAGCGGCGTGGCACGGGGGCGGATGACATCCTGCGCCGGCACGCTTTCCGCACCCGCCACGATGTCGCCGAGGCGGCCGCCCATCACCGTGGGCGCGTCGAGATGCAGCAGGTCGGCCAGCTCGCGCATCAGCGCCGGCACGCCGCCGGCCGCATGGAAATGTTCCATGTAGTGCGCGCCCGAAGGCTTGAGGTTGAGCAGCACCGGCACCTCGCGCGCCAGCCGGTCGAAGCCGGCGAGATCGATGTCGCCTCCGGCGCGGCCGGCGATGGCGGTGAGATGGATCAGGCCGTTGGTCGAGCCGCCGATCGCCTGCAGCACCACCATCGCGTTGTGCAGGGCGTCCGCGGTGAGCAGTGCCGACGGGGTCGGGCCGCCGTCGCGCGCCAGGGCAGCGGCCCGCCTGCCGGACAGTTCGGCGATCCGCCTGCGGTCGGCACTCGTCGCCGGCGCGCTGGCCGCCATCGGCACCGAAAGCCCGAGCGCCTCCACCAGGCAGGCCATGGTCGATGCGGTGCCCATCACCATGCAGGTGCCGACCGAGGGCGCCAGCCGCTCGCTCACCTGGTCGATCTCCGCCGCGTCGATCGCCCCCGCCCGGTGCGCGGCCCAGAGCCTGCGGCAGTCGGTACAGGCGCCGAGCACCTCGCCCTTGTGGTGGCCGACCACCATCGGCCCGACCGGGACCACGATCGCCGGCAGGTCGACGCTGGCCGCCGCCATGAGCTGGGCGGGCAGCGTCTTGTCGCAGCCGCCGAGCAGCACCACCGCATCCATCGGCTGGGCGCGGATCATCTCCTCGGTGTCCATCGCCATCAGGTTGCGCAGGAACATCGAGGTGGGATGGGCGAAACTCTCGTGGATGGAGATGGTCGGAAACACCATCGGCAGCGCGCCGGCGAGCAGCACGCCGCGCTTGATGCTCTCGATCAGCTCGGCGGCATTGCCGTGGCAGGGATTGAAGTCGCTCGCCGTGTTGGTGATGCCGACGATCGGCCGGTCGAGCGCATCATCGCTGTAGCCCGCCGCCTTGATGAACACGCGGCGCAGGAACAGCGAGAACTCCGCGTCGCCGTAGCTGGTGAGCCCCTTGCGCAAGCCGCGTTCAGTCATCGGTCAGCCTCCGTTCGGCAGGCCGGGGCTCTGCCCCGGGCCCCGCCAGGAGCCGGCGGCTCCTGGACCTGCATACGCTCAACCTACATACGCTTGAAATCACCGGGGTCCAGGCACCCGGCGCTGTAGGGTCTGGCCCAGGCATGGACACGCGGTTCCTCGAAAGCTTCGTCATGGTCGTCGAGCACGGCTCGGTGGCCGAGGCGGCTCGCCGGCTCGGCCTGACCGCGGCGGCCGTCACCCAGCGTCTGCGCGCCCTGGAGGAGGAGATCGGCCAGCCGCTGGTCGCCCGCGCCGGACGCGTCATCCGGCCGACCGAGGCAGGCGATGCGATCCTGCCGCGCGCCCACGCCCTGCTCGCCGAGCTGCGCGGCCTGCGGGCGGCGGCCAGTCACCGCGACTTCGCCGGCGAACTGTCGCTGGGCGCGGTGGCGAGCGCGCTGACCGGCCTGCTGCCCGACATCCTGGCACGCCTCGCCAGGCGTCACCCGCTGCTCACCCTGCAGATCGAGCCCGGCATCTCGGCCGAGCTCTACCGGCGGGTCGAGGGGGGCGGGCTCGATGCGGCGGTGATCGTCGAGCCGGCCTTCAGCCTGCCCAAGACCTGCGGCTGGCGCTGCTGGCGGGAGGAGCCGCTCGTCGTGCTGGCACCCCGCACGCTGGAGGCGCGCGACCCGCTCGCCATCCTGCGCGAGCAGCCCTTCATCCGCTACGACCGCAGGCAGTGGGGCGGCCGGCTGGCCGAGACCTACCTGCAGCGCAGCCGCATCCGCCCGCGTGACCGCTACGAACTCGACAGCCTCGACGCGATCGCCGTGCTGGTCGATCGCGGGCTCGGCGTCTCCCTGGTGCCCGACTGGGCGCCGCCCTGGCCGCAGGGATTGTGCCTGCGCAAGCTGGCCCTGCCTGGCGAGGTGCCGCGGCGGCGGATCGGCCTGCTGTGGCGCCGCGCCTCGCGCCACCTGCGCCTGGTCGAGGCGCTGCTCGCCGAGGCGTCCGGGTAGCAGGCAGGCAGGGCGGCTCATACCGGCCGCTGTCCGGCGCCGTGCGGCACCGCGGCCGGCATCTCGCGCGGGCGGCGGACGAACAGCGCCATCGCCACCACGCCGGCCACCGCCACGCCGGCCGAGACGAAAAAGGCGCTGTCGTAGCCACCGAGATACTGCACGGCGAAGCCGGTGGCGGCGGGCCCGACCACGCCCGAGATGTTGCTCAGCAGGTGGATGAAGCCGCTCGTCGCGCCGATCCGCGCCGTCGGCACCAGCTCGTGGATCGAGGCCCAGCAGGACTGGATGGAGCCGGTGGTCCACATCACCGCGAGCGCGATCAGCGTTACCGCCTGCACCGCGCCGTGCGCGTGCGGCACGGCGAGCAGGGCGGCGGCGGAGCAGGCCAGCGGCAGGGTGGTGGCCAGCTTGCGCGCCAGGACCCGGTCGCGCAGCCGGCGGTAGAGCATGTCGGAGATGAAGCCGCCGGCATTGTAGCCGACGAAGCCGCACAGCCACGGGATCGCGGCGACGAAGGCCATGCGGCGGATGTCCATGTGCAGCGCGCCGACCAGGTAGCTCGGCAGCCAGGAGAGGAAGATGTAGAGGATGTAGTTGCCGGCGAACATGCCGAGTGCCAGCGACAGCGTGCTGGCGCGCAGCAGGTAATGGCGCAGCGGCAGCGTCTCGCCCGTGTGCGCTTCCAGCCGCCCTGCCTGTCCGCGCGCCAGGTGCTCGAGCTCGGCCGGCGCCACGCGCCTGTTCTCCGCCGGCCGGTCGGTGAAGCACCGGCGCCAGACCAGCACCCACACGAGGCCGGCCGCACCGATGGCGAAGAATGCCACGCGCCAGCCATAGGACAGGGCGAGCAATCCGACGAGCGGGGCGGCGATCGCGCTGCCGATCGTCTGGCCGGAGAAGATGATGCCGATCGCGCGCGCCGTCTCGTCGCGCGCGAACCAGTCGGTGATGGCGCGGTTCGTCGTCGCGTTCATCGGCCCCTCGGCGGCACCGAACAGCACGCGCACGGCGAACAGCGAGACGAAGCCGGACACCGCGCCGGTGAGCGCGCAGAACAGCGACCAGCCCGAGGCGGCCCAGCTATAGACGCGCCGCGGGCCGAAGCGGTCGGCGAGCTGGCCGCCCAGGAAGTTGAACAGGGCGTAGCCGACAAAGAAGGTGCTGAAGATCAGCCCGAGCTCCGAGGGCGACAGATGCAGGTCGCGGCGGAGCAGCGGTGCAGCCACGCCGAGTGCGGCGCGGTCCATGTAGTTGATGATCCCGGCGGCGAACAGCAGCGCTGCGACGACGTAGCGGTAGCGTCCTTCCATCATGGCGTGTCCTCCCGTGCGAGGCCTTGTGCGGCCTTCTGGTGGCGAGTGCTCAGAGCATGGCGATGCAGGCCGGGCTGGCGATGGCGGTCGGCGCCCCCGTCGCGACCAGGTCGCCCGCCGGCGTGATCCGCAGCCGGCTGATCCGGTCGGCCTGTTCGAGTGCCACCAGCAGCTCGTCCGGCGCCGTCCCGAGCCCCATGAAGCGCGGACAGGCGCCTCCGGCCGGCGTCCAGCCGAGCGGCCGCGGCGCTCCGCCGCCTGCGGGGATGGCGAAGCGCGCGATGCTGTCATGGCCGCGGTTGGAGGCGAACAGGCACCGGCGGTCGGCGCTGAGCACGATCGCCGAGGCAGCCGTGGGGGTGAAGCAGTCCGGCGGCAGGAGGCTGGCGACATGGCGCGCCACCAGTCGGCCGGTGGCCGCATCCCAGCTTGCCGTGGTGAGCGTGGAGTCCAGCTCGCCCAGCACGAAGGCACGCTTGCCGTCGAGCACCAGGTGCCGCGGCCCGGCGCCGGGACGCGTCGGCATGGCGGGCGGGCCGGCGTCGAGCCGGCCGGAGGCAGGGTCGAAGCCGAGGACGAAGACGCGGTCCAGCCCCTTGTCCGGCACCAGCACGAAGCGCCCGTCGGGGCTGAAGACGATCTGGTGCGGGTGGGCGCCCTGCTGCTCGTCGCGATGCGGCCCGCGCACGCCCTGCAGGGCGAGCACATCCGCGAGGCCGACCGGCAGACCCGCCTCGTCGCGCCGCAGGACTGCCACGTTGCCGCTGGCATAGTTGGCGACGAGCAGGAAGCGCCCGTCCGGCGACAGCGCCAGATGCACGCCGTTGCGACCGCCGCTGCCGATCCGGCCGAGCAGGGTCAGCGCGCCCGTCGCACGATCGGCCGCCAGCGTGCTGACCGTCTCGCCGTCGCCGTGGGCGACATGCACCAGCGCGCGTCCGGGGTCGGCGATCAGGAAGGACGGGTTGTCGAGGTCACCCTGCTCGGCGGCCGGCTGCCAGGAGCCGTCGGCCAGAATGCGCAGGCTGCTCAGGCCGCGTCCGCGCGCGCCGCGCTCCGGCGTGGTGAAGCTGCCGACCACCGCCAGGCGATGCGGCCGCTGCGCTGCCGGATCTTCCATCCGCTGCGTCGCGCCCCGCGGTCCGCGCGCGCGGGCTGCTCAGCGCTACGCGTCGCGGAAGGCCTGGTAGCGGGCACGGGTTTCGGCGTTCGGCGGATACAGGCCGGGTAGGGCGGCCCCGCCCCGCACCTCGTCCATCAGCCAGGTTTCCAGCGCTTCCTGTTCCACCGACTCGCTCTCGACCGTCTCGAGCAGGGCACGCGGGATCACCACCGCGCCATCCGCGTCGGCCACGATCACGTCGTCGGGGAAGATCGCCACCCCGCCGCAGCCGATCGGCTCCTGCCAGCCGACGAAGGTGAGGCCGGCCACCGAGGGAGGGGCCGCGATGCCGCCGCTCCAGACCGGCAGGCCGGTCTCCAGCACGCCGGCCAGGTCGCGCACCACCCCGTCGGTGACAAGGCCCGCAACGCCGCGCACGCTCATGCGCTGGCAGAGGATGTCGCCGAAGATGCCGGCATCGGTGACGCCGCCGGACGCCGCTGCCACCGCGATGCAGCCTTCGGGCATGGCCTCGATCGCGCCGCGGGTGGAGCGCGGCGAGCTCCAGGATTCAGGCGTGGCGAGATCCTCCCGGGCCGGCACGAAACGCAGCGTGAACGCCTCGCCGACCAGCCGTGGCTGGCCCGGGTGCAACGGCGTGCTGCCGCGGATCCAGACGTTGCGCAGCCCCTTCTTGAGCAGCACGGTGGTGAGTGTCGCGGTCGAGACGCCGGCGAGGCGCTGGCGGGTGGTCTCCGGGAGGGCCATGGCGGGTACTCCTGCGCCAAGATGCTGCTGATCTAGACGCTGCTGATCTAAACGCTGCTGATCTGGCCGCCATCGACACGGATGGTTGAGCCCGTAATGTAGCCGGCCCGCTCGCTGGCGAGGAAGGCCACCACGTCGGCATATTCGGCCGGCTCGCCGTAGCGGCCGATGGGGATGGAGGCAGCGCTTTCGGCCGCGACCTGCGCGGTCTCGCGCCCTTCGCGCTGCGCCTGGGCGCGGTCGATCGCCTCCGTCCGGCCGGTGGCGATCCGGCCGGGGATGACGATGTTGGCGGTGATCCCGTCGCGCGCCACCTCGCGTGACAGCGTCTTCGACCAGCCCACCAGGGAGGCGCGCAGTGTGTTGGACATGCCGAGATTGGGGATCGGCGACACCACCCCCGAGGAGGTGTTGGTGATGATCCGGCCCCAGCGGCGCGCTCGCATGCCGGGAAGCACCCGGTCGGTCAGGGCGATCACCGACAGCACCATGGACTGGAACTGCGCACTCCACACGGCGAGGTCCTGACCGGCCGCCGGGGTCGGGGGCGGTCCGCCGGTCATGTTGACCAGGATGTCGACGGGGCCAAGCTCCGCCTCCACCCGTGACACGCGGGCATCGATCACGGACAGGTCGGCGAGGTCCCAGGCCATGGCGATGCCACGGCCACCGGCCTCACGCACGGCGCCCAACGTCAGGTCGACCGTCTCCTGCCGACGGCTGGCGATGGCCACCTGCGCGCCTTCGCGGGCCAGCGCCTGGGCGATCGCCCCGCCGAGGCCGCCGCCGCCGCCCAGCACCAGAGCCGTCCTGCCGGCCAGTCCGAGATCCATCGCTGCTTCCCTTCACGGACCGACAATCCCGCGAGCATAGCGCCACGCGCGAAAGGAGAAAGCTCGCTCCGGCCTGGATGAGACGCAAGAATCCCTTCTGTCCCGATCAGCCCTTGGCCGACCGTCGCCAATCCCTACAATGGCGCATCAGGTTTCGCGCCGGAGCTCGCCCATGCTGTTCTGCCACCAATCCGGCGGCGTGCTCGCCATCAGCCAGCCGGCCCATGCCTGGATCTCCGGCCAGTTGCTGCGTGCCTGGGAGGAACCCCTGGACGAGCCGCTGCTGCTCGCCGCCGAGCAGCACGACATCGCCTGGATGGAGTGGGAGGTGGCGCCGAGCTTCGATCCCGCCACCGGACGGCCGCATTTGTTCCGCCATGTGGGTGCCGCCCTCCATGCGCCGCTCTGGGCGCGCGGCGTCGAGCGCGCGTACCATGCGTGGGGTGCTCATGTCGCACTCCTCATCTCGCGGCACGGCAGCACCATCTATGCGCGCTACACCGATCGCCACCAGCTCTCCGCGGCCGACGGCGAGGCGGTGGACCGGTTCAACGCCACGCAGTCCCAACGCCAGGCGGCCTGGACCCGGCAGCTCGATCTGGGCCGTGCGCTGCTCGACCGCCACTCGGCGCTGGTGGCCTTCGCCGATACGCTGTCCCTGGCCTTGTGCGGCGAACTGCGCACCCCGCTGGCACTCGAGGCACCCGGCACGGACGGACGCATGCGCGAGCTTTCGCTCGTCGCGAACCCTGGCGCGCCGGCGGAGTTCAGGCTGTCACCCTGGCCCTTCCGCACCCGTGCGCTGACCGTCTCGGCTGACGCCATGCCGATGCCGGCCGGTGGCCGCTTCACCGACGAGGCGGCGATGCGTGACTGGCTGGCCTCCGGCGCACGGACGCGCCTGGAGATACGACTCATTGCAGGCGATTGACGGCGCGCTGTCCTGCCGGTGCGCCCGCCTGATCAGCAAGGGACCGACGACATGACAAAGACCGAAAAGCCCGTGTGGTTCATCACCGGCTGCTCGACCGGCTTCGGGCGGGAGCTCGCCCGATTGGTGCTCGAGCGCGGCGACCGGGCGGTGGTCACGGCGCGCAGCGTGGACAAGCTTGCCGACCTGGTGCGCGGACATGAGGACCAGGCGCTGGCCCTGGCGCTGGACGTCGACCACCGCCAGCAGGTCTTCGATGTCGTGCGCGAAGCCGAAGGGCGCTTCGGCCGGATCGACGTGCTCGTGAACAATGCCGGCTACGGCTACCTCGCCGCCATCGAGGAGGGCGAGGATCCTGAGGTCCGCGCCATGTTCGAGACCAACGTGTTCGGCCTGATCGCCGCCACCCAGGCGGTGCTGCCGATCATGCGCCGGCAGAAATCCGGTCACGTCATCAACATCTCCTCGATCGGCGGGCTGGTGAGTTTCGGCGCCACCGGCTTCTACCATGCGACCAAGTACGCGGTGGAAGGCCTGTCCGAGAGCCTGGCGATCGAGACGAGGCCGCTCGGCATCAAGGTCACCATCGTCGAGCCGGGACCGTTCCGCACCGATTGGGCAGGACGCTCGATCAAGCAATCGAAAACGGTGATCGGTGACTACGACCAGACGGCGGGCGAGCGTCGCCGTCAGACGGAAGCACGCAGCGGCAACCAGCCTGGCGATCCGGTCCGCGCCGCGCAGGCGATCATGGCGGTGGTGGATGCGCCCGAGCCGCCGCTGCGTCTGCTGCTCGGCAAGCCGGCACTGGGCCTCGCGCGTGCCAAGCTCGACTCGCTCGCCAAGGATTTCGACGCCTGGGAGAAGACGACCCTGGGTGCCGATTATCCCGAGTTCCAGGACCGCTGAACGGCGCGATCTCGCCTCGCGGTGGCTGGCACGGAGCTTGCTCATCGCCAGCCATGGGTGGACTGGTCAGAACTAGGCGGGGCAGGATCGCGCGGGCCGGGTTCGGGCGGAGTCGGACGCGGGGCCTCGGCGCGGGGCTGCTCGTCTGCCTCCTGGCTGCGGGCACTGCGCAGGCGGCACCGCGCCACGTGCGCATCGCGGTCAGCACCACGCTGATCAATGTCGGCTACCCGATGCTGACCCTGCCGCTTAGCCTCGGTCTCTGGCGTGACGCTGGTCTCGACGTTGAACTCCTGCCGGTCGGCGGGTCGCTGCAATCGATGCAGCAACTCGTTGCCGGCAATGCTGACTTCGCCGAGCTCGATTCCGGTGCGGTCGTGCAGGCCCACGCCAAGCACGGCCTGCCGGTGCGCATCGTCATGGATAACGGCGTCATCGACTGGTCCGTCGCCGTCCCGGCGGGCAGCAGGCTGCACTCCATCGCCGACCTCAAGGGCAAGACGATCGGCGTGTTCAACCTGGCCACCGGCGGCATCGCCTATTTCGACAGCGCGTTGCAGGCGGCCGGGCTGCAGCCGGGACGCGACGTCGACCTCGTCCCGCTCGGCCTCGGCGCACCGCCGGTGCAGGCGCTGCGCTACGGCCGCGTCGACGCGCTGCTCTACTGGGCCGCGGCCACCGCCACCTTCGAGAATGCCGGCCTGCATCTGCGCCGGCTGGCGGGCACCGACTGGCGGCACTATCCGGACTTCTCTCTGGTCACCATGCAGGCCACGATCGAGCGCGATCCGAAGCTGGTGGAGGCGGTCGCGCGCGGCATGGCCGAGGCGAGCGTGTTCGCCCTGGCCAATCCCGACTGCGCGCGTCGCCTGCAATGGGCGCGCGACCCGTCCAGCAAGCCGCGCGGCGCCGACGAGGCGACGCTGGTCCGCTGGGACATGAACACCGAAGCCGCCCAGCTCGCCTCCATGCGCGACGCGCAGGCGCTGAACGGCGGCAAATATTGGGGGCGCGCGGACCTCGCGGTCTATGGCCGCCTGATCGATTTCATGCTGCGCACGAAGCAGATCGACCATCCGGTCGCGGCGTCTGACATCGTCATCGGCCTGCCAGGCTTCTTCGCTCGCATCAACGATTTCGACGCAGGCGCCGTGCAACGGCGTGCCGCCGCATGCACCTCCTGAAGCCCGACGTGGCACTGCTGCGGATCCGCGGCCTGGGCAAGCGCTATGTCGGGCGCGACGGCACCGAGACCCAGGCGCTGCAGGCCATCGACCTCGACATACGCGAGGGCGAGTTCCTGGCCATCCTTGGGCCGAGCGGCTGCGGCAAGAGCACGCTGCTGAAGATCCTGTCCGGCACCATGCGGGCGAGCGAGGGAGAGATCGGCCTGGGCGGCCGGCGGCTCACCGGTCCGAGCCGCGAGGTGGGGGTCGTCTTCCAGGCCCCGATGCTGCTGCCGTGGCTCACCGTGCTGCAGAACGTGATGGTGCCGGTCGAGCTGCAGCGGCGCGACCGGGTCCAGGGCGAGGCGGCGGCGCGCGAGCTGCTCGCCCGCTCAGGCCTGGCGGGTTTCGAGCACCGCTACCCAAGCGAGCTGTCCGGCGGCATGCAGCAGCGCGTCGGCATCTGCCGCGCGCTCGTGCATGACCCCGCGCTGCTGCTGATGGACGAGCCGTTCGGTGCGTTGGACGCGATGACGCGCGAGATCATGAACGAGGAACTGCAGCGCCTGTGGCAGGAGCGGCGCAAGACGGTGCTGCTGGTCACGCACTCCATCCCCGAGGCGGTGCATCTCGCCGACCGGGTGGCGGTGATGGCCAGCCGCCCGGGGCGCATCGTCGAGGTCGTCGAGACCGGCCTGCCGCGCCCGCGCACCGTCGAGATGCATACCACCGAGCGTTTCGACGCCCTGGTCGGGCGCTTGCGCGCGCATTTCCGCCGCCCCGGCAGCAGTGGCGCGGGAATGCTCGACGCATGAACCGGCGGCTCGCCCACCTGCTGGCGCCGGTCCTCTCGGGTTGCGTCTTTCTCCTCCTGTGGCAGGCGGCGATCACCCTGTTCGCCATTCCGCCGATCGTGCTGCCGCAGCCCGTCTCCGTCCTGGTCTCGCTCTGGCAGCAGCTCGGCTCGGCCGACTTCCTGCGCGCCACCGCCGTCACGCTTGGCGAGATCCTGGCCGGCTTCGCGCTCGGCAGCCTGCTCGGCCTGCTGCTCGGCTTCGCCATCGCCATGTCGCCGCTGCTAGACCGGCTGCTCTATCCGTATGTCGTGGCGTTCCAGACCCTGCCCAAGGTCGCCATCGCGCCGATCATCGTGATCTGGTTCGGCTATGGCATGAGCTCGAAGATCGTCATCACCGCGACCATCGCCTTCTTCCCGCTGCTTGCCAACACGGTCATGGGCCTGCGCGCCGCGCCGCCCGAACAGATCGAGATGATGCAGGCCTTCACCGCCACCCCGTGGCAGGTGTTCCGGCGCGTGCGGCTGATGCAGGCGCTGCCCTACATCTTTGTCGGTCTCGACGTCGCCATCGTGCTGTCGGTGATCGGCGCCATCGTCGGCGAGTTCGTCGGCGCCAAGGACGGTCTCGGCTACAGGCTGATGCAGGCCAACTTCAATTTCGACATGGCCGGCACGTTCGCGATCCTGCTCGTGCTGTCGCTGATCGGCGTCGTGCTGCACATGCTGGTCCGCGCTGTCCAGCGCCGCGCGATCTTCTGGATGCAGACCGGTGCGCAAAGCACCCTGTCGTTCTGAACCGGGCAGCGGGAGCAGCAGGATGTCCGAGACCCCACGCACGGCGACTGCCGATGAAGTCCCGGTGCTTGATCTCGCCCCGCTGATCGGCGGAGCGGACCTGACCGGGCTTGCGCGGCAACTGCGCGAGGCCTGCACCGCGACCGGCTTCTTCTATGTCCGCCAACACGGCATTGATCCTGGTCTCTCGGCCGCCGCCTTCGCGGCAACGAGGCGCTATTTCGCGCTGCCGCTGGCCGAGCGGCTGCCGCACCGCATCGACCAGTACATGCGCGGCTTCATGCCGCAGGGCATCAACCAGCATCCGGGCTTCGTCCCGGACCGCAAGGAGAGCTTCGAGATCGGCATGGACCTGCCGCCCGACCATCCGGACGTGGTCGCCGGCCTGCCGCTGCACGGGCCCAATCGCTGGCCGGCCGAACTGCCCTGGCTGCGCGCAGCGGCCGAGCCCTATTTCGCAGCCACCCATGCGCTCGGCCGCGCCCTGCTGCGGCTGTTCGCTGTCAGCCTCGACATGCCCGAAGGGTATTTCCTGCAATGGTGCCGAATCCGATGGTGCAGATGCGGCTGTTCCATTACGAGCCACAGCCGCCGGAGGCGGACGGATTCGGCGTCGCCCCGCACACCGACTACGGCATGATCACCCTGCTCGCCCAGGACCCGGTGGGCGGCCTCGAGCTGCGCCGTCGCGACGGCGAGTGGATCGCGGCCCCCTTCATCCCCGATACCCTGGTGATCAATCTCGGCGACCTGTTCCAGCGCTGGACCAACGACATCTATGTCTCCAACCCGCACCGGGTGATCAATCGCTCCGGGCGCGAGCGCTACTCGATTCCGACCTTCTTCAATCTCGACTTCGATGCCCCGGTCACGTGCCTGCCGTCGTGCCAGTCGGCGGCCAACCCGGCGCGCTACCCGCCGATCCGGTCCGGCGACTATCTGCTCGGCCGCTTCCGCGACGTGCAGAAGTTCCGCGCCAGCGCCTGAGAGAGCCAATGGTCACACCCTTCATCGCCGGCCTGCCGAAAGCCGAACTGCACATGCACCTCGAAGGCTCGCTCGAGCCGGAGACGATCATGTCCATGGCCGAGCGAAACGGCATCTCGCTACCCTACGGAAGTGCGGCGGAGATGCGCGCGGCGTTCCGCTTCACCGACCTGCAATCCTTTCTCGACCTGTTCTATGTCGGCCTCACCGTGCTGCGCACCGAGGCCGACTTCCACGAGATGACGCGCGCCTACCTGCGCCGCGCCGCGGCCGACAATGTGCGCCATGCGGAGGTGTTTCTCGGCCTGCAGGGCCATACCAAGCGCGGCATCGACATCGGTGTCGCCGTCGAGGGCGTGCTGCGCGCCTTCGAGGAGGCGCGCGACGAGCACGGCATCACCGGCGGTCTGATCGCCAGCATCCAGCGCCAGTACGACGAGGCGGACGGGCAGGCGATGATCGCAGCACTGCGGCCCTGGCGCGACCGCATCATCGGCCTCGGCATGGGCGGCCCCGAGCGCGGCAACCCGCCGTCGAAGTTCCAGCGCGCCTTCGCCGCTGCCCGGCACGAGTATGGCTGGCGCCTCACGGTGCATGCCGGGGAGGAAGCCGGCGCCGAGTATGTGCGCGAGGCGCTGGACCTGCTGCATGTCGAGCGCATCGACCATGGCGTGCGCTGCGAGGAGGACGAGGGGCTGACCTGCCGCCTGGCCGAGGAAGGCGTGCCGCTGACCGTCTGCCCGTGCTCCAACATCATGCTCCGCGTCTTCCCGCAGATGAGCGCCCACAACATACGCCGGCTGCACGCGGCCGGTCTGTGCATCACCGTCAACTCCGACGACCCGTCCTATTTCGGCGGCTATGTCAGCGACAACTATGCCGCCATCCAGACCGCACTCGACCTGTCGGACGAGGATCTGCGCGCGCTCGCCCGCAACGGGTTCCGGAGCGCGTTCATCGACGAGGCCCTGCGTGCGCGCTACCTGCGGGAGGTGGAGTCGTTCCAGCCATAGCCGGGAACGGCTCAGCCGCCCGCCAGCATCCGTGCCGCGTGGCGGTTGTGCTCCGCCACCACGGGCGCCATGTCCAGGCTGACGACGCGGCCGTCGCGCACCACGACACGGCCCTCGACCACCGTGAGCCGGGCCGGTTGCGGGGCGCAGAACAGCACGGCCGCCACCGGGTCGGCGAGTGCCCCGGCATAGCCGACCGCGTCCAGGGCGAGGGTGAAGAAGTCGCAGCGGCGGCCCACCTCCAGCGCGCCGATATCCTGCCGCCCCAGCACCGCGGCGCCACCGAGGGTCGCCATCTCCAGCGCCTGCCGCGCCGTCATCCAGCGCTGCTCCTCGCCGGCACCCAGTGCCAGGCCGAGGCGGGCGAGCAGCATTGCCTGCCGCGCCTCCGCCAGCAGGCTGTTGGCATCGTTCGAAGCACTGCCATCGACACCGAGCCCGACCGAGACGCCCGCGCGCAGATAGCCCGCCACCGGCGCGATCCCGGACGCGAGGCGCATGTTCGAGCTGGGGCAATGGCAGATCCCCGTCCCGTGCCGGGCGAGCGCCGTGATCTCGCCGGGCGCGACATGCACAGCGTGCGCGTACCAGACATCGGGGGCGAGCCAGTCCAGCTCGTCCATCAGCTCGACCGGCCGCTTGCCGTAGCGCTCCAGCGTGTAGCGCTGCTCGTCGAGCGTCTCACAAAGATGGGTGTGCAGACGCACGCCTTGCCTGCGCGCCAGGGCGGCGCTGTCGCGCATCAGGCGTTCGCTGACCGAGAAGGGCGAGCATGGGGCAAGCACGATCTGCAGCATCGCGCCGGGGGCGGGGTCATGGTAGCGCGCAATCACCCGCTCGCTGTCGGCGAGGATCGCCTCCTCGTCCTCGACGCATTCGTCCGGGGGCAGTGCGCCCTGGCTTTGCCCGCGTGACATCGAGCCGCGCGAGGCGACGAAGCGCACGCCGATCTCGGCCGCAGCACCGATCTGGTCGTCGATCCGGCAGCCGTTCTGGAACAGGTAGGCATGGTCGAACACCGTGGTGCAGCCGGATAGGGCGAGTTCGGCCAGCCCGACCAGGGTGGCGGTGCGCGACGCCTCCGGCGTGCGTCGCGCCCAGATCGGGTAGTGCACGCGCAGCCAGTCGAACAGTCCGGCATCCTGGGCCGCCGGCAGGGCGCGGGTCAGGGTCTGGTCGAGATGGTGGTGGGCGTTGACCAGGCCGGGCAGCAGGATCTGACCCGACAGGTCGAGGACCAGGTCGGCCTCGCCCGGCAGGCTCGAGTCAGGCCCCACCTGCTCGATGACGCCGTCGCGCGCGAACAGGCCACCGCCACGGATTTCCCGGCGCTGGGCATCCATGGTGACCACCATGTCCGCGGCGCGGGCGAGCAGTGTGGCCATGGGTGATCATCCTCCGACATGCCGCACGACTATGCCGGAGGGGGCGCGCCGTGCGCTACAAGCGGCCGCCGCCAAATGCCGGCCGGGCATCGGCCTTCTGCCCGATGTCGGCAAATCCCGCAGAGCTGCGCCGGCTGTTGCCAAGCTCGGCACTTGGCTGTCTTCTCTGCTGCGGCGGCCAGCCTGCCGGCGCCATCATCATCAGCCTGCCTCGACCAGCCGGGAGATCGGACCATGCGTAAGGTCATCGTCGATACGGATCCCGGCGTCGATGACGCGATCGCGCTGTGCGTGCTCTCGAGGCGGCCCGAGATCGAGCTCGTCGGCATCACCACCGTGCTGGGCAACGGCGACATCGAGGCCGTGACCCGCAATGCGCTGTTCCTTGCCGATCGGCTGGGCCTCGCGGTGCCGGTGGCACAGGGTTCGGGTGTCACGCTGCTCGGCCGGCATGACGGGTTCGCGCCGCACGTGCATGGCGCCAACGCGCTGGGCGACATCGACGTGCCCGAGGCCGCCGCCGGGCACCTCGATCCGCGGCGTGGCCACCGCATGATCATCGACCTCGTGCGCCAGCATCCCGGCGAGATCACCATCATTTCGCTGGGCCGGATGACCAACCTCGCACGCGCGCTGGACAAGGATCCGGAGATCGCGCGCCTCGTGCGCAGCGTCGTGGTGATGGGCGGGGCTTTCGGCAACAACGGGCACACGGGCAACGTCTCGCCGGTGGCGGAAGCGAACGTCGCCGGCGATCCGGATGCGGCCGACAAGGTGCTGACGGCGCACTGGCCGGTCACGATGGTCGGGCTCGACGTCACGATGGAGGTGGTGCTCGACGCCGACTTCCTGGAGCGGCTCGGCGCCGAGGGTGGCGAGACCGGGCGCCTGCTGCAGGATCTGTCGCGCTTCTATCTCGGCTTCCATCGCCGTTCGCGCAAGCTCGACGGCATCTTCGCCCATGACAGCCTCGCGGTCGCCTATGTGGTCGACCCGACCTTGTTCACCACGACAGTAGGCCAGGTGCGTGTCGTGTGCGGCGGCCTCGCCTCCGGGCAGACGATTCAGAAGCCGGAGCGTGCCACGTTCCCGTCGAGCGCCTGGGATCCTCACCCGAAACAGACCGTCTGTGTCGGGATCGATGTGCAGCGTGCCACCGCGCTGCTGCAGCAGACGCTGCTGTCGCCGGCGAAGGCCGCCTGACCGGACCGCCGGTCAGCCGCGCCGGTCGCTCCTTTCGCCGCCCCCGGTCAGCAGGAAACAGGCACAGCCGGCGCTGCGCGAGGCGTCCGGATCGGGCTCGAGCAGATCCTCCACGGCGCGTCGCCGCATGCGCAGCACGACGAGGTCGGCCGGCCCGTCCAGGATCACGTCGAAATCCTCGGCCAGGACCGACATCCAGTAGGCGACTCCCGGACGCTCGGTCAGGATCACCGGGTCGAGCGGGTTGACCGCGAGCCCCTGGTTCAGCGCCACGCTTGCGTCGTGGCTGTTGGTCACATGGTAGAGATAGGCGTCCGTCCGGTCGCGGGTATGGAACTGCCTCGGATCGACGCGCTGCAGCATGATCGCCGACGGCTCGAGCTGCTGAACCTCCGGCTGGCGTGCCGGCACGGCTCTCGCCGCGAGCGGCTGGTCGCGTGGCGCCGCCGCCGCCTCCGCTGGCGGGTCATCAGCCGGCTCGTCCTGCCCCGGATCATCATGGCCAGCGCTTCCCCGCTCCGCCACGTCCTCGCTGCCGCCCGCATCGATTCCGAATATCTGGTCGGGGTCCGGCTCAGGCTCCGGGCCAGGGGCAGCGCCAGAGCCAGGGCCAGAGCCAGGGCTGGGTCCTTGGGCGAGGCGACCGTCATGGTCGAGGGCGGCGGCTGGCGACAGGCCGCTATCATCGTCCTCACCGACCGGGGCGCCGCCGCCGAACAGATCCTGCTGCGGTCTCGCCGGCTCCCCGAACACCTGCCGCGGCCGCCCGGGTCCGCGCCGCCCCGCGCCGCGCCTGGCGCGATCCTGGGCGTCCGCCGCCTCGCCAGCCTCACCCTCGCCGTCGGGCAGTGGCAGCGGCAATCCGGGCGTGGTCTGCTCAGGGGTCCGCCGACTGCGTGCCAGGTCTATGCTCCTGTCGAGATCGCCGCGTCCGAGCCCCGCCGCGATGGAGCGGCCCAGCCTGCGCCAGTAAAGGGCCAGCGCCTCCTGCGCATCCCGCGCGTCGCGCACGCGGTGGAGCACGTGTCCGGCCGCATCCTCGATCCGGAAGACCGGAGCGGTCGTCTGCGTCGGACCGGCCTCGGGCCGGGCCCGGAGGCGTCGCCGTCCCTGCGCTGTGTCCCAATCCATGGTGGATCCAGATCGATGCTGCGCCGGCCCATCGCCGGCGGCGGAGGCGCGCGGCCGACCGTCGGTCACGCAGGTCCGCGTCAGGCCCGTGTCTATCGTCCGCTGCTCGGATGCGTCAACGCACCGGGACCGGCCGCCGCACACTCGCCGCAGAACCCCTCCACCTCCACCGTGCTGGTGCGCGGGCTGAAACCGAGAGCTGCGACCGCATCGCCGATCGCCCGGTCGATCTGCGCATTCTCGATCTCCGCCACCCTGCCGCAATGGATGCAGATCAGGAACTGCGCGCCGTGATGCTCTGCCTCGTGCGCGTGCTGATGCATGTGCATGCAGCCGACATAGGCCGACAGCCGCTCGAGCTTGTGGATCAGGCCCTGTTCGAGGAGGAAATCCAGCGCCCGGTAGACAGTGGGCGGCGCCGCACCCTTGTGCTCCGGTCGTAGCCGATCGAGCAGATCATAGGCGCTGGCCGGTCGCCCGGTTTGCAGGATCAGTTCGAGGACCCGCCGGCGCAGCTTGGTCATCCGGCTGCCGCGGGCCGCACAGATTGCCTCGGCCTCGTCGAGCTGCCGGCCGACGCTGGGCAGCGCGAGCCGCGCCGCTTCGCCGATGCTCGTCATGCCAACCGTCCACCCGTTCTCCTGACGATCAACTGTCCAGCCCTTCCACCTTGCAAGGTTATAATGTATCGGAGTGCGGTTCCGGGGGGAAGAAGGGGGAGTATAGGATGTTCCCGCGCCGCATTCTGCTCGGTTCCCTGCCGGCCTGTTCCCTGCTGGCCTGTTCCCTGTGGCCCGGCCCGGCGGCGGCCTCGGCCCCGGCCCCTGGGCCGGATCCCGGATCGGCGGCCGCGCAGGCGAGCCACCGCCTGTGCATCGTCAGCGCCGAGAATGTCTATGGCGATGTGGCCCGCCAGATCGAGGGCCCCGGCGCCTGCGTCGACAGCATCCTCAACAATCCGGACGAGGATCCGCATCTTTTCGAGGCAAGCCCCTCCGTTGCCCGCGCGCTGGCCAGGGCGCAAGTAGTCGTGGTGAACGGTGCCGATTACGACCCCTGGATGGACCGGCTGCTCGCCGCGACCCGCGCGGATGGGCGGCGCGAGATCGTCGTGGCTCACCTGGTCGGCGTCAGGCCGGGCGACAACCCGCATCTCTGGTATGACCCGCAAACCATGCGTGCGTACGCGGCCGCACTGACCGCGACCCTCGTCTCGCTCGATCCGCAGCGGGCGCCGGCCTTCAGCGCCGGCGAGCAGCGTTTCCTCGCCTCGCTCGCTCCGGTCGAGCGTGCGGTCGCGCGGCTGCGTGGCCGCTACGCCGGCACGGCGGTGTCGGCGAGCGAGCCGGTGTTCGGCCTGATGGCCGGGAGGCTCGGGCTCGTGATGCGTGACGAACGGCTGCAGCGCGCGGTGATGAACGACGTCGAACCTCGTCCCTCCGACATGGCCCGGCTTGAGGATGAGCTGCGCCGCCGGCAGGTCGCGATCTTCTTCTATAACAGTCAGGCGAGCGACGACTCTGCCCGCCGGCTGCTGGCCATCGCCCGCGCGTCCGGAGTGCCCGTGGTGGGCGTCACCGAGGCCGAGCCGCCAGGGCAGGATTATGCCGGCTGGATGCTGGCCACGCTCGCTGCCGTCTCGCACGCGCTGGCGAGCCGATCGTGACGGCCGCCGCCTTTGCCCTTGAGGGGCCGGCCAGCCTGTCGCTCGGTGGGCGGGACGTGCTGCATGAGGTCGCCTTCGAGGCGCCGGCCGGCCGCTTCATCGGCCTGCTCGGCGCCAACGGGGCAGGCAAGACCACCCTGATGCGCAGCCTGCTCGGACTGGTGCCGCCGCGCACCGGACGGGTGAGCGTGTTCGGCGCGCCCGCCCGGCGCGGCAACAGGCTGATCGGCTACCTGCCGCAGAGCCGCGGCCTGCCACCGCCCTCGCTGTCGGGGCGCGCCCTGGTCGCAGCCGCGCTCGAAGGCCAGCACTGGGGCCTGCCCCGGCTGGGTGCTGCGTCGCGCGCCGGGTCCCGGCGCGAAGTCGAGCGGGTGCTTGCCCTGGTCGATGCCACCAATTTGGCCGACCGGCCGCTCGGCCAGCTATCGGGGGGCGAGCGCCAGCGTCTGCTGCTCGCCCAGGCGCTGCTCGGCTCGCCCCGGCTGCTGCTGCTCGACGAGCCGCTGGTCAGTCTCGATCCATCGCGCGCGGTGCAGGTGGTCTCGCTGGTGCGGCGGTTGCAGCGCGTGCTCGGGATCTCGGTTCTGTTCAGTGCCCATGAGATCAACCCGCTGCTCGGCGCCCTGGACGAGGTGCTCGTCCTGGCCAAGGGGCAGGCGCGGATCGGACCGGTGGACACGATCATGACCGGCCCGGTGCTGTCCGAGCTCTATGGCAGCCCGATCGAGGTGGTGCGCGTGGGCGGCCGCCTGGTGGTTGTCGCCGACCCGCCCGCCGAAATGGCCGGGCCGCTCCGTACTGTGCTGAACGGCACGGATCTGATCGACCCGGGGCTGAACGGCATGGACCTGGCGCAGCGCGCGCGCCGCACCGCCTGATGTTCGCCTACGACTTCATGATCAATGCCTTCGCCGCGTCGGCAGTGGTCGCGGTGCTGTCCGCGCTGGTCGGCTATTTCCTTGTCCTGCGCGGCCAGAGCTTCGCCGGCCACGCCCTGTCGCATGTCGGTTTCACCGGCGCCACGGGCGCGATCCTGATCGGGGTGGCGCCGCTCTGGGGGCTGCTGGCCGCAACCGTCTGTGCCGGGCTCGGCATGGCGCTGCTCGGCGAGCGGCTCAGCGGCCGTGACGTGGCGATCGGCATGGTGCTGGCCGTGTCACTCGGCCTCGGCCTGCTGTTCCTGCATTTCTTCACCGCCTACGCGACCCAGGCGACGGCGCTGCTGTTCGGCAACGTGCTGGGTGTCGACCGGCGGATCCTCGTGACGTTGGCGGTGCTGAGCCTCGCCTGCATCGTGGCGCTGCTGCTGATGGGACGCCCGCTGCTGTTCGCCAGCCTGCAGCCCGAACTCGCCGAGGCGCGCGGCGTCGACCTGCGGCTGGTGTCGGTGGCCTTCCTCGTTCTCGTCGCCGTGGCGACCGCGGAATGCGCCCAGATCGTGGGCGTCCTGCTGGTCTTCACCCTGATGGTCGGCCCCGCCGCCTCCGCACAGCTCGTCACCCGCTCGCCCGCCGCCGGGCTGCCGCTCGGCGTGCTGCTGGCGCTGTGCGAGGCGTGCCTGGGGGTGGCGGGGTCGTGGTGGACCGACTGGCCGGTCAGCTTCTGGATCAGCGCGCTGAGCGGCCTGGTTTATCTGTCCGCCCTTGCCGTGGCGGCACTCGGCCGTCCGCAGAAGCTCGCCTAAGCTGGCGCTCGCTCAACCTGAAGCCCGCCTAAGCAGAAGCTCGCCTAAGCAGAAGCCCGCCTAAGCAGAAGCCCCATTGGGCGGAGAACTGCCCGGGTCCCGGGGCGGATCAGGCGGCGGCGAGTTCGCGTCGAGCGAGCAGCTCGATTTCGATCTGGATCTCCGGCTTGTCGAACCCGCCCACCAGGCGGAGCGTCGCCGCGGGGCGCGCATCGCCGAACGCGTCGCGCAGCAGCGGGAAGCAGGCCGGGAACGCATCGACATCGCGCACCAGGTAGGTGACCCGCACGACGTCCTGCATGGAAAGCCCGGCGGCGGCGAGCGACTCGGCGCCGTTGCGCAGCGCCTGGCGGCACTGCTCCGAAAGCCGGCGCGGAAAGGTCCCCAGGCGACGGTCGAAGCCGGTGACCGAGCGCACATGCACCTCCGGCCGGCTGCTGTGGCGAAGCCTGTATTCGAGAGTGCCGCGTGACGAGCTGCTGCGGGCGGCGGATAAGATCGCGAGCCGATCCTCCGTCCCGTGGACGGACTGCTGCGCGAGCTTCATCACCTGCTCCTCGTCTCATGTTGCGTTGCGTCATGTGTGCGTCACAATTTCATATTGTTCAATCTTTTTTTACGTCTCTCGGCGCAACCATTGCTGGTCAGTCGCCGCAGCGGGTTGGTGGCGATAGAATCGTTCGTGTAGCTGCTCTAGAAGGGCGAGCGGGTTCGCTCGGTGGGACGGCCACGTGACCAAGCTGCATGCGAGTTGTGCCGCGCGCCAGGGATCAGGCGTACTGCTGCTGGGTCCTGCGGGCTCTGGCAAGTCCGACCTGCTGCTACGGTTGATCGATCGCGGCTTCGTGCTGGTGGCTGACGACCAGGTGGAGATCGACGACGGATGGGCGCGGCCGGCGGGCGGTCTCGAAGGAGTGGTGGAGATGCGGGGGCTGGGGCTGCTGCGCCTGCCATGGCGCTCTCCGGTCAGGCTGGCACTCGCCTGCCAGTTGCAGCCCTCCGTCGCGCGCCTTCCCGAGCCCGAGCTTCACGCGCTCGGCCTGCCCCTGCTGCGCCTCGACCCGCGTCCGGCGTCTGCCCCGCTGCTGGTCGACCATGCGCTCGACTGCGCGACCGGACGCGCATCGCTCCTGGCCGGGGCGTTCGGGTGAGCGCGCAGTGCTGCTGCGGCGTGCGCCCCGCCGGCCCGTCCCGTGCGGAAATCTGCCGCGATGCCTGAGCCGCCCGCCAGCCCCTCGCCGAACACCGTGGCAGATGTTGCCGCAGGAGCCCCCGCCGGGAGCGCCGCACGGGGCCTGGCGGAGGTCTATGATCGCCGCCGCATCCTGCTGGTCAGCGGCCTGTCGGGGGCCGGCAAGTCATCGATCCTGCGCATCCTCGAGGATCTCGGCCACCAGGCGGTGGACAACCCGCCGCTTTCGACCCTCGACGAGATCATCGCCGGCAGCCGTGGGCCGATGGCGATCGGGGTCGATGCCCGCACCACCGGCTTCGATGCCGGCGCCGTGCTCGATGCACTGTCCCGCCTGCGGCGCGACCCGGGCCTGTGGCCGGAACTGCTGTTCGCGGTGGCCGAGGAGTCTGTCCTGCTGCGCCGCTTCACCGCCACCCGCAGGCGCCATCCCCTGGCCCGCGGCGGCCGCGTCGCCGACGGCATCGCCGCCGAGCAGGCGCTGACCGAGCCGCTGCGTGCCCAGGCCGACCTGGTGATCGACACCTCCGACCTGCCGCCGCCGGAACTGCGCCGTCTGGTCGAGAGCCGATACGGTGCGACCGGCGGCCAGGCCAGCCAGAGCCTCACCGTCTCGCTCGTCTCATTTGCGTTTCCCGCGGGTCTGCCACGCGAATCCGACATGGTTTTCGATGCAAGATTCCTGCGTAACCCCTTCTACGACCCCATATTGTCTTCGATGACCGGATTGGATCGGCCGGTGGTCGAACACATGGAGGCCGATCCCGACTACTTCGAATTCCTGGACAGTGTCGAACAACTGTTGCGATTGGTGTTGCCGCGCTTTGTTACCGAGGGAAAGAAGTACGCAACGATCGCGATTGGATGTTCCGGTGGGCGCCACCGCTCCGTGGCGCTGGTAGAAGCGCTGGCTGTGCGCCTGGGCTTGCCTCGTCCATCAGGGGAGGCTTCCGGCGCTGGCGGAAGCGGTCCGGAACATGCAACGGGCGATGGCTGCGGACATACCGGGGACCGGAACGTCTATGAAACTCAGTTCAATGCCCAGGCCGGCGGCCCGAGCAATGCCAGGTATCCGATCATCGTGATGCACCGCGAGTTGTTGCGTTCAGGCAGATCCCAATGATCGGAATGGTTCTCGTCACCCATGGCGAACTCGGCGAGATGCTGAGGGCCGCCATGGAGCACGTGGTCGGGCCGCAGAAGCAGGTCGCCACCCTCAGCATCGCGGCGAACGACGACATCGCCAATTGCCGCAACGCGCTGGAGCAGGAGATCGAGCAGGTCGACACTGGCGACGGTGTGATGCTGCTGACCGACATGTTCGGCAGCACGCCTTCCAACCTGGCGTTGGCCGCCATGGAGCGCGGCGGCATCGAGGTCATCGCCGGGGTCAACCTGCCGATGCTGGTCAAGCTGGCCAAGATCCGTTCGCAGCGAACCCTGTCGGAATGTACCGATATCGGCGAGGCGGCCGGCCGCAAATACATCGCCGCCGCGTCCCACCTGCCGCCGACCTGTCTCGGGGGCGCCACCTGCTGTCAGATCAGCGCGCAAGCGCCCGGCGTGGCGCGTGACGCGACCGAGGCGCGGGACGACGGCGTGGCGCGGGTGATGCCCGAGCCGCTGGCACCGGGCCTGGCCACGGCGATCGCCCGCTAGAGCATGTCGGGCAGCGACGAAGCCGCCGGCGACACCGTCCGGCGGGTCGTCACCATCGTCAACCAGCGCGGCCTGCACGCCCGCGCCGCCGCCAAGTTCGTCACCGCGGCCGAGCGGTTCGTCGCCAACGTCGAGGTGGCGCGCGAGGGCGAGGTGGTGGCCGCCCGTTCCATCATGGGATTGATGATGCTGGGCGCCGGCCGCGGCAGCCAGATCGAGATCATCGCCCAGGGGTGGGACGCACGCGAGGCGCTGGACGCCCTCGCAGCACTGGTCGACTCTGGTTTCAATGAGCTCGAATGAGGACAAGCCCCGGCCGCCGCGCCGCAAGGCGGCGGCGGCGGCGCGAACCCGCCCCGAGCAGCGCTTCACCGGCACCGCGATCTACCCGGGCATCGCCATCGGACCGGTGGCGACGCCCAGCGAAGGCCCGGCGCCGGAGGTGGCGGTGCGTCGCGCGGCCGGACGCACCCCGCAGGACGAGCAGGGCCGGCTGGCCGAGGCCGTCCAGCGTTCGCTGAAACAGCTCGAGAAACTGCGCAACCGGCTCGCCCTGCTGCCGGAGGAAACCCAGCACGAGATCGCCCCGCTGCTCGACGCCTACCGGCAGATGCTCGGGCCGTCGCGCCTGCTGCGCGGTGCCGAGCGGCTGATCCTCGACGAGCAGCTCAGCGCCGAGGCCGCCGTGCAGCAGGAGGCCGAGGCCCTGGCCCGCAGGTTGAGCGAGGCACAGCCGAGCGGTGCGGACAGCGAGGAGGCGGCGGCCGTGCATCGTCGCGCCGGCGAGGTGCGCGAGGTCGGCCGAAGGCTGGTGCGCAACCTGACGCGCGCGCCGTTCCGCTCCTTTGCCGCCATGCCGGCCGGCGCCGTGCTGATCGCCGAGCAGTTGCGTCCGGCCGATGCTGCCCTGATCGATCCGGCCAGGGTGGTCGCAGTGGCGACCGACGATGGCGGCACGGCCGACCACACCGCCATCATGCTGCGCGCCCTCGGCATCCCCTCGGTGCTGGGTGTCGCAGGTGTCGCCGCCGCGGCGCGCGGCGGTGGGACGGCGATCATCGATGGCCGGCTCGGGACGGTGGTGATCAACCCCAGCGCCGCGACGCTGGAGACGGCGCGCAAGGGTGCCGCGGCTTTCGCCCGCGAGCGCCAGCGCCTGGCGCGCCTGCGTCGGTTGCCGGCCAGGCTGGCCAGCGGCGAGCCGGTCGAACTGCAGGCCAATCTCGAACTGCCCAACGAACTGTCGCTGATCGCCGACTCGGGCGCCGCGGGCATCGGGCTGCTGCGCACCGAGTTCCTGTTCATCAACGCCGAGGTGCTGCCCGACGAGAACACCCAGGAGGCGATCTACCGCGAGGTGGTCGAGGCGATGGGGGCCGACACCACCACCATCCGGGTGCTCGACTGGGGCGGGGAGAAGCAGAGCGAGGCGCTGTCGAACGCCGGCGTCGGCTCCGGCGGCGAGGACCTCAACCCGGCCCTGGGCCTGCGCGGCCTGCGCCTGCTGCTGCTGCACCAGGAGATCCTGGAGACGCAGCTCACCGCCATCCTGCGCGCCGCGCGGTCCGGGCCGGTGCGGATCCTGCTGCCGATGGTGACAAACGTGGGGGAGGTGCGCGCGGCGCGCACCATCCTCGAGCGGGTCGCCAAGCGTATGCGCCGTCGCGGCGAACCGCTGCCTGATCCGATGCCGCCGCTGGGCGTCATGGTCGAGACGCCGGCCGCGGCGATCAGCGCCGAGGCGCTGGCCTTCGAGAGCGACTTCCTCGCCATCGGTTCGAACGACCTGACGATGTACACGCTGGCGGTCGACCGCGGTGCCTCGGAAGTGGCCGGACTCTACGACCCGCTGCATCCGACCGTGCTGCGCCTGATCGGCGACACCACGGCCGCCGCCCTGCGCCTGCGCCGGCCGGTGTCGCTGTGTGGCGAGATGGCCGGCAATCCGCTGCTGGCGCCGCTGCTGCTCGGCATGGGCTTGCGGTCATTCAGCATGAACGCGTCCGCCGTGCCGCAGGTCAAGCAGGCGGTGCGTGGCGTCACCCTCGACGACTGCCGCAGGCTCGCCCGCCGCGTGGCCGAAGCGGTGGAGGCCGAGGCGGTCGCGCGCATGGTCACGGATTTCGCCGAAGCGCATTGAGCAGACCGCCGGAGCTGGCGCAGGACTTGCACAGCAGGATCCCGGACATGGCCACAAAGGCCGTGCATGGAGGATCGGTCGATGAATATCGGCGAAATCTATCTCCTGGTCGCCCTGGTGGGCCTGCTGCTCGCCCTGATCGCCTGGGCGATCAATCGCGGCCGCGGACGCTTCTTCGCCACCTTCACGCTCATGGAGATCGTCATCATGGCGGTCATCGGCGTCATCAACGGCGTGCTCGGCACGCCGAACGCGATGCTCGGCCGGCTGTTCATGACCTTCTCGGGCGCCTACGGGTTCCTGGCGTTCGCCGCCATCTGTGGCGGCTTCTACATCTCCGGTCCGCTCTGCGGCTACATCATCCGCAAGCCGGGAGCAGCTACGCTGGCGGAGACGATGAACGGCGTGGCCCAGGTGCTGTCGGGTAACCCCAACGGCATCATGGTGATCGGGGCGGGCTTCTTGCAGGGCTTCATGTCCGACCTCGGCTACGCCTTCTTCGGCTACCGCCGCTGGACCCTGGCGGCCGTTTCCCTGTCCGGCGCCCTGGCCCCGCTCCTGCAGCAGGTGCCCGAAGTCTACTTCTTCGGCGTCGGCAGCATGGGCCTGCCCTACAACCTGCTCGCCTTGCTGATCCGCATGATCAGCGGCGCGGTCTATGCCGCGGTCCTGGTCAAGCCGATCGCTCACGCGCTGGCCCGTGCCGGCGTGCTGCGCGGCACGGCGGTCGCCGCCGGCGATGCGAGGCCCGCGTCGCGCAGCAGCCTGGCCTGACCGCGGTGGAGGGTGCGCTGGCGCAGGACGCCGCCCTCGTCGAACTCGACGACGTGTCCTATGCCTACGAGGGCGAAACGGAGCCGGTGCTGCGATCGGTGTCGTTGCGCGTATGGCCCGGTGAGTTCATCCTGATCCTAGGGCCGTCCGGCTGCGGCAAGAGTACGCTGCTGCATCTGCTCAACGGCACCATTCCGCACACGCTGAAGGGAACCCTGACCGGAGAGGCGCGGGTCTGCGGCAAGCGCGTCGTCGACACCAAGGTCGCCAGCTTCGCCACCGACGTCGGCACCGTGTTCCAGGATCCCGAAGGCCAGATCGTCAACATCCGGGTGCGCGACGAGGTCTGCTTCGGGCTCGAGAACCTGCGACGTCCGCGCGAGGAGATCCTGGCCCGCTGCGGCGAGTCGCTGTCGCAGGTCGGGCTGGAGGAGTTTGGCGACCGCTCGGTGTTCGACCTGTCCGGCGGCCAGAAGCAGCGGGTCAGCATCGCCGCCGTGCTCGCGGCCAGCCCACGGCTGCTGGTGCTCGACGAGCCGACCGCCAATCTCGACCCGCAGGGCATGGCCGAGATCTTCGCTGTCCTGCACCGGCTCAATCGCGAGAGCGGCACGACGGTCGTCACCGTCGAGCACCGCGTCGACGAGCTTGCCGACCGTGTGTCGCGCGTCATCATGATGGAAGGCGGCCGGATCGTGTTCGACGGGCCGCCTCGCGAGGCCTTCTCCCGCCGGCGCGGCGCGCGACGCTCCGCCGAGGGGCACGGCCATGACACAAGGGCCGGTGACGCAGGGGTGGGCGGGACGCGAGACGCGGATGCGGACGTGGTCCCGCCGAGCGCGTGGTTCCCGCAGGCGTCCGAGCTGGCGCTGGCCATCGACGATGCGTCCCAAGCGGATCCCGTCCGCGATGTGCCGCTGAACGTGCGCGAGGCTATCGCCCATGCCCGCACGAGGCTCGGCACAGGCAGCACCGCCGTTCCTCCCGTCGCCTCCCGCGCCCGTCCGCCGGGGCGCCCCCTTCTGAGTGTGCGCGGGCTGCGCTACGGCTACGAGCGCAGCCGCCCGATCCTGCACGGCATCGATCTCGATCTGTCCTCGGGAGGGATCGTCGCACTCTGCGGACGCAACGGCTCGGGCAAGACCACCTTCGCCCGCCTCATCACCCGCATCAACCAGCCGCCGCGTGGCGCGATCTGGCTTGAGGAGCGCGACGTGGCGGGGATGGAAGCGCGCGACGTGGCACTCTCCATCGGCTATGTCTTCCAGAACCCCGACCACCAGTTCGTCACCGACCAGGTGTGGGACGAGGTGGCGTATGGGCTGCGCGTGCGCGACTACGCCGACGAGGCGGTGCGCGAGCGGGTCGACGAGATCCTCGGCATCACCGACCTGCTGGTCTACCGCGACCGCTCGCCGTTCAGCCTCAGCCTGGGCGAGCGTCGTCGGCTCAGCGTCGCGACCATGCTGGTCCTCGAGCCGAGGCTGCTGCTGCTCGACGAGCCGACCATCGGCCAGGACCACGAACGCGCACAAGAATTGATGGGGCTCATGGTGCGGCTGCGCGAGCGCTACGACACGACGGTGCTGATGATCACCCACGATGTGCGCCTGGTGGCCGAATGGGCCGACCGCGCGGTGGTCATCGGCGACGGGCACAAGCTGTTCGACGGTGCGCCGATCGACATGTTCGCCGACGAAGCGCTGATGGACGCCGCCGGACTGCTCGCCCCGCCGGTCTTCTCGATCAGCGCGGCACTCGCGCACGACTGTCCCGACGCCGGCATCACGCCGACCCTCTCGCTGCCGGCGCTGGCCCATGCGGTCGCCACCGCGCGCTGCGCGCGCGAGGAGGCCCTGCCATGAGCCGGGCGACGAGCTTCCGCTTCCAGGCCGGCAATTCGTTCTTCCACCGGCTCGACCCGATCACCAGGCTGGTTTGGGTGCTCGGCGTCTCGCTGCTCGCCTTCGGCGCCTATATCGCCTGGCTGCAGATCGTGCTGGCCCTGGCCGTGCTAGCCACGGCACTGCTGCTGGCGCGCATCCCGCTGCGCGACGTGCTGCGCGGCACTTGGCTGTTCGGCGTCGCCTGCATCAGCTTCTGCCTGATCCAGACCTTCACCCTGCCGGGCCACCGGATCGCCTTCCGCATTCTCGGCCATCCCATCTATGCCGAGAGTGCCGACTACGCCCTCGCCTCGGCGCTGCGCATCTACACGATCATCCTGTCGTCCCTCATCTTCGTTCGCACCACCGATCCGCGCGAGCTCGCCATCGGGCTGGTGACGCAGGCGCACATGCCCTACCGGATCGCCTACGCGCTGTTCATCGCGCTGCGCATCGTGCCGACCATCGAGGAGGAGATCCGCACCATACGCGCCGCCCAGGCGGTGCGTGGCGTCGGCCGCGCACGTGGCATCGGCGGGCGGTTTGCCGAGGCCAGGCGCTACGCGATCCCGCTGCTGGTCGGCAGCCTGCGCCGCGCGTCGACCATGGTGATGTCGATGGAAGCGCGCGCCTTCGGCGCCTATCCGACCCGCAGCTTCGTCGACCAGCCGCACATGCGACCGTCCGGCATCGCGGTCTGCGCGGTCATGCTGCTGCTCGTCGTCGTCTGGTACACCGCGCTCGGGCTCGGCTACGTCCACACCGTCTACATCGTCTCGCCGACCTGAACGCGCGCGGCGCTTCAGATCATCACGTCGCCGCCGTTCGGGTTCATTGTCGCGCCCACGTAGTACGCACCTTCGTCGGAGGCGAGCAGCACCGCGGTCGGCGCGATCTCGTCGACATGTCCCGCCCGCCCGATCGGCAGCTCGGCGAGCTTGCGCTGGCGCCAATGTTCGGGAATGCCACGGAACAAGGCGGTGTCGATCGGGCCCGGACAGATCGCATTGACCGTGATCCCGTCGCGCGCAACCTCGTAGGCGAGCGAGCGCGTGAAGCCGATCACCCCTGCCTTTGCCGCGGCATAATGCGCCATCTCGGCGGCACCCTTGTGCGCCAGTTGCGAGGAGGTCGAGATGATCCGGCCGAACCTTTGCGCGATCATGCCCGGCAGTACGGCGCGGCTGCACAGGAAGACCGAGCGCAGGTTGATCGCGATCATCTCGTCCCACATCGCGGTGGGCATCTGTGCCACCAGCGACGTGGTGTCGATGCCGGCATTGTTCACCAGGATATCGACCCGGCCGAGCCCCTTCGTGGCGGCCGCGACGGCACGCTCGACCTCCGCTTCGTCGCTGACGTCGGCGGCCAGCGCCAGCACCGGGCGGCCGCCCCCGGAGAGCGAGCGGGCGGTCGCCTCCGCCGCCTCCGGCTCGAGGTCGAGGATGGCCACCGCCGCACCCTCGCGCACGAAGGCGCGCGCGATCGCCTCGCCGATGCCGCGCGCACCGCCGGTGACGAGGGCGGTTCTTCCTTCAAGACGTCCGGGCATGTTGCTCTCCGTAAGCGCTGGGCTGGACAAGGCGGTCGGGCTGAGCCGGCGGCCGGCGCAGGATCCGTTCGGATTCGCCCGTGAACCGCTCGAAGGCTTCGGAGACGGGCTGTGCCGCGGCGACCTCGCCGTGGCGAAAGCAGTGCACCTCGTGGCCGGCCTCGACCGTCTCCGCCGGTGGCCGTTCGCGCCGGCAGCGCTCGACGACGAACGGGCAGCGGGAGGCGAGAAAGCAGCCGGGCGGCAGGTCGATCGGGCTCGGAATCTCGCCCTCGAGCCGGACCGCGCTTTGCATCGCGATGTCCGGGTGTGGCAGCAGCACCGACGAGAGCAGCCCGCTCGCATAGGGATGGTGCGGTCGGCGGAACAGCGAGGCGGCCTCGCCATGCTCGACGATCATGCCGAGATACATCACCGCCACGCGATGGCTGATGAAGCGGACCGTCGAAAGGTCGTGCGAGATGAACAGGTAGGCCGTCTCGCGCTCCGCCTGGATACGGCGCAGCAGGTCGATGATCTCGGCGCGCGCGGTCGGATCGAGTGCGGAGGTCGGCTCGTCGAGCACCACCAGCGCCGGCTCGGTGATCATGGCGCGGGCGATGCCGACGCGCTGCTGCTGGCCGGCGGAAAGCTGGCGGGGCAGCGCGTCGAGCAGCGCTTCCGGCAGCCGGACAAGCGCCATCGCCTCGCGCACGCGTCGCTGCCACTCGCTGCGTTCGACACGCAGCGCCTGCAGCGGCTCGGCCAGTGTGGCCGCGATCCGCAATCCCGGATCGAGCGACTCGCCCGGCTCCTGGAAGACGAGCTGGACCTTGCCGCGCGGCGGCCGCGCGGCGGGCGGGCCGCCGATCTCGAACTGCACGCTGCCCGCCCTGGGGTTGCTCAGGCCCCGGATGAAGGCGCCCCCCGTGGGCTTGCCCCGGGC
>Ga0080006_1136275_pt1 | contig 47826 bp, 31 predicted proteins | sample RS3BMetagenome_FD_69209 | JGI IMG/M metagenome (GOLD analysis project Ga0080006, IMG submission 69209) | Ferric oxide microbial mat and aquatic microbial communities from Rainbow Spring, Yellowstone National Park, USA - RS3B (SPADES... ... | reverse complement strand
TCCGCAGAACCCTTGCCACAACACGAATTACGGGAGTTGCCGCAGCTCAACCCAACCCCGACAAATACCACGACTACGAACTGGCCTGCGCCGCAGCGGCCGCGTAAGTGCGAAACTCAAGATACGATCCGGCCAGCGAAAAGCTGCGCGAGGCGTTGTGCACCGTGGGGAACGGCTATTTCGCTACCAGGGGCGCCGCACCGGAATCGAAGGCGGGGCAGGTGCATTATCCGGGCACCTATGCCGCCGGCGTGTACAACCGCCTCTTCGACACCGTGTCGGGTGTAACGGTTGACAACGAGAGCCTGGTGAATCTGCCCAACTGGCTGCCCCTCACCTTCCGGATCGATGGCGGCGACTGGTTCGACATCGACAACGTCGCAGTACTTTCCTGCCGGCAGAGTCTCGATCTTCGCAGTGCGGTGCTCACCAGAGAAGTTCGCTTCCGTGACAGCGCCGGCCGGACAACCTCGGTGACACAAAGACGATTCGTCGCCATGCATACGCCCCACGTCGCTGCGCTGACGACCACGATTCTCGCCGAGGATTGGTCGGGCAACATCGAGATCCGTTCGACATTGGACGGCAACGTGCGGAACTCGCTGGTGGAGCGGTACCGGGACCTCTCCGACAAGCATCTGGAGCTGCTGGACAAGCGCGAGATCGCCGACGACTCGGTGCTGCTGGCGGTCCAGACAAACCAATCCCGAATACCTATTTCCTTCGCTGCGCGAACCACGCTGTGGCGCAACGGAACCCATGATCACGCCACCTATAAGCTGGTTAGCCGGGGCGCGGAGATCGGTCACGACATCGAGACGGAATTGTCCACGGGTGACACGCTGACGGTGGAGAAAATGGTGACCCTCTTCACCGGTCGCGACGTCGCGACGTCGGAGCCCGCCGACGCGGCCCAACGCTGGCTGAGCGGACTTGGCGGGTTCGGCGAGGTGTTGGAGCAGCACCTGATCGCCTGGAGTCATCTATGGGAGCGTTCATCTATCGAATTCGACCGTTTCACAGATGAATTGCGCATACTGCGACTCCACGTGCTGCATCTGCTGCAGACGGTGTCGTCCAACTGCGCCGACCTTGATGTCGGGGTTCCGGCGCGCGGCTTGCACGGCGAAGCTTACCGCGGGCACGTCTTTTGGGACGAACTGTTCATCTTCCCGGTCCTCAATCTGCGACTCCCGATGGTCACCCGCTCCTTGCTGAGCTACCGCTACCGACGGCTGCCCGAGGCTCGCCGCCTGGCGCGGGAGGCCGGCTACGCCGGTGCGATGTTCCCGTGGCAGTCCGGCAGCGACGGCCGCGAGGAAAGCCAACGGCTGCATCTGAATCCGCGCAGCGGTCGGTGGAACCCGGATTCGAGCGCTCGCGCGCACCACATCGGGATTGCCGTCGCCTACAACGTGTGGAACTACTACCAGATCACCGGGGAACTCGCCTACCTGATCGACTACGGCGCCGAGATGCTGGCGGAGATCGCCCGCTTCTGGGTCAGTCGGGCCACCTACGACCAGGAGCGCGATCGTTACAGCATCCGTGGCGTTATCGGGCCTGACGAGTTCCACTCCGGTTACCCGAACGTGCCCTTCGACGGTGTCGACAACAACGCGTACACGAATGTGATGGCGGTGTGGGTGATCTTGCGCGCGTTCGACGCGTTGGGACTGATGCCGTTGCCCAACCTACTCGATCTCCGGGAAAAGCTACGCCTGCAAGACGACGAGCTCGCTCGCTGGGACGAGGTGAGCCGGCGGATGTTCGTCCCGTTCCACGATGGCGTGATCAGTCAGTTCGAAGGCTACGGCGACCTGCAGGAATTGGATTGGAGCCGGTACCGCGAGAAATACGGGAACATTCAGCGCCTGGATCGCATCCTGGAGGCCGAAGACGACGACGTCAATCGTTACAAAGCCTCCAAGCAAGCCGACGCGCTGATGCTGCTCTATCTGTTGTCGTCGGCCGAGTTGCGTGAGTTGCTGGAACGGCTCGGCTATCGGTTCACGTCCGAGCAGATCCCGGCAATGGTGGACTACTACCTGGCGCGGACTTCGCATGGTTCGACGCTTTCGGGAGTGGTGCACGGCTGGGTGCTGACCAGGGCCAACCGCGAGCGCGCAATCGATTTCTTCCAAGAGGTTCTGATCTCCGACGTCGCCGACATCCAAGGCGGCACCACGTCGGAAGGCATTCACCTGGCGGCGATGGCCGGCAGCGTCGATCTCATGCAGCGTTGTTTTACCGGTCTCGAGACTCGCGGCGACCGCCTCATCCTCGACCCGCACTGGCCGGAGACGCTCGGTGAGCTCGCCGTGCCGATCCACTACCGCGGTCTGCATCTACACCTGCGGGTCAGCGGCAAGGGCGTGATCATCAGCGTGGATCCACGGGGCGCCGGCGGAATCGACGTGGTGTGCCGTGGCCACACGAAGCGGTTGATCCCCGGCAGCACTGTCCGATTCCGTGGTTGACCGTTCCCGTCGAGAGGCTTGCAGCACGAAACCCGTCCCATCTGTTACACGCGAACCGGAGGAAAGCCATGACCGCGACCGTCGGGCTGGACAGGGACACCCTCGACATGATGCTGGCCTCACTGGACGAGTTCGTCGCCGCCGCGCTCCCCGACCAGCGTCTGCTCGAACTCGACCATGAGGACATCTGTCCCGAGGAGACGATCCGCGCGATGTGCGGTGAAGACCTGGGCGTGCAACTGGTGTTCATTCCCGAGGAGTACGGGGGTTTCGGCGGCGGAGCGTTCGACTCGTATCGGGTTTGCGAACGACTTGCCCGAATCGACATCGGGCTTGCGACATCGGTGTTCGCCACATTTCTCGGCTCCGATCCGATCCTGATCGGCGCGACCGCCGAGCAGCGCAAAAAGTGGCTGGGTCGCATCGCCGAGCAGGGCATCCTTTTCGCCTACGGCGCGACGGAGCCCGAAGCGGGCAGCGACCTGGGCGCCATGGCGACGACCGCCATCCCGGTCGAGACCGATGGACAGGTGACCGCGTATCGGATTACCGGGCGCAAGCAGTGGATCAGCAATGGTTCCATCGCTGACGTCTACTCGATTCTGGCGCTGGCCCCCGGTGGCCCGTCCTGGTTCATCGTGCCGAAGGACACCGAGGGCTTCTCGTCGGCGGCACCGGAAGACAAGCACGGTATCCGGCTGTCGAACACCGCGGCATTGTTTCTCGATGACGTGGTGGTGCCGGCGGAGAATCTGGTGGGCGGCGAGGAGGGCCAGGGGCTGACCCAGGCCCAGCAGGTTTTCGGCTACACCCGGGTGATGGTCGGCGCGTTCGGCCTCGGCGGAGGTTGGAGCGCGCTGGATCGCGCGATCGCCTACTCCGCCGGCCGAGTGCAGGGAGGCGCACCGCTGGCGAACAAGCAAGGCTTCACGCACCAGCTGATCGTGCCGCATGCGGTGCGGCTGGAAGCCGCGCGCGCCTTCCTGGAGGAGACTGCGTCACGCATTGACGCCGGCGAGGGCGCGGGTGGCGCGCTCAATACCGAAGGCGCCATTGCCAAGTACCTTGCGACCGAGGCCGGCAACGCGGCGGCCGAGGCGGCAATCCAGGCGCACGGCGGTTACGGATACACCCGCGATTACATGGTGGAAAAGATCAAGCGCGACGTCCGGATCACCATGATCTACGAGGGGACCTCCGAGATCCTGGAGATGACCATCGCCCGCGACCGGTGGCAGCAGCACCTCAAGACGTCCGGTGCCTACTACCGCGACATGGCGCGCGGGCTCGCTGGCATGGCCGACGAATGTGGCGGCCCGACGGCTGCGCTGGCCCAAGAATGCCTGGCGGCGGTACTGGAGGCCTGCCGGGTCGGGCGCCTGACCAGAAATCAGCACGTTCTGCTGCGACTGGGCGAATTGATGGCCTACGCCGAATGCGCGGGTGCCCGGGCCCGCCGCGCCGCGGCGGCCGCCGGCGGCTCATTGCCGGAAAAGGCGGACACCCGCCTTTCCCCCGCGGCTCTGGCCGCCGTCAGCCGGGTGTTTGCCCGCGAGGCGGCGCTGAAGGTGGCCGAAGAGGGCCTGCGCTGGGTATCCGGGGCGAGCACGGGAGCCGATCTGGCCGCAAGCCTGCCACTGGACCGCGTGCGGTCCGCGCAGGCCGGTCTGCTCGCCGACATGAACCTGGTGGCGGATTCGCTTTACGGACGGGAGGCCTGATCATGACGACGCCAGTGATCGTCCCAGGGCATGAGCCGATCGCGGTGGTCGGCGTCAGCGCGATTATGCCTGACGCACCCGACGCTGCCACGTTCTGGGCCAACATCACGGCGGGCCGATACAGCATCAGCGACGTGCCGCCCGAGCGGTGGGACCCCGAGTTGTACTACGACCCCGACCCACACGCGCCGGATAAGACCTATTCGCGTATCGGCGGATGGGTGCGTGACTTCGTGTGGGAGCCGCTGGCGTGGAAGTTGCCGATCCCGCCGGCGGTCGGCGCGCAGATGGACGGCGGACAGAAGTGGGCGGTCGCCGGCACCCGTTCGGCTCTGCTCGACGCCGGCTGGCCGGACTGGACGGTGGACCCCGAGCGGGTCGCCGTCATCATCGGCAACGCGATCGGCGGCGACAAGCAGCATCGCAGCAACATGCGGATCCAGTTTCCCGCGTTCGCGCGCGGACTGAGCGCCGCCCCATCGTTCGCCGCGCTGCCGGCGGAGGTGCGCGCCGCCGTGCTCGCCGAAACCCACGCCTCGTTCGTCGCCGGGTTAGAGGAGATCACCGAGGACACCATGCCCGGCGAACTCGCCAACGTGCTTGCCGGGCGGGTGGCGAACCTGTTCAACTTCCGCGGTCCCAACTTCACCGCCGACGCGGCCTGTGCCTCGGCAATGGCCGCCATGTCGGCCGCCGTGCACGGATTGCAGGCCGGCGACTTCGACGCCGCGATCTCGGGCGGCGTGGACCGCAACATGGACGCCAACGGATACGTCAAGTTCTGCAAGATCGGTGCGCTGTCGGCAACCGGCACCCGCCCGTTCGACGCCGGCGCGGACGGCTTCGTGATGGGCGAGGGCGCCGCCCTGTTCGTGCTCAAGCGGCTGTCCGACGCCGAGCGCGACGGCGACCGCATCTATGCAGTGTTGCTCGGCATCGCCGGCTCCAGCGACGGCCGCGGAAAGGGCATCACCGCGCCCAATCCGGTCGGGCAGCGACTGGCGGTGGAGCGCGCATGGCACATCGCCGGGGTCGACCCCACGCACGCCACCTACATCGAGGCGCACGGCACCTCGACGCGGGTCGGCGACGCCACCGAGCTGGCCAGCCTGACGGACGTATTCGGCAAGGCCGGTGCGGCGAGCGGGTCGATCGCGCTGGGTTCGGTCAAGTCGAACATCGGCCACCTCAAGGGCGCGGCCGGAGCCGCCGGCCTGTTCAAGACCGTGTTGAGTCTGCACGAGAAGGTGCTGGCGCCGAGCCTGCACTTCGAACGCCCCAACGAGAACGTCGACTGGGACGACATCCCGTTCCGGGTGAACACCGAGCTTCGCGAGTGGCCGGAGTCCGAGAGCGGCGCACGGTACGCCGGCGTGAGCGCCTTCGGGTTCGGCGGCACCAACTTCCACGCCGTCCTCGAGGAATACGTCCCCGGCCGGTACCGGGGCTCCGACGCCGGACGGTCATTCCCGGGCGCGGCCATCGAGCGCCGGCCCGCGCAGGGGCGGGCCGCCATGCCGACGACACCGGGAACACCGGCCGCCCCCAAGGCGCCGCTCCGGGGGGCCGCCGTGGTGGGGGGCGCGGACGACGCCGACGTGGCCGGGCAGCTGGAGCGGCTGGCCGCCGAAGCGTCGGCTGGCCGCACACCCGAGCCCGTCGCACCCGACCCCGCGCTGGCTGCCGCTCCGGTGCGGGTCGCCATCGACTACGCCGACGCCGCAGAACTGGCCGCCAAGGCGACCAAGGCGGCTCACGCGTTGCACGGCGGGAATCCGGCGGCTGAGCAAGCCCCGGGGAGCAAACAAGCACTGTGGAAGGTCTTGCGCGCCCAAGGGGTGTTCGTGGGGCGCGGAGCGCCGGGCAAGGTTGCGTTCCTCTACACCGGCCAGGGATCGCAGTATGTGAACATGCTGGCCGAATTGCGCTGGCGCGAACCGATTGCCGCGGCGACGTTCGACGAGGCAGACCGGGTGATGAAGCCTCTGCTCGGGAAGCCGTTGACCGAATACATCTTCGCCGACACTGCCGACGAGTCGGCCGCCCAACGGCTCGAGCAGCAGCTCATGCAGACGGAGATCACCCAGCCGGCGGTGCTCACCACCGATCTGGCGCTGACGCGGCTGCTCGCCGGGTACGGCGTGCGCCCGGACATGGTCATGGGCCACAGCCTCGGCGAGTACGGCGCGCTGGTGGCCGCCGGCGCGCTGTCATTCGATGCCGCCCTGGAGGCGGTCAGCGCCCGGGGCCGCGAGATGGCGAGCCTTTCGGTGGGTGACAACGGCGCAATGGCAGCCGTTTTCGCCCCGCTCTCCGAGATCGAGCGGGTGGTCGGCGAGACCGACGGCTACGTCGTCATCGCGAACGTCAACAGCACCAGGCAGGCCGTCATCGGCGGTGCCACCGACGCCGTGGATCGGGCGGTCGAGTCATTCCGCGCTGCCGGGGTCAACGCCTCGCGCATCCCGGTCAGCCACGCGTTCCACACGGCGATCGTGGCTCCGGTGAGCGAACCGCTGAAGGCCACCCTGCGCCGACTCGACCTGCGTCCACCGACGCTGCCGATCGTGTCGAACGTGACGGGTGGGTTCTACCCGCCCGACGCCGACGTCGGCACGATGCTGGACCTGCTCGGCCGCCAGGTGGCCTCACCAGTCCAGTTCGTCGACGGGCTGCGCACGCTGTATGCGGCTGGGGCGCGAGTCTTCATCGAAGTCGGCCCCAAAAAGGCGCTGCACGGCTTCACCGAGGACGTCTTGGGCGATGACGTGTTGGCGTTGTTCACCAACCACCCGAAGACCGGTGACGTCGCCTCCTTCAACCAGGCGCTGTGCGGGCTCTACGCCGCGGGACTGGGATACGCCACCCCTGACGGCGGGGCCGGCATCCCCGCCCCGGCCCCGGCCGTTGCCTACCCCGTCGAGAGGACTCCGATGACCAGCCAAATGACCGACGACCAATACGCTGAACTGGGGCGTCGCATCCTCGATGTCGTCGAACACGGGGTATACGGCCTGCCCGCCGGGGCCACGCGGCCGGTGGCCACCGAGCCGGTGGTGATCACCGGTGCGGCGCTCGGCCTGCCCGGCGTCGAGCGGGTCTTCGACGAAGAGAACATCGCGCGCATTCTGGGCGGCCAGCAGTTCATCGACGCCATCCCGCATCGGCTACGCCGCGAGATGGTCGACCGGCACATCACCCGCCTGGTCAAGCGCGAGTCGGGCGATCCCTCGTTCGAGACGATCGACAACGAGAGCCAGGTGGTCAAATTGGCCGGGCGCGCCGCCCCGCTCGATGTGGTCAGCGAGTTCGGCGTCGATCCGGCCCGCGATGCCGCGCTGGACACGACGGCCAGGCTCGCCATCGGAGCGGGGTTCGATGCGCTGCGCGACGCAGGGATCCCGCTGGTCATGCACTACAAGACCACCACTTTGGGCACCGAGTTGCCGGACCGGTGGGGGCTGCCGGACTCGATGCGCGACGACACCGGCGTCATCTTCGCTTCCGCGTTCCCCGGCATGGACAACTTCGCCCACGACCTCGACCGCTACTACAGCGACCGGAACAACCGCGAACAGTTGGCCGCACTGGAAACGGTGCGGGCACGAATGTCCGCCGACGACCCTGCCGCGGCGGAGGTTGACCGCCGCATCCACGGGTTGCGGCACGCGATCGACACCGACCCTTTCGTGTTCGACCGGCGCTTCATCTTCCGGTGCCTGTCGATGGGGCACTCCCAGTTCGCCGAGATCATCGGAGCGCGCGGTCCCAACACGCAGGTCAACGCCGCCTGTGCGAGCACCACGCAGGCCGTGTCCGTGGCTGAGGACTGGATCCGCGCCGGCCGCTGCCGCAGGGTGATCGTCGTGTCGGCCGACGACGCCAGTTCCGATGCACTGCTGCCGTGGATAGCGTCGGGATTCCTCGCGTCCGGCGCCGCCGCCACCGATGACCTCGTCGAAGAGGCCGCGACCCCGTTCGACCAGCGCCGGCACGGGATGATCCTGGGTATGGGGGCCGCGGCCCTGGTGGTGGAGTCTGCTGAGTCTGCCGCAGAACGCGGGCTGCAACCGATATGCGAAGTCCTCAGCACCGTCACCGCCAACAGCGCCTTCCACGGCACCCGGCTCGATGTGGAGCACATCGGCGCGGTCATGGAGAAGCTGCTCACCCAGGCCGAGGCCCGCGGCGTGAACCGGCACACCATCGCGCCGAACACAGCGTTCGTGTCTCATGAGACGTACACACCCGCCCGCGGCGGCAGCGCAGCCGCCGAAATCCACGCGCTGCGCAAGGTTTTCGGGCCGGATGCCGACGCCATCGTCATCACCAACACCAAAGGCTTCACCGGGCATGCGATGGGCGCAGGCGTGGAGGACGTCGTCGCCATCAAGTCGCTGGAGACCGGTCTCGTCCCACCGGTGCCCAACTACAAGGAGCCGGATCCCGAACTGGGCCACCTGAACTTGTCGACCGGCGGCAGCTATCCCGTCCAGTACGCGCTGCGGCTCGGAGCCGGTTTCGGTTCGCAGATCGCGATGACGCTGCTGCGCTGGACTCCAGTCCCCGATGGCCGCCACCGCCTGCCGGATGAACTGGGCTACGAATACCGGCTCGTCGACCGAGCCGCCTGGCGGCGCTGGCTGGCGGCAGCCGCTGGCCACGTCGACACTCCGCTGGAAGTGGTCCAGCACCGGCTCCGGGTGGTCGACACCGGCCCGTCGGCGAAGGTCGCGCCGCCTGCCCCGGTGCAGGCGGCGACGGCGCAGCACGCCCAAGCGACAGAAACCGTGCCGCGGGCACCCGCGTCGCCCGTTGCTCCGGCACAACCCGCACCAACCGCCGGTGCCGCCGCGCCCGCGGCGGGCGGCGACGAACTGACCGACACCGTCGTCGCCATCGTCTCCGAACTCACCGGCTACCCCCCCGACCTGCTCGACGCCGACCTCGACCTGGAAGCCGACCTCGGCGTCGACACGGTCAAACAAGCCGAGATCTTCGCCGCCATCCGCCAGCACTACGGCGTCGCCCGCGACGACACCCTCCAACTGCGCGACTTCCCCACCCTCACCCACGTCGTCGGCTGGATCCGCGACAAAACCGGCGCCCGGGCAGCCCCAAAAAAAGCACCGAATGACGCGGCCGCGGCGGCCGCGTCACCGGCAGTCAAAGGGGACATCGCCGCCACCGATCGAATCCCCCGGCGGATTCCGGTACCCGCGCTGCGACCCGACCTCGAGGCGTGTGTACCGACCGGCGTGAATTTGGGCGCAGGAACCCGGGTGGCGGTGATGCCCGACCAGGGCGGGGTTGCAGATGCGCTGGTCGGTCACCTCAGCCGCATCGGCGTCGAGGTGTTGACCCTCTGTCCGGATGACGACTTCGACACCGTCCTCGCGGACGCCTCGATCGACGGCGTGTACTGGCTCACGGCACTCGACAACGAGGGCGAACTGCACGAAATGGACCTCGACGGCTGGCGGGAGGCACTGCGCCGGCGGGCCCGCAACCTTTACCTCACCATGCGACGGCTCTACGAGCAGAGCCCATTCTTGGTGGTCGCGACCCGCCTCGGCGGTTACCACGGCTACGACGACGCGGGGGCCACCTGCCCGCTGGGCGGCGCGGTCGCCGGGTTTGCCAAGGCCTACCGACGCGAGCGGCCCGATGCCCTCGTCAAGGCCATCGACTTCCCGGCCTTCCCGGTCGACGGCAAAACGTCGGCACTGGCGGATTCGCTGATCGACGAGACGCTGCGGGATCCCGGCTGTGTCGAGGTCGGCTATGCCGGGGGTCGACGCTGGGGCGTCGGTCTGGCGGACCGCCCGTTCCCGGAAGGCGACGACCCTGGCGACATCGTCGGGGACGAACCGGTTTTCGTCGTCACCGGCGCCGCCGGCAGCATCGTGTCGGCGATCACCGCAGACTTGGCCGCCGCGTTCGGTGGCACGTTCCACCTTCTCGACCTCACGCCCGCACCCGATCCGCTCGACCCCGATCTGGCCCGCTACGCCACCGATCGCGACGGTTTGATGACCGAGATCGCCGATCGGCTGCGGGCGCGGGGCGAGCGCCCGAAACCGGTCCTCATTGAGCGGGAGTTGGCGCGACTAGAGCGCCTGCACGCCGCGGTGGCCGCGATGCGGGCGATCGAGGAAGCGGGCGCTACCGCCTACTACCACAGTGTCGACCTCACCGACGCCGCCGCGGTGCAGAGCGTCATGGCCCAGGTAGGTGAGAGCGGCGGGCGCATCGACGTGCTGCTGTACGCCGCCGGGATAGAAGTCAGCCATTCACTTCCTGACAAGAACCCCCGCGAGTTCGATCTGGTGCTGGGGGTGAAGGCCGACGGGCTGTTCAACGTGCTCAGCGCCGCGGGCGCAATGCCGCTGGGCGCCGTGGTCGCGTTCAGCTCGGTGGCCGGTCGATTCGGCAACGCCGGACAGACTGATTACAGTGCCGCCAACGACTTGCAGTGCAAGGTTTTGAGCAGTCTGCGCCGCACCCGTCCGGGCGTGCGCACGCTTGCGGTCGACTGGACCGCTTGGGACACGATCGGCATGGCCACCCGCGGATCAATCCCCACGATCATGGCCGCGGCCGGGGTTCAGATGCTGCCGGCACCGGCGGGAGTCGCGTGGATTCGGCGCGAACTTCGCACGGGCATGCGCGACGGCGAGGTCGTCGTCGCGGGAGCGCTCGGCGCGCTGGCGGCCGAGTTCCACGACACCGGCGGGCTTGATCCGGCCTGCGTGACCGCGAGCGGTCCCATGGTCGGAGAGGTCGTCCGCGCCAGCGTCCATGACGGATTGGTGGTGCGAACCACCCTGGACCCCGCCACCCGGCCGTTCCTGGATCACCACCGTATCGACGGCAAGCCGGTGCTCCCCGGCGTGATGGTCATGGAGGCGTTCGCCGAGGTGGCCCGGCTGCTCGCTCCCGAACTGCACGTGGCCGCCGTGGAGCATGTGGACTTCCGGGTCCCGCTGAAGTTCTACCGCGACGAGCCGAGAGAAGTGACGATCAGCGCGCTGCTTCGCCCCGACGGGGATGACCTGCTGGCGGAGTGCCGACTATCGGCCGAGCGGGTGCTACCCGGCTCCGATCAGCCGCAGCGCACCGTGCACTTCACCGGTTCGGTTCGGCTGACAGCCGATCTGCCCACTGTCGACGGCGACGAACCCGTTGGCTCCATGAGCGGCGACACGACGCCGGCGCTGACTCCGGAACAGGTATACCGGCTGTACTTCCACGGACCGGCCTATCAGGTCGTCGGTTCGGCGTGGAGGCAGGCCGAGGGCGCGGCCTCCCGGTTCGCCGCCGACCTGCCGGCTCAGGTGGACGAACCGGTGCTGATCGCACCGCGGCTGGTCGAGTTGTGCTTCCAGACGGTCGGGCTGTTCGAGGCCGGCACCGACGGCCACCTGGCTCTGCCACTGCATGTCGACGCGGTGCGGTTGACCGGGTCGCCGCTGGAACGGGACGGGTTGGTCGCCATCGCGCTCCGCGATGGGCACGGCGGCTTCAGCTGCACCGTGCGCGACGGCCGCGACGGTGAAGGCGCGCTCGTGCTGCGACTGGACGGCTACCGCACGGTGCCACTGCCCGACACGCCGCCCGACGATGTGATCGCCCCGCTGCGGTCGGTCATGGGCGGGGTGAGTGCCCCGTCGGAAACCCGGTGAGAAGGATCAGCCGATGAGTACCCGACTTCGACGGCTTGCGATCGTCAACCGCGGCGAAGCCGCGGTGCGCGCGTTGACCGCCGTCGCGGAGCTCAACCAAGCGGGCGACACGCCCCCTATGCAAACGATCGTGCTGTACACGGACCCGGACGCCGATGCATGGTATGTCCGGGAAGCCGACGTGGCCGTGCCGCTGGGGTCGGCGACGTACGTCGACGCCGATGGCATCCGCCGGGCGCGCTACCTCGATGAGTCGGCGGTGGTGGCGGCATTGCGCGCCGTCGAAGCGGACGCCGTCTGGGTCGGCTGGGGTTTCGTGTCCGAACACGCGTCGTTCGCGCAGGCCTGCGAGGAAGCCGGGATCGTCTTCGTCGGCCCGGGCAGCGCCACGATCCGGCTACTCGGCGACAAGGTCGCGGCCAAACGGGTGGCCGAGCAGGCCGACGTTCCGGTGGTGCCCTGGAGCGGCGGGCCGGTGAACGACCTCGCCGAAGCCGCCCGCGTCGCGGAGCGACTCGGGTATCCATTGGTGGTCAAGGCGGCCGCCGGCGGTGGCGGCCGGGGCATCCGGATAGTGGAGGACGAAGCCGAACTCGTCGCGGCGTTGCCCTCGGCGCGTGCCGAGGCGCAGCTTGCCTTCGGCGACGCCACGGTCTTCCTCGAACAGCTTGTTCCGGCTGCCCGCCACGTCGAGGTGCAGGTGATCGCGGACGGACACGGCGCCGTGTGGGCGGTGGGTATCCGCGACTGCACGCTGCAGCGCCGGCACCAGAAGGTGCTCGAGGAGTCAGCGTCGACGGTGCTCGACAGCGCCAGGGAGCAGGCGATCCGCGACGCGGCAGTACGACTGGCCGCCGCCGCGGGCTACCGAAGCGCCGGCACGGTTGAATTCCTGGTCGACCCCGAAACCGGCAGCTTCCAGTTCATGGAGGTCAACACCCGGCTACAGGTCGAGCACCCGATCACCGAGGCGACGACCGGCCTGGACCTGGTCAAGCTGCAACTGCATGTGGCACGCGGCGGGCGGCTCATCGGCGCGCCGCCACCCGTGTCCGGGCACGCTATCGAGGCTCGGCTGTGCGCGGAGGATCCCGAAAACGGGTTCGCCCCTGCGCCAGGTCGGCTGGCGCGGCTGCGGCTGCCCGCCGGTGCCGGAATCCGTGTCGACGCGGGAGTGCGCGAAGGTGACCGAATCCCACCCGACTTCGACTCGATGATCGCCAAAATCGTCGCCTGGGGAAACGACCGCGCCGAGGCCCTGGCCCGGCTGCGACGGGCGCTCCGCGAGACCACTGTGGTGGTCGAAGGCGGAACCACCAACCGCTGCTTCTTGCTGACGTTGCTCAACCGACCGGAAGTCAACGACGGTCATTTCGACAACCACTGGCTGGACCGGCTCACCGGCGAGGCGGGGCATCTGCCCGATCCGGATCCGGTCGCGCTGCTGGTGGCCGCCGTGGAGTCCTATGACCTCGACGAGGCCGCCGAGCGGGCGGCGTTCCACGCGCGCGCGGCGCGCGGCGGCGCGGAGTCGACCGCGGGAACGGGTCACCGATGCCGCCTGCGCTACCGGGGCCATCGGTACGACCTGGACGTGTACCGCACGGGCGGCCAGACGTACCGCATCACCTCCGGCGCCGGCATCGCCGACGTCGTGGTCACCCAACGCGAGCCCTACCGGCGGCGGGTGCTCGTCGGCGGCCGGATCCACCAGGTGGTGACGGTCGTGGAAGGAGCCACGCTGCGCGTCGAAGTCGACGGCGCGGCTCATGCCGTATCCCGCGACGACGGTGGGGTCGTGCGCTGCGGCGGGCCGGCGTTCGTCCTCTCGGTCCTCGTCGAACCGGGCGATCGGGTCGCTGAGGGCGACCCGCTGGCGGTGGTCGAAAGCATGAAAATGGAGACCACCATCACCGCTCCCTTCGCCGGCACCGTCGCTGCGGTCGAAACCGCCGCGAACGTTCAGGTGGAGGCGGGCGCCCCGATGGTCCGGATCACCACCTCCCGCGGCGATCAAGGCTCGGCCGCCGGCGCTGTCGACTTCGCCGAGCTCACCGCGGCCGCGCAGCCCGATACCCCACCTTGCCGGCCGGTCTACGCGGCGCTGCGCGGGTACCTGCTCGGCTACGACGCGGACCCCGGCTCGGTGGGGGCGACGGTCACCGAGCAGCGCCGCCTCGGCGAAGTCACCGCGCCGGCCGACACCGACCTGGTGCGCTGTGAAGACGAGCTGCTGGATCTGTTCGCCGAGGTCGGCTCGCTCTACCGGCCGCGCAGCGAGACCGATCCCGAGGAGGCGCTGCTGACCGGCAGCACCCAGGAATATCTGCTGTCCTACCTGCAGTGGCTGGATCCGGATCGGGCGGGCCTTCCCGACTCCTATGCGCAGCGGTTGGAGCAAGCGCTGCGGCGTTACGGGGTGCACGGGCTGGCCCGCACCCCCGAACTCGAGGAAGCCGTCATCTGGATGTTCCGCTCGTTTCGCCGCGTCGCCGACGTGGTGCCGGCGGTGACGGCCATCCTCGAGCGCCGGCTGCGCCACCACGCCGAGCTGGCCCACCTGGCCGACGAGCAGATGCGAGCCCGGCTCGATCGCCTGGCAGCTATGCAGGGACGTCAGCGCGTGGTCGCGGAGTTGGCCCGCGACGTGCGGTTCCACTATTTCGACGAGCCGCTGCTGCAGGTCACGATCGCCGAGGAGTACGCCCGGGCGGAGCGGGATCTCGATGCGCTGGGTGACCGTATCACCGACACCGAGCGGGCCGAGCGCATCGGCCGACTCGTCGCCTGCGCGCAACCACTGCGTGCCGAACTGCTGCGTAGGTGGCGCGGCTCCGCTGACGCCGGGGTGCGCCGGGCGCTGCTGGAGGTCTACACCCGCCGGTTCTACCGGATCCGAGAACTCAGCGAACTGAAGATCGGTGAGCACGACGGCAGGCTGCTTGGGAGCGCCGACTACCACTACGAGGGCCGGCCCGTACATCTCGTCACCGCGTACGCCCGGCTGCAGGAGCTGCCGGAGCTGTCCGGGACGATCGCCGGCCATTTGGCCGCCTTGGCGAACGACTCCGGCGCCGAACGGAACGTCGTGGTGGATCTGGCGCTGTGGCGGCATGGCGAGGCCACCGAGGACGCAGTCGTCGCCGAGACCGCAGAACTGTTGTCCGACTGCGATTTCGGCCATCGTCTGCACCGGCTGGACCTGACGGTGACAACCGTCGACGGGACGGCCCCGGAGCGTTTCCGTACCCACCATATGACCTACCGCCAGCACGATGGCCAATTCGAAGAGGATCCTCTCTACCGCAATCTCCATCCGATGCTCGCCAAGCGGCTCGACCTGTGGCGGCTGGCGAACTTCACATTGCACCGTCTGCGCTCCGCGGAGGATGTGTACGTCTTTCATGGGGTGGCCCACGACAACCCGGCGGATCATCGGCTTTTCGCGCTCGCCGAAGTACGCGACCTGACCCCGGTACCGGCAGCCGACGGGACGCCGCGCTATCCGCGGCTCGAGCTGATGGGCTCGCGCGCCCTGTCGGCGATGTGGGAAGCACTGGCCGGTTTCGGTACCCGGGACCGCCCGGCCGCCAGCCGGATTGTTCTCTACATCCGGCCACCCTGGAACGTGCCACGCGAAGCATGGACGGCACTGGCCCGGTCGTCGGCGCCACTGGCGATCGGAGCCGGCCTTGAGAAGCTGGTGCTGCGGGTCCGATTCCCGGATGGCCGCGATCATGTCCTCGACGTGGAAGGCCTGGGCGAAGGTGTGACGGTGCGGGAACGCCCGCTCGGGCAGGAACCGATCCGATCGTTGACGCCGTACCGGCAGAAGATGTTGCGCGCCAACCGCATCGGTGCCCCGTATCCGTACGAGATCGTGCGGATGCTCACTCCGCCGGCCGAGGCGGTGGCACGCTTCCCCACCGGTCAGTTCGCCGAGCAGGACCTCGACGACCACGGCAACCTGACACCCGTGTCTCGGCCCTACGGGAGAAATACCGCCAACATCGTGGTCGGCGTGCTGCGCAACAACACCGAGAAGGTGCCGGAAGGGATGGCCCGGGTCGCGCTCCTCGGCGATCCGACCCGTGGCCTGGGCAACCTCGCCGAACCGGAGTGTCGGCGGATCATCGCGGCTGTGGACCTGGCCGAACGGATGGGTGTGCCGGTCGAATGGTTCACGCTGTCGTCCGGGGCCAAGATCGCGATGGACAGCGGCACCGAGAACATGGACTGGATCGCGGCCGTGCTGCGCCGGCTGATCGAGTTCACCCAGCGCGGCGGCGAGGTCAACATCATCGTCGCCGGTGTGAACGTCGGCGCCCAGCCACACTGGAACGCCGAGGCGACCATGCTGATGCATACCCGCGGCATCCTGGTGATGACCCCGGCCAGCGCGATGGTGCTGACCGGGAAGCAGGCGCTCGATTACTCCGGTGGAGTGTCGGCGGAGGACAATTTCGGTATCGGCGGCTTCGACCGGATCATGGGCCCCAACGGACAGGGCCAGTACTGGGCACCCACGCTTGCCGACGCATGCGGAATCCTGCTGCGCCATTACGAGCACACCTACGTGGTGCCCGGCGAAAGATGGCCACGCCGCCGAGCCACGACCGATCCAGTGGACCGCGACGTTCGCTCCGCGCCCCATATCGCGGCAACCGGCAGCGATATGGCAACCATCGGGGAGATCTTCTCGGCGACCCACAACGCCGAGCGCAAGAAGCCGTTTGACATGCGCTCGGTGATGCGGGCGGCGACCGACAAGGATTCCGCGCCGCTGGAGCGTTGGGGCCAATGGCGCGGCGCCGAAACCGCGATCGTGTGGGATGCGCACATCGGCGGCATCCCGGTGTGTTTGCTGGGGATCGAGTCGCACACGGTTCCAAGGCGGGGGTTTGTGCCCGCCGGTGGCCCCACCTCATGGTCCTCGGGCACGCTGTTTCCGCAGGCGTCGCGCAAGCTGGCGCGTGCCATCAACGCCGCCAGCGACAACCGCCCGGTTGTCGTGTTGGCGAACCTTTCGGGTTTCGACGGCTCGCCGGAATCCATGCGCCGCTGGCAGCTGGAATACGGAGCCGAGATCGGTCGCGCGATAACCAATTTCCGGGGCCCGATCGTCTTCGTGGTGGTCTCCCGCTACCACGGTGGCGCTTTCGTCGTGTTCTCCAAGAAGCTCAACGAAGGGCTCGAGATCGCCGCCCTGGAGGGCTCCTTCGCATCGGTGATCGGCGGTGCGCCCGCGGCAGCCACCGTCTTCGCCCGGGAGGTCGATGCCCGCACCGCCCGGGATCCGCAGGTACGCGAGGCGGCCGAGCAGGTGCGCAACGCCACGGGATCCGATGCCGGTCCGGCGCGGGCACGACTCGCCGACATAACGGCGACCGTCCGGTCGGCAAAACTCAGCGAAGTCGCCGACGAGTTCGATCAGATCCACACCGTGCAACGGGCGCGCGCGGTGGGGTCGGTGGACCGGATCATCAGCGCTGAGGCGTTGCGGCCCTACATCGTCGACGCTCTCAGCCGACGGCTGAACTGGGAAACGTCACGGGTATAGCGGCCGGTCCAGCCAAGAGTGCCGGGGCGCCGCCAGGGCCAGCCTCCCGGGTTGGAGAGCCACTGGCGCCGTTGCGGCCACCCTCGTCACGACGGTGAGCAGGAACTGGCCTTCCCTTCGCCACCAACCCGGAAAAACGGTACCTTCGACGGCCCGCACCGTCAGTGCGCCCCAACCGTCGTCGCGCGGCGCGTCCGGGGTGACCTCGAGCGTACGGGTGTCGCGACGCAGCCCCGTGCCCAACACCTTGAGCGCACTCTCCTTCGCCGACCAGATCAGGTTGGCAACCGCGTCGCGCTCGTCGCCGGCCGTGCACGAGCCCACCAGACGTTGCTCGGCCGTGGTGAGGAAGTCGCGCACGAAGCCCCGCGAACGCGGCTCCACCAGCTCCAGGTCGCAGCCGACGGCCAGCGGCCCCATCGGTGACATCATGCACACCGCCCACCCGGCACGGTCGCTGATCGATACCCCCAGCTCCGTCGGAACGCCGTCGACGCACAGGTATGGGGCACCGCTTGGCGCGTTGCGGACCTCGATGCCGGCCAGCGTCGCGGGGTCGGTGGATCGGCCGGTGGCCGAAGCCACGGCGCGTTTGGTGACAAGTCGGCGCAGCAAGAATTCGGTTCGCCGCTTGGTATACCGCAACCCGGCCAGAGTGGCCGCCTCGGCCGGCGCCAGCCACCGTTCGTCCGCGGGCAACGCCTCCTCGCCCAGCGCGAGCCACCGATGCCCACCCGGATCGGCTGGGCGTTGTTGCATGAAACCTCCGGTCGGGCCCGACGGCGCGCGGCTATCGCCCCAGCGTGCTGTGGCTGGGCATTTCGTCGCCGAAGTTGATCCCCATGTCGCGGGCGGTCAGGATCGAGTCGCAGTCGAGCGGGACCGTCTTCTGCCGGCGGGTGGCCTCGACGAGCGGAACGTAGTCGACCGTCGGCGGGTTGAGAGCGACCATCACCCCGCTCTGTCCTTGGTCGAGCGCCCGCACGGCGGCAGCGCCGAAGCGCAGGCCGAGCAGCCGGTCGAACGAGGTGGGCGAACCGCCCCGCAACAAATGACCGAGTACGACCGTGCGGGCCTCTCGTCCGGTCATCTGCTGAAGCTCGGCGGCCACCTTGGCACCGATACCGCCGAGGCGCTCGGCCTGCCCCGGCGACTTGCCCAGGATCGACAGACCCCCGCCGACCGGCCGGGCGCCTTCGGCGACGCAGACGATGGAGAATTTTGCACCGTGCCGCGCACGGTGGGCGATCAGGGCGGCCACCGGTTCGAGGCTGAACGGGATCTCCGGGATGAGGATCGCATGCACCCCCGACGCCATGCCGGCGTTCAGGGCGATCCATCCGGCGTAGCGGCCCATCACCTCGACCACGATGATCCGGCCGTGCGACGTCGCGGTGGTGAACAGCCGGTCGATGCATTGCGATGCGAAGTCCACGGCGGAGTCGAAGCCGAACGTCGACGTCGTCCTCTCCAGGTCGTTGTCGATCGTCTTGGGCACCCCGACCAGGGGCAACCCGGCCTCGTGCAGGTGGTGGCCTATCGCCATCGATCCGTCGCCGCCGACCATGATCAACGCATCGATCCGGTGCTCGGCGAAACGCTCGAGCAGCTCCGGTGTCCGGTCCACCTCCACCCAGGTGCCGTCGGCCTGCTGCACCGGGTAAGCGATCGGGCTGCCGCGATTGGTGGTGCCGATGATCGTGCCGCCCTGGTGGATGATGCCCCGAACCCTGTCGCGGGTCAGCTCGATGAGCCCGCCATCGGGATACTCCTGCGGGCTCAGCAAGCCGTTGAATCCGTCGCGGATCCCAACCACTTCCCAGTCACGGTTGCGTGCCGCCAGGGTGGCCGCGTGGATGACCGCGTTGAGCCCCGGCGCGTCGCCGCCGCCGGTACTCAGAGCAATCTTCTGTATGCGGGTTTTCACGACGCGCACCCGTTAGTGCCGGCCTGATTCGCCGCGGCGCGGCGGCGGCTGACGGTACAGTGCCGCACCGGCGGTGACGCCCGAGCCGGCTGCCACGAACAGGACCTGCGTGCCAGCCGGCAGCCGTTCGGCCTGTCCCTCGAATGCGGCCGCCAGCGCGGCGGTGTGCATCCGGTGATCGTCCGCGATGGTGATTTGATCCACCGGTATCCCGAGCCGGTCGGCCAGTGCGCTGCGGAATCCGGGCCGGGGCGGAGCGGCAACGATCCCCTCGACGTCCGCCAGCCCGACCGAATGCGCAGCCAGGCAATCGTGCGACGCCTGCGCGGCGGCTGCGGCGAACCGTTCGTCCACATCGGCCGACTCGTGAAATCGGAGCACATTACGGGCATCAGCGAAACCTACTGTCGCAGAATATATCCCGCTATCTTCGGGCGAATTGACCCAGGACACCCGGCTCAGCCCGTAGTCATCCTCGGACCATCCGCACAGCAAGGCCGCTCCGGAAGCCGAAAACGGAAAGTGCTCGCTCATCCCACGGCCCGGGTCGGCATCGCTGGCAACGATGAGCGCACGCTGGATGCTGTGCGTCCGCAGGAATCCGTCGACGATCTGCAGCGCGGTCAGCACGCCGCAGGCACCGTTGGCGACGTCGAAAGAGAAGGTGCCATGGCCACCGGTGTGGGGATCCTCGGGATTAGCCCCGATGTCGTCTTGAATCAGCGCGGCGAGCGCGGGCTCGCCGATATTGCGGTCGCGGTATATCCCGGCATTGACAACGAGATCCAGCTCGTGGGCGTCGCAGCCGGCTTGCCGCAGGCAGTCGGTCGCGGCAGTGACGGCAAGGTGCAGGGCGCTATGGCGGTCGCGCCAGTGCGCATGGGTGATGTCGACCCGATCAATGGTTGTGCCCATAGCGACTCACCAAGTCCTCGTCCAGGGTCATCAAGACCACGCCGATTTCCAGTCCCGAGGCCAGCGCAATCAGCGCGATCCGTTCCCCGGGTTTGATGCGGCCGGCTTCGAGTTCCTCGACGAGGGCCACCGTGTGGGTAGTTGACGCCGTGTTGCCGTAGCGGTCGACGGTGATCACCGCGTCGTGGCGCGGGCTGTCGCCGAACGACTCCACCATCTGGGCCATACCTTTTCGGATGGCCCGCGCGGAGGTCTGATGGGTGATCACGTGGTCGATATCGTGAATCGAAATACCCACGGTGTCAAGCACTTCACTCAAGAGCAACGGCGTGTCGGCGATCGCGGCCTTCTGGATCGCGCGGGAGTTGGTGAACATTCGCGCACCCGGCTCGTGTCCCTGCGGATAGGCGAGGCAGAGCCGGCTGTAGTCGGCGACCGTCGTGAATCCCGCGAGCGCGATTCCCGCCGAGCCGGCGGGAGCACGCTCGAGCAGCAGCGCCGCGCCGGCGTCACCGAGGGTCAGGCTGGCGAGTTCCTTGCTCATGATGTTGCGGATGTGACGGGCGGCGTTGTGACCGAGCTGGGAGATGTACTCACCGCTGACGACCAGTCCGCGCTCGATGACGCCCTGTCGAATCCAGTTATTCAAAATGGTTGCCCCGGTGAGCATTCCGGCGCACGCATTGGACACGTCGAACGTCATCGCCTTGTCCGCGCCGATTCCGTGTGCCACGGCGCTGCTCATGGTCGGTTCCAGCCACTGGGTGAGGCCCCCACGAAACTTCGTGATGCTGCAACTGATCACGACGTCCAACGACGCCGGATCCTGTTGGGCGGCGGCCAGGCAATCGAGTGCCGCCGACGTGGCCAGCGTGTAGGAGTCCTCGTCTCCCACCGAGACTCGCCGCTCGCGGATCCCGGTCAGCCGTTCCAGGTCGATGTGGGTGCGGTGGCGCGTAGTGGACATCAGTTCGTCTGTCGTGAGACGCGTTGCGGGCAGATGGCGCCCGGCGCCCGCCACGCGGGCGACGCAGGGAGCCTCGACCCCCTCCCCGGCGGTCTCCATCACCAGCCAACGGCGAGTCATCGGCGCTACCTCTTTCCAGTCGTTGGTCACTCAAGGATCTCGAGAACCTCGGTCAGCGGACGACGGGCCGTCCCCTTGGCGTGAGGCTCCTTGGCCGGTGATGTGCCGACCCGGATCAAAAGTTGCGGTTGGCCGGCGGTCCCGGTCACCTGCCTGATGATTTCGCGGCTGGGCGCAAGTTCCGTCATGTGGGTCAGCGTGCAGGTGGCCACGCCTGCCACGGTGCACTCGAGCAACACCGCCGACAGCGCTTCGCCGCACCGCAACACGTCGAGCCGGGTGTCGTCATGGTGCGTCGACAGCGCCACGATCTTGGAGCGGTCGTGGTCGACGGTGGCGTGGCGCCCGCCCCCACCCGACGGCGGAAACGCCCTACCGATGTCGACCCGGGCAGCATCCGAGCTGGAGACCAGTTCGCTTTGCGGCACCCCGATATCGGAGGCGAACGGCGAGGTCCACCAGCGGAGTTCGTCCTGGTAGGAGGTGTCATAGCGGCGCAGCGTCTCGGTGAGGCGGGACGCCTCCGCCAGGGCCGGCCGCGCTTCGTCCGTCACGACGTCGAACAACACCTGGTACGGAAGGACGACGCGCCGCAACGCCGCCTCCAGCCCGGGCCAGGCGGGCGGCGCCTCGATCGGTAAGCGGTCGGTGTGGCGTCGCAGGATCGCGGCCGCCCGCTGCCGTTGCGCCTCGGTCACGGCTTCGGCGCGAAGGAACGTGAGCGTGGCAAGGTGGTCGGGCCCGGCCGGGTCCGGAAGACGCTCGGTGGTGCTGTCCCAACCGGCGGCGGCCATGGCGACTCTGAGGTGATCGAGGACCGCGCCGCAGCTCAACGTCAGTTCCCGGCCGGCGTGATCGGTGGCGTGCACCAACCGAAAGGGATCGGCCCACAGCTGCAGGCTCGCGCCCTTGGACACCCAACGCCACGGCTGGCTGTTGTGTAGCGAGGGCGCATGGCATGCCAGCGCCACCGCGTCGCGGATCACACTGGAATCCGGCGCGTCCACTGGCATGTTCACCACCTCTTCGTGTCTGGCGTTAACGGTAGGGGCTCCGCGCGCGAGCCGGGAGAGCCGTTGGTCCTCTGGCCTGCGGGTCGTTCGCCCCCGCCGCGCTTACTCCTGATCGCCGGGCGAATCGGGCGCCAGGACCGCGCACCGCCAGGCATCGTGCGCCTCGGCTATCAACTGGTCGCGCGCGCCAGACGTGTCAAGCCGGTGCGCGGTCGGCCAGTCCTCCCGTCGAGCCGCCAACGCCGCGGCGATCTGCGGAGTCACCTCCGAGGTTCCCGGCGGCCTCGTCTTGATCCGGTCGGCCGCGGTCTCGACCGTCGCGGAGCAGACGAACTCAACCGGCGCCGAATGCGTCTCGACGGCGAGTCGTTGAGCCCGCGCACGGGTTTGCGGATCCCGCCAGGTGCCGTCGAGAATCACCGATTGCCCCCCTCTCAGCAGCACGCGCGCCCGACGCAGCACGGCGTCGTAGACCGTCGCGACATTCTCGGAGCTGTAGAGCCCGCCGTCCAAGACGCCGGGATCCCCGCCGATGACACCGGAGTCTCGCAACTCCCGGCGTACGTCGTCCGTCGAAATGACTTTCGCACCGACGATTTCGGCGAGCGCACGCGCGACGGTCGATTTGCCGGTGCCCGGGTTGCCACCGACCAGCGCCAACCGGACGGTGCCGCTTTCGAGATGACGGGTCGCGATGGCGAGATGACGTCCGGCGTCGTCGGCGGCCTCCGGATTGCCCTGCGAGACGCGGACGCAGTCCACCTTCGCCCTGACGACCGCGCGATACGCGATGTAGAAGTCGACGAGCGTTCGTGGCGCGGAATCCGCCGCGTGTGCTCCATAGCGTTGCAGGAAGTAGTCGGCGAGATCCTTGCGGCCCAGGAACTCGAGGTCCATCGCGAGAAAGGCAGCGTCGTCGGCGCAGTCGACATACCGAAGTTCGTCGTCGAACTCCAGGCAGTCGAGCAGGGCGGCCTTGCCGCCGGCCCAGAAGATGTCGTCGGCGAGCAGATCGCCGTGCCCGTCGACGATGCGCCCGTCCTCGATGCGGCGCGCGAACAGGGCCGCCCGCCCCGCGATGAACTGTTCGGCCAGGCGTTGCACCCGGAAAACGGACTCCGGGGAGACTACCGAAAGCGGTTCGCCCGCATAGCGATCGAGTTCGGTCAGGTTCTCGCGCCAGCGCCGCCCGATCGCGCCCGCCTCACCCTGTGCGTCGATCTCGCGGCCGCGCTCGGCGTGCCGGTGAAAGTCGGCCAACATCGACGCAATGGAGTCCAGGACTCCTTCCAGAGACTCGTCGCCGCCGCGGGTCACCAGGTACGCCAGCCGGTCGGAGTCCCGGTAGCGGCGCATGACCACGACTGGTTCGGCCGGCCCGCCGGCGGGGTCGGTGAGATGCGCTACCCCGACATAGCTTTCGGGCGACAGGCGGCTGTTCAGCTCGACTTCCCTACGGCAGGCGTGCTCGCGCTGCTGCGGCGTGCTGAAGTCGAGGAAGTCGGTCACGACGGGCTTCTTGGCCTTGAATGCCCGCTCGCCGGCCAGGACGACAACGCCCGTATGGGTTTCGTGCACGTCGAGATACGGCATGGCAGTCCTTGTCGCTGGCTTGGCGTCTGTCCCGGTGTGCATTGGCGCGGCGGGACTCTAGGACGGTCGCGCCACGATCACCGGCATACGGACCGAGTGCACCACAGCATTGCTGACCGAACCCAGCAACACGCCGTTCAAGCCGCCCCGACCGTGGCTGCCGACGACCACCAGCTGCGCGGTCTCCGACTTCTCAATCAGCTGCCGGGCCGGTCGGTCGCACTCGACGAGCCGGTGCACGGTGACATCGGGATAGCGTTCCTGCCAGCCCGCCAGCCGTTCGGCCAGGCTCCGCTCCGCCTCCGACCGGACCGCCGACCAGTCCAGTCCGGCGAGTTCGAGAACCTCGACGTCGCTCCACGCGTGCAACGCCATCAGATCCACTCCACGGCGCGAGGCTTCGTCGAACGCGATGGCGGTCGCCAGTTCGGAGGCGGGCGAGCCGTCGATTCCCACCAGCACCGGGGCCTGCAAAGGGTGCGGCATCAGCGGGTCCTCGTCGCGGACGACCGCGACCGGGCAGCGAGCGCTGTGCACCACGCTCAAGCTCACCGAGCCGAGCAGAAGTCTCGCCACCGCCCCGCGTCCGTTGCTGCCCACGACGAGCATCTCCGCCTCGTCAGACATCTGGACCAGCGTCGGCACGGGCGGCGAGCACCTCAACTCGGCCTTGACATCGATCCTACGGTCGCCGCTGACCGCGTCTTCGGCGATCTTGACGGCCTGGGTGAGAACCTCGCGGCCTTGCTCCTCCTGCCATACCGCAAGGCCGGCCGACACCGGAATCGCCGGGTACATCGGCACCATCGTGCCCACCATGTGCACCACGGTCAGTGCGACATTCCGCATCGCCGCCTCGCGAGCGGCCCAACAAACGGCGGCGTTGGCGGCCGGCGACCCGTCAACTCCGACGATGATGCCGTGACGGTTGGCGGGTGCAGACATCTCAGATCTCCCTCCGTCTGCCGAAAACGCTATTGGCTGCAACCATCATCGAACATGAGGCTTTAGTCCCCAACGGCATGGCCATGAGGCCTTCGTGCGTCGAGGAGGGCTCACCGGCGCTTGCACCGTGGCATCGTCACACGGGTGATTGCAAGCGACCGCAGATGACTATTGCCCCCGAAAGGGGGTCGAACGGCCCTGCTGAGTCGCCAATGACGCCGAATAGTGTGCTTGGGGGGCCGGGTTCCGGACCTTCTCGGGTAGCGCATGGCCAGATCGGAGGATGCGATGAACCATCCGCAGCCGACGCAGCGGATCGTGGTAGGGATCGACGGCTCGGATGCCGCGATCAACGCGGCCAAATGGGCGATCCCCGAGGCCGTGAGCCGGAACATCCCGCTACGGCTGGTGCAGGCCGTCCCGGAATGGCTTGCGGAGGGGCGCGGCGATGCCGGCCGGGAGAGGGAGTACGCCGAAACTTCGCTGCGCGCCGCCGACGCGGCGGTTCAGGCCGTGGGCGAGCCGGTCAAAGTCGAATGCAACATCGTGCCCGGATCGCCGGAGAACGCTCTCATCAAGGAATCAGAAGCCGCGGCAATGGTTTGCATCGGATCGGTGGGAATCGGGCGCATGGCCCGCAAGGTCCTCGGCTCCACCGCCGACGCGGTGGCCCAGACGGCGCACTGCCCGGTGGCGATCCTTCGCACCGACCGCGACGCCACCGCGTACACCGGCTCCGACTCCGGCTCCGAGTGGATCGCCGTGGTCGTCGACGAGTCACCCGGCAACGACGCGGTGCTCGAGCACGGTTTCCGGGAGGCGCAGTTGCGTGCGGCGCCCATCTTGGCGATGGGCGCGTGGCGCTGGGGATTCGGCGAAATCCCTTACAGCCAGCTGGATGATCGTCTGGGCCCCTGGGTGGCGCGGTATCCCGACATCCACGTCATGCCTGCAGCGGCACGGCGCGGGGCTGCCGACTTCCTCGCGCACACCGAGGAACACATAGCGCTGGCCGTGGTGGGCGGCGCGGACGCCGACAAAGTCGCCCGGATGGTCGGCCCGACGGGTCAACACCTATCCGGCCGGACCGGATGCTCGGTGCTCGTCGTGCGCGAGTGACCACTGATCCGCCCTGGCCAGGCCCACAGCGCGCCTGCCGAGCGGCCCCAGAGACCGAGGATCACGGTGCGCTATGCGTTATGGACGACAATCACCGGCACTTTTGCCGATTGAACCACTGCAGAGCTGACGGATCCCAGCAGCATGCCGGGAAAGCCGCCGCGGCCCCGGCTGCCGACCACCACCAGCTGAGCGCGCTCGGACTCCTCGATCAACCACTGGGATGGCTTGTCACAGTAGAGCAATCGCTGCACGTGGACGTCCGGATACTGTTCCTGCCAGCCGGCCAGGCGTTCGGCGAGGATTTCCTGGCCCTCGTTCTCGCGGTCGTGCCAGTCCATGCCGAGGATCGGGAACACCCCGACGTCGCTCCACACGTGAAGAGCCAGCAGCTCAACCCCGCGGCGAGAGGCTTCGTCGAATGCCAGGGCGGTCGCCGCCTCCGAGGCGGGTGACCCGTCGATACCCAGCAACACGGGCGCGCCGGGATCGGGAGTCACGCCCGGTTCCTGATGGACCACGGCGACCGGGCAATGGGCATGGTGAACGAGTCCCGTCGTCACCGAGCCCAGCAACAGACGGCCCATAGCGCCCAGCCCATGGCTGCCGGCCACCACCATCCACGCATCCCTGGAGGCATCGACGAGCGCCGGTACCACATTGGAATAGACCGTCTCTGTGTGTGTTTCCGGCGCCTCGGCGCCATCCAGGCCGGCGGTCAGAGCCTCGCGCGCCCGATCGATGACCTGCCGCGCTTCGTCCAACTGCCAGTCGGGCATATCCGCATACAGTTGGCCGACCGGCCAGCCGACCACCACCGGTGCGACGGCGTACATCAGCGTGACAGGCAGTCGGTGCATGATTGCCTCGCGGGTCCCCCACGCTACGGCGGCGTCGGATGATGCCGATCCGTCGACGCATACCAGCACCCCGTATCTGCCTGAACCTTCGGCCATTTCGCGCTCCTCGCTAGGAAACTTCGTCGGGCAGCTGAATTACCAGGTGGCGAACCGACCCGTCGGCGGACCCGGTCAGCTTGCCGACAAGTTCGTGCAGGCCCACGGACTGCAGCGTGAAGAACCCGAAGTATCGATCGGGGCCGGACAGGTGTTGGTGGAGCGCGAGGACCGCGTCGGCGTCGCCGGCGTCCAGGCACCGCATCGATACCTTACGCCCGTCGAGCAATCGGACCTCCGTCGCTGACTCAACCGCGCCGTGCACAGCCTGGTCGCTCATGAACATGACGCTATGCCGGATGACGCTATGCCGGACGGGCCCGGTTGGGCAGGGGCCGCTGGGCCCCGGGGGCCGGCCGTTGGTCCCGTCGCACCGGTGCCGCAACGGTGTCAGTAATCGGTGAGCGGGGCCATCCAATGGACCCGGGTACCGCCCTCGGGCGGATTGCCGATCTCGCAGGTACCGCCCAGTTGCTCGGCACGGTACTTCATGTTGGCCAGGCCGCTGCGGCGCGAATTGCCGGCGGGTATGCCCGAGCCGTTGTCGCTGATATCGAGGATGAACAGATCGGCGACACTGACCTCAACGGTCAGGCGGGACGCTCCGGAGTGGCGCAGGGCGTTGCTGACGGCTTCGGCGGTCACCGCCTCGGCGTGCTCGGCGAGTTCGCCGCCAACCGCGGTCATCGGTCCGTTCATGCGGACCGTGGTCACGATCTCACGGTTCTCGGTCAGATCGGCGACCACTCGTTGAATCCGGTGGCGGAAGTCGCCAGCCTTCGCCAACGGGGATTTCAGCTGGAAAATCGTCGTGCGGATCTCTTCGATGATGGTCTGCAGATCGTCGAGTGTGCGGTTGAGCCGGTCGGCGACCTCCGGTGAACGCGCCCTGGCCAGCGTGCCCTGCAGATCCATGCCCGCGGCGAACAGCCGCTGGATGACGTGGTCGTGCAGATCATGCGCGATCCGCTCGCGCTCGGCGAGGATGGTGAGCTGGCGCGAATCCTCGCGGGCCGACGCCAGCACGAGTGCGATCGCCGCGTGCGTGGCGAAGTCGCTCATCACGTCGAGGTAACTCTCGCTGAAGGGCGGCTGGTCGGCGCCGCGGGCGATGGCGATGACGCCCGCCACGTGATCGTGGGCGCGCAACGGCATCACGATGGCGGGGCGCTGCCCGACATCGGTGAACGCCTCGATCGGGTACTGCAATGCCTCGGTGATCAGTGGCTTACCGGAGCGGAAAACAGCGCCGCTGGTGGAACCCTGCACCGGGACGCGCTGGCCGAGCACGTCAGGGGACTTGATACCCACGGCGGCGGATACCACCAGCGTGTCGACCTCGTCGTCGGGCACGTCGATCTCGGCCGGAACCAACACGATCGCCTGTTCTGAATCGGTCAGTACGCGCGCGCGTTCGGCGATCAGCTGCAGGGCGCGCCGGCGCGGCGCGGCGCTGGAGAGCAGGGCGGTGGTGATCTCACGGCTGGCCTCCAAAAACTTCGCAACCGTCCGCTCACGCTCGAAGAGCTCCGCATTGTCGATCGCGACGGCGGCCGCGTAAGCCAGCGCGCGGGCGGCGACCTCGTCGGATTCGGAGAACACCCGTTTCGGATCGACGTGGGTCAGATAAAGGTTGCCGAACATGGTTCCCCGGACGACGATCGGCACCGCGAGGAAGGCGCGCATGGCAGGGTGATGCTCGGGAAACCCGACGGCAGCCGGGTGCGTGGTCAGGTCATCCATGCGCAGCGCCTGTTCGTCGAGGAGCGACACGCTGAGCAGCCCCTTGCCCACCGGCAGATGTCCGATGCGCCGAACCGTGTCGGCGTCCATACCCTCATGCACGAACGAGAGCAGGTTTCCCTCGGGATCACGGACGGCAAGCGCGCCGTACGGGGCGGCCGTCAACTCCCTGGCCGCGACGATGATCCGGTGCAGCGTGGCATCGAGGTCAAGATCCGCCCCGATATGGACAAAGATGCGCAGCAGCTGCTCCATTTGGTCGCGCGCAGCCAACAACTCGTCGAGTTGCGCATGCATCCTGCTGACCAGCCCCCGCTGGCCGAGCCCAGCAAAAGCCGAACCCTTCTCGTCGTCGGTCACCCCGACAGAACCTCCACCACATGTTCAGGGCTAGAACCCTTGCGGCTCCTTGAGTTTGCGCGATGTCACGTACACAACACGATGCCGGTATCAGCTTAGCCCTGACCGACCCGCACGCCTAGCCTGCGGCGGTGGCGTCCTTCAGCAAACGCCTCTGGACACATGAAACGCATGTTGCAGGCCCCAGCTGATCAGTTCGGTGGCGCTTCTGTCGGGACATTGAGCTGACCGAGATGTTGGTCTAACCTCGAAGCGAACACCGCCGCCTGGGTCCGACGCTCCATGCCCAGCTTGGCCAGCAAACGCGATACGTAGTTTTTCACCGTCTTTTCGGCCAAGAACATCCGGGCGGCGATCTGCCTGTTGGTCAACCCTTCACTGAGCAGACCCAACAGCGTTCGCTCTTGTTCGGTGAGGCCCGACAGCGGATCTTCACGTTCCGCCGCGCCGCGTAGCTTGGCCATCAGCGCGGCCGCCGCCCGGTTATCCAGCAGGGATTTGCCGGCGCCGACCTCTTTGATGGCGTGGGCCAGTTCCATGCCCTTGATGTCCTTGACGACGTAGCCGCTGGCCCCGGCCAGGATAGCTTCGAGCATCGCCTCGTCGGAGGTGAACGACGTCAGCATCAGGCAGCGCAGGTTGGGATGATCCGACACCAGGTCGCGGCAGAGCTCGATCCCGTTTCCATCGGGAAGGCGCACGTCAAGGACGGCGACGTCGGGTTGCAACGCCGGAATCCGCGCCTTTGCCTCGGAGACGGAACCGGCTTCGCCGATGATTTCGAGCTCGGGATCCGACGCGAGAAGGTCGGCAAGACCGCGCCGAACGACTTCGTGGTCATCGACCAGGAACACCTTCACCATGATGGACCCCTCCTGCCGGCCGTGCGACGAAGGAGTCATCGGCCGACCGGTTTAATATCCCATACCTTCGCGATGCGCCGGTCTCACAGATGTTGCCGATTGGCGATGAGCAGCGAGCACTCTGCGTCCTGGAGTGTGGCGCTGCCGGCCGGCCCGACGAGCTCACTGATGTGCTGACGGTTGCGGGAGCCGACGATCACCAGTCCGACCGCCCGGCGGTGCGACGCCACGTAGTCCAGCAGGCTGCCGTGTGCCGCGACCGACTCCACCCGCAACTGCGGATAGCGTCGCTTCCACGTTGCCAGCCGTCGATCGAGGTCGGCCAGTGCCCGCCGATCGCTTTCCGGATCGGCCACCGCCGCTTCGCCCGGCTCGTTTCGCGAGCAGACGACCGCCCGGACGGCCGCGTTGCGCAACTGGGCCTCGTCGATGGCCACCCTGAGCAACGCACCGTTGTCGGGAGATCCGTCCGCCTCGACGACGATGTGGCCTATCGCCCGGCGGACCTGGCCGTCGCGTCCTCGAATGATCGCCACCGGGCACCGGGCCGATACGGCCAGGGCCGCGGCCGTGGAACCAACCCGGCCCGGCCGGAAGTGCCGCAGCCCGACCGCCCCCAAGCACACCATTGCCGCCGAAGCCGACCCGCGAATCAACGATGCCACCGCTGGGCCGTGGACGATCTCACTCTCCATTGTGACCGGCCTGCCCGCGGCTTCGATTGCCTTACGAGCCTGGCGGATCACCGTCTCCGCCGCGGCGCGCCCGCTTTCCAGGCGGTCGGCTTGCTCGATCGCGTGCAGCAGACGCAGCGGGACGTCACGACTGAGAACCTCATCCACCGCCCAGAGCGCCGCACGAATCGCCGCCGTCGAACCATCGATACCGACCACAACCGGCTGCGGCTTGGCTGACTCGTTCATTCGGGCTGAGGGTTCGGTTATTTCCGGTGATTTCCGGTCATTTTCGGTGGCGGAACGCAACGGCCGGCGCGCTGGCGCTTCCGGCCTTCCCGCCGGGTCCCGACCCGATACCGGCGGCAACGATTTGGACGTGGACATCGGGATAGCGCCGCAACCAGCTGTCCAGCCGCCGATCGATCTGTCGCACGGTGGGAGCCGTTGACGCCCACGACCACTGACCTGGCGTCCAGCTGGTTCATGTCGCTCCTGACTGACTTTTGCTCCAGGCTATTGCGCCGTCGCGCCACGCGGAGGGGTCGTTGGGCCTCATCCGGGATGTGCGTTGCCCCCCGGATGACTCAGATCTCGCGGACCTCTCCGGGCTCGGCGACAAGCTCGAACAACCTCTCCACTTCCGCGCGTTCGCAGGTCGCCGTGCCGGGTGTGGTCAGCATCGCCGCGCCCGCCGCGATCCCCAGGCCGACGGACTTAACGAGGGTCCACCCGCGACTGAGTCCCACCGTGATGGCGGCGACCATCGCGTCGCCGGCACCCACGCCGCTGCCGTTCGGCATCGGGATCGCCGAAAAGCGCAGACTCCCGTGCTGTGTCGCAAGCAGAGCGCCCTGGGAGCCCGCGGACACCAACACCGCTTCCGCGCGTCCGCTGTCGATGAGTTCGTGCGCGACGGCCACTTGCTCGGCCGCGGTGAGCAGGGGCCGGTCAACGCATTCGCGCAGTTCCCGCACGCTGGCTTTGAGGAGGAACACCCCGGAGGAGACATGCCGCAGGCCGCCGCCGGAGGTGTCCAGGATCAGCCGGGCGCCCAGCCGCCCGCACATGTCGGCGACCCGCTGGTAGAAGTCGGCGGGTACGCTGGGCGGCAGGCTGCCGCTTGCGACCACGAATTCGGCCGACCGCGCGGCCACCCTCAGTTCCCGGAGGCATCGCTGCTGCTCTCGCAACGTCAGCTCGGGTCCCGGAAGGACGAACCGGTACTGCTCGCCGGTACTGGTCTGGTTGACTGTAAAGCTCTCTCGAGTTGCCCCCGCGATCGGAATCGCCGCGAAGGCCACTCCCGCATCATCGAGCAGTCGCGTGACCATGCCACCGTGCGACCCGCCCGCGGGAAACACCGCAAACACCGACCCACCGAGCACGCGCGCGACCCGGGCGACGTTGATCCCCCCACCACCCGGGTCGTAACGGGCCGCCGAGCAACGCAACTTCTGCGTTGGGCGTACGACGTCGACGCTCGTCGTGATGTCCAGCGCCGGATTCATGGTCAACGTGACGATTCGCGGTCGACTTGCAGCCGAGTCGGCCGGAATTTTGCGCTGCGTCGACTCGGTCATCGTGAGCCCGTCACAGGCCTGTTACAGGCCGCTGGGGTAGGTTTCCGGCGTCTCCCCGGCGATCCACAGACTGGTCGCCTCGAGGGGCTCCAGCGCCCGGGTCCGGTCGATGTGAATCATCGCGTCGAACTGGTCGGCCGGCCGGACATGGAAGTAGTGGCTCTGCCTTTCGGTTTCGGGCCGGTAGATCACGCCGATGGCGCGGCCCAACCGGACGGCGCTCAGCGGGTCCGCGGCTTCCGGGGTGAGTAGCGCCGACGTCAGGAATGCGCTCTTGCCCGTCTCGTGGAGCAGTTCTTCGATGCTGCCGGCCAGCGCCGGGCGAACGGCCTTCCGCTCGGCCACCCCGCCCCAGTCACTGGCGGCGGTGACGGTGCCGATGTAGGTGCTGAACCCGATGAGACGCGCCTGGCCGCCGAACCGCTGCCGGACAAGCTGGCCGAGCGTGAGTTGACCCTCGGCCCACACCTCCGTCGCCCGTGCGTCGCCGACGTGAGAGTTGTGGGCCCACACCACTATCCGGGCTGCCGCGACGCCCGGAATGTCCCTGTGGCGGTCCAGGTGGTTCAGCAGCGCCTCGAGGGTCTCCGCCATGTGCTTGTCGCGCAAGTTCCACGAGTTGACACGGCCGCCGAACATGGCCCGGTAGTACGCCTCCGCATTGCGCACCGTCTGCGCGTTCTGCTGCGCGTAGAACAGCTCGTCTTCGGCGAGCAGTCCATCCCTGCGCGCATAGGCCAACGCGTTGCGCTGGATCTCCACCAGTTGCTCGATGGCTTCCTGTTCACAGGACGGGCCGGCGCCGAACGCCGCCGCATAGCCGTACGCCTGACCGTCGTCGGCCGAGGTGTGATCGAAGCAGCCGTAGCGCTCTCGCGCCCGTGCCGCCGCCTTCGGGTCTACCCGGTCGAGGTAGCTGATCACCTCGTTCATCGACCGGTGCAGGCTGTAGAGGTCCAGGCCGTAGAAGCCGGCCTGCGGCCGATCGTCCGACTCGTGGCGCCGGTTGCGTTCGCGCAGCCAGTCGACGAAGTCGCGGATGACCACGTTGCGCCACATCCAGGCCGGGAAGCGCTCGAAGCCGCTCAGCGCCTCGTCAGCGCTGCTGTCCCCGCTCTTGTTGTCTGCGGAGCCGCGCACGTAGCGGTTCACCCGGTAGGCGTCGGGCCAGTCCGCCTCCGCGGCGACGGCGCAGAAGCCCTTCTCCTCGATCAGCCACTTGGTGATGGCGGCTCGCGCTTCGTAGAACTCGTGCGTGCCGTGCGAGCTTTCGCCGATCAGGACGATCCGGGCGTCACCGATCAGCTGCTCCAGGGCCTCGTGCGGCGGGATGCCGTCGGGTGCGTCGATGGCCACGCCGGCGATCACCTCGGCCGGTGTCCGCGCCGCAGCCCGGCCCGCCAGAACCGCCGTCGGGGTCGTTGCGGTCGTCGGAGTGGCCAGCAACCGGCGCACCTCGTCGTCGGTCACCTGCCGGAAGTCCCAGAACGACTCGCCCACCGCGAGGAACGGGGTGGGCATGCTCGCGCAGACGACGTCGTCGACGATCCCGGCGAATTCCCGGCAGGTGGATTCGGGGGCCGCCGGCACCGCGATGACGATGTGAGCGGGCTCGGCTTCACGCAGCGCCTGCACCGCCGCGAACATGCTTGCGCCCGTGGCCAGACCGTCGTCGACAAGAATGACCGTCTTGCCGGTCACGTCGACGGGGGGGCGTCCGTCGCGATAGGCGGCCTCACGCCGGATGAGTTCGCGGCCCTCACGCTCGGCGATGGCGCGAAGTTCCTGGGGACTGATCCGCAAACCGCGCATGACGTCGTCGTTGACCACGACGCGGCCCCCGCTCGCCAATGCCCCGAACGCGAATTCTTCGTGGCCGGGTGCGCCGAGTTTCCGCACGACGAAGGCGTCCATCGGGGCGTGCAACGCGGCCGCGACCTCCCATGCAACGGGTATCCCACCCCGAGCCAGGCCCAGGACGATGACGTCGCGCCGGTCGCGGTAGGCGCCGAGCAAGTCAGCCAGTACCCGTCCGGCCTCGCCGCGGTCGCGGAACACCCGCCGCGGCGAGCGCCGGGTGACGTCAGCGGTGCCGGTCATGGCGCACCGCGGTCGGTGCCCGCTGGGTGGTGTCCATCGGTGTCTGTCTCCTAGGTTTGTGACGGTCGTTCGACGATTCGTCCCGGTCCATCCGACCAGTCCCACCATGCCCCGCGATAGGGACCGAAGTCCTGCGGTTGCGAGCCGTTCGTCGGATCAGCATCCGCGGCGGAGTGCGCCGATGTAGCACATGACCCGGTCGAGGATGAGTTCGTACGCGTCGCCGTCTTCGATGAGGCGAACCAGTTTGCGCTGGCGGAGGAAGCCGTCGAGGCGTCGATCCAGGGACCAGTCGGCGTAGGTGTCGTCGGCGAAGCGCGAGTTGAGGAACTCGAAGGCCAGCGCGTCGACGTAAGCGTCGGTCAAGCACGGCGGACCACCAGCGGTAACAGCCATTTTATTTCCTCTGGACGCGGAGTGGTCCCATGATCCCGGTGAGGAGCGTGCCGCGCCTAGGGCCAGAAGTCACCGACCGCCGGCGTCAGTTGCCATGCGCACGCGACCTGATGGCGGCCTGCACCGCGGCGAACCGCGACCGTGCTCGCTCGTCGGCAGCTTGCTGCTCGGCGGCCGTGACGACGATCGCGTCCGGGCCCGGCATCACGGTCGTCTCCTCGCCCGTGGCAAGCCACCGAACCCGGTATGGTGGCTCACCGTCGGGCGAACGCACCCCGGTAATCAATCCGCGGGTGTCAGGATGCCCGACCGTGCCGCTCTTGACCACGAGCCAGTCTCCGACGTTGGCCTTCATCACACGCTCCTCGAACAGACTGTCCAGCAGACGGTTTGGGATATCGAACCTTGACATCCTCCACTAACGGCGGATCTCCAGGACCTCGCGCAGCGGCCGCCGCGGTGTCAGGTCCGCGGGCACCTTGCTCGCCGGTACGGTGCCCACCCGGATCAAAACCTGCGGCACCGACGCGGCGTCGGGCAGGAGGTCGCGAATGATGTCGCGGCTGGCCTCCAGCTCGGTCAGGTGCGTCACCGCGCAGGTAGCCAGTCCGGCCACGGTGCATTCAAGCAGCACCGTCGAGAGCACCTGCCCACAGTTCAGGGCGTCCGCACGGGTATCCCCGGCAGTCGACAGCACGACGATCTTCGCCTCGTCCTCGATGCCGCCGGAACCCCTGCCAGTCTTTCCGGCGTCGGGGAAGTGGCGATTCACCCCGACCGCGCGGGCCTGGGCGTCGGTCGGCAGCGCGCCTTGCGGTATTCCCTCGGTATCCCGCGCAGACGCCGTCCACCAACTCAGCTCATATTGATAGGGATCGTCGTAGCGTCGCAACGCCTCGGTCAGGTGAGACGCCTCGACCACGCGGGGACGTGCATCGTCGGCCAACACGTCAAGGCACGCCAGGGCGCCATCGAACGCACTGCGCAGGACCGGCTCGAACGCCGCCCAGTCTTTGGGCGCGTGGAACGGGCGCCGATCGGTCCGGCGGCGCGATATCGCCGCGGCGCGGTCGCGCCGGGCCGCGGTGACATGGTCGGCCCCCAACCGAGGGGAAGCGAACTCGATCGTCGCGAGGTGGTCGAGGTTGTTCGGGTCGGGAAACTCTTCCACCCCGATCTCCCGGCCCAGGGCGGCCATCGCGACCCGGAAGTGGTCGAGCACCGCCCCACAGCTGATGACCGCCTGCCGGCCCGAACCGTCGGTCGAGGACAAAATCCGGTCCGGATCGACGAACAGATCCACGGTCGAACCGGTGGCGACCCAGCGCCAGGGCTGGCTGTTGTGCAGCGACGGTGCCCGGCACGCCAACTGCACCGCCGCCTCGATCACGTCGGTGCCGACCGTCGTCTGGTTCATCGCGTGCCGCCTTTCCTGCCTTGTTCCGACCCTCGGCCATCCGGGCCTGGCGCGCCAGGGTCCTTGGTCCCCCGGAACCGCGTCGTTGGACCCGGGACAAACCGTAGGGACCAGCCGGGGGAGCAGGCGCTCACCACTGATGACTTTCGTCTCTATTGCGGCCTTCCCCGTTCGGCAAACGATGAAAGCGCCCAAGCGACACAAATGGGACAGGACTCCGCATGGACGTGATCCGCAAGACAGCCCACGACCTCAAGATCCGGCCCAACCTCACCGACTACGAGCGTGTGCGCGCGCAGTTCCGCTGGTCCGACCTGCCGGCGCTGTGCGAAGGCATGGGGGCCGGGAGGTGCAACATCGCCTATGCCACCCTGGACAGGCACGTCGGGCAGGCGGCCACTCGTACGGCGCTGCGCTTCGTCACCGACCAGACCCCGGACGGCACCGTCGGCACCCGCGACCTCACCTACGGCGAACTCAGCCGGCTCGCCAAACGCTTTTCCGCCGTGTTGCATTCGCTCGGCATCCACAAGGGCGAGCGGGTGTTCCCGATCATGGGCCGCACCCCAGAACTCTACGTCGCGATGATGGGTGCGCTGCGCAACGGCGCCGTCGTCTCCCCGTTGTTCTCGGCCTTCGGCCCAGAGCCGATCGCCACCAGAGTCAACATCGGACAAGCCGACGTCCTGGTTACCACGAGGGCGATCTATCGGCGCAAGATCGCCAAGATCCGTGACCGATTGCCGTCGGTGCAACACGTCTTCGTCGTCGACGCGGCCAGGGGCGACGACGGGGCCGGTGACCCGCCGGACGGAACCCTCGATTTCTGGCACTGTCTCGACGCGGCCGACGAGGACGCGCCGATCGAACCGACGACCGCCGACGACCCGGCGCTGCTGCACTTCACCAGCGGCACCACCGGGACACCGAAAGGCGCCATCCACGTCCACGGCGCGGTCGCGATGCACTACGTCACCGGGTTGTACGCGCTCGACCTGCATCCCGACGACACCTATTGGTGCACGGCGGATCCCGGCTGGGTGACGGGGACTTCCTACGGCATCATCAGCCCGCTTCTACATGGGGTCACCTCCATCGTCGACGAGGCGGACTTCGACACGGAGCGGTGGTACCGGATCTTGCAGGACCAGGGGGTATCGGTGTGGTACACGGCGCCGACCGCCATCCGGATGCTGATCAAAGCCGGGCCGGAACTGCCTGCGCGGTATCGTTTTCCGCGGCTTCGCTTCATCGCCAGCGTGGGAGAACCACTCAACCCCGAAGCTGTCTGGTGGGGAAAGCGGGTGTTGGGGCTGCCGATTCATGACAATTGGTGGCAGACCGAGACGGGCGGCATCATGATCGCGAACACCCCGGCGTTCGACATCAAGCCCGGCTCCATGGGACGCCCGCTCCCCGGCGTGGACGCATACATCGTGCGCCACAACGACGACGGCACCACCTCGGTGGTCGACGAGCCCGACGTCGAGGGCGAGCTCGCGCTCAAGCCGGGCTGGCCGTCGATGTTCCGGGGCTATCTCAACGCCGAGGAACGCTACCGAAACTCCTTCGCGGACGGGCTCTACCTGACCGGAGACCTCGCAAAGAAGGACGTCGACGGCTACTTCTGGTTCGTCGGGCGCAAAGACGACGTGATCAAGTCGGCGGGACACCTGATCGGGCCGTTCGAGGTGGAGAGCGCGCTGACCGATCATCCGGCGGTGGCCGAGGCGGCGGTCATCGGCAAGCCCGATCCGACCGTCGGTGAAATGGTCAAAGCCTTCGTGACGCTGAAAAACGGCGTCGTCGGCGACGAAGAATTGCGCCTGGAACTGCTGGGCCACGCGCGCAAGCGGCTCGGGGCCACGGTGGCGCCCAAGGAGATCGAATTCGTCGACACCCTGCCGCACACGAGCAGCGGCAAAATCATGCGGCGCCTGTTGAAGGCGCGCGAACTCGGAATGCCCGAGGGCGATACGTCCACCATCGAGCACACCATCGAGCACACCATCGAGCAGCAGCCCGCCGCCCGTCCCCAGGGGGTTCCGTCGTGACCGATACAAAGCTGGCCCACGAGTTCTTGTCCGACATGGTGCGCGTGCGCCGGATGGAAGAGAAATGCGCAGAACTTTACAGCGCGGCCAAGATTCGCGGCTTTCTGCACCTCTACGTCGGGCAGGAAGCCGTCGCCGCCGGGTCGCTGCGCGCACTGGCCGATGGTCCGACGTCGCGGGACGCGGTGGTCGCGACCTACCGCGAGCACGCACACGCGCTGCTGCGGGGCGTCCCGATGACGTCGATCATGGCCGAGATGTTCGGCAAGCAGGAGGGCTGCTCACGCGGCCGCGGCGGGTCGATGCATCTGTTCGACGCGTCGCGGCACTTCTACGGCGGCAACGCGATCGTCGCCGGTGGCCTGCCCCTGGCCGTGGGCATTGCGCTGGCCGACGCCATGATGCAGCAGAAGCGGGTGACCGCCTGCTACTTCGGCGACGGCGCGGTGGCCGAGGGGGCGTTTCACGAGTCATTGAACATGGCGGCGCTGTGGAACCTGCCGGTATTGTTCTGTTGCGAGAATAACCTTTACGCGATGGGCACCGCCTTGGACCGGGCGCAGTCGCAGACCGATCTCACCGTCAAGGCGGCGTCGTACCGCGTTCCGACGCTGGCCGTCGACGGGATGGACGTCGAGGCGTGCCACACCGCCGCACAACACGGCGCCGACCATGTCCGCGACACCGGCGGGCCGTTTTTCATCGAGTTCCGCACCTATCGGTTTCGCGCGCATTCGATGTTCGACCCCGAACTGTACCGGGACAAGGCCGAGGTGCAGCGGTGGCGCGAGCGCGACCCGATCCGGTCATTCACCGACCGATGCCTGGGCGACGGAACGCTTTCCGACGCCGACGTGCGTGAAATCGAGGAGTCGGCCGCCGCCGAGATCGAGGCCGCGGTGGCATTCGCCGAAGCGGGAACCTGGGAGGATCCGAAAGATCTTGAGCGCGACGTGCTCACCACCGCACCGGAGCCGGTGCGATGAAGACCAGCTATCGGACCGCTGTCCACGACGCGCTCCGCGACGCCTTGCGCGACGACCCGCGGGTCGTGCTGATGGGCGAAGACATCGGACGGTACGGCGGCACCTACGCGGCGTCGAAGGGCCTCCTGGCGGAATTCGGTCCCGAGCGGGTCCGTGACACCCCGTTGTCGGAATTAGGTTTCGTCGGCGTCGGCATCGGTGCGGCTCTGGGCGGGCTGCGACCGATCGTCGAAGTGATGACGGTGAACTTCAGCCTTCTTGCGCTAGACCAGATCGTCAATACCGCGGCGGCGCTCCACCATATGTCCGGTGGGCAGTTCTCCGTCCCGCTCGTCGTCCGGATGGCGACCGGGGCCGGACGCCAGCTTGCCGCCCAGCACTCGCACAGCCTGGAGCCGTGGTATGCACACATCCCCGGCATCAAGGTGGTCGCTCCCGCCACCGTCGAAGACGCCTATGGCATGCTCGCGCCCGCGCTGGCCGATCCCGACCCGGTGGTGATCTTCGAGCACGTTGCGCTCTACAACACCTCCGCCGACATCGAGGCGCTTTCCCCCACCGACATCTCCCGGGCAGCGGTCCGGCGTGGCGGCAACGACGTCACTCTGGTGGCCTACGGCGGCTCGTTGTGGAAGGCTCTCGACGCTGCCAACGAATTGGCCTTGGCCGGAATCGACTGCGAAGTAATCGATCTGCGGGTCCTGCGGCCACTCGACGACGCGACCGTGCTGGAGTCCGTGCACAAGACGCACCGTGCCGTCGTGATCGACGAGGCGTGGCGCAGCGGTAGCCTGGCCGCCGAAGTCACCGCACGCGTGATGGAGGGCGCCTTCTACGACCTGGACGCGCCGGTCGCCCGGGTGTGCAGCGCCGAAGTCCCCATCCCCTACGCGAAGCACCTGGAGCAGGCGGCCCTGCCCCAGACCGCCGGGATCGTCGCCGCCGTACGCGGCCTCTTCGGTGACCAATCGTGATCGAATTCACCATGCCCGCTTTGGGTTCCGACATGGACGAGGGAACCCTGAACGAATGGCTCGTCAAGCCGGGCGACAAGGTGAGTCGCGGCCAGATCGTGGCGGTCGTCGAAACCACCAAGGCCCCGGTCGAAGTCGAATGCTGGCACGAGGGTACGGTCGGCGAGCTGCTCGTTCCGGTCGGTGAAACCGTCCAGGTCGGAACGCCGCTGGCCACGCTGCTAGAACCGGGCGAGCGCGCAGGGAAGCCCACGGGGAAGCGACCGTCCCGGCCGTCGGCGCGCGCCGCGAAAAAAGCCCCGGCCGCGGCACCTTCAACAGCGATGGCGCCCGCCCCCGGAAAGCCGGCCTCCCCTACGGGTCCCGGACGGCGTCGCTGGGTGTCACCGGCGGCCCGCCGCCTGGCGCAAAGCTTGGGCGTCGACATCGAGGCGGTGCGCGGCACCGGCCCGCAGGGCGCCGTGACCATCAATGACGTCGAGCACGCCTCGAAAGAACCAGCGGCGGCGGCGGCGGCCAAGCAACCCGCCAAGCTCTCCGGGGCCGACCGCGCGGCACAGATGCGGAAAGCGATCGCGGCCGCGATGAGCCGGTCCAAACGGGAGATCCCGCACTACTACCTGGCCGACGAGATCGTGCTGGAAAGCTCGCTGGCCTGGCTGACCGCCCGAAACGCGCAGCGCTCCATCGACGAACGCGTGCTGCCGGCCGTGCTGCTGCTGAAAGCCGTCGGCCTCGCGGCGCAGCGGTTCGCCGAGTTCAACGGGTTCTGGCGCGACGACGGTTTCCAGGCTGCGAGCGGGGTTCATGTCGGGGTCGGGATCTCGCTGCGCGGTGGGGGCCTGGTCGCGCCGGCCATCCACGACGTCGCGTTCAAGAAGCTGGACGAATTGATGGACAACCTGACCGATCTGGTCGCGCGCGCACGTTCGGGTTCCCTGCGGAGTTCGGAGATGTCGGACCCGACCATCACGGTCACCAACCTCGGCGACCAGGGCGTCGACACCGTCTTCGGCGTCATCTACCCGCCCCAGGTGGCCCTGGTCGGATTCGGAAAACCCGCCCAGCGGGTGCGCGTCATCGACAACGGAATCCGGATCGTCACCACCGTGCAAGCCACGCTGGCCGCCGACCACCGCGCAAGCGACGGCCACCGGGGCGCACTGTTCCTCACCGCAATCAACGAGCTGCTCGGCCGGCCCGACCTTCTGGAGAAGTGATCCGTCATGACGACAAACGAAGACACGCGGGCGGTGGTGTTGTCCGTGCTGACCACTATCGCCCCCGAAGTCGATCCCGACGACATCAACGACGACGATCTGCTGCGGGACCAGGTCGACCTCGACTCGATGGACTGGCTCAGTTTCCTGCGCGGCATCCACAAGCGGCTGCGCGTAGACATCCCCGAAACCGACTACGCGTCGCTGCGGACCCTGGCCGATGTCGTCGACTATGTGGAAAAGAACGCGGCCGGGCCGCGGTGAATCGGCGCGACTCTCGGCTTTGATCGGCTCTGATCGGCTTTAATCGGCTTTAATCGGCTTTGATTGCCTTCGAATGGCCCCATCCACGGGGACGAACGGCCCTACCGGCCGACGCCCCCGCGTCCGTAGCGTCGAGAGAGAACAAAAGCTCGGCTAGGGGACTGATCATGCGCACGGCGCTGGACATCCAGGTCATCAGGAAAGCGGTGCAACTGGCGTGCCGGGCCCCGTCGGTGCACAACAGCCAGCCGTGGCGGTGGGTGACCGAGGACGCGATGGTGCATCTGTTCGTCGATCGGCACCGGGCGGTGCCGGGCACCGACAGCTCGGGCCGGGACACGATCATCAGTTGCGGCGTCGTGCTCGATCACCTTCGTGTCGCCATGCTTGGGGCAGGCTGGCAGTCGCGGATCACGAGGTTCCCCGCACCGCACGACCCGGACCACCTCGCGTCGATCGAATTCGTCCCCGCCGCCCACGTCACCGGCACGCAGCGCGACCACGCCCGGGCGATCCTGCAGCGCAGGACCGACCGGCTTCCGCTGGGCCGGCCCACCTACTGGGACTTATTCGAACCTGTCCTGCGCGCCACGTTGCGCGAGAGCGCCGTGATGCTCGACGTCCTGGCCGACGAAGCCAGGCCACACCTGGTCAAGGCCTCGCAGCTCACCGAGGATTTCCGCCGCGGCGATGCGTCGTACCACGCCGAGTTGGAATGGTGGACCTCGCCATTCGTCCTGACCGAGGGCGTGCCGCCCAGCGCACTCGCATCCGACAAGGAGCGTCAACGGGTCGACGTGGGGCGCGAGTTCCCGGTCCGCGGCCACCAGGACCGGCGCCCGGAGGTCAAGGCCGACTGGTCGAAAATCCTCGTGCTGTCGACGCCGGAGGACACCCGGACGGACGTATTGCGGTGCGGCGAGGTGTTGTCGGCCGTGTTGCTGGAGTGCACGTCGGCCTTCATGGCCACCTGCACGCTGACCCATCTGATCGAGGTGGACGAGAGCCGCGACCTGGTACGGGGCATGGTCGAGGAGCGGGGTCATCCGCAGGTGCTGATCCGCGCCGGGATAGCCCCCGCAGCGGAACGCCCTGCGGCGCCCACGCCGCGGCGTCCGCTGGACGACGTGTTGAAGGTCCGTTGAGGAACCCGGCCAGTTCCCTCGACGACCGGCAACTCTGACGGCAGGAGAAGGGCAAAGCAACTTTGGTCCCTGCCACACAGGACCTTCGGCCGCCGCCTTCGGCCGGCCTGTTCCAATACCCTCGGCGCTATGACAGGCAGTCGCATGTTGATCGAAAGGATGGCCGATGTCGGTGAGCGATGAGGGGTCCAACATCCTGCCGGTGCACGAATGCTGGGATCTCTTGGCGGGTATGTCGCTGGGTCGGCTGGTCACCAGCGTTGACGGTCAACCCGAGATCTTCCCCGTCAATTACGCCGTGCAGCGGCGCACCGTGCTGTTCCGCACGGCGGAGGGCACCAAGCTGGTCAGCACCGCCATCAACCACCGCGTGCTCTTCGAGGTCGACGACCACAACGTCGTCGAGGGCTGGAGCGTGATCATCAAGGGCAACGCGCGTTCGCTGCGAACCTATGAGGAAATCGAGGACGCCGAGCAGGCCCAGGTGTTGCCGTGGACGAAACCTTCCGAGAAATCGCACTACGTGCGGATCATTCCCGAGACGGTCACGGGCCGCCGCTTCCGGTTCGGTGTGCCAGTGGACAAGTGAGCCCGGCCGATCGCTGAGCCGCGCTGCGCTGAGGCAGCCGCAGCGGGCGTGGCTCACCCGGTTCGCCTTTTTCGGGGCACGAACTCCAGCGACAACAGCACCAACAGCGCGGCCGGGATGTGATGGGCGCACAACACCACGTAGCGCCGCTCGGCCAGCGCGTGGAACTTGCGCAGATACCGGTACAGGGACTCCAGCCGGATCAGCGGGTCGAGCAGGTGGATCAACCGCAGTGCGACCCGTTGCGACAGCCCCGGACTGGCGGCGTCGAAGATCTCCGGGAACGCCGCGAAAGCCAGCGACAGCCGCAGCGCCCCGTGCTTGTTCGCCTCGGCAATCATGTCGACGGTAAGCCGCTCGTCGACGCCGTTGGGCGCGTCCGGGCGGCGGAAGGGCACGTCGAGGCTCACTTCCGAGCCTTCGCCGGCCGTCGCGTAGCGGTGAAACGCCACCACTCGTCCGCCCCGGTCGCGAGCGACGGCCAGCCTGATCCCGGGGAAGCGGCCCTGCAGGGCCCCGTCGAGGTTCATGCAGAACCCTCGTTCGGTGCGTGCGGCGCGGTGCGCGGCGTACAACACCTCGGTCAATTCGGCGGTGAGCGCACCGCCGAGCCGCTGCTCGTCGACGATTTCCGTGGTGACCCCGAAATTGTGGGTGCGCCGCACCGCCTGGCGCAGGTTGCGATACCGGCGGCCCGTCAACCTGAAGTGGCGGACATCGACCACCACGTCGCGGCCGATCGGCACCGCGAGCATCGGCTGCCCGACCGTCTCCTTGCGCCACAGTTTGAGGTGTTTCTCGCCGCCGGCCAAAACGATGATCTGCCAGCCGCGGCTGCGGCACATCAGGACGAAATCGGCGGCCAGGTCGTCGAATCGGGAGGGATCGCCGATCGGGTCGCCGCTGACGACGGCGAGCCCCATTCGGGTGCGGTACGCGATCGCCGCGGTGCTGTCTGCGTTGAAGTGGTAGCTCTTACTCGAGTGCATGGCGAAGGGCGCCAACGCATCCCCCCGGGTGGCGTCGACCAGCGCCCATACCCGGTCGAGCAGCTCCGGTTGCGGGCGGGCCGTGGTCGGCGACATGAGTGCCAGCCCGCTGCCGGCGAGCAGCAGATTGCCGATCATGCCGAACGACAGCACGTGCGCGACCACGCCCGCGCCCAGGACGGCGGCAGCGATCATCGCATGCCCGGTGGTCACCGGCCGGCCCAGGAAGATGCCACGCGCGACCAGGGCCACCGCGACAAGCAGTGCCGCCGACCACCCGAACCGGCCGTCCGCGGACTGTTCTTGGCCGAGGCACTTCCGGGCGACGAGTACCGTCAGCCAAACCAGGACGCAGGCCAGCATCAGCACGCCGGTGACGCGCACCGCCAAGACGTCGGCCCTCACCAGGACCCGTTCGCGGCCGCGTGCGGTCACGACGCCGTCATTGTCTCGACCGACGCTGAGGTCGGCTCTCGCTGCGTGATCACCGGGTTCGGCCGCCGACGTCGCAGGACGTACTTCACCGATTCGTCCGCACCCCAGACGATCACGGGATAGGCCAGCAGCGGAAGCAGATACGACGGGGGCAACGGCGCGGTGCCCAGCAGGGCCTGCATCGGTGGGGTGTACACGAACAGGGCCGCGAGCACGATCTCGGCGGCAATGGCGCCCAGCAGGTAGCGGTTGCTGAAGACACCGACCGAGCGCAGCGACGCCCGCTGCGTGCGCACGGCGAAGACGGTGCCGATCTGCCCGGCGATCATGCCCAGAAACGTCATGGTGGTCGCCTGCCGGTAGGCGTAGTGCAGAGGGTTTCCGGCGGCCACGGGCAGGCCCGGATGCCAGCCGGCCCTCACCAGCACGTAGAAGAACCCGGTCATCTGCAGTGTCGCGACGATGGCACCGAGAAAAAGCCACGCGCGCACCAGCATCGGACCGCGGATCACGCCCTCGTTGCGGGGCCGCGGCGGCCGGTGCATGACACCGGGTTCGGCGGGCTCGCGACTGAGCGCCAGCGCCGGGAGCGTCTCGCTGCCCACATCGAAGGCCAGCAGCTGCAAAATGGTCAGCGGCAGCGGTATCAGGCCACCGCCGAGCGCAAACACCAAGAACGGCACCGTTTCCGGCGTGGCGTGGGCGAAGATGTAGATGATGAACTTGCGGACATTGTCGTAGATGCGCCGACCGGCGTGCACGGCGGTGACGATACTGCTGAAGTCGTCGTCGGTGAGCACCAGGGTGGCGGCTTCCCGGGCCACATCGGTGCCCGACTTCCCCATCGCCACGCCGATATCCGCGTAACGCAACGCGGGGGCGTCGTTGACGCCGTCCCCTGTCATCGCCACGACGTGCCCGTCGTCACGCAGTGCCTCGGCGATGTGCAGCTTGGCCTCCGGGGAGGCGCGGGCGAAAATCACCTCGGGGTTTTGTCGGATCAGCGCAGCCAGTTGGTTCTCGGTGAGTTGGTCGAACTCCGCACCGGTCACGACGGTGGGGTGCTCCCCGGTGATGCCGACCCGCCGGGCGATGGCCGCTGCCGTGAGCGGGTGATCGCCGGTGATCACGATGATCCGGATGCCGGCCGTATGGCATTGCGCGACCGCTTCGGCGACGCCGGCGCGGGGCGGATCGAGCATCGCGATCAAGCCGGTGAGACACAGATCGCGTTCCGCGTCGCCCCGGCAATGTGGAAGGGGTCCGGCGGTATCCAGGTCGCGGCTGGCGAAGGCAAGCACCCGCAAACCTTCGGCGGCGAATTCATTGACGGCCGCGTCGACTCGTCGGCGCCCCGCACCGTCAAGTGCGACCGGGCGGCCGTCGGCGTCCAGGACATGGCTGCACAGCGGCACGACGGCTTCGGGCGCGCCCTTGGTGTGGACGGCGATCGACGCGTCGGGTAGCTCATCGATGGTCGACATCAACTTCAGTTCCGGGTCGAAGTGAAACCACCAGCGGCGCTGAGCTTCTCGGTGAGCGCGGTCGATGTCCGCGCCGAAGGTGCGGGCAGCCAGCAGGATCGCGATCTCGGTCGGGTCACCGGAAGGCTCCCCATCGTCGTTGAACAGCGCGTTGTTACAACCGGCCGCGATGCGGCCCAGCTCCCGCACCGCGGGCAGCGCGGCATAGTCCGAAGCGGCAACGCTGCTGTCTTCGAGGTCGATACGCCTTGCGGGTACCCATGCGGCGACCGGGACCATCCGGTTTTCGGTCAACGTGCCGGTCTTGTCGGTGCAGATCACATCGGTGCAGCCCAACGTCTCCACCGCCGACAGACGCTTGACCAGTGCTCCGCGCCTGGCCAATTGCCGCACCGCGACGGCCAGCGCCAGTGTGATCACCGGCAGCAAGCCCTCCGGCACCATCCCCGCCAGCAAGCCGGCGGCGAAAACCAGCGAGTTGATTAAAGTCAGGTGCGCGGCCAGCGTGGCCACCGGAATGAACGACAAGGCCAGCATCACCGAAACCGCGGCGATCAACCAGGCCACCCGGCGGACCTGCTGCTCCAGCGGGCTGGGCTCGGGTTTGACCCGCTGGGACAACGCGGCGATACGACCGATCTCGGTCGCCATCCCGGTCGCGAACACCACGCCGCGGGCTTCGCCACCGGTACAGCTGGTCCCGCTGAACACCAACCGGTGCGCCGACAGCAACGGCAGGTTTGCCGCTCTCCTGGCTGCCGACCGCAGCACCGGCACCGATTCCCCCGTCAGTGCCGACATGTCGACCTCGATCGCACCGTGCAGCAGGCGGACATCGGCCGCGATGCGATCGCCCTCCTGGATCAACATTATGTCGCCGGGCACCACCTGCGTCGCATCGACTTCGCTGACCGCCCCGTCCCGCTCCACCCGCGCACGCTGCGGCAGGTACTTGGCCAGCTCCTCCACCGCCTGCTCGGCCTGCAGCTCCTGGGCGAACGAGAACGCCGCGTTGAGCACGATGATCAGCACCACCGCCGCGGCAACGACATTCGATCCGACGATCAACAGCAGCGCGGCCGCGAGCCACAACAGCAGCGCCAGCGGATGGGTGAACTGACGGGCCAGCTCGGCCGGCCAGCGGCGCGTGCGCCTGCGCCGCAGGGTGTTCGGACCGTATTGGAGGAGGCGCCGTTGCGCCTCGCGCGTCGATAAACCGTTCGGAGTGCTGCGCAGGTCACGCAACAGCCGACTGGCGGCCTCCTCGGGGTCGGGAGTGATTACCCCGGCCTCGCGCTCGGCGGCGCCGTCGCCGTGGCTCTGGTAGGTCCTGACCCGGCTCATCGGGGTTGGCATCGCCGCCGGTTGCCGGGAGCCGGCGGGGGGGCGTTCGGACACGAGTCAATCCTTTGCTAAGGAAAAGAACACGTAGGGTCGAGAGCTGGCGCGGTGACGTGGATCGACGGTAGGTCGCGGAGCCGCTGGTGACCGCAGGGTTTCCCCTGGTGTCGTTCATCTCCGTGGCCCTGGCCCGATCTGTGTTCCGTTT
>Ga0080006_1149669_pt1 | contig 47836 bp, 40 predicted proteins | sample RS3BMetagenome_FD_69209 | JGI IMG/M metagenome (GOLD analysis project Ga0080006, IMG submission 69209) | Ferric oxide microbial mat and aquatic microbial communities from Rainbow Spring, Yellowstone National Park, USA - RS3B (SPADES... ... | reverse complement strand
GCTTTCGGTGTGCCCCACCATAGCTACCAGAAATATCATCTCGATACATTCAAGCATTGGGGAAACAAACTCATCCTACCGATGAAGTATGTGGTTCCTTTGTTTCACCAAAACTCTTCATATGCTAAAATAACGAACCTTTATCTTTATCCTGCACTTCGTGACATGACAAATTGAGTAAGACATTCATAGGAATCGACATAGGTGCATCAAAATTGAGGGTTTGTCTGGTGGATGAAGAAGGGAATGTTTTATGGAGCAGGGTGTCTCCTATAGGTCCAACCCCGTCTGTGCAGTCGATCACATCTCTTCTTGATTCTATGCTCAAGGGTATCGAACTGAAACTCACCTCCGCAGGGGTTGGTGTTGCGGGGTTTGTATCGACCCCAAATGGGGAAGTGTTAGAGATGCCCAACGCAGGTATCGGTTACTTCCCTGTGGCCGATATATTCTCAGGGATTCTAAAGAAGAGACCAATCGTGATGAATGATGCCGTGGCGGCCGTATACGGAGAGTCCGTTGCCAATGGATATTATAAGGACATGCTTTACCTTACCATGAGTACCGGGATAGGGGGAGCGGCCATCCTCAATGGAAGAGTTGTAAGCGGTAGAGAGGGTAACTCCCATGAGGTTGGACATATCGTCGTGGACCATCGTTTGAAGCTCAGATGCGGGTGTGGCGGGTTGGGACATTGGGAGGCCTACTGTTCGGGAAGGGGAATACCAAAGTTTGCGCAATTGTTCGTGGAAGATCTGGGCGAGGAGTGCACAAAAGCATTCAAAAGTTGTGCCGAATCCGGAGGTGCATCTGATATCTTTGAGCTTGTAAAGAAGGGGGACAGATCTGCGAAGAGATTTTTGGATGAATTAATTCACATAAACGCAGTGGGACTTGCAAGTGTCATAAACGTCTATGCACCTACCCTGATCGTGGTTGGGGGCGGCGTTGGGATGTCGAGGTGGGGTGAGTATATACTTCCATCCTTTAGGTCAACAAAGAGAATGCTTGTGTCTGCTCTTCCAAGGATCCAAAGATCGAAGCTGGATGAGCTGTCGACAGCTTACGGGGCAGCCATGTTGGCGATGGACCCGGCACCTCTTGATTTGAATTAGATCAAGCGTCGTACTGACCGGACTGAAAAAGGATGTCCTTTCCGAAGAAATAAAATATGCAAGGTGAACAGGCTGAAGTCGTAATGAAATTTGGCGTATGTCTTCCAAATTACGGGTTAAAGTTCGATGAAGAGGGCTTCCTCAATTTCGCCAGAAGGGTGGAGGAGTTGGGGTTCCACTCGGTGTGGACAACTGACCATATCCTCATGCCTGAAGGATCAGGCACCCCCTACGAGAGGATACTGGACTCCATAACCTCCCTCGCTGCAGTAACAACCGTCACAAGGAAGGTTAGGCTTGGAATATCCTCTCTTGTGATGGCGATGAGGAACCCTGTGATTGTGGCAAAGCAACTGTGCACAATCGACAGGTTAAGTGGCGGAAGGGTGGTGCTTGCCACGGGGGCTGGATGGAATGAGAAAGAGTTCCGTCATCTCGGCGCTGATTTTCACAGGAGGGGGAAGGTTTTGGACGAATCTATATCGATAATCAGGTTGATGTGGGGTTCCAAGGGTAACCCGTTCAGCTATGTCGGTGATCATATTCCGATCAAAATAGAAAGAGGCATTTTTTCCCCTCCTCCAGTGCAGAATAATCTGGAAATCTGGATCGCCGGGACCAGTTCTCACGCCATGAGGAGGGCGGCAAAGCTTGGAGATGCTTGGCACCCTAACCTCCAACCATTAGAAAAGTTCGAGCAAATGGTAAAGGAGTTCAGAGGGTACCCCGGTGGTGATGAGAAGCCAGTCTGTATTAGGTGTGCTTATAGCTCAGAATTTGAAAAGCGGGAATACGTTAGCCCTCAAGGTGAAAGGAGAATCGTGCTATCGAAGGACATGAATCAAAATAAAGCCCTTTTGAACGAGGTTGAAAGAATGGGGGTAAGCTATGCCGTGTTAGCCACCGACCCCTTCGGAAAGGTTGACTTTAGCAATCAACTGAACGACCTTGAAAGGTTTTCGTCTCAATTTGTTGATTAGCCCAAAGACGGAGCCATTTTGAGGTTAGATTTCGAGACCATGAATGTTCATAGAATGAAATTGAATTAACCGGGGTATCCCTTCCAAGAAAAGTTATATCTTTTACATTTAACTTTCAATCTAGGTACTGTCACCTCTTGACGTAACCCTGCATATCCTAAAAATACAATTAACCCTAGGGCTGTGATGATGTAGTTATACTTCAGATAGACCAATGGTATATATCCTCTAACCTGAAAAAGTGATGAAATAGAGTTAAATGTGGCTCACATATAGAAAATCTAACAAATACCCATCCAAACGCTTAAATATGGCACAATAAACCTATGAAAGTCACACAGTTGTCATCATCTAAAGATCCGAAAGAGATGACCATGCAGCCCAACAACAATCCGTCGTCTCAGACGGCGTCGCTTCAAGGAAAGACGGACCTTAGGACACTGGCAGAAACAATCGACAGAGCCGCTGTTACACATTATGATAAAGCTCGGGGACAGATCGAACTCACAAGGGAGCTACCGGAGGAAGGCTATCTTTGGAACCCTGATTTTCACCCTACACCGATCCGGCTGAGGACCTGGGGAGCAGGCACATTCTTCGCCATCTGGCTCGGAATGGTGGTCATTGTGCCCACATGGACCTTGTTTGCGGCCGGAATGTCCTTCGGTCTCAACTGGTCCACGACTCTAGCCCTAATGTTTTTGGGTAACCTCATAGTGCTGATCCCTACCCTGGTTCAATCTCACGGTGGTGCCAGATACGGGATGGCAGAGCCCCAGCTAACCAGGTCGAGGTGGGGAATATACGGAGCACAAATACCCTCCTGGATTAGGGCGATAATCTCCATGGGATGGTGGGGGGTTGAATCATTCATTATAGCCGAAGCGGCTGGTTACATCTACCTTCTTGCCGCCGCTCCCTCGGACCTTACAAAGCTCATGTCTAAACTCGGGGCCGGCGCCCTTCCACTCGCCTTCCCTCAGGTGTTTTGGACCACTTTTGCCTTGGTAATCATCGCGCAGCTGTTACTTTTCTGGAAATCCCCACCGATAGAAGCGCAGCCAGCTCTGAAATGGTTGGCCAGAATAGCGGCTCCCATAATGATAGTGGGGTTCGCTGTAATGTTCTACGCCTTCCTTTCAGCCGCAAACTTCAACTTCTCCCCAATAATAAACACGCCCACGTCTATATCAGGAACAGCTTACTGGCTTGCCGTGCTGGCGTTTCTCAATTCAAACGTTGCGTATTGGGCGACCATGGCCGTCAGCATGCCCGATTATACAAGATTCGCAAAGTCACAGTTTTCGCAAACTGTGGGGCAGATACCTATGCCACTTCTCATGACCATAGTGGGTGCGATGGGTATCCTCAGCTGCGGTGCAGCTATGTCTGCAGGCTGGATCACCATATCATCACCAGTTCAGTTCTTCAGCTATGATCCTGTACAGATGATAGCGCTTCATCTCCCCGCAGCTCTGGCCTATGTACTTCTGCTGGTGGTTATAATAGCCACCTTCTCGGTCAATGTATTTGCGAACTCCGTGGCGCCCGGTTACGACATAGCAAACACATACGCAAAGAAACTAACCTGGTTCAGGGGAATAGTGATAGGTGTGGTGCTCAGCCTTCTCGTTGGAGCCTACACAGCGTACAGCAGCAGTGCGCACAACTACGTGTTCAACTGGCTCCTCACATACGGAGCGTTGCTCGGTGCGGTCGAAGGAGTTATATTCTTCGATTATGCAGTGATACGCAGGTTCAAGTTCGAGGCCGTGGACACCTATCTGAGCTACGGACGGTTCAGATACGCCGGTGGCTTCAACCCAGCCGCAATCATAGCCTTCCTGATCGGTGTGTTTCTTACATATCTGTCCTACTGGGGAATACTCACAAACACAATAACGCAAGCTATTTATAACAACTCTTGGATATCAGCGTTCCTGTTCTCAGGTGTGATTTACACCGTAATCATGGTTGCATGGGTAATTCCCAGGTATCAGAAGTTCCTTAAGGGCAATCTAGCGAAGGGGTACATAAGCGACGACGTGAAAAAGATCTTCGAGAGATAGACAAGAATTAACAACACGGAATTTTTTACCAGCGAGAGAGCCCCCTAGAGGCGGTTATGTTAAAAAAGTATATTGACTAGACGACGCGAATGAAATGGCCTACAATGCCACATCTCAGCCCCACGAAGCTTAAAAAATACGAAAAAGCTACCGTATCTGCGCCTGAAACGGTTTTACGAATGCTAGAAATATGTAAAGATTCTGACCTTAACGCCTTCATTACTCTGCTTGAAAGGGAAGCAACTGACGCGGCCTACAAGTCAGCAAAGAGAGCCAAGGAAGGGAGAAAAATCGGGCCGCTTGATGGCGTGGCAGTTGCGATCAAGGACAACATCTACATAAAGGGTGTGAGAAGCACAGCCGGCTCAAAGATACTCGCCGATTTTGTTCCTTCATACGATTCAGAGGTTGTCAGGCGACTTAAGGGTGCAGGCGCGATTATTATCGGAACCACCAACATGCACGAGTTTGCGTCGGGAGTGACCTCAGTCAATCCGCACTGGGGAGCGGTGAGAAACCCGTACGACAGGAGAAGAATAGCTGGTGGTTCCAGCGGGGGGAGTGCGGCGGCCGTTGGAGCGGGGCTTGTCACCCTTGCCGTTGGAACAGACACCAGCGGTTCGGTCAGGATACCGGCATCCCTGTGCGGTGTATTTGGTTTCAAACCGACATGGCGTTCGATAAGCCTGAAGGGGGTTTTCCCGTTGAGCCCTTCATTAGACACAGTTGGGGTGTTCTCTCGAGATGTAAAGGGGGTACAGCTTTTGTTTGATACTTTGCGCAAATCGTCCCGTAGAAAGAATGAGGATAAGGTGTCCTTACAAAGGATCAGTTTTGTGGTCCCACGAAGGTACTTCTTTGACATATTATCGGAGGAAGTTGAACAGGCACTTGAATCGTTCATTCATGAATTAGGCAGATTTGGATATCGTGTTGAAGAATCCAAAGTGGATATCTTCTCAGAAGCAAGGGCTGCCTGGGCGCCGATCAGGTTGGCTGAGGCGGCCGAGATTCATCTTAAATGGATGAGTGAAAGGGAAGCGGATTACGGCTCAGATGTGCTCGACATGCTTCGACGGGGTATGGAGGTGAGGGCTGTGGAGTACATACGAGCTAGAAATTTGAGAAAGAGCATGATAAGGGAATGTTCAGAGTTTTTGAGGAAGTATAATGAAATCGCGATGATGATTACACCCACCTGTCCGATCACAGCCCCACTTATAGGCGATGAAAAGGTGACGCTGATGAACCGTGAATTGGATGTGTATTCTATGCTCTCAAGAAATACGTTCCCATTCAACGTCACAGGTTCCCCTTCCCTCTCGTATCCTGCATATCTGTCCAAAGAGGGGCTGCCGATAGGGGTCCAGATAACCGCCAACCTAGGTGAGGACAACACCTTGCTGGCCACGGCACAAAGACTCGAGCTTTCGATCGGAACGAACAAAAGGGTAGGAATATAAGAACTCTTCTAAACTGTCTTTGCTTGGCTTCGTATGAAAGGGGGAGTAAGTTCTACACCATGCTTCTTCCTAGCATGTTCTATAACAATCATTATAAGCTCTTCTTCGTCTTCACTTCTTATTCTAAACTGACACCCGGGAGCTTGACAGGTTAGCTCCTTGGTCATCTTGGGTCGTGTTATCGGGTCGTTCCGGTCTTAAATAATTTTTCAACATGTCAGGACAGTAAATCAAGAATTATCTTAGCCCCGACTTCAGCCCCCTTAAACTTCTTTGGAGCTGTTCTCCTCCCCACATGCTGCTGTATAAGTACCTCAAGCCTTTCCAGGTCTTCGTACGAAAAGCCCAACGCCTCAGCGTTTTTTATCTGCTCATAGTGGTCCTTGAAGGGGATTGCTATCACTGGAGTTCCCTCGCTGACAGCCTCGTCTATCGTACTCTTACCAGCTGAGGTTATCACAAGGTCTGAGAATGCGACTAACTCGTGGTTGTCCCTTACAAAACCCAACGGGCGGATGTTATGAGCCTTGACCTTCGTCGATTCTAAGCCTGAAAGGACCATCGTAGCATCAACCAATCCAGCTTTCAGAAACGCCCGGGCCGCCCTCTCTGCAAAGTAACCACCGAGGCCACTGCCGCTCATGCTGAACGTGACAAGGGTACCCGTATTAGGGATCCCTAAAGATTCGAGAAGCTGCTCCTTTGTCTTGGTGACCCTCCTAACGATTGGGGGAATATGCCTGATGTTACCTGAATCGGCCCCCTCCTCTGGAACGAGTATCAACTGGCTTTTTGATTGAAGGTTTTTGTACCAATCCTTCACCCTTGATTCTACTAGCCTCGAAAACCACGATTGTGCGAATCCAAGCTCTAGTTCATCTGTTATCATCACATGTTTTGAACCCATCTCCTGAGCCAGAGAAATACATGAAAACTCCTCGTCCCCCAAGACCAAGTCGAATGAATCCTTCTCAAGATGGTACTTCATGGTAGATCGATTGCGCCTGTAGTCCCACCAGTACTTGAGGTACCATAGCCCGGGATAGATCATCCTTCCGTCTCTTTCATTTGGGTTGGGGCCCCTTATCTTTTCGTGAATCTTTAAACCGTAAGACGCGATTAGTTTCGTTGCAACTCCACCTGAGAAGAACTCCACGTCCGCCCCCTGACGTATAAGTTCAGAGCCCAACGCAACAGCCCGTGTTGCGTGTCCCAAACCGATCGGGCTGACGCAGAGTGCAATCTTCAACTTTCGTCAGCCTGCGTACGGGCAACTAAAAAACGAATCCAACATTTCGATAGAGGAATTTGAGATTCCTTGGACAGGATTATATATAGGAAATCCAATATATCGAACGTGAAGACAGAAGAGGAGGCCGTAATCCAAGCCGTTGAAAAGGGCAGAAAGTCCGTTGTTAGCATCACTACACTCGGTCACGCAAGAGAGTTCTTTGCTGTCCGACCTGTGCAGGGGATGGGATCCGGAGTTATAGTTCACCCTAACGGATATGTTGCGACTAACTATCATGTTGTTGAAATGGGTGGGAGGCTGAACGTGGTACTCTCAGATGGGCGTGAGATTTCAGGCTCGATCGCGGGTGTAGACCCTTCGAGCGACCTTGCAGTCGTTAAGGTTGACGAGGGCAACCTTCCTGCCGCGGAACTCGCTGATTCTGATGCCATCAAGGTGGGGCAAACTGTGATAGCAATAGGTAGCCCGTACGGTTTCTTCCTGGGTGGGCTCACAGTCACCAAGGGGGTTGTAAGTGCGGTACACAGAGACATACAACTTGAAGATAATATAATTGAGGACCTGATACAAACAGATGCAGCTATCAACCCTGGAAACAGTGGCGGACCGCTTGTCGATATAGAAGGAAGGGTCGTAGGCATGAGTTCGGCCATGATACCTTTCGCCCAAGGTATTGGTTTTGCAATACCGTCGAACACGGTGAAGAAGGTGGTTGAGGACCTCATACTTTACGGTAAAGTTTCAAGGAGCTGGCTTGGAATAGCAGGCTTGACGATTGATGAAAATATTGCAAGACAGTACAGACTTGATGTATCAAATGGAGTGGGTGTCGCCAGCGTGGCAAGGAACGGACCAGCGGACAGAGCAGGGTTGAGGAGTGGGGATGTTATCACAGAAGTTGACGGAAGACCGGTGAGTTCGATAAAAGAGCTCAGAAGGCTTGTCAGGGAGAAGAAACCTGGCGAGAAATCTGTACTTGAGGTTGTGAGGAACGGAGGGCGGTATTCAGCCACCGTCGTGCTTTCAGAGGAACAACAGCTAGCTTAAACTTCGTGGAGAATTCCTTAAGAATAGAGCTCAATACTCGCTTTTATCCACCACATTGTGTGGGTTACCGGTTTCGATAAATCGTATAACATTTTCTATCGCCTTCAGCGATGGTCTGCCCGTGGGTTGAGAGCTGACACCGGCAACGTGGGGGGTGACGAGATAATTCTTTACTCCTCCGAACTGACCAGTCGGGTCCGCCGTTTCTTTTCCATCGATACGCCATCCAACGTCTGTGGCGTACCAGAACTCTGAGTGTCGCAAAAGATGGTCCAAGATTGCCTCTCTGTCAACGAGGTCCCCTCTGGCAACGTTGACGAGTATGGCTCTTTCCTTCATGATGGATAACTGCTTTGAACTGATCATACCTTTTGTGCTTTTTGTCAGTGGAATAGATAGGAGTACAACGTCAGCCTCTGAGAGTACCCTGTTCAGGCCATCTGTTCCTGTGAACAGTTCCACGTCTTCCGAATCTGATCTTTTCCTGCCAAAACCCAAAACCCTCATTCTGAAGCTTTTCGCTATAGCTCCAAACGCTGAACCGATTCCACCGTAGCCGATGATTCCTGCCACCTTTCCTTCGAGACTCATCATCTTCAATGCCGTCTCCTGCATTCTGTCCATGAAGAATGGTTGGCTTCTGGAGAATTCTGAAAAGAGTGTGATGCATTTGGAGGCCGCGAGTACAAGGGCCCAAGCATGCTCCGCAACCTCCTGAGAATAAGCGCCAGCGTTGCTGCAAAGAAGAACGTGTGCCGGTAGGATGGAGACAGGGAGGGTGTCTACACCAGCAAACAGACACTGCACCATTTTCAGATCTCCCATACGTGATATCCTTTCTTTTGTAAGCTGTGGTGGCCAAGCTGCTGTAAGTATGATATCGATATCCGGTAGCAACAAATCTAGGGTACCATCTTTCTGAGCGTCCCAGATATCCACTATCTGCGCATACTCAGAAAGTTTTTTGAGGTGTTCGGCTTTGAACCAGCTGCCGGATAGTAGAATCCTGGTCAAATCAAAAGGGGGACTTGAGTGATGTTGATTAATCATTCGCTCAAAATACAGCGTGTGAGTATTGCACCAGCTGATCTGTAACAGCGTTGATGCTATGCCTAAGAAGGGGAAAATCTATCTAAGAGTGAAACTGATGAGTACGCCACTGAAAAGAAAAATTGCCCTCAGTAGAATTAGTAGTGGCCGCCTTCCTAGGTATAATGACAGTGGCCTCTATTCTTTCCCAGAAGGTGAGGGTACCCTATACAATGGTACTTGTGTTCCTTGGCATAGGATTGGCCGCTGTTTCACTTTCTAGGATACTGGGGGTTGACCTGATTTACGACCAGCTGGTAGGGGGAGGGCTCTTCGTTGGACTTGTTGTACCTCCCCTGATCTTTTCAGCGCTACAGGAGGTCCCAAGGGATGAATTCAGGGCTGTGGCGAGACCTGCCTTTGTGCTTGCTACAGCCGGGGTTCTGATCTCCACCTTGGTCGGAGGCTTACTGCTCTGGCAACTCGCCAAACTTCCTCTTTACGCTTCCTTTCTATTTGCGGCTCTCATATCCCCAACCGACGTTGCAACAGTGTTAGAAATATTCAGAAGGGTGGCGGTGCCGTCAAGATTATCGACACTTATGGAAACAGAGGCGGCGTTCAATGATGCCACGGCGATAGTGGTATTCACGATACTTCAAGCTGGGGCCTCAATCACTGGGAGGCTGTTCCTATCGGCCATCGGTGTTTTCGCCTACGTCTTCGTAGGTGGGATGGCGGTTGGCTTTGTAATAGCTGTGGCTGCAAGGTACCTTTCCCGCCTCACGAAGGACCCGCTCTCCGAGATAGCTCTGACCATGGCTTCTGTTTACGGCTCTTACACGCTGGCCACGGCACTATCTGTATCCGGCCTTGTCTCTGTAGCGATCGTAGGGTTGTACTATGGCAGCTCGAGACCCAAAACACCTTCTCCTGTTAGGCTATTCTGGCAGATCGCGGCGTTTGTAGCTAACTCGGTCGCATTCCTGTTCATCGGTCTTAGTACGGACGTTCTGAAGCTGGCTTCGAGCATAGTGCCGATCGCCATAGCCTTCCTTGCGGTGCTCCTCGCTAGGATGGCTTCGGTTTACTCCATCTTGGGACTTTCTGACAGGTTTGGTTTCAGGACCCCCACAAAGTGGAAAAATGTTGCGATGTTGGGAGGAATGAGGGGGGCGCTATCTATCGCCCTGGCTGCCTCGCTTCCGGCGACCGTGGCTTCAAGGGATGTCATAGCCACCATGGTGTTAGGGGTCGCATTCATTTCGATAATAGGGCAGGGCCCCATACTGTCGAGGTACATAGCAAGAAGGTTTACGGAGGAAAGAAAGGCGGGGCAGGAGTCCCTTGACATCAGGTTGGAGGCTGCACTATCAAGGTTACAAGACCTGCACCAGCTAAAGATCGCAGGCAAAGTTAAAGGTGAAGAGTACTTTGAGCAGGTCGAATCGACAAGGGAAGAAATAGAAAGATTGTTGGTCGACATGAGAAACTATTCCAACAACAAAAATCAGGAGGAGGGGCAGTATGATAAACAGGTTGAAGAGAAACCTCGATAGCCGACTTTCTTACAACAAATTCATCCATAAATTCCATATAGCTTATGTTATGGATCAACCTGTTCAAAGGCATGGAAGGCAGCAAGGAGGAAGATGTCTTTGATACTGTTTTGGAGTCTGTAAAGGAGTTTGCGGAAAGGAGTATAGCACCTGTTGCCTCGAAGGTGGACGAGGAAGATCTCATTCCCGTCGATCTATACAGGGAGTTAAGGGACCATGGACTCATGACCCTCATACTGCCACAGGAGATGGGTGGCCTCGGTCTTCCCACCACTGTTTATGTGAAGATTCTCGAGATTGTAAGCCGGTATTCAGGGGGGATAGCGCTCAGCCTAGAAGCGCACAACAGCTTGGGTCTTGCTCACCTTTCAAAGTATGGGAGTAAGGAGCTTCAATCAGAAGTGGTTCCGAGGGTGGTTAAAAGTGGCAAGCCGGTGGCGTGGGCGCTGACGGAACCACGTGGCGGCTCGGACGCCAGAAGGATGGCGACAAAGGCTGTAAATTCAGAAGGGGGGTACATCATAAATGGAACAAAGACCTTCATAACGCACGGTTTCTCATCGGAGTATATAGTTTTGATCGCGAAAACAGAGACGGGCATAACGTCGTTTCTGGTGGATGGAAATTCAGAGGGTTTGACAAGACAAAAGCTTGAGGGCAAACTTGGAACTAGGGGCCCAGACACGTCTACCCTGGTGTTTGAAGATGTATTCGTCCCTAAAAGCAGGGTGATAGGTAAGGAGGGTGAAGGCTTCGAACAGGCGATGGATCTTCTTGATGGAGGAAGGATAGCCGTAGGGGCGATGGGGGTGGGTATAGCCAGGGGCTCGATCTTACTGGCGGTGGATTATGCAAAGCAGAGGATGGCGTTTGGTTCCCCGATATCGGAGTACCAAAGCATCAGATTTGGACTTGCAGAGCTAGAGGCAAGGGTTGACGCATCTTCACTGCTTGTTGAACATGCCGCAAGGTTAAGGGACCAAGGTAGGCCCCATAATAAGGAAGGTGCGGAGGCCAAATACATATCCAGCCAGGTGGCAATGGATGCAACGAGGTTCGCTATTCAGATATATGGTGGTTACGGATACTTCAGAGGGAATCCAGTCGAGAGGATGTACAGGGACGCTAAACTGTTGGAGATAGGGGAAGGTACCAACGAAGTGCTCAAGATGATAATAGCGAAGGAGCTGTTCAGCAGGTGAGTCGGGCCGTTGTACAAAGGACGCAAAATCGAAATGGCAACTAGAGTTCGGGTGCCTGTCTGCGTCTTATGATTATCAGCACAAGAAGTGCGGCGATCACTATTATAGCAACTATGATCAGCACGTACGGAAATGAGAAGAGTGTCTGTAGCAAAGAAGGTTTCTTTACTGGCTGAGTGAATGTTACTGTGACGCTCTGGGTAAGATGGCCCAGCTGGGATGAAGTTATGCTCGCAGTAACAACCGCGGTTCCTGGCGAATTAGACGTCAGCTGGGTGGTTGCAACTCCGGAAGGTCCTATGACAGATTGAGTGGGCGTAAGGAGTCCAGCGGTGGTACTCCAGACTACAGTAGCACCCTGTACACCTGAACCCATTACATCAAGCGAGATTGTAACCGTAATGGGGGTTCCGGTCTGACTACTCGTCGAAGAAGGCTGCATGGAAAGTGTCATCGGATATGAGTTCACTGTAACCTGTGCCTGTGAAGATTTGTAACCCGAAGCAGAAGCTGTAAGGGTGGCCGTTGAAACTGACTTCGTGCCCAGCGCCGGCCCACCGAAGGTTATGTAGCTAACAGCCTCGGTGCTTCCTGGAAGTATGGTGAAGCTTAGTGCTTGACTAAGCACAGAGGAGTTGGACGAGGTAAGGGTGACCTGTACAGGGTAAAGCGCCCTCGCAGGGTTACCACCGGCGTCCTGAAGCTGCACAACCACAAACGAATCGTTTCCAAATGGCATGTGGAGAGTGTCCAAGGGCGCAAGGTACAACCCCAGAGATACCGCGCCGGGTTGAACCGTGGTTACCGTGCCTGTATCACCAGCGTACCCCTGTGAAGTGACGGCTATGGTGGAGGTTCCGGGTGAAGTTGTGGTCTGAATCGTTGTGAGAGCTGCAGTGTATCCAGCCGGGATAGTCACAGTGGTTGGCACGGTCGCTATGCTCGGGTTGCTTGAACTCATCTGTATCGTTATGTTGACGGGGGCGATTGCAGGGTTGCCGTTTTGGTCAACGAGTCCCACAGCAAGCGCAGTGTATGTACCGCCGTCTGCAGGAAGTGTTAGGGGCAGATCTTCCACCCTGATCTGAGCTGGTATCGGCCCGAAGGTGTTCATCGGCGCCTGGGATGGAGAAAGTCCAGGGGCGGTAGCTGTTATTGTGGTCGTACCTACGTAAAAGGTGGAGGTGAAGTTAGCTATTGCAAAGTTGTACCCTGCCGGTATGATTATGCTTGACGTAACGGAACCTATCTGGAGAGACGAAGAGGTCAGGTTAACCTTTATGGAAGTTGAAGATATGGCAGGAAGACCGTTTTTTACCAATGAAACAAACACCGACCTGTAGTTGTGACTGTCGGCAAGAACAGGTTCAGGAGCAATTGTCACCAGCAGACCGGTGGCTACTGATGGGGCATAGGTTTGTAGGCTAGCACTGCCGGACTGTAGATTTTGCGCGGCAGCCGTGATGGTGGCCGAACCGGGCACCAGGGTTTGGTACTGAACCATTACGCTGATGTTGCCAGCAGGTATGCTTACCGTCTGTGGCACTACTGCTATAGATGTGTTGCTTGAGCTCAATGTAACAGGGATATCAACTGGAGCCCTTGCCGGGTTACCGGAAAGGTCTGTGAGCGCAACCACAAGGTCTGATGTTGAATGGGCCACAGCTGTTGGTGGAACAAGCTCAACCTTTAGGGCGAGTGGAGCTACACCCACTACGCTTATCTGTGCCGTGCCTGTAAGAAAGCCTGTTGAAGACGCGGTGATGGTGGTTGTGCCAGTTGTCAGGGATGTATTGTACGTAGAAAGAGCCATTATGCTGCCCTCAGGTATGGTGACTGTGTTCGTTGGGAAACCAACTATAAGCGCGTTTGAAGATGATAGGGTGACCGTTGTTGGAGAAACAGCCTTGGCCGGTAACCCTGTGCTGTCCTCAAGCTCCACTATCAGAGCCCCCATCCTCAACGGGTCGGCCAGCTGTGAGCTCGGAACCGGTATAACCTTCAGCTGGGTTGGAAAACCGCTTGGCGGGACAGTTTGTATGACAGGTTGTGTCGACGGCGGAGTTATCCCAACTGAGGATGCGGTAATGGTCGTGGAACCTGGTATCGTTGTTGTGGTAAAGTTAACCACGACGTAGGATTGGCCTGCTGGGATCGTTACAGAAGAGGGAACTGTACCGACGTTTGGTTGTGATGAAGAAAGGTAAACGATTGTGTTGTTCTGCAGCACAGCGGGTGTCCCTCCAGAAGTTGTGAGTTCGACAACCATTGCCGGATACGTTCCTCCGTCGGAAGGAAGTTTGGACGGTATAGGAGTAACCGAGAGTTGTATCGGGCTGCTTGAAGCACGACCCACATTAACACTGGTTGTGAAAACAGCCAGTAACCCAAACGACAGAAGGAACGTGAATAGAACAAGTAAACCTATGGTACGCAACAAACGAAGCTTATAGCCTAATTTTATAAGGGCTTTGACATGGTCAATATCGACCTTCTAGGAGAAACTACGAAGAATTACTGAGGAGGCAAGACTTTACGAACTGTTACCTCTTCAGGATAGAAGTACCCAAATATATCAGGTAAATTATACCGGCTCAAAGCCTATGAGGTCTGAGATCGAACCTTTTCTATCCTTTTTGGATGCAAAACGGGGAATCACCTTCGACCCGACCTTTGCAGGTTTCAGTAACCTATGAACCATTCCACCAGTAACACCCTTGAAGGTTACATAAGCAAAGATATCATTCCCAGCTTCAGTCAAGCCAGAAACCACGCCATGTTCGTGTAGGCCGATATAACTCTCAATCTTTTCATAGCATTTCGTGCAGTAGGATTTTGGGGGCAGGAACTTCGAGCCACAGTTTGTACATTTAGAGGCGTATAAGATTCCATCTTTCAAACCCTTTGCAAATTTATCACCGGACACACCAAGCGTGTAAACATAGTTTAACGGAAGCTCCTGATCCCACCTTCTTGCCTTAGTCAAGTCATCAAGTCTTTCTCTTATCGGCATTCAAATCATTCCTCCAAAGGCTTGAAGTACTTGATATCAAGTATACTTCCAACACGTTCCTTCGGCTCCTTCCACACCGCCTTCACCGGCATACCCACCTTGACGGCTTCTGGGTTGACCTCTCCCAGATAATGCAGTATACCCATCATAGGCGAAGCCCCATCAAGTTCAACGACAGCAATCAGTATTGGTGTGTCACGCCTGCTCGCGTCTGCGTTTACCCAACAAATAGAATACGTATTTACCTTACCTGTGTCCTTCACCCTTACCCATTCATCGTTCGGCCTGTAGCAAAGCTCACAGTACATCCGAGGCGGTACCATCACCCTTTTACACTTTGTGCACTTCCTGCCCCAAATCTCCCCCGCCCTTAGTCCGTCAAGGAACCTAGAAATTGCCACACCTGAAGTGAAGGAATATCTGAGATTCGCATTGTACCTGTTGTACGAATATCTGTTAGAGGCGACGTCCTTGGAGGTGATTTCTGTGCCGGGGAAGCTTGTTATTTTCGAAGACATGCCTGTTCATCTGATCATCGGTTGATCCTATATAAACAAGATGAAAAACACCTTTGAGCTAGATCGAGCTCGTTTTCTGGGAATCCTTATCTGAAAACTGTACACTTTTGCATACCGAATTCTACGAACGAATGATCTTTTAGAGTCAAGATTTGTTTTCCAGCGCCTAAAAAATAAAATGAGATATAGTCACAACAAAGTGTTTCCTAACATGGAGTACTTTGTAAATTCTTGACGTTCGAATTTCGCTCTACGAGTAAGGTCGTATTCGCAGGCATTGTCAAGCAGACTTACAGGATAGAATCTGCCCATGTATGCGAGTTGCATCTGAAATACAATTTATAAGCGGCTTGCGCAAAGGCTAGAGGCATTAACGAGGCGATTGGCTCTGTCTGAAGAAGGTAAGGAAAAGGCTCAATCTAATGCGGGTGAGGAAAAGACCAAGGATGAGTCTCGCCGCAATTTTATAAAGGCACTTTTCGCAGCTGGTGCTATAGCCACAATTGGTGGGCTAGGTAGCGTAGGCAGATACCTCACACCACAAGTTACATGGGCAAAGGCTTGGCCAGTTCTGAAGGTACTGCCGCTTAACCAGCTCACCCAAGTCAATATAACTAACCCGATCACATTCAACTATCCTCTCATAAATCAACCGAATTACCTTCTCAAGCTTGGAGTCAAGGCCAAAATGGGTATAGGGCCCGATGGAGATATCGTCGCGTTCAGCCAGATCTGCCAACACCTTGGTTGCTACTGGAAACCCTACCCTGGTGGTGCGAATCCGATATGCAACAGCAGCTACTCCTACCCAACACCTTTTGGATTCTGCTGCTGCCATGGGAGCCATTATGACCTTGTAAACGGGGGAGCGTTGCTCGAAAATGATTTCCTCACTCCCGCTCCCCTCCCACTCCCTCAGGTTATCCTCGATGTAGATTCGAGCGGTAATATAATAGTGAAGGGTATGACGCCTCCAAACATCTACGGATTCGGACCGACTCCCAGATTACCCGCCAGTGCCAACCCTAAGGATATACCGAATGTAACTGAAGCTGAGCTTCTGGAATATGATACGTTCAATGGTACTCTGGTTGACCAGAGTACAATAAACGTAACCCAAGGGTAGGTGGCAAGATGGACGAAAAGAAAGATGAGAGGAAGCAAGGCCCAGTTTCGAGTCTGATAGGCTACATTGATAGCAGGGTGGGCTTTACAAACACCTTTTTGAAGCCTCTTCCTGTCACCGGACTAAATCCGTTCGCATGGCTAGGTGCGCTCGCGGTTCTCGCCTTCTTCGCACAAGGTGTAACGGGGATTCTGATGATGCTTTACTATGTTCCCACCCCTGACAGCGCGTATCAGACCACAACCATGGTAATGACGAAGATACCTATGGGTTCTGTGCTAGAAACGTTTCACCTTTATATGGCCTACGCTATGATCCTGATAGTATTTCTGCATCTGATGAGGAATTACTTCACAAGTGTTGGTAAGAAGCCACGTGAGCTGATGTGGGTTGTGGGTTTTATCATGGGGGTCCTGACACTCGCCCAGGGTCTTACGGGATATCTTTTACCGTGGTCAGTCCTTTCCAAGGCAGCAACGGACGTCTTCATAGGGACTCTGCAATCACTCCCACCTCAACTCTTCCTCCCGGTAAAGTACCTTCTTGAGGGCACGGGGGCGGATGCCCAGGAGCTGATGCATTTCTATGTCTTTCATACAGTAGTGATACCGTTTTCTTTGCTACTGCTCATAGTACTCAAAATTTACATGTACGAAATTCATGGCCATGCGGAAACTGGAGGTGAGAATGAGGGTAAGACCGTCAAGAAGGTACCATTCTTCTGGGATGAAACTTGGTATGTCCTTATGATTGGATCTGCATTCGTAGCGGTAGTTCTCGTACTGGCTTCAGTGTTTCCATTGAAGCTACCACCGGAATACTCTGCAGCAGCCGCGGCAAACGTCGTTGTCCAGCCTGACTGGTACTTCCTTTGGATCTATCAGGTCCTTAAGTTTGGGATCTTTGTAGGACCGAACGAACCCCTTGCCCTGGCTGTTATTACGATCATCTTCCTGCTTATACTTCTTGTTCCATTCATAGACAGAAACAAGGAAAGGGTTGCCACGAGAAGGCCCGTGTACACAACGATCGGTGCAATCTTTATTGCGGAGGTGATCGTCCTAACGATCTGGGGTTACATGACCCCCGGCGTGAACGCTCCAAACTCCCAGGTTGTTGAAATAGTCGGTGGTACCGCCCTTATCGTGGGCGTCGTTTTCTGGCTATACTTCAAAGCAAGAAAGGCAGTTACAAGGCAATCGATAACTGTTCCCTCTGTGGCCACCTCTGTTAGATTTCTGAAGATACCCTTCAAACACAGCAGGTACACCCTGTTGTTCCTGGTGCTTCTCGGAGTTGCGTCGGTCTCACTTTCAAGTGTGGTTTCCACAGCAACAACACCCGGTATCGATTACGGATGGTTGCTGATTTCTATCCTTGTGTTCGGGGTGTCTCTCTATTCAATGTTGAAGCTTCTGAAGGCGCTTGTTATAAGTTACGAAGCAGGGAGGGCTTTGTCTTGACGGAGGGTGACAGGAGAAGAAATGTTATGTTTGTCCTGCTTGTGTTCATCGTTGTCCTCGCTGCACTGAGCTGGTATCTTAACCCTGTTTCACAACAGGACACTATAGGGATATTGCTTTCAGCTGAACTCGTGGCCTTCTCCATGGTTCTTTATGCTTACACAAGGCACACAGATAATGAACTAAGTGAGCTTTGGATGCTTGTGGGGGCATCAACTATAGCTGTACTTCTTGGACTGGCCCTTCTATAACGAATTCAGAATAAGGTCAATGCCTTGCAGATTCTCTTTCGTACCTCTCTTACCTTTAGCCAGCCCTCTGACAGACGATGTGTTTAAAGTGACAACTGCATTCTTCAATTCTCCGCCAGTCTCACATATTATGACGTTACCTCCTACCTCAGAGATCTCTTCTTTCAATCCTTCAGCAGTATCGGGGGATAGGTTGTATACAACGTAGGAGTCCCACATAAGAGATGAATCTTTTGAGACTACTTTTTTCATATTGGTGAGGTCAGAATTGTGTTTAAGGTTGCTCAACTCCACGATGGAGTATTTTCTCTCCTCTCGAGTATACAACTTAGATAGAAGCCATCCCAGTCTTAGCCTACTTGCGATTTGAGAGGCCTGATACGACTCTCCCACGCTATGGGTTCTGATTACGTCAGCGCCCAAGGCGACGGATATCCCCTCTACTGCAAGAGAAGCCGGCAACCTAGATTCGGGGTTAACAGTTGATGTGACCTCACCAATGAATGACTTCCTCGAAACTCCAACCAACAACGGCCTTCCCAGTATCTTGATGGCGAAGAGATTTGACAAAATGTTAAGGTCCCAAAGGTACCATGCAGCCCCCTCGTTTCTGAAGAAGCCTATGCCTGGGTCCACTACGATATTTCTGAGTTCTACCCCCTTAGATGCAGCTAAATCAAGGCTCCCACGGAGCGCCTTTATGACTCGGTAGATAGGAGGGCCTCTATCCTTACTTCCACCCGCTCGTGCGGCCACAACCAACGAAGCCGAATGTTGTCTTACCAAAGCAGCGATATCCGGGCTATTTCGCAAACCGGACACGTCATTGACAATGTCCGCGCCTGCTTCAAGGGCTGCCTGTGCAACCTTGGATCTTTGGGTATCGATAGAAACTGCACAATCCAACTCCTTTTTGATCAGTCTTATCGCTGGCACTACACGTTCCACTTCCTTTTCCTGAGAGATCATGGTATCTTTGTAAGGGGCAGTTGACATCCCACCTAGATCGATGATCTTCGCCCCCTCGGTCAACATCCTTTCGGCCCTTGATAGAGCCTCTTTCGGTCCCCTGCAAACAGAGCCCTGAAAGAAGGATTCGGGACTGATGTTTATCACACCCATGATGGCAACTGGTTCCTGGTCCCCCACCTTTACCCTTCCGAGTCTTGCAAACGTCAATCTTTGCGTCATCGCCTCGGGTGACTTACTTTGAATAACGAATCAGGCATCCGTATTGTTGGGCTGTGTAATCCCACTCAATAACGTTGCGATTTTGCTTTATACGACCAAGCCCAATGTACGGTTGTGAAGACCACTGTTGTTCCAACTGACTGGTGGAAGGTATATGGAATGATAACGAGGGAGCTTCATCTGGATCCAATGAAGGATAGAGAATCCACCCGTACTCTATCTCTGATGCTCACTAGGCTTGGCGTTAACAGTAAACTGAACTTTAAAGTAGCCTCCGAAATCGTAATGGGAAAGGATGTGGTTGTATTCGGAGCCGGTCCTTCCTTAACAGATGACCTGAAGAAGTTTGAAACATCTAAATTCAGGAGGAATACGGTTCTGATCGCGGCTGATGGGGCGGCGAGACCCATGTTCGAACACAACTTAGCGCCTGAGCTTATAGTCAGTGACCTCGACGGTTGTCCCGCCTGTGTAAAGACAGTTACGAAGAGCGGCGGGGTGGGGTTCGTTCACGCCCACGGTGACAATATGGAGCTGCTTACGAAATGGATTCCGGAGCTAGGGGCAGGAATCGTTGGCACAACGCAGGTTGAGCCCGTCAAAAATGTATTCAATTTTGAGGGATTCACGGACGGTGACAGGGCGGTTTATATCGCGGTTGCGCTCGGAGCGAGGGAAGTGATACTGGCAGGAATGGACCTCGGGTCCGTTGTATCAAAATATTCCAAACCCTGGCTGGCGGGGGATTCAAAGGCTTCGGAATTTAAGAGGAGGAAGCTAAAGTGGGCAAAGTATCTGCTCGAAAGGATTGCAAGAAGAAGCGACGTGAAGTTTTACAATGCAACATCTCACGGTGTAAACATCAAAGGATATAGAAGGATAGATTTTCATGAGTTGCGATGAAAGGAAACAAAGACCCGGCTGTCGGGTATTTTGATAGTTCTGTTGATGATGTTAGAAGGGCATGCTTTGAGTCGGGCATCGCGCTGGCCACACTCTATCACTCCCTTCTGGGCTTACCTGTAAGAACGGACAGGAAGCAACTAGAACTGATTGAAAGGGCCTTTGAAACTATGGTGATGAACCAGCCTTACAGAAGGTCTGCGAGGGTCAGAATCGTTCCAAAGGACGTGAGGATAGAAGGAAAGGACGCATATGATTACCAGGAGATCAGGGGTGATTGGCTGGAGCTTGAAGTGGTGGTCGGATACGGGCGCGCCATCGTGGTGGCTAAGATGTCTTATGTTAAAGAGATGAATTATCCGCTGATGAGGATCTCAAGTATAACTGAAGAATCACAGAACAAATCGCACACTCTCAACCTTTAGTCCTGCGAGCTTGCCGAGAAGGGGTACAGAATCTACGAACTGCCATCGCTCTTTTATCCTCCCTTCCGACATCCTGAAAAAGTCTATACCCGCAACATTCAATCTTGCTTCGGTCGGTTCAAAGTCCATGAATTTCCCAGTATGTGTGCCGGAAAAATTCCACCTAGCTACGACCTTTTCGCCATCAGCCAAAATTTCTTCGAGTGTGAATCTAAGGTCAGGGAACGCCGAGCGTAAGGCGTTTATCCTTTGAACCAAGCCCTCCAACCCTGGCGCTTGACCTGCAACGGGTGAATTCTCTATGAAATCATCCTTAACAAGGGAAATCATAGTATCAAGATCTCCTCGGTTTAGAACCTCTTCATAGAACCTCTTCACAATTGATTTGTTGTTTTGTTCATGAAATTCCGACATAGTGTTTCATGCAATCCAGTCAGCTAAATAAGTGTTAGTGGTCTGTAAGATGGCATCATATGGGATTTATGTGGTCTTTGCAATGGGTCTTGTAGGAATGCGAGTTCAAATTTGCAAACAGAATTGATAGGTCCCACCAGAACAAACTGTTTAAGCCGGTATGAGATCTATGAAGAGGAACGAGTCCCGTTCAACTGTTTCCCCGGTTCTGAATCTGACCGGTTTACGGTAGATAGGCCCCCCATAGGCAAAGGTGTGAAATTCCCCCCTTTCCCCGCAGGGGTCGACACTCGGCGGTAAAGATTGAATCAACTCCATGTTGTACTCCTTTCCGATAAAGTCACGTGACAGCTTGCTTGGATCCAGAGTGCATATAGTGGCCTTGAAGCCGGCGTTTACGATCTCCCCTGCTAACTTAAGGGGATCGCAACCCCAGATCGGGAAGATGCACGACATACCAATCTGGGACATCTTTTCTTCTCTATATTTTCGAATGTCCTCGAGGTAAATATCACCGAAAGCCACCCTGTTTATCCCTTTTGATTGCAAGCTCTCAAGAACCTCCTTCATCTTTGACTCATACTCTGCGTTTCCCGCTTTGTAAGATATTTCGACAGGCAGGATAGGTATTCCTAGAGAATCCGCCTGCATGTTTAGAAGTTCGCGCCTGATTCCATGCATGCTTATTCTGTTAAAGTCCTTTGTTATTGTGGTTATTAAGAAAGCCACTTTGTATCTACCTTCCTTTATTATCCGATAGAGAGCGTAACTACTGTCCTTACCTCCGCTCCAAGAAAGGGCTATAGGTTCGGGCTCGTTTGAATATGGCACGTCAGAAGTATATCCCACTCCACTATTTTTGTACCATGTCGGGACAGAACCTTTTCCCTATAGGTTCTATATTTTCGCTCTGCGGTACACTAAAACCTTTAGAGCTGTGAATTTTGTCATAGTAATGAGGTTGATACCGCTGCTGGCGAAACATTCTTCTTTTGCTCCTCAGGCCAGAGGGTGAGCCCCCTGCTTCGCCAGAAAGCGGCCGCAATCGACACGAATGAAGCCACCCAAATTGTGTAGTAACCGATACCCCACGTAATATTCGGTGTTAGGTCATTGTTAAGGTAGGGGCTGACCGTCAACATCCCCATACCGATTAGGCCAAGAACACCGCTACCAAGGGGAAATATCCCAGTAAGACCAGCGATTGTAAGAATTAGAACAGCTACTATGAGCATAAAGTCTGTTGCAAGGAGGTCCGCGTCTCCGGCTGCTTCAACAGCAGCAACGTGAGATACCACTTTCTGGAATCCAGAAAAAAGGGTTGACGAAGTGTCAGGCACACCCGGCAACGACCCAAAAGGCAAGACGAACACAGAGATAAGAATAATGATCCCCATGGCTGCGCCGAGTATCCTGCCAGGGTGCACAAAAGTACCTGTCACCGAGCATTATTAAATCCTACCGTTTTTCCGAAGGAAAAAGATTGCGTTGCGTCTTATCTTATCTGGCAGGGCTCAATTGGCAGCTACACTTCATTCTCGAGCAAGCTTGCCAGTTTCGATTCCGGTCCGAAATACGCCTTGATATGTTCAAAAGGGCAAGTGGAGGGGCGAAGTGAACAAGGCTACCGATAATCAGGTTTCCTGTACGTACTAGCTGCTCAAGTGAGATATTATAGAGGAAGAGTTAAGTCCGTTTGAGACATAAGGGAAGGAGCCTCGGATCAGTTTCATTTGGATACGCAACAGAAAAGTTTGGCCGTGCAGGAATTTTATGTTGGAAATATGAAAAGTCATGAAGATGCAAGTAAATCAGTTGATTTGACCTTGTTGAGTTAGAAAAACGAATTGATTGAGGCTGACCGTAATTAACTGTATATCAGATCAGATGCTCGAGATCTGAAACAAGCCCCTTCAGTACCTTGAATCCGTTGCGCCAGAATTCTCTTGATTCAGGGTCCACCCCAACCTCCTTCAATACCTTTTGTGGGCTTTCGGAGCCTCCGTAGCTGAGCAATTTGATGTAGCTTGTTACGAATTCCCTGCCCCTTTCCTTGTACTGATTGTAGAGGGCAAGAGAAAGAAGGTTACCGAAGGAGTAGGCATAACAGTAAAAAGGGGTATGGTAAATATGGGGTATGTACGTCCATTCCCACCTAAATTCATCTGGAACCTCGAGTGAATCACCGAACTGCTCCCTAAGCAGATTCAGGTAAGAATCACACAGCTCGTCCACGGTCTTTCCATCTCTTATAGATTCGTGCGCAGCCAACTCAAATATCACAAAGTAGGCCTGCCTCTGTATGGTTGAATACATTTCAGAAAGTTTCTCTTCAAGTATCATCTTCATGTTACCGCCACCTGTGCGATTTTCAACCATAAAGTCGTAAAGAATCATCTCGCCGAACACAGATGCAGTTTCGGCCAGGACTAATGGGGGAGAGTAGGTCAAAACTGAATGCCTGGAAGCAAGTTGATCATGAACCGCGTGACCCGACTCATGTGCTATGGTGTACAGGTCCTTTATTGAACCGGAATAACTGAATAAAATGTAAGGTACTATGCCCGGGGTTACCGGAGCACAATAGGCGCCTGAAATCTTGCCGGGCTTGACCTCGGAGTGTACGTGCTGATTATCGAATACATTCTTTACCAGTGATGCAATCCTGTCGTCAAAGGTTTTGTAAGCTTCGAGCACTATCTTTATGGCGTCAGGGTAGTTAACATTTTGTTCCTCTCTGCCGACAGGGGCGTATATGTCGTATCTTCTTAGTCTTTTTACCCCCAGCATTCCCGCCTTCATTCTGAAGAAGCGTTGGAACACGTGTATGTTTTCCCTACATGAGTCGAGCAGTGAACTAACAGCCTGATCCGAAACGTCGTTCTCAATGTTACGTGCGGCTATCGGTGAATTGTAATGCCTGAGTACGATATTTTCGTTGTACCAGTCCTTAACTATATTTTTGTAGATCTCGCCGAGATGTCGCCCGTGTTCAGCATATTTAGCAAAAAGTGTCACATAGGATGACTTCCTGACGGCTGGGTCCGAAGAATATGCGAGTCGTACCAATTCGCTTGTGACGAATGTCTTTGGTTTTCCAGAATCGTCTCTTATGAAACGGCCCCTTACTCTGACTCGATAGGTAAATTCTGAAGTAAGCCTCTCATAATGTCTGACCCAAGCGCTGTACCCGGTAGTGTTTTTCAGGTTGATAGCCTGTTCTACGGGTTCTTGCAACGTATAAGGGGCTCGCTTCCTTATCTTTTGAACGTAGTATCTTTGATCCGGATTTAGGAAGGTTGAAAGCCTCTCAGTTCTTTCTTCCGAAAGGCTGCTTAGCCATAGTTTGAAGAACATGGTTCTGTTATCAACTGATGCCACCAACTCTTGGGAGGCTGCAAAATCTGAGGATGCGGTTTCTGACCTCGTATCCTCTGAGAACCTCATATAGGCGTAAAGGGTTATCTTCTCACATGCTTCAGTGATCCTTTCAAGGAGCCTGAATGCGTTTAGAAGTGTTTCTGTAGTTGTACTATCATTAAGCTTTGGTCTTAAATTCTCGAATTCGCTGACATCACTTTCAAGAGTCAGACGTATCTGGGAGTAGGGGCTACCATTTCGATCGTCAAGAACGTCTGAAAGATCCCACCTTCCGATCGGATACACCGTTTCTTCCTTCATGGAAAGGGGTTGTTTAAGACATATTATTAATTTACATCTATCCGGCCGATGGAGGGGAGTCGGTACATTTTACAAAAATAATCCCTAATCTGCTCAATCGGGTGGAAGCTGTTTAAATGCTAGAGAAATGTCTATCCCTCTTCTTCTGTGATAATATTTTGAGGCAGTATACGCTATAATACCGAACAGTATGGTGCTGACGACGTAGCCGTAGGCCAGCGGATTTGCCCCCCATATCGATCCATACTCAAGAAACTGGGATATCAAATACCCGAACGCAGCAGCCTGCAGTATCCCGAAAACACCGAGGAGGACCCTCCCCGTACCCCTCTCCCTTCTTAAGCCATAGACGGCTGCAGCCAACCCTACTATACCAAAGTAAGCCATGTTTGCGACAATTATTCCGTAAAGAGAGGTGAACGTTCCGTAAAGAAAGGAGGCCGCCGCAAGCATCCCCAGTGTCACTCCAAGGTCTATAAGATGGGCCGTAACAGGAGAGCCGAATCTGTGATTTACTTCAGAAAGCTTCGTGGGGAGGAATCTGTCAAATGATTGAGCGAGGAGATACCTTGAGAAAACTATTACGCCGTAGGCAAGAATCACCATAGTCCATATTATCCAACCCAGACCCAGGATAGCCTGAATTACCGGGTTCCCCGATACGCCCATGGCCAAAGTCCAGAAGTTGAAGGAGTAGTTGTTTACAAGGTTTGAATTGGAGTAGGCCGCATTTATGAAAGGTTGACCTGCCACGTAGTACATCGTCGCATATGCGCCAGTTATGAGAACGAAGACAAGGAATGCCGAGATGGGTGTGCTCCATCTTATGCTGTTCCTCCCCTTTAACTCTGATGCAACTCCAGGGCTGGCATTCAGCCAAGGGTAGGTGAAGAATGCGAAGTACGGAACTAGGAGCAGGGTGTTCCCCCAGTTTATGCTCGGTCCTGTGTAGCTTGATGCTAAGGCGGAGTATGTAAGCGAAGAGTTACCTAGTGAGTTCATGTACTCAACCACCCCCTGCCTTCCGCCAGCTAACAGGACGGCTATGGCAAGAAGGGTTGTCGCCACACCGATCACCATCATCACAGAGACAAGCCTGTACCCCATCCTGGGCCTGAATATGTTAACGAGTATCAGTGCAGTAAAGATCGCAGCGCCAACACCAAACTGCTCCAGCGGTGCAGCGCCGGGAACCGCAAGATTCAGAAACGCCTGGTTACCGAATATGTAACCTACAGACCCTATGGCTGAAACCACCGTCAGCAAAATAAGGGAGAAGTAAGGAAGATTACCGAATGTATAACCGGCTAGGGCCGATACGTTGCCTACGAAGCCACCGAACGTTCTGGACACCCACACGTAATCCCCTCCCGTTCTGGGAAATCTGCGGGTCATCATAGTGTATACAATCACCTGAGGAATCGTAAGCGTGAAGGCGATGGCTGATGCAAGAACTATGTTCACGCCGGACATAGTGGGCAGGAAGAGCGCCGTGAACCCTAGCACCGCCAGGGCTGCACCAATAGACATGTTGCTTACATTTAGGGCGATCGAATCTATGAACGATACGCTTTTGACGAGTCCTGTGCTTTCTCTGACAAAAACAGCAGTAGGTTTCTCTTGCATTATGCCGCATAAAGTTATTATGCTTATAGCTTTTGCTATTCCTGATAGACTGTCGCATAACTTGATTTAATGGTATAAGATCCTTCTTCTCCTACTCATCTATAGTAGCAGATGCTTTTTGCTTATATGGCCATGCTCATGCCTATGGACACGTCATGGAATAACTACAACGAGGCGCTGATAGAAAGAAAGGGAGAGGATGAATGATACTGGATTCTCATTCCCGGACTCATGGAATAGAGAGCTGGAAGAGATGGATAGAGGAAAAGAAAGAGGGGAGGAGGTTCATCTACTCAAACTCATATATCGAATTCCTTTCCTTCGTGAATTAAGGTTAGGTTTGATATACCGTACTACAGAAAGGGCGTTGCAGGGTGTCACAGAATCTTTCTCCCTTTATCGGAATACATCGTACAAATGCATGAAATACACTTCACATAGATAAGAAGAAGAACAACGAGGAGGATGTTATCTGTAATAAAAAAAGAAAGAAAGAAGAAGTTTAAGCCTTCGAAGGATGCTTATGATAATAAAGAGGATGACCCTACGACCATAGTAGTTGATTTCACAGGAATATCAACCACAAAGAAAGAAAGGATTCTGTATAGAACAGATGTGAAGGAAGCAAAAGAGAAAGTTCGTCAAGTTCCACATACTTGCAGATAGATAAGGAGGGTAAGTAAGATAGATAGCTGGCTTCAGGGTCACATCGGAAAGGATGGGTGATTAGAAGAAGTTCGTTCCCACGTGAAATTTTAAAGTAAACTAAAGGCCAACGAAGTCCCCATTTGAATTGGGTTCGTACCGACGCAGTAAACTCACTGAGTGAGGTTCTTTATGTGTCCGAATGAGCGAATATGTATGGATAATCAACTTGCTGATAAAGAGTCTGGGTTCATGTGTCCAAGGAATCAGTAGGACCTTGCCACGTAAGCAAGGGTGTTCGTAGCCTTGCCGCATACAATACAGTTGCCTGATTCCTTTGGTTGATCTAGTGGCATGTTTGTTATCTTTCCCCCTGTCTCTTCCTTTATCTTCGTCTCGCACTCAGGACTTTGGCACCAGTACACACCAACAAACCCCTTCTTGTCGACGATAATCGCTCTAAGTGTTTTGATATCAGTTGCATGATGTGTATTTTCGATAAGAAATTTCTTTGCCCTTTCGTACAGGTAGCTCTGTATACTTTTAAGTGCGTCTGAAACTTCCTGCTCAAGTCTATCCTCTTCAGCATCCCATTTTTGCAAGGTGTCCCTCCTTACAAGGACGCATTTCTTTGCCGCTATATCCCGTGGCCCTAACTCCACCCTCAAGGGAACCCCCTTCATCTCCCACTCATTGAACTTCCAGCCAGCCGTGTAGTAGTCACGATCGTCCAGGTGGACCCTGAAACGGGTTTCAAGTCGCTTTTTGATCCTTGATGAAGCCTCCAGAACAGCGCCCTTTGATGCCGCATTTAATATGGGGACAATAACCACCTGCACAGGGGATACCATCGGGGGTATCACGAGCCCCCTGTCGTCACCATGAGTGGCGATCATGACGCCTATCTCTCTGGTTGTAATGGCGAATGTGTTCTGCCAAGCGTACTGCCTTTTCCCCTCTCTGTCAAGGAACGTGATTTCGAATGCCTTCGCGAAGTTCTGTCCGTCCAGATGAAAGTCTGGACCCTGTATCGCCTTACCGTCGGGCATCAGGTGCTCGATGCTGTACGTGGCGACTGCCCCTGCGAATTTTTCACTTTCTGTCTTCCTACCAACTATGCCCGGTAACGCGAGATAATTTTCTGTGACATCCTTGTAGATACCAAGAATCTGCTCCCTTTCGGCCTCCGCCTCCTCCTTGGTTGCAAAAACTGTATGCCCTTCATTCCAGAGGAATTCTCGGCTCCTGAGAAATGGGGTCGGATGCTTGAACTCCCACCTGAGGACGTTGTTCCACTGGTTGAACCTCAATGGAAGGTCTCTCCATGATCTGATCCACTTTGAAAATGAATCATACATTATTGTCTCTGACGTTGGCCTTATGGCAAGCCTTTCATCCAGCTTCGAATCACCCGTCTCTGTGACCCAAGCCACTTGGGGGGCGAATCCTTCCACATGCTCCTGCTCCTTTTTCAGTAACCTTTCGGGTATCAGTAGAGGAAAGTAAACGTTCTTTATCCCCACAGATTTGAACCTCTCGTCTGTAACCCTCTGTATCTGCTCCCAGATTGCGTATGCGAGTGGCCTGAACACTAGGCACCCAGACACAGGTGAATAGTCCGCAAGCTCGGACCGAATAACAACCTGAGTGTACCACTCATCGAAATTCTCAGACTTGCGTGCGGTTATCCCCTTTTCAGGCAATCGATGATCCCTCACCCTTCCCCCTTCCCTCATTCAACTTTTATTCTCTTGACTTCAGCACCTTATCTCAAACGATATAAACTCTGCCTGCAGTCTTCCTTTCTTCAACCGTCTTGTGATCAGCCATCCATGTGTTGAGAAGCGCTGGACGGTGCAACTGCGTACGGCTTGATGAAGTACAGAAATATGAGAAGTACCACCACAACAGTCTCAGAGAGATAGAGAGTGTACACCAGATGGACATCCACCAGCATCATCACCAGCAATATCAATGCAATCACCACGAAGGCGATCATGAAACGGTTTATTATCTTCAAAAGGTTCGAGTCGTGTTTCAATTTGGATAGCTGCTGAAGGGGCTGAATGATAACGTATATGACTATTGCGCCTGAGACGCTCCTTCATCTGGCCCTTTGACAGAACTCGTGGCACCGGCAGGTGGAAGACCCATATGAGAATATGTGTAAACCAGAAGCGCGAAGAGACCGAAGAAAGGAATCAAAAAGAGGTCACTGACAGGGATCAGCGACTCTGCACCCCAAAATGTCGAAAAGGACAGTAGAAGTGCAGAAACTGCTATCTTCATGGACGCCTGCTTCACCTTCCTCACCTGTGATTGCAGAATCAGAGTGGCAAGCACAACTACAACAATGCCTGTGACCAATCCAAAAATTGTCGAATCAAAGTTGACAGGCAGAAGCGCCACGAGCACGATCGCTGCTTCAAATGCCTCTATCGCCCCCACGGAGAACCCAGCCACCATAAGACTTCTGTGAGACTCCTCCTCCCCATGAAAACCGCCTACACGAGATCTGAAAAGAGCTCGCTTGGCACTCTTGGCGAGCCTGAGGCCGAAATATAGAAGTAGGACGGCCGCTATGAGCCTAACATAAAAAACAGGCAGAAGGGCTATTGCTCTCCCCAGTATAAGGGTTGGGATTAGCACTGCGATTGTTCCCGCAGCAACGGCCCCGAAAACGGCTGGTCTTTTCGATGCGTGATAAAGTGTGAGTCCAACGGCCGACGCCTCAACCATCTCAAGCGTAGTTATTCCGAGGGCGGCCAGGAGGATGCCAACGTCTATTGACATGAACAAACCCCATAGGTGACGGCTATTATATCTATTATCTCTTAGGAATGATGGTCTTAAATCGATAAAGAAATCTTTTACAGGTTTAAGAATCAGATTTGACAGGTGATAAAGGTGGTCTTCTTAACGCTTAACAATAAGACAAAAAGGTACGTTAACTCAACCGTGTATCTAAACCTCATTCATGGATCAATCTTGATATTCGTGGGTTTTATCCTGATTCTTATTCTGTTGACGGCAGGTGACGGCAAAAATGGATTGATAGATTACTTCGGTGGAGGGCACCCCCTTGCTTATTCAGCCGCTTATATCGTCCTCGGAGCTTTGTCTTTGGTTCTGTCGATTCTGTGTCTGCGGCTCGTCCCAACTGCTTTCCTGCTCTCTGCGTTCTTTGCAATCTTCCTGATGGTTTTGGCAGCACTGGCCTATCTTACTAGGGCGATAAGCTTTGACCCGATAGACCTGATTGAAATCCCTCTGGATATTCTCATAACGTTTACCAGCGTAATGGTCTACAATTTTTTGCGTAATAGAAGAGAGGTGGGGAATAGATAGCCGGGTGCATCGTTATCCCCTGAAGGTCATGCCGTATTCCATAAGGATGTTCAGGGTATCCGGTTTCAAGTCTTCGGCCGCCAAACCGTAAATCCTATGGCTCGAAGGAAAGTATGTGTAGGCGAATGTTGCAAACAGAGTCTGGTTCTGGTAGACAAATCTGTAATTTACATAGAGCCAGCTGACATTGTCAAATACCAACGTAGCTTTTCCTGTGGATGTAACATTTGAGGATATGCCCATAAGTTTATCGTATGTTGAATTGAAGGTTAATACATACAGCTCTTGATAGTCATACTGTGTGACGTTTTGCCAAACAAGGCTCAACGAAGTAAACGAATCGTTCCAAAACCATGCCACCTGCCCCTCAGCGCTGTTTGGACCACCGGATGATGTTGTCGAAAGGATCGTCTTCGCGCCAGGGGGATAGTTGATCGACATCCCCCATTCTGACCAGACTGGTAACGCAGAAGAATGACACCTGCCCCTCAGCGCTGTTTGGACCACCGGATGATGTTGTCGAAAGGATCGTCTTCGCGCCAGGGGGATAGTTGATCGACATCCCCCATTCTGACCAGACTGGTAACGCAGAAGAATGATCCTGTGAGATACGGTTAGAAGTGTCTATGATAAGAAGTACCCCAGCAGAAACAAGAATCGTGCTGATCAAAATCAAGGCTGCAACCATTCCCCTTGATAACCTGATTTCCAGTTTAAGAATCACCCGCCTTATCCGGCTGGTTATTTCTAGCACCTGTGGCATAATTCACCCCAGGATCCCTACAAGGTGTGACTGGGGAACGTCTTTGTAACGACGCCATAGGAATGTATTGAGTCAATGGTAAATTATACTTTTGGAAGAATTCGGCCCAAGTAGCAACCTTAAAACAGCTGGTGTTCTGCGCCATCCGATGGAAAGTAACCCGGTTTTGGAAAAGGGTAGGGATCGCTCAAAATTGTCACTACTGTTTGACGGCAAAGACTTCAAGGATGCATTCGGGTCGCCAGGAATAGAACCAAGGTGGACGAGGGGAAATAAGGAGGGTGTGGGCACGGCGTACTCCGCCGACAGCAAGGTTTGGTTCACTTTATGGAGGGGAACACTCACCGAAGTGTACTATCCCACTGTGGACAGACCTCAGATGAGGGATATGGAGTTCCTCGTAACTGATGGTAAGAGCTTCTTTCACGAAGAGAAAAGGCATCTTCATTCAAAGGTAAGGCGACTCTCGCATCATGTTCTGGGTTATGACATAACTAACTCGGACCCTTTGGGCAGGTATGAGATACATAAGGAGGTGATTTCAGACCCGCACCTCCCCTGCATACTTCAGCACGTTAGAGTCACCGGGGAGCCAGATTTTCTATCAAAAGTCCAACTGTTCGCCCTTTGCGCCCCTCATCTTGGTGGTGGAGGGATGGGAAACAATGCCTATGTAGTTGAATTCGGAGGAAGGAGGTTCTTCACGGCAGAAAAAGACGGGTTCTGGATCACCATGTGCGCCACTGTACCCTTTGCCCGTCTCTCATGCGGTTACGTTGGGATGAGTGACGGATGGACCGACCTGGCCAGAGACATGAAGATGGACTGGGAGTTTGACAGGGCACTCGATGGAAATGTCGCCTTTACAGGGTTGCTGGATCTTTCAGGAAGCAGGGAGTTTACACTTGCGATTTCCTTTGGTACTTCTTTTAGAAATGCCGTCGCCACACTATTCCAATCGTGTGCCATACCCTTCAAGGAGCACAAAGAAAGATTTCAAGAGCAGTGGGACAGACCCTTCTCCAAGATACTACACCTCGAGGATGCCTCCGGAGACGGAGGGGACCTCTACCATTCAAGCATAAGCCTTATGCTTGCGCACGAGGACAAAACCTTTCCCGGTGCGTTCATAGCTTCCCTTTCTATCCCTTGGGGGGAAAGCAAGGGGGACGAGGACAGGGGAGGCTACCATCTCGTATGGACAAGGGACATGGTGAACGTTGCCACTGCTCTCCTGGCGGCCGGTGACCGTGACACGCCCCTGAGGGCACTGATCTATCTCTCTGTTACCCAGGAGGAGGATGGTGGATTCGCCCAGAACTTCTGGATAGACGGGGAACCATACTGGGGAGGGATGCAGTTGGATGAAACTGCATTCCCTATCATACTCGCCTACAGACTGAGAAAGGAAGCCTCATTGAAGAACTTTGACCCGTACCCTATGGTGCTAAATGCCGCATCTTACCTTGTAAAGAATGGACCGGCTACACAGCAGGAACGATGGGAGGAGTTGAGTGGCTATTCCCCCTCCACTCTTGCTTCCAACATAGCGGCCTTGATCTGCGCTGCGCAATTCTGCAAGGAAAGGGGTGACGTGGCGACCGCAAAATTTCTTGAGGAGTATTCCGATTTCCTAGAGTCTCACATTGAGAAGTGGACCGTTACAACTGAGGGAACCCTGGTGCCAGGGATAACGAGACATTTTATCAGGATCAAGCCTGTGGATATCAACGACCCGAGCCCGGACGAGGATCCAAACACAGGAACAGTTTCAATATCAAACATAGAGCCTGGGCATCAGCACGTATTCCCCGCGAAGGAGGTTGTTGACGCGGGTTTTCTTGAGCTGGTCAGATACGGCATCAGAAAGGCAGATGATCCAGTGATCGTTGATTCATTGAAGGTCGTTGATAAGGTTCTAAAGGTGGACACGCCTTTGGGTCCCGTTTGGCACAGGTACAACCATGACGGATACGGGCAGAGAGAGGACGGTGGAGCCTACGAAGGCTGGGGTGTTGGGAGGGCTTGGCCACTGCTTACAGGTGAGCGGGGCCATTACGAGCTGGCGGCGGGGCACGACCCAAAACCCTTCGTCAAAGCAATAGAAGCCTTCGCATCAACGGCAGGATTGATACCCGAACAGGTCTGGGACGAGCCAGACAGGGATTACTCACATATGAAATTCGGGGGTCCGACAGGTTCAGCCACACCTCTTATGTGGGCGCACGCGGAGTACGTGAAGTTGCTTCGGTCCGTGAACGACGGAAAGGTGTTTGACCTGATCCCTGAGGTCTGTTCGAGATACATAGAGGACAGGTCCAGGTGCAGGAATATTGAAGTTTGGAAGAGAAACAGGCAGGTCAAGTCGATGAAAAAGGGGTGGGTCCTCAGGGTTATCGCAGATCGTCCATTTCTTTTGCATTGGTCCCGAGATGGTTGGAAGACCGTAAAGGAAACAACTTCAACCTCTACACTCCTTGGCGTCGATTATGTTGATATACCAACATCAACAAAAAGAAAGGACCGGATCGTCTTTACATTCCTTTGGAAGAATGAAAACAGGTGGGAGGGGAAGGATTACCAGGTTAATGTTGAATAAATATGTGGATTGATATTTATCGAGACACGCTAGACGCTTCCCGCAGCTCTTCTCAGCTGATTTACACGAGAGCTTACAAGGGCGCTTACCCTGCTCTTGAGCTCCTCCTCTGTTATGTTTCTCCCCTTGAGGGCATCAAGCTTTTCACACAACGGATCCTCCCCAAGCATCCTGAGCCAGTTTTGAAAATCCCCCCTTTCAAGATGGAACTTTATAGAAGCTGGCTCCACCTTCTTTAATAAATCAGCAAATTCAGTAAGGCTGGACGCAGCAACACCGAGTGGGTGTCCGATCTCCCTGTAAAAATAAAACGCCTTCTCGGTGGGGAGAGTCCTTAGTGATTTCGAGGCAATCTCCTTCAAATTTTTTCCTTTTATCATAAAATATTTGTTATAGAAGTTTGATATAAGTGTAGAGTACAAATTCCAACACATGGTCTACACATGCTTTCACGCTCGCAATAGAAGTTGATCGTTACCAACTTTGTCTACATTCAACTTTAACAAATACAGCGTAAAAGATCATGTATGGGGGCCGGTTGAATGGGATACCTTAAATGCCCATTTTGTCACGGCTTCGACCAAGGCCGCTCTGAGTTCCTCCCCTACCAGAGCCCTTCTTCTGATCGCCTCAAGGGAGTCAGCGAGTTCGCCCGAGGCTATCACCTCCCTAACCCATCTTTCGAAGTCTCTCCTTTTCGCATGAAACTCGAGTGATTGGATGGGGGCGACCTCAAGAGCCTTTATGAAGCTGTCCACCGAGGTGGCGATCAGACCTGTGTACTGTCCAACTGCCGCATAAAAGTAGAAGGCCTTGTCGATCGGTACAGCAACTATCCCTGTAATAGTTTCCATTTCCCGGACGTGAACATTGGGCCAGATCCTTGCGCCGTGTTGTAGCTTTGCACCCGAGCCGATGACGCACCCGGGACCGATTATCGACCCACGGACCTCTGCTCCATCGCGAACGGTGGCCGCCTGCCCTATTACGCTGTTCGTTATTCTACAGCCCGGACCTATGAATGAACGTTCCATCGCCATACTGTCCTCAAGCTCCGCTCCCTCACCCACTCTTGCATCAGACTTGATCACGCTTCTATGTATCCTAGCTCCCCGATCCACAACCGCCCCTGATTCTATCAGTGCCGGAGTTGTTATCAAAGCATTATCTGCAACCTTGGTCCCCGCAAAAGTTGAATTTGTTTTGCCCTCAGCCAAAGAATCTTTGTAATCCTGTTCCAAAATCCATCGCATGCCCTTAAGGTATCCATCTAAGTTTCCAACATCCACCCAGAAACTTTCGATGGGAAAGGCGGATAGCTTTTTGCCAAGCCCTAGAAGATGGGGAAAGACGTTTTTGGCAAAGTCCCACTTTTCGTCCAGGACATGATCAAGCACTTCAGGTTCGAGCACATAAAATCCAGTGCTCACCAGGTCGCTTTTCGCCTCTTCCTTGATGGGCTTCTCCTGGAATTCGACTATCCTCTTTTCGGCATCTATTACTGCTACACCAAAGTTCCAGGGGTCTGGTACCCTCGTCATTACGATCGTCGCGTACGATTCGCTTCTTTCATGGAACATTACAGCCTCGGTGAGAGGCATGTCTGTGATCGTGTCAGCCTGTGTTACCACGAATCTACCATCCAGCAGATGCTCGGCCAGCTTCAAACTTCCCGCCGTGCCGAAGTGAGATTCGTCAGGCTCCACCGCGTAGTTGACTCTGAGCCCCCATCTGGACCCATCACCGACGTAGCTCATTATCTGATTTCTCAGATACCCCACTATCATAACAACTTCTGTGAACCCCTGCTTTGATAGGTGTGTGAGAAGGTAATGAATGACAGGCTCTCTGGCGATCGGAACCATGGGCTTGGGATGCGTGAAGGTAAGCGGCCTCAGCCTGGTTCCCTCCCCTCCGGCCAGGATCACCACCTTTGTCAAGCGAGTTGAGACACTTTCCTCGAAGAACACACTCCGCAAAGGGGCGATTTAATGGTTGCCACCGATATTGGGTTAACGGTCAACGCTTTATATCACTGCAGTTGGAACGATCGGCATCAGGTGTTCTGGCGTCACAGCTTTGGATTACACGATGGACAAGGCGAGAAGAGAGAGAGACGGTAAAGGAAACAGAAGGATATGGATCCTCTCCTTTGAAGCTTCAGACGTTGTTTACATCGGCGGCCTTGGTCAGGCTGTCTCTACCCTTGCACATGCTCTTTCGAGACTAGGAAACCAGGTTACGGTATTCATGCCCAGCCATGGAAGACAAAGGTCTCCCGAGCTCATTAAAAAAACCAGTCTGGGTGAATATCCTGGTTTCCTTGCTTCCGGCTCGAGAAGGGGCGTTGACAACAAAGATTACCCATATTCTGTCGGCTTTGTCACTGGGTATGTGGGGAAGGTAAGATACATGTTGGCCGTGGGAATGGATGAGGTTTCTTCCCGATGGCTCGACCACGAACAGGTGTACAACCACGACCTTACCTTCGAAAAGATGGCCTTCTTCGCAAGAGCCATGAAGCACTTTATGGATTTTTCGATCCTGCAAGACGACGATTTGCCGGATATAATCCATATGAACGATTGGCACACAGTTCCAGCAGGGACGATTGCAAAGCAGAGGGCGGAACTGAAGAGCAAATCAATCCCACTAGTTTTCACGATTCACCTTCTCAGCTTTAGGGGATTGCCTTGGCATTACTTGTCTGAAGATTGGTGCGGGCTAGAAGATATACCGACGAAATTTGTCCTAGAAGGAAGGAGAGTGTCAACAACACCTAAGAAGCTTTGGGAGGAAAGGTGCCAAGGGAGCTTTGAAAGGTTTGGGTCGGCTTATTCGGACTGGGTAACCACGGTTAGCAGGTCATACCTCCATGAGGACCTCATACCTTTTATTGGCAGAGACGTCGAAGGAAAAGCTGGATACATATACAACGGGTGCGATTGGAACGAAAGGGATATTGTCAATGAAGCTGCGCAAAGGTATGGACTAACAGGTGCCGAAATATCAAGAAATGCTCTCAGAAGTTACCTTCTCACATCGGTCCTGGAGCGTTCTGGAAAACCGATCAACCAGGAGAAGGAGGTGGACCAGGTTCTTTCCAACTTCTGGGGGGGAGACCTGTTTCTTGAATCTGGGGCAGTTAGAAGTTTTGATACTGACAGAAGGCTCGTCCTGATGACCGGGAGGCTGAGCAGACAGAAGGGGGTTGACATTCTTATTGAGGCTATTCCCGAGGTCCTTAGACGACTTCCTGACACAAACTTTCTGCTCATGCTTTCGGCTGGTCAGGAGGTGGATACGCTTAGATGGATACTAACAGAGTGTTCGAAATATGCTGAAAACGTCAGGGTGGTTGTGGGCGCCCTTCCATCAATCTACCGGCTTGCACACGCAGCCTCCGACGTCTTTGCGATGCCTTCACGTTGGGAACCATTTGGCATCGCGGCGCTTGAGGCTATGTCAACAGGGAACCCTGTCGTTGCTTCCAAGGTGGGAGGGCTGAAAGAAATAATCCTTGACCTTAGAGAAGAACCGGAGAGGGGCACAGGTTTGCTTGTCGAAAGAGAAAATATCAGGGAATTAGCAGATGGTATTGTTTCAGTGATGATGATGGTTGAAGCGGGGGATTCTGGTTCTGAGCACGTCCTTGAAGGTATGCCCGAACCAAAGCTGGCTCGGGTTGTTCTGGAGAATCAGAATTTATGCTCCCAAATAAGAGATAATTGTAGGAGACGGGTGGATGAGTGCTTTAGGCCGGTAAATTCAGCCAAGATGGCGATCGAAGCCTATTCTAATGCTGAACTGATACTCGCTCATGATCGACAATAATCGCATTAATAAGGGGGCTATCGTTACATATGGCCAAAATAAAAGTTGACTTCCCTTGAAAACAACCGAACGGTATCACCGAATCACAGAATACGATGTGTACCTCTTTCGTGAAGGAACGCATTATAGCCTGTACGAGAAACTTGGCGCTCACAGAATCAAGGGAGAAGGGTACGACGGAACCCATTTTGCAGTATGGGCACCCTTTGCCAAGAACGTGTCTGTAATTGGTGACTTTAACTTATGGCGACATGACGCAAATCCGCTTACAAAGAGAGAGGATGGATCCGGGATATGGGAGGGGTTCATTTCCGGTGTCGGTGAGGGAAGCCTGTACAAATATTCTATCGATGGGGTGGACGGCAGGCGCAGGGAGAAGGGTGACCCTTTCGCTTTCATGTGGGAGGTACCCCCGAGAACGGCGTCTGTGGTGTGGAGTCTCGACTACAGATGGCGTGATAAAAGCTGGATTGGTGAAAGAAGGAAGAATTCAAAGAACGGCCAAGAAATTCCGATCTCCATCTATGAAGTACATCTTGGTTCATGGAGAAGGGTTCCGGAGCAGGGGAATCGCGCCCTAAATTACACAGAACTGGCGAAAATGCTTCCCTTGTACGTCAAGGAGATGGGTTTCACCCATGTGGAGTTTATGCCCGTGATGGAACATGCATTCTTTGGCTCATGGGGATATCAGATGATGGGCTATTTTGCCCCTTCCAGCAGGTACGGAACACCTCAGGAATTCATGAACCTTGTGGAATCTTTTCACACAGAAGGTATAGGGGTTATTCTCGACTGGGTTCCTTCTCATTTTCCTTCAGACGACTATTCGCTCGCTCAGTTCGACGGCACGCCTCTTTATGAATACGATGATCCCAGAAAGAGGTTTCAGAGGGACTGGAACACCTACGTGTTTGATTACAGAAAGAACGAGGTAAGATCGTTCTTGGTAAGCAGTGCAAGCTTCTGGGCAAAGGTGTACCACGTCGATGGCCTGAGGGTTGACGCGGTGGCGTCCATGCTTTACCTTGATTATTCCAGGCCTCCCGGGGAATGGTCACCGAATGAGTTTGGAGGGAAGGAGAATCTAGAAGCGATCAGATTTTTGAAAGAGCTCAACAGTTGGATGAGAACCTCGCACCCTGACGTCATGATGATCGCCGAGGAGTCAACAGCGTGGCCAGGGGTGACAAAGCCGGTGTCAGAAGGTGGCCTGGGGTTTGGCTACAAATGGAATATGGGGTGGATGCATGACACACTTGAATACTTTTCACTCGACCCCATTTACAGAAAGTACCACCATGACAGGTTGATATTCAGCATATGGTATGCCTTCTCCGAGAATTACATACTACCAATATCGCATGATGAGGTTGTGTATGGTAAGAGGTCGCTCCTGAGGAAGATGCCTGGAGACGAGTGGCAGAAGTTCGCTAACGTTAGAGCACTGCTCGGCTACATGTATTGCCATCCCGGTAAGAAACTGCTCTTCATGGGGAACGAATTCGCACAGGGGGAGGAATGGAACCATGACCGCAGCCTTGACTGGCACCTGACAAAGGAAAGATTCTATTCTGGCGTAATGAGGCTGGTAAAGGACCTCAACAGAACTTATAGAAGAGAAACAGCCCTTCATCTTGACACAGAACCAACAGGTTTCGAATGGGTTGACAACAGAGATTGGCAGCAGAGTGTGATCGCCTTCCTAAGGAAAGGTAGGGATGGAAATGAAGGTATCCTGGTGGTCACAAATTTGACCCCCGTAATCAGAACTGATTATAGGGTAGGGGTGCCTTGGGGTGGCTATTGGGACGAAATTCTGAACACAGATTCTGAGGTTTACGGTGGCAGTAACGCTGGGAATTACGGAGGGGTTCCAGCGAGTAACATTCCTTTTCATGGTAGGCCTTGGTCTTTGGTGTTGACCCTACCCCCGCTGTCAACAGTTCTGTTCAAGCCAAAAGGAAAGCAGAAGATGTAGCGTGGACCAAAGGTATAACGTTTTTGTTTTGATTCATTGGCACTGTCAACCTAAGCTCACGTTGGCAGGCTCCTTTCCTAGTGATCAATGATACATACAGAAGCTGTACTAGAAGCAGAATAATGTGATAAAGGATTCTAATGCCTTTATACCACGCCTTCTTGAGTTAACATTATTGCAGAATTGCTTTGTCCTCTTCTTTCTTCAGAGTTCTGTAGAACCTTTCTATAGCATTTCTTTTGCCAAAGGTTACATGCTTGAACTCTATCCCTAATCTTTTCAATACATAGGGATACCATAGCTCTATCAATCATGACAAGGGGCCTGTTATCACAGCATGATAGCATAGCTTTAAGCAGTATGAGTGTCTATGATGCTTCTTGTCCTTGATACCCTGTATGCCAGTAATTCCTTTGTCTTTCTTTGGATCTATAGCATTCCGTGCAAAAGGTTGAACGCCATTAACTTTGATCTTCGTCTCATCAACTGCAACAACATCTCTGTGCTTCCTTTCAGGCTTTATTGCTATTCTGCGCTTCTCTATCCTCTTGTCCCATTTCCTTACTGCTCCATGAAATACATCTAAGTAGCTTTACATTATATGCAATCAATATCCATTATGATAACCTACCCAGATAAAGAAAGAAAGAAAAACGGAATTGACCCTTCTGCGAAATGATGTATCACCATGCCTAAAGATTCTGTTATTATTGACAGGAGCCATTCTTTTCTTTCCATAGAAACAGAATGACCTATGAGAGCCCTAGCGTATGGGTGGCTCAAAATGATTAGAGAGTCCATTCAAAATTTTGAGTATATGAGACGAGTAGGTAAGCTTGACAGTATCACCAAACCATAAGGCAAGCGTTAAATAATATATCGGCATTTGACGCATGGAGGGTTTGCTTTGTCTGATCCCTATGACCAGCTGATGATATCCATAGCCGGTGAACTTGCTATCAGCTCTCAACCTGGGAAGGCAATGAAGACGTGGAGGGAGAAGGCCGGTATCGGACAGGCGGAGCTTGCACGCGAGATGAAGATCTCCCCTTCTGTTTTGAGTGATTATGAAAACGGACGACGCCTTTCTCCAGGAGCTGGCTTCCTGAGAAGGTTCGTGTTTGCGTTGGTAAAGCTCGATCGAAAGGAGGGAAGACTCCTGAGGTTAAAGCCTGAACCCAGCAGGGAAGGGGCGATACTTTCCATAGGTGAGTATACGGACCCTGTGCCCATAAGGCGGGTAATACAGGCCCTCGAGTGCACTGTTTTGACAGGGGAAGAGCAGTTGGAAAGATCTCTCTTCGGATTCACGGTGCTGGACAGCTTGAGAACAATATACACCCTCTCCGGCTCACAGTTCTACGCAATATACGGTACCAGCACAGAAAGGGTGGTCGTCTTTACCAAAGTTGGCCTTGGAAGAAGTCCTATGGTGGCCGTAAGGGTTTCCCCTCTGAAACCGAGAATGGTTGTGATACATGGATTGAATAATTTGGACCCGCTTGCAGTTGATCTGGCTTTAAGGGAAAGAATCGTGCTTGCAACAACGACAAGTTTTACCGAGTCTGAATTGGGGGAAAGACTCAGGTCCCTTGCCACCACGATCGATTCGTTAACCGTGGATCGTCACAAGTAGTCGCGTGAAGTGCCATCTGTCCGCACGCCGAAGATAGTGGTTTATCCATCCGCCGAGTTGGTGAAAGCCCGGACCAAATCTTTGGGTTTTTTCGCCCTGAGAAAGGGACTGAAGAGCAGGTGAGTCTGGATACCAAACGGAGCCTTGCCAAGTCAAGTCCAACACCATATCTTGGGGGGAGGGTTGAAAAAGTTCAGAAAAGCGGGCTAGTAAGTAACTAAGTGAATCTGCAACATGAACGAAAGACTTTGATAAGACAACCACCTCCTCCTCAGAACTGCGTATAAACCCCCGATTAAAGCTCTCGGCTATGGCAGGTGTACTGACGGACCTGCTGGGCACCCTTGGTCTTGTGGTGCTTGCAACACTGTCATACAGGTTAAAGGCGACCGACGGGATGGGTTCCGTTACAGCCTTCCTGATGGGCTTCATCATCGGCTTAACTGCGGGCTGGGTTTGGGTGTCATACCTCGTGGTTTTTCTTGCAGCAGGAACACTCGCAACCAAGTTCAAGTATGACTTCAAGTCCAAACTTCAGGCTGCACAGGAAAAGGGTGGTGCAAGGGGAATGCTCAACGTCATTGCGAACGGTGGTATCCCTACTCTGCTGGCTGTAATATTTACGATTTCTCCGCACCTGGTTCTGGCTCTGATGTTCGTGTCCTCTGTCTCCTCAGCATTGGCGGACACCCTTGGGACGGAGATAGGGCTACTGAGCAAGACAGCGCCCAAGATGCTCATATCGGGGGCAGAGACACAGCCAGGAAGGAGTGGAGGTGTCACAAAGCTTGGAATCCTGGCAGAGCTTGTGGGCTCCTCTCTCTTCAGCGTCTTCGGCTTCGTCCTTGGTATCATACCCCTCTATGTGGTAGCTTTGGCGGCTGTCGGAGGTTTTTTGGGTTCTAACATGGACAGCCTGCTTGGTGCAACGGTACAAGGATACTTCGTCTGCGATGTATGCGGTCTATCAACAGAAAGGAAGGTTCATTGCTCAAAGCAGACGAGGAAGGTTTCGGGTTTTTCTTGGCTTGGGAACAATGAAGTAAACCTAATCGGGGCAGCCTCAGGCCCCCTGATCTCAGCCGGCCTTTACCTGCTTCTCCTTTAACTTTTGAAGTAGTTCTGCTATCTTCTGCACGGTTGACGGGTGCAGATAGTGTTCTATATTTTCGGCGTCCTCGTAAGCTGTCTTCCTGTCCACTCCGATGAAGGTTAGAAACTCGACAAGAACCATGTGTCTTCTTTCCATTCTTTCCGCAAGTTTCTTGCCTTCGTCTGTGAGGGAAACGCCCCTGTACCTTTCGTGAAACACGTAACCCCTCGTCTTCAGCTTCCTCAGCATGGATGTCACGCTAGGTGGGCTCACCCCCAGCCTCTCTGCTATCTCAGCCTGTGATGCGAAACCCTTTTCCTTGATGAGGTGATTTATCACCTCCACGTAATCTTCAAGTGCTGCCTGAGCCCCGCTCCTACCACGGGACGGCCTGTACACTATGCTGGCGTCGCCCCGGGATGCCATATCACGAGTCGTACCCCGGGCCGTATTTAAGTATGAAAATTAGGTATACTAAAAAAAGTTATATGCACATAACTTGTATACGGTGGCGACCTGTTTTATGAACTTGGCCCCCCAGCGAGACGAAGGTTCTGAACCCAAGGAGAACGGCCAGAGTTCCGAGGGTCGTTTGTCATACATAATGCAGTTCGTCAAATGGATGGGACCGGCCATGATGGTCTCTATCGCATACATGGACCCGGGGAATTATGGCACGGACCTGGCCGCAGGGGCGGGATTCAGGTACGATCTTCTGTGGGCCGGATGGCTCGCTTCCTTCATGGCAATGCTCCTGCAGTACCTTTCGGGGAAGCTGGGGATCGCCTCAGGGAGGTCGCTACCTGAGCTTGTCAGGGAATCATTCAACGGCAGGAGGCGTTATGTCATACCTTACTGGCTTGCCGCCGAAGCAGCGGCAGCAGCCACAGACCTCGCTGAATATCTGGGAACGGTCATAGGCCTGAACCTCCTTTTTGGCGTTCCACTCCTTTATGCCTCGATCTTCGGTGCGCTGGATGTAATATTACTCTTGAGCATGATGGGGAGAAGGTTCAGATTCATCGAACAGTACTTCGCTGTTCTGATAAGCATACTTGTGATCGGAATACTCTATAATCTGGTAAGGGTCGGACCATCGATCGGTCAGGTGGCGTACCATTCCGTAGTGCCATCCATACCATCCAACGAAGCCCTTCTCGTAGTGGTGGGGATGATCGGTGCAACCGTGATGCCCCATGCCTTGTTTGTTCATTCGTGGCTTTCGAAGAACAAGATGGATATACTTTATGGCTCAAAAAACGCAAGTCAGGTTATAAGGGAGACAGGAAACCAAAAGGTTTACTCCACTTCGTCAAGGCAAAGGATAAGAGGATTCCATCTTAGGGAGACCGTAATAACACTTACCGTTGCAGGGGTGATCAATGCGGGTATACTTCTGATTGCCACCCCATTTTTCCCCAACCCTAACATAACTGTGAATTCATTTGTTGCCGAGGCGAGCAGTCTTTACGGGCCCGCCGTCGGTGTTATCTTTGTCCTTACACTTCTTGCATCAGGCCTTTCCTCTTCAGCGCTTGGAACCATAGCGGGGCAGGTTATAATGGAGGGTTTGCTGGGAAGGAGCTGGAACCTATGGGCAAGAAGAATAGTTACAAGAATAATCAACGTCTTTCCAACTACTATTGCAATACTTCTTGGCCTACCTTTGTTGGACCTTCTGATATACAGTCAGGTCATATTGAGCCTGATGATCCCTCTTCCAATGATACCTCTTATCTACTATACATCAAAGAGGAGGTTCATGGGAGAGCTTGTGAACGCCAGGTCCACGATAGTCGTATCGATAATAACTGTCGCGATAATCCTGGTCTTCAATGGGTACCTGCTGGTCACCTCTGTTTAATGAGTCGAACGGCGGCGTTAAATCAAAAGAGCCAAAACGTAAAGATTATTCATGTTTCCTGCGCACTATTTCTTTTACCAGCTCATTCTTTGGAACCCTGACCTGTATCCAGCTGTCCCTGTCCCGAAGGGTGACCGTTCCGTCCTGTTCGGTCTGCCCATCCACTGTAACAGCAAACGGGATCCCAACTTCATCAGCCCTTGCGTACCTCCTTCCTATCGCCCCAGATTCATCATAAAAGACCGAAAGACCGTTGTCTCTCAGTTTCTTGGCTATTTCAATTGCATCTTTTATCATGGCGTCCTTTGAAACCAGTGGAAATACGGCGGCATCTATCGGTGCCACCCTTCTTGGAAGCCTGAGAACCACCCTGTCCTCCTTGAAGGAGTACGCGTGGATCAGGGAGGCCAGCATCAATCTTTCAACCCCGAACGCTGGTTCCACCACATGTGGAATGAATTTCCGTACATTGGTTACCTCTTCCACATCCCTGATATCGAAGACGGATGCGTCAAGGGTAAAACCTGAAATCGAACCTGGCGGATCACCCTCCCTGTTCTTCAGAGAGGAGATTTCCTTCATTATCTGCTTCCAGTCCTTGGGATAAAGTTTCTTTACCTTCTCCACATTTATGTTCCACTTCCTAACCTTTCTCCTTACCGGTTGGGGCAGCTGAACAGATACGGTAAGGTCAACACCGGTCTTCGCCATGTGCGATCTGAGGTCGAAGTCGGTCCTGTAAGCTAAACCTGCTACTTCGACCCATCCCAATTCTCCCATTTCAACTTCAAGGTCGAAGGTTTGCGCCGAATAGTGTGCTCTCTCTTCCCTGAGTTTTTCCACGTATCTGATCGACTTGTGAGGAACACCAAGTGCCTCAACGAAAAGTTCAGACCTGTGCATCAAATAGGCTAACCATTCAAGCTTCACTAATCCTTCCTTAAGAGCTTCAATAACAGAAATCTCTCGAGGTACGGTCTCGCCACGGACTCTGGCTTCGCCGGTAAGAATCCTCATCGTAGCCCCATCATTCAATTCCGATAGGTAAGGACAGTGCTGCTCTTCAGGATCAAAAAAAAGCTCCAACTCCATCATATGGAGCTCCCTCAGCCTGATTATTCCCTGTCTTGGGGATATCTCATTCCTGAACCCTCTGCCTACCTGTGCCACCCCAAGCGGCATGCGTTCCCGTTCTGTTTCTAGTATTCTTCTGAACTCGACGAAGGTACCCTGAGCCGTTTCGGGCCTCAGATAGCCAACAGAATCTGTGTAAGGTCCCAGCTTTGTCTCGAACATCGTAAGAAAGGGCTTAACACTCCAGTTTACAGAGCTGCATTGGGGACACTTTACCTTCTCGCCATTTAGTGTCCTCTCCATCTCTTCGAGGCTGGCACCTTCCCCTATGTCCGATCCGCTCTCCTTGAGCAGATGGTCCGCCCTGTACCTTCTGTGGCAATTTCCGCACTCTGCCATCGGATCCTTAAAATTGGAAACGTGCCCGGAAGCTTCCAAAACATTTGCAGGGACCAGGCTCGGTGTATCCACCTCGACAAAGTTGTACGGGGTGATAAAGAATTCGCGCCACATCTGGGAGATGTTGCTGGTAAGTTTAACGCCCAGATTTCCGAGCACATACAGGCCGGCTGCTCCACCGTAGGGGAGATACGCTGGCCAGAAGAATCCCCTTCTAAGCGCCAGCTCCATTACATCGTCAACAGTGCCGGGCATCGCGAAGCTTTGCCCTTGATTTGTTCTTAAAGTTTCACGGACAAAAATTTATACGAAGATCACCAGATAGTCTTTGATATGAACTTGATGATGCTTACGTCTAATTACGTTCCTGGATATAAGATCGACAAGGTTGTCGGCCTTGTGTATGGAATAACTGTGAGGTCGAGGGGTCTGGGCGGAAACCTCATCGCGGGACTAAGGACGCTCGCAGGTGGAGAAATTGTAGAGTATACAGAAATGGCACATCAGGCAAGACAGCAGGCCCTTGACAGAATGGGTGAACATGCGCAGTCGCTAGGGGCGAACGCTGTCATTAGTGTGATGTTCGATTCTACGGAGATCGGCAACACGATGGATGAGATAATAGCCTTCGGCACAGCAGTCGTCATTTCTCCACTAACGGAGCAGCAACAGCAGCAACTGGTCAAGCTGAGCTAGGCAGGATTTATTCTCTCGAATAAACAGCGCGTACCCTCTTTATGAGATCGTCGCCCAACACGGACATCTTTCCAAGTTGCCTCATCGTCATGTATATCTTTGCGCTTTCCTCCAGAACCTCGAGTCGTGAGGCCGCTTCGTGGAGATCCGGTCCCAGAGAGAAGAATCCGTGATTCCTTATTCCCACTACGTCGCACTCCTTCAACGATTCATGGACGGCGTCTGCACCTTCCCGTCCTGGCGGGGCAAAATCCACCACCTTCAGGTTCGTCACCATCACAGAGTGCTCCGGTGTCATCGTTGGAATAGACAAACCGGCAGTGATCATAGCTGTAGCTGTTGGTGGGTGCGCGTGAACCACCGCCTTCACATCCTTACGGAGTTTGTACGCTAAGAGGTGGGTTGCCAGCTCGCTTGATGGCACTCCTTCGCTCAGAACTTTTCCTGATAGGGTGACGGTTATTAGGTCTCCCTTCGCTACCCCTCCCTTGAAATAGCCTGAGGGCGTTATCAGTATCTTTTCTCCGTGCGGTAGTATAAGGCTGGCATTGCCGCCAACCCCTGACACAAGACCTCTTTCGTATAGCCTTCTGATGGTGCGCGCAAGCTCGTCTTTCAAACCTTCGATGTCGCTCATTCACACAGCAGAAAAATGCCCAGGATATAAATTAGAAAGATTTGACGTCTTAGTATTCATTATAAGAGCAGGAAATCAACCCTTCTTCGGGCCCGTGGCCAAGCACGGATCAAGGCATCAGCCTCCGGAGCTGAGGATCGTGGGTTCAAATCCCACCGGGCCCGACCCCATTTGGTACCGGGTCCTGTCACCTTAAAAAAGACAATCGCTCATGCGTTTGTGCAAGCCTCCGATAAGGTGCAGCTGCGCTCAAAGTATAAGCCATTGCTTGAAAATGAAAGGGTGAGGAAGTGGGTGGACTATGTGGCCAGAGGTTCTTCCGTCACAGCCCAGGTTTACTTTCGCCGCCTGGGCAGAGTTTGTGATGAAAAGGGGTTACTACCTTCAGACCTTCTTAACAACGATGAAGAGTTGCTATGGAACTTTCTCAACGACCTGATATCAGAGATGGAGATTAAGGGAAAGGCTGGAGGGTACATACAATCAACAATCAAGGCTGTTAAATCATGGTTGAGCTTCAACGGCATTGAGATTAGAAGAAAGCTGAAGGTGAAAAGAGCGAACGATACCCCTACGCTCAGAGGGAACCAGCCGATAACCGCTTCTCTACTACGTCAGCTCTACTCAGCCTCCCCTCTCAAAGTGAAGTGCATCATATCATTACTTGCTGGGTCTGGAGTAAGGCCAGAAGTCATAGGAAAAGATGATGGAAGTGATGGGCTGAGGCTTGGCGATATACCAGAGCTGGAGATTGAAGCAGGGAGGGTGAGATTCATAAAAACACCTCCCATGCTCATTGTCAGGCAGGAGTTGAGTAAAGCTGGGCACCAGTACTTCACATTTATCACTAAGGAAGGATGCGAATTCCTCTCACACTACCTTGTTGAAAGGATGAAGGCTGGAGAGTTACTCACACCTTCCTCCCCTCTGATAGCGCCGG